>Ga0172381_10000261_pt1 | contig 64676 bp, 50 predicted proteins | sample Leawel6488metaG_FD_119754 | JGI IMG/M metagenome (GOLD analysis project Ga0172381, IMG submission 119754) | Leachate microbial communities from a municipal landfill in Southern Ontario, Canada - Leachate well 64-88 metaG | ecosystem: Engineered > Solid waste > Landfill > Unclassified | place... | reverse complement strand
TCCCGAAACCCTGTACCTCGATGACAACCATGTGGTTGCCCACGGTGGCAGCGAGGGGAATGTCACCGTCATCCCGCTCGAAGAGGCAGCGTTCCCGGCCGGCGGCCAGGTCGTCTCCACCGGCCGGGACATGACACAGATCCTGCGGATGATGCTCAATGACGGTTCGGTCGACGGGAAGCAGGTTCTTACAAAAAAGACCGTCTCTGACATCCATGCGGCAAGCATGGTTGCCGGACGTGACGGCCCACTGGGAGATCCCAACGGTGCGGTCTGCCTCGGCTGCGATGCGTATTCTTTCCTGGGTGAGCGGGTCATCGAGAAGAACGGGGCGCTCGAAGGCGTCCGGGCAATCGTGATCCTCATCCCGGATAAGAAGGTCGGTCTTGTTGTCATCGCAAACAAGCAGCTGACGGTATTTCCCGAGGCCGTACGGGACGAATTCCTCGAACGCTACATAGGGAGGAGCGGTGTCGATTTGCAGGCACGAGAGAAACTCAACCAGAAGGGATGGTATTCTCTCATGAAAAACATGGAAATGCCGGCCGAAATAAAACCTGCAACAATCCCGGTATCAGCGATTGCGGGGTCGTATTCAAGCAACCTGTACGGCACGATGATCATAAATGAGGGGACGGACGCCGGGAATATGACCGTTCTGCTCGGCCCGGCAAAATACCCGGGTACCCTGGTACACCAGACAAACGATACCTGGTACCTCTCGTGGCCGAATCCTGACGATACGGTCAGTTATCTCACGTTTGCCGCAAATTCGTCGGGGACTGTCACCGGCTTTACGTCCAGTGACTACGGGCCGTTTACCCGTGCCTGAGCCAGCAAAACTCTTTTTTTCCCGATGAATCAAGCCCTTGGTTTTGGACGGTTGTCCCGGCCTGTTGCGAAATAAAAATCAGTGAATTTATCAGGTGTTACACCAATTTCCGGATGTTTTCATCATGTCCCGGAAGATCGCGTTTCTTTTCATCACATTTGTCATTGCTGTCATCATTGCTACGGGATGCACCCAGACCTCGCAGGCCCCCGATGACCGGCAACCGGCCATGGCAACCCTGCCAGTCACGATCACCATCCCGTTCGGTCCTATCCCGGTCGAGAGCACGAATGGCATCAATATTGCCTATGAACTGGAATTTGCCGGTATGGAGAACCTGTCGTTTGTACCGGAAACCGTAGAAGTTCTCAACGCGGATACGGGAACTGTCCTCTACTCCCCGAACGTGTCGGTACTTGCCCGGACCGCGTATCCTGCATCGGTCCCGCCACCGACCGCAGCTGAACTACAGAATGGCACGGTAAAACTCCAGGACCCCCGAATCTCGATCTGGTTTGTCGTCAGCCCCGGTACCGTACCGGACCGGCTCACGCACCGGGTCACTTTTAACCGGACGGCCGGGGGCCTTACACCGCTTGTGGTCACGGGCGGCAACGTTACCGTGCGAAAAGATCTATCACCGGTTGTTATCGGATCCCCTGTCAAAGGTCCCGGCTGGGCGATCATGGAGACGACATCTCCTACCGTCCACCATGTCACCACCCAGATCACGATGGCAAACGTAACAAAAGTCCCCCAGCGGTACGCACAGGACTATATCCTCCTTGACACGGTAACCGGGCTGCCCTTCTCCGGCAACGAGACAATCGCCCGGGACTATTATGGCTTTGGCCAGAATCTCTATGCGGTCGGTAACGGGACTGTTGTCTATGTCCGCGACGGGGTAAAAGATATCGAGATCACCACGCAGAAACCGCCGGTGACTGTGGATTCTGCGCTCGGAAACGGCGTGGTGATCGATCTCGGGAACAAAAAATATGCCTGCTACGGCCACATGGTCAACGGTTCGGTCCGGGTAAAAGTGGGCGATACCGTGACAGAAGGCCAGGTGATCGGCCTCATGGGAAATACCGGCAACTCCGACGCCCCGCACCTCCATTTCCAGGTTATCACGGACAACCCGTCGGTCCTTGGCGGCGAGGGCTATCCTATCGTCTACCGCTCGTTTAACGTGACCGGACGATTCGATGAGGAGAACATAACCGGGATATCCTTTAACAAATCCATCCTGCAGGAAAACCGGCTCATGGAAAACGACGTCGTGGTCAGTTTCCCCTGAAAACTTTTTACCCCGGCATCCCTGCTTTGCGGGATGCAAATCACCGGTATTTATTTACCGGAATAATAATTGGAATTACTATGAAACTGTGCCTCTTCATTCTCCTGCTCTGTATCCTCGCCGTCCCTGCCGGCGCACTTCCCCTGCCGCAGGTGCCGTCCCTTGCCGCCACGCCGGCAACAGACATTCCCCTTGTCGCCATGTTTGAAGGCGGGCAGAGGTACCAGGCCGGAAACTATCCGGTCATCGTCCTCTCCGGCTCCTACCGCGAGATGGGCCGGCAGTACGGCGGCCTGATGAAGACCGAGCTCAACGAAGAGTACACCTTCCTCATGGACACCCTCATCAGCCGGGGGTATACAAAGGCAGCGATACGGGAAGACGGACAGGCGGTTATCGCGAATTACCCGCAGCGGATAAAGGAGATCTTTACCGGCATGTCGGAGACCTCGGGGCTGACATCCGATGATATCGCTGTCCTCTGGTACGGGCCAATCTACCTGCTCACTGCCGCACCGGTTTCCTCCCCGACTACCTCCCCGGCTTCCTGCTCGTACCTCGCCACCTGGGGGAACTACACGACTGATGGCTCCATGGTGGTCTCCCGCAACTGGGACCTCGCCGACCTGGTGCAGCCGTTAACGAAATGGTATGTCCTTACGGTGTACCGCCCCACGGACGGCAGCAACGCTGTCGCAACCTGGAGCCCCACGGGAGCGCGGCCCGAGACTTTTATGAACAGCAAAGGGCTGTTCATTGCCGATGACAACGCCGGCATGATGGATATCGCGCCGGAAACCCGGCCGGAATTTATCACGGAATACTTCCGGTTCATGTTCGATTACTCTGACGTAAAAGCACTTGACGCCGGTATCCGCGGGACCGCCCCGGATTTTGCATGGATCGTGGATGTGGCAGGACCAAACGGGGCGTACGTATACGAGAAGTCTACCAACAGGACATTGCAGAGGACCGGGGACGGGGTTGTTGCAGCGGCCAACCATTTTATCGACCCGTCGTGGAACCTCCCTGCCCCTCCCGAACACTCGTTCTCCCGCTACAACAACCTCCTCCGCCAGGCAGACGTTGCAAAGGGATCGATCGATGCGCAGAAGACGATGAAGATCCGCGACGTGTGCATGGAGAACGGCGGTTCTAAGTTCTGTCACTCGGATCTGGGGGGAAACCCGTATTCGAGCAACCACCAGGTTGTCTACATACCCAGGACCCGGACGCTCTGGATGAATGTGATGGACAAGCCCTGGCAGAAAGTGGAACTTGCTCCCCTGTTTGGCAATTAAAAATGACGGCAGGTTTTTTGTGAATCTACCTGCCAGTTAATTCTCTTTTTCCGGTTACTGAGTACTTTTCAATCCCTATCCAATTCAGCCTTTGATTGCCTTACCCGGCCCCGATTTTCGATCGTTATGGCAAAAACATCGGTCGCTTGTTTTTTTCCTGGCGTGTAAAATACGCCCCGATTAGCGGGAATCAGCCTTGTCCGCGTACCAAAAATATGCCGCTTTAGACCGGTTACCGGATAATGGGATCTGCATTCCCTTAAAAGAGGCAAATCTGATCTCTTTACGGTCCCGGATTCCCCCTCTGATGATCCCGGATCTCCTGCACAACGGAACGGATCGCACCGGTCACCACGTCCGGCGAATCTATCCGGATGTTGAGGTTCGTTATCAGGTTGCTGTTACCCGTAAGCTTACGGCCGGTATTACCGGTAAAAAGGCAAGACTTTTACCCGTCCCCGGTCTTTATCTGGATGTAAGATTATGGTCCAGAAAAGGCGGATTGCGATTACTACGGGAATTGGTATACTCACCGGCCTGTACTGTGCCGGGAGCCTTCTCGTAGCCGCTCCTCCGGGAATCACACCGGAACCCTGGTTCCTGGTTATGATCCTCTACGGTCGTATCATCCAGGGATTTGTGATCGGGTTTGCTGACAGGATTCCCCTTCGCCCGGTGATCCGGGGGGCGGGACTGGGGGCGATTTTCAGCCTCCTGCTCTGCATTGTTCCTTTGTTTGCCCACAATTATTTTGGTGCGGCGATGCTCTTTATTTTCGGTATTATCTATGGGGCACTTGCTGATGGGATTGCAAGCTGGGTGATGCAGAGGAAGGCCGGGAACCGGGTCCCGGAACAGGCACAGTGCTAAAATTTTTTTCCTGCGCACCACGGGTTTTTTTAGTAGCACAGACGGAGTGGGGCCGGGGGAATTTTTCAGGATACCTGCCGCGAAGATTGACCGGGGACAGCAGCAGAGGGTGCCGGATCCAAAACCCTAATGGGTACTCTGGGAATAAGACACGATATCATGACTGTACAGGCTTCATTTCGGGTGACGAAAAATTATCCTGCCGCAAAGAAACTGGCGAAATTTTTGGGAAAAGAGGGAGAAGCAAAAGACGCCCTGTATGGCAGGAGCATTCACTCCCGGGATTTCATGAGAACGAACCCAATCACTATACGGTTGCCGATATCAAAGTGCGGTACCAATGATAGGCTCAGTAGTCCTGACCATTTTCCCTTTACGGACATGAGTGCCGTGAAACTGCGGTCTGCTCTTATCTTCACAAAAGTAATTAAGATGGTATTGTGGCATTTATCTCGTCACAGATCCCGGAATTCCTGCCTGACTCCGATCTCCTCGTATCTCCCGGCACCCCTCGTCTGCCGGTACCGGGCTCAGGAGATCACCGTTGATAAAATCTGATAAAGTCGCAAACCGTTTCACGGGACCTCATTGAAGGCGGGATCGGGAAGATTGACAATCGGTTTGCATCCGGTCAGCAGTACCAACCCGAGCACAAGTTTTCAGGGGCATGAAGCAACGCCTTCTGTGCTGGCATTTCTACACCAAAATACCAGGCAAGGACGAGGATAGTTGCGACAATGGCAAGGGCAACAATGAACAGTACAAGATTTTTTAAGACATCGGTTTGTTTAGCTTCACGCATGAGAATTTCTCCCGTGATCTCCACTTTTCTTCAGGGTAGTAATAAATATATCGGGGATAGCAAATGGCCCGGATGGTGAAATTACGTACTGTAATGGTGGGAGAACATCTGCAAAAAAATCGGATCGCCAACTGCTGATTAAAAAAAAGAACGACTCAATGGGTGAGGATAAAAAAAGATCCGGTATGGTTTCGCGCTTAAAAACAGCCGACCCTCAATAATTTGCAAAATCTCCGACGAAGATTTATCGCCACCTTGCGCTCATGCAGGAAAAAGTTTGAATCAGTTGCTGAGGATGAGTAAATAAGATCGGGTCATGAGCTTGAAGATTTTTAAAAAAAGAACACAGAGCTGCTGAAATGAAAGGAAACCTATTTTTGACCTCCCCTTCTACCGGACACCTATGACAGAGCTGGACCCGTTCTTTTTCAAAATCAATACCTGGTCCTTTACCAAACACCGGGTCTGGAACCGGTGCCAGCGGCAGTACTATTACGAATACATCGCGCCATACGTGAAGACCGGGGCGGTTGTTAATCCGGAAAAGATCCGGTGGCTCAAGAATTTCACGTCAAAATTTGTTGTCCAGGGCCAGCTCATCCACGATATCATTGACCAGCAGATCGCACTTGCCTGCGACAAAAAACCCATGAATCTTTTCGAGGCAGAAAATGTCTTTGCCAAAAAAGTCTCGCAGTACCGGAACGTGGGCGGCGAGACTTTCACCGAGTACCATAATGGCGAGAAGGTCCCGGACTCGTTCTTTACGTACATCCTGGAGAACGGCAGGACCTGTCTCCAAACCTTCTTTGCAAAATGGCCGGAGTTTGCGCCACGGGAATGCCTGCGTCACGAGCAGTTCGATCATTTCAGCATCCGGGACGCTGAGGTAACGGTCAAGGTGGATTTTGCCGCGAAAATGCCGGATGGTACGATTGTCCTCTCCGACTGGAAGACCGGGAAAGACGACGATGATTACGAGACCGAACTCCAGATGGCGGCCTACGTGCTTTGGGCAACGGAATTCTACCACAGGAGTGCCGATGAGGTCAGCACCGAACTTGTCTTTTTAAAGACCGGCGCGACAAAACCGTATGCGTTCTACGAGGAGCAGTTGCTGGATGTGCGGGACCAGATTACAAGAGAATTTGCGGCGATGAACGCTTCGTACGAGTACGGGGATTTTCCGGCCCGGCCTTTTATGAGGGAATGTTTGAGTTGTAAGTTTGCGGAAGTGTGCCCGGAGGCGGCAACCGGCAGGCCGTGAGAATATTTTTTTTGTTTTTACGCGGCTCGAACAACGAATACATTTTTTATTCAATTGAATACATTATGAATTCCTGCGGGAAGCGCTTATCTCATCAATCCGGAAGATCGAAGAACTGTTTAAGGATCATCCGGAGTTCACATTCACCATTTCTGATTTTTTTAGGATTCCCTTATTCGATTATTCCCCTCTTCCTCAATTCAAAATAACATCTCGCACAGGCTTCCACATCGGCGCCGGCGTTATGGCTGCCGGTGAATTCTTCCTGGAACAACTGAAGGTGCAGCTCGTTTAAAGTCGGCCACTTGTATCCTCTCCCGGAGGCCTTGGGAATTTTGCACCAGGAGACAACCTGCGGGGTTTTCATGGTGCAGAAGTAGTGTTTGTCCAAAAGGCCGGTCTCAAGACTGCACCGCAAAAATTCCGTCGTGACAATCGGCAGGTCAAAATCAAGGTTATGGGCAACGACCGTTTCCGCCTTCTCCACATCGGCAGGTCAAAATCAAGGTTATGGGCAACGACCGTTTCCGCCTTCTCCACATCGGCATTGAACTGCGGGAGCACCTTATAGAGCGACACACCCTCGGCTTTTGCCCGCCCGGTCGTGATCCCATGAATACGGGCAGAGTCCATGGGGATGGAAAAGTCCGTCGGGTAAATGATGAAACTGTTCCGGCTTTCCGGGATCCCGTCGCTGTCGTATAAGGACCATGCGAGCTGGACGACACGGGGCCATTTTTCGACCGGGTCGTTTGTTGCGGAGTATTTTGGGAGGCCGGTGGTTTCGGTGTCGAGGAAGAGGAACATCCGGGTTAATTTTGGAGGGGATGGTATTTGGGGTTGGCTACACAGTGTGTAGCGGATTAAACTGGTCGCATTACCGGCTCCTGATGCTGGTGGAAAATCCCGGGCCTTCGGTGTCGTATCGGTCTCGATAAGGAGCGGGATAATAAAAGAAGTATCCGGGAAGAGGACTATGACTCATCCCGGAGAGCACTGACGCGATCCGATGTAATTTTCTTCTTGAGACGGATTGGCTCAAAGCTGAGTTTCTTCTCAATGGTCACCCGGATCCGCTCACCTTTCTTAAGTTGAATCATTCCCACCGGTTTCCTGAACATTATCCTCATAGATGCATTCGATTGCCCTGACCATGCCGGTTCACCCTTTTAGTATACCTGGGTCTTGTTCGGGAATTATTATAGGGTTTGTGTACGCGGAGTTTTCAGGAGCAGGTCCATGCGTTCGATAAATCTTTTGGCATCTGATATGGCCTGCCTGACCTCTTCAGGGGTCGGGCGGGCATCCAGGCTGTACTGATCGTCCTGCCGTAAGCCCCGCATGTGATCGAACTGTAGTACCCATTCGTCTTCCAGCAATCCTGCTTCCCGGTAGGATTCGAGATACACGCCAATGCAGTAATGGCTTTTCTCCCGGATTCCGTCACGGATGATAATTGCACGGGCCGCGTGGAAATATCCCATGTATGCCGCTATCAGTGCAGACCGTACCGCACCGGCATCGCAGTCATACCCGGCCTCGATCACCCACTCGCGGGCCTGTGCAAGGGATTGCACCGCCTTCTCGTTTGAAGGTGCAACCTTTCGCAAAAGTCCGCGTTCGTAACATTCGTCAAGACGTGTCAGGGGATTCACCTTCGAGCGTGATCGATTGTTTTACAAATGACCGGTAAAACGGTTCATCAGTATTTTTGAGCCCGGCCATTTTCTCGTTTGTCAGGACCAGGATATGAGCTTCGGCAGAAACTGCACGAGATACCTCCCGCTCAAGTTCTGCGACCATCACACCAGATGGCAGGGTTTTTACGTATACCCAGAGGTCGATATCGCTCTCCTCCGTGTTTGTCCCAAGAGCCCAGCTCCCGTAGATCCCGGTGCCGGATGCCCATGCCGGTTTTTTGAATGCGGCAGCGACGAGATTGGTATTAAGTAGTCGTTTTACCGCAACCGTTACCGGGGAAAACTTCAGCCGGTACGTACGGTCGATCCGTTCGAGCAGTCCTTCGTGTTCGAGCAGGGCAAGGTACGGGGAGACAAGGCCTTTTGACAACCCGGTCTTTGCGGCGATCTGCTGCACGGTGCATGCCGGTACGAGGAGGGCTGCCCTGAGCAGGGTGATACGTTCCCTGGTCCGGAAGAGCGCAGAGAGATCATGCAGTCGTTCGTTCATAGTCCCTGAACTATTGGTTCACGCTCCATGAACAAAATGTTTGCGATCCGTGAACAAACGTTTGCCCACGATAACCCGCTCGCGATCATGGGGGAGGGGGGTGATCCCCCTACCCCCCATCATCTTTTTTCCCGGTGGGGGATCACCCCCCTCCCCTTGTGTGCGTGAAGGTGGGGGGTACCCCCCTCCGGTTCCAGCGCCACAATCCTGCATTTCGCGTAGAGTCCTCGACGGAGCGTGCGTGCCGGAAACGGCCGGAGGGGGGAGGGGGGTGAGGGGGTACCCCCTCCCCCACTTTGGCTTGCGAGTGGGGATCACCCCCCGCCCATGATTTTTTTTATAAGGGGGGCACCCCCCACCCGGTCGTGATCCCGTGAATCCGGGCAGAGTCCATGGGGATGGAAAAGTCCGTCCGAGTAAATGATGAAACTGTTCCGGCTCTCACGATTCCCCGTCACTGTAGTACAGCGCCCATGCGAGCTGGACGACCCGGGGCCATTTTTCGATGGGGTCGTTTGTTGCGGAGTATTTTGGGAGGCCGGTGATTTCGGTGTCGAGAAAGAGGAACATCCGGGATAATTTTGGAGGGGATTGTATTTGGGGTTGGGGGTTTGGGAGTTCAGGAGAGTTTTTAAAACGGATATTTCCTGGAGTTAATACACATAAAATTTGCGATGAGGAACACGGGGAGGACAAGGTATTTCCCGGCCCGGTCTTGAGGGAGTGTATGAGCTGCCGGTTTTGCGAATGTGTGCTCGTGGGATAATAATAGAAGTATCCGGGAAGAGGTCTATGACTCATCCCGGAGAGCACTGATGCGATCCGATGTAATTTTCTTTTTGAGACGAATAGGCTCAAAGCTGAGTTTCTTCTCGATGGTCACCCGGATCCGCTCACCTTCTTTGAGTTGGATCTTTCCAACCGGTTTATAGAATATTGTCCTCATAGATGCATTCAATTGCCCTGACCATGCCGGTTCACCCTTTTAGTATACTTGGGTCTTGTTCGGGAATTATTATAGGATTTGTGTACGCGGAGTTTTCAGGAGCAGGTCCATGCGTCCGATAAATTTTTTGGCATCTGATACGGCCTGCCTGACCTCTTCAGGGGTCGGGCGGGCGTCCACTGTAATAATCTGGCTGATAGGGGTGAGATCGAATATGGGATTTGGAGGGGTTGAAACATTTAACCGGTTAAACGATCAATTATTTTCTAAGTAGATCCCTTGCAAATAAGAGTATCCATTTGAGACAAACTTACAACAAATGATATCTGCATTGTCTTTGGCACCTTTTTCGTAGAGAAGCTTTACGAATTCTATCATTTTTTTCTCATCGTGATATTGGATATTTCCGGATTTGATGCACTCAATGAAAATCTCACCAATTTCTTTGGGATATTTTTGTGCAAATGTTATGAAATTATCAAGTATATGATAAAATTCATATCCAAAAACCATATGTTTAGTTGAAAATTTCAATAATTCAATTGTTTTGGAATCAAACTCATCAATATATTCAATCCATCGTAACAAACTAATTATCACTTTGGTATACTGTGGATCTAATTCGTGAGGCTTGAGAATTTCAACAATTTTAAACCATAACTTTTGAACTAATTTCCTCTTTTCCGCCGAAATTTCTTTTCTATGCATCCAAATGAATTGGATAAGAATTTCGATCTTTCTCGTTGATTCAATTTTCAATAATTGTGCTATGAGGCTTTTTTCATCATCAATGATTTCTTCCAACTCTAGATATGCGACTGCAATATGCCAAACGAGATGTTCCTCGATATAATCTTCAGTAAAATTAAATTGAAGGGCTCTTGAATAATTATTGCTCTCCTTTACCAGATTGAAGCATGTTTTTGTTAACTGTGGTGAGAAGAACAAGTATGCCGTCATGACCGCTTTCCAGCGATTTTGATTGTCTTCTGGAAATATTCTGGTGAGGTTTTCTTTAACCCAGTCTTTATCTAAAAATACGATGTGCCTTAGATATTTTCCAAGTACATAGGGAAAGTCCATTGACACATCTATTGATGGATCAAGATGAGCGGTGAAAAAATTCTTAATTGTAGTATTCCACTGGATCTTCCCGCCTTTTTCTTTTTCGATAAATGAATGTCTCAAAGAATAACCTATCATCGCTGATAAAATCCTTTCTTTTGGAGAGTTTCCTACGGTTTGAATTAAATTGTCTGTATTTGAAATTTCAGAGTCATTCTGTTCAATTAGCAATAAGAGAATTTTTTCTGATAAGGGCAATAATTCTGAACTGAACGCATGTTCATTATTGTTTGTTCCATCGTGGATTAAATCTGAAACAACTAAGATAATTTCATATTTGTAATCATCTTCTTCGTCAGAAGTTCTTTCCAACCAAATTTCTTTCGATTGAAGTAAATCAAAAATAAAATTTAAAATGACTGCCCAATTTACATCCTGTTTTAACCTCCATGCGTCTAAGAAGCCCCAAAGAAATGAGCGGATGTAGACTCTCTGAATTGAGAGAAATGGGTAAATATTGTCTGTGAATTTTTTTGGTTTGGACGATACAACACTTTTCAGTGTTTCAGCTAATCCAACTTTAGTAGGTTTTAAAAAGCCTTCATTTTTAAAATTATTGAGATATTTTACGATATCTTCATTTGACATTTCTAAAAATTCAGATTCTTCTTCAATTGGACTTATATCCACAAACTGTGCATACGCGGTATCCTCTTTTACAGGTGATGTAATTTCCTCTGGTGATATTTTGTTATATTCATCGATTTTTTTAAGGATTTCAGGATTTTTCGTTTTTACTAATGCGAATAACCAAGTTTTCTTGGATTGAGCCTTGTACCGCTTAATTTCCTCAGGATCAATATTTCTATTGGATACGTTAGAGAAATCCATTGATTCTATCCACGCGACTAATTTATTTATATCAGAAATACTAAATGAGGGACAATTGTTATCTAATAAAGTATACAATTCTGATTTAATTTCATAAATGTCGAAGAGATTTCCTTTAAAATTCCAAAAAATATCTTTAAAATCAGGATAATTGTGATTAATTGTGCTCAAGGCAAGCCGTTTAAAAATTGAATGATCTCTGCCGATGAAATCTTCAATTATCGGTTTAATTTGTGTTGATTCGGACTTGGTCAAAAAATTTCCAATGAATTGCACCATCAAAGAAGGATAACTTGCATTTTGTGCAGGTTTTGAAGATGCATTGATCCCTCTTATAATATAATACTCTAATAACTGCGGGTGAATCTCAATAATATGTTCAATTTTTTTAAGTGCCACATTAAACGCAGCATCTCCACAAACTCGAATAATTTCGTCTGTAAATTTTTCAAGGATTTCAAATAAATAATACTCTTGAATGGAATTATCGTATAACAATGACTGTATCCGATTCAAAGCCGAATCAGATCCTTCTTTGAAATCAAAAATGATGTCAATCAATTTTAATGTGATATCACGATTATTTTCTTTCAAAAATCTTCCTATTACATTTTGAGAAATTTCAGATGAGATTAACGTCCACGAATTTTGTAATTTAAGACATTCCCTGAAGTAATCAAAATATTTATTTGAAATTCTTTCCGGAGGCAGTGAAAAGATGATACAAAATAATTTGTAGTCTGTATAATCATTTTCAACTCGCTGGCCGGCCTCATCCTTATAGCCAATAATTGTGTCGATTATTCCCATTAGTGAGGTATACCCACTTTCAGTTGGATGAGAAATTATGTAACTAGAGAAGTTTTCCAAATAAATTAATATTAACCATATGCGTCGTTGAGCCTCAATCCCTTTAGGATTATTCTTTGGATCAAAGTACCCCTTTTCTTTGAGAATTCCAAACCAATCCTGGGGATTTTTAATTTTTCCAAGTTGAGAAAGAAAATAAATCTCCTGTGGAGAGTTGGGTCTAAGAGATCCAAATAACTCTTGTATTTTTTCAGGATCGAATTGATCTAGAATCGCATCCGTTTTTTTGTTTAATTCGATAATGATTGGTGTTTTACTTTGAATTTGAGAGTTCCAGTCTTTGATAAATTCATAAAGCTGATTAGGTCCATTTCTATCGATTGCATATGGAATGACCTCTATCCCAAAAGCACTGTAATAATAATTCATAAATTCTCGAATATTTTCTTCGCCAGTAGAAAAAGGTAGAACGATATATCTCTCCTGTCGCCCATGTTTTTTTTCTCGATTTTGAATCGGATCATTTTTTAGCACTAAAAAATCAAGAATTTCAAATTCACTTAATCCATACCCGATGAAAAGGATTACATAATTTGAAAATATTTCTTCGAGAAATTTCCTAATCGAATCGCTATTATAGCGTTTTAAATAATCAGAAACTGTGAAAACCAATGAACCAGGATCAAGAATAGTACCATGTATTTGATAAATTTTTGATAAGTCAATTTTTTTAGGATCAAATGAGGCGTCTTTATAAACAATATTTGTTAAATCGAGATTTGGATCAAATTGTTTATGCAAATGTGTATCCACATTTGTTGTTACGAATATTGCTTGAATTCCAAAAATTTCTTTGTAAATATCGCGTAAAAGACGGAGATCTTCTTTTTCTTTCAATGCTTCTTTTAAAATCTGAATATATTTTTCTGGATATCCATTATTTTTCAAAATGTTTTCACAAATTGTAATAATTTTTTTCGGATCTCCAAGTTTGATTAATGATTCTCGCTCTTTATAGGTTATAAGGGATCCATTCGAAGGGATCTTTTTTGGTGTTTCAAAACATAATTCAATCAAATTATCTGCTAATTCTGCCCATCCTTTACAACCGATAACTCTTGATGCACCAGCTCCAATAAAAATGACCAACTTTTTTTGAATGATAGCATCTAGAATCTCTTGTGGGATCTCTTGCGTCTCTGTAATTGGATAAAACATTAAATGGACCTTAATGATGAAATGATTTTCAATGGAATATACTTATTGAAACAAATTAATTTCATTCCGAATTCTTTCCCAAATGACTGTATTATCGAACTGGTATCATCCAAACCCCCCCCTTTTCGTAAAGTTCAGCCACCCCTCGATAGCCCTCTCCTCCAAAATTTGCCTGCCCGCCTCGCAGTACACCGCTATCGATCCAATCTATTCCACACCACCAAAGAATACTCTGATGAAGAAACAGCCTCGCTCGTGTAATCAGTCACTGTCTCTACCCGGGCATCCCGGTCCCACATCCTCTTCACTCCAAAATCCCAACCTTTTTCGCTCTATAAAAAAGATATGGCAATCAACGAGCACCCCCATGAAACTCACCGATAACGAAATCCGGGACATCAACCGGTATCTCGAATCCGGCAAACCCCTCCCGGATTCCTACCGTTTCCTCCTCTTTGGCGACAAGCGCGAAGTCGAACTCGTCTGGAACGGAAAAACAAACGAAGTCTGCAATGTTGTTCTCCCCTTCCAGATCATCGAGCAGGTGGACGAACCCCGAAAGGAAACGGACACAAAGATTCAGCAGACCTTATTTGACCTAGATGACCGGGGCAGGCAGATCAAAGGCTGGACGAATAAGCTGATCTGGGGCGACAATAAACTAATCCTCTCCAGCCTGAAAAACGGGCCGCTGCGGGAAGAGATCGAGAAGCAGGGCGGTATCAAACTGATCTACATCGATCCACCATTCGATGTCGGGGCGGACTTCTCGATGAACATCGAGATCGGGGACGAGACGCTCACAAAGCAGCCGGGGATTCTGGAAGAGATCGCATATCGGGACACCTGGGGGAGAGGGGCGGACAGTTTCATCTCGATGATCTATGAGCGCTTAGTGCTGATGCGGGATCTGCTCGCGGAGGATGGGAGCATCTATGTGCATTGTGATTATAGAGTGAATATTTACATACGAGCCGTGTTGGATGAAATATTTGGAACTGAAAATTTTTCGAGTGAAATAATCTGGAAACGAACAACATCTCATGCGCAAAAACAATCATTTGGGATTGTCCATGATTACTTGATACTCTACCGAAAAAAATCAGATTCGTTCATCTGGAATCCCCAATTCGAACCGCATTCTAAAGAACACATCGATAAATACTACTCAAACATCGATGAAAAAGGACGAAGATATACCCTTGGTGATTTAACCGCTACCGGCTCAGGATCTGAAAGATCTTTCTTCGGCAAAATTATCGCCCCCCCAAGCGGAACTCATTGGCGCTACTCTCAAGATAATATTGATGATTTGTGTGAAAAAGGTTTGATAGTGATGACTTCAAACGATCGCCCTAGATTTAAAAGATATTTAGATACTCTTCAAGGGCGTGTCGTTAGTGCATTATGGGACGATTTGCCTCCAGTAAATTCACAGGCTGGAGAATCTTTAGGCTACCCCACCCAGAAACCCGAAACCCTCCTCGAACGCATCGTCAAAGCCTCCTCCAACGAAAGCGATCTCATTGCCGACTTCTTCTGCGGCTCCGGCACTACCCTTGCCGTTGCGGAGAAACTCGGGCGGAAATGGATCGGCTCCGATCTCGGCAAGTTCGCGATCCACACAACCCGCAAGCGGATGATCGGTGTCCAGCGTGAGATGAAAAACGCGGGAAAAGACTTCCGTGCCTTCGAAATTCTCAACCTCGGCAAGTACGAGCGCCAGCATTATATCGGCATCAACGAAAGCCTCCGCGATGAGGAAAAACGCAAACAACTCGAAAAGAAAGAGGCTGCATTTGTCGATCTCATCCTCCGGGCATACCGTGCCGAACCGGTGAAAAACTTCGAGACCTTCAGCGGCAAAAAATTAAACCGGCTCGTGGCTGTTGGCCCGGTCAACCTTCCGGTAACAAGGCTTTTTGTCGAAGAAGTGATCAGCGAATGCCGGCAGAAGTACATCACTAAAATCGATATCCTCGGTTTCGAGTTCGAAATGGGACTTTTCCCCGCCGTACAGGAAGAGGCCAAGGCAAAAGGGATCGATCTCGCCCTCAAATGCATCCCCCGCGAGGTCTTCGACAAACGGGCAGTCGAGAAGAACCAGGTAGTATTCTATGATGTTGCATACATCGAAGTCACCCCGCACTACAAAGGAAATTCAATAGCAATCGAGCTCTCGGACTTCTCCGTCCATTATCAGCAGGATACCTGCAAGAAAGCCGCAGCTGAGATCAAGGATGGCACCAACAAAATCGTGGTTGAGAACGGCCAGATAATCAAAGTGATCAAAGAGAAGAGCGGCATCGTGCGAAACGTCCAGCTTACGCAATCATGGACAGACTGGATCGATTACTGGTCGGTGGACTTCGACTTCGAAAGCAAACGGGAGATCATCCGGATCAAGAACCCTGACGGGGAGTTTGAAGAGCACTGGACCGGCGATTATATCTTCGAGAACGAATGGCAATCGTTCCGCACCAAAAAAGACCGGAGCCTCGAACTCACCAGTATCTATAAGGAATGCCGGCCGGGCCGGAGAAAGATTGCCGTCAAAGTCGTCGATATCTTCGGCAACGATACCATGAAGATCCTCGATGTGAATATCGGGGGCAAATGATGGCGAAGATCAATGTCCTTGATAAGGAAGTCGCTGTGTATGTCCAGAACGATGAGGACTACATTTGTATTACCGACATTGCACGCTACAAAGATCCCGACAGGACAGACTACCTGATCCAGAACTGGCTCCGGAACCGTAACACCATCGAGTTTATCGGCATCTGGGAGCAGCTCAACAACCCGGATTTTAATCCCATCGAATTCGATGGGATTAGAAAACAGGCAGGACTCAACAGTTTCATTCTCACGGCGAAACAATGGATCGAAAAGACCCATGCCATCGGGGTTATCTCAAAAACGGGACGGTATGGCGGCACATTCGCCCACAAGGATATTGCATTCGAGTTCGCCTCGTGGATCTCCGTAGAATTCAAACTCTACCTCATCAAGGAATTCCAGCGGCTCAAGGATGATGAACGCAAACTTCTTGGCTGGGATATCCGGCGCAACCTCGCAAAGATCAACTACCGGATCCACACGGACGCAATCAAAGAGAACCTGATCCCGGCAGAACTCAAAAAATCGCAGATCAACCGGGTGTACGCATCCGAAGCCGATCTTCTCAACATGGCACTCTTCGGGCTCACCGCAAAGGAATGGCGGGACAGCAACCCGGACAAAAAAGGAAACATCCGGGATTACGCCGATATCTCGCAGCTTGTCTGCCTCTCCAATCTTGAAAACCTTAACGCCCATTTCATCAGCGAGAAACTTCCGCAGGCAGAACGGCTGGAAAAACTCAACGCGATTGCCATCCACCAGATGACCCTGCTCACGCAGGATAAAAATATCAAACTGATCAGCGGGGGAAAATAACATGGCGCTCCATCCCGGTTTCCCCACCGATCCCTATGTCGTGCTCGACCCGGCAATCCGGTGGTTCCCTGCCGATGAAACCTTGCGGGCGCAGGGGGCGGAAAAACTTCTTCCACCGCTCGTTGCCGAACTAAGGAAGAAAGTCAAGACCTGGCGGGACAGCGGGTATGAAGGTGCGAGTGCGACGAGTGCCGCGCTTCTCAACTGGTGGTTCGCAACCGAACACTACGAAGAGCAGGCCGATGGAACCTTAACACCGTTCCGGTATTACTTCGCGCAGCGCGAAGCCGTTGAGACAATTATCTACCTCTATGAGATCGCGCAGATCAAGGACAAGTACGATCTTCTCCGGTACGACAGTTCCGGGGCAGTCTCGGCAGGCATGTTCACTGAGACATGGAACCGGTATGTCATCAAGATGGCAACCGGCAGCGGCAAGACAAAAGTATTGGGCCTCCTCCTCGCGTGGAGTTTTTTCCATAAAACATACGAAGAAGATTCAACCCTCGCCCGGAACTTCCTCATCATCACACCCAACATCATTGTGCTCGACCGGATACGGGCAGATTTCGATGGCCTGAAAATTTTCTTCAAAGATCCTGTCCTCCCGGATAACGGCTATGCCGGGCAGGACTGGAAAAACGACTTCCAGCTCACGCTCCATATCCAGGACAATGTCCACATTACCCGAAAGACCGGCAATATCTTCCTGACAAACATTCACCGGGTTTATGACAGCAACACCCGGGAACCCTCATCCGATGATGAGGACACGATGGAATATTTTCTCGGGAAAAAACCGGTCGGCGCTACCACCGATTCAAAACTCGATCTCGGCGACATTGTCCGGGACATCGACGAACTGCTGGTGATGAACGATGAGGCGCACCATGTCCATGACGAGAAACTTGCGTGGTTCAAATCCATTCAGGACATCCACAACCGTCTCCTCCAGAAAGACAGCGGGCTTGCAATGCAGATCGATGTCACCGCAACCCCGCGCCACACAAACGGGGCGATCTTTGTCCAGACCGTATCCGATTACCCGCTGGTCGAAGCAATCTCCCAGAATATTGTCAAGCACCCGGTCCTACCCGATGCAGCGAGCAGGGCAAAACTCAGCGAGAAGAAAAGCTCGAAGTATTCCGAAAAGTACGAAGACTACATCCACCTTGGCTATCTCGAATGGAAAAAAGTCTACGATGAGCACCGGAAACTCGGGAAGAAAGCAGTCCTCTTCGTAATGACCGATGACACCAAGAACTGTGATGAAGTCGCAGCCTATCTGGAAAACCGGTATCCGGAACTGAACGGTGCCGTCCTTGTCATCCATACCAAGAATAACGGGTACATCTCAGAATCAAGTTCCGGTAAGAAGGATGACGAACTCGACAAACTCCGGAAAGCCGCCAATGAAGTTGACTCAGACAACAACCGGTACAAAGCAATTGTATCCGTCCTTGTCCTGAAAGAAGGCTGGGACGTGAAAAACGTCACAACCATTGTAGGACTGCGGGCTTTCAGCTCGAAAAGTAATATTTTGCCGGAACAGACACTGGGCCGGGGCCTGAGGCTGATGTACCGGGGTCAGGAACATGTCGAAGAGATGGTGAGCGTGATCGGTACCGATGCCTTCATGGATTTTGTCGAATCCATCAAGAACGAAGGTGTCGAGCTTGACCGGCGCAAGATGGGAGAGGGGACGGCGCCCAAAGCTCCGCTCGTGATTGAAGTTGACCGGGAAAACACGAAAAAAGATATTGATCGCCTTGATATCCAGATCCCGGTACTCTCGCCGAGAATTTTCCGGGAATACAAGAATCTCTCCGAACTTGATATCACCCGGTTTGGCAACAAAAAATTCCCGGTAAAAGAATTCACGGAGGAACAGCAGCGCGAGATCATTTTCCGGGACATCACCACGGAAAAAATTACCCACAAAACCCTGCTCGATAACACTATTGTTGCAAACTACCAGAACGTTGTCGGCTATTTCTCACAGGTTATTATGAGAGAACTCCGGCTCGTCAGCGGGTATGATATCCTGTATGGAAAAGTCAAAACGTTCATCCGCACCGGACTCTTTGATCACGAAGTCTCTATAGATGATCTGAACCTCTTACGTAATCTCTCTGAAGTTGAAGTCACGAAGATCATTATTGAAACGTTCAAAACGAAAATCAACGAACTCACCGTTAGGGAGAGAGGAGAGGCAGAGATCCGGGATTACATCAAGATCAGCCAGTGCCGGCCATTCGTGGCAAAAGATCAGGGATACCTGCTGCCAAAAAAGAGCGTATTCAACAAAATTATTGGAGACAGCCCGCTTGAACTGGATTTTGCCGGTTTCCTTGAGAACTGCGACGATATCATCTCGTATGTCAAGAATTATTTCGCGGTCAACCTGAAGATAGATTACCAAAACCACCAGGGAGATATTTCGAATTATTACCCGGATTTTATCATCAAGAGATCGGAAAAAGAAATTTTTATTGTAGAGACAAAAGGGCTCGAAGATGTTGATGTTGAATTAAAAATTGCCCGGCTAGATCAATGGTGTAAGGATATCAACAAAATCCAGTCTTTGGTTACCTATCGATGGTTATTGGTACGTGAAGAGGAATTCAGGAAATATACTCCAAAGAATTTTGAAGGTCTGATAAAATCATTTGGATCTCAACAGGTTTTGAAAGAGTGAAAAATTCCCCCTCTTCTTTGAGCACGGTCATTGCATCCCGGCCCGGCAAATCCCGAAGCCAATATCGCCCTTTTTACCCCCTCCCCCATACAATAACCCCTCTGGAAAACCGTGGCCCGTACAGGCCCGCTGTATTGCAGGTTGAAGTGCCCCTCTTTTTGCCCGGTTTTCGAAAATACTCCCGTAATATCGTTTCTTCCGTGGGCGTGGACACCGTTTCCTGTGGAACCGGAAAACGGGATCGCCGGATTGGCAATCCGGGGCCGTATCGGGCGTATCCGGGATACGGTCTGCCAGCTGGCCGGGTACTGCACTTTCCTGATCCCTCACGGAAGAGTACTGATAATCAGGGCCCTGCACGACCCCGGATCACCTGTTTTTCTCACCCGGACAAGTCAGTTTCGCAAAAAACCAAGTCAGTTTCCGGTTACGGCTTGTCAAAAACAGCACATTTTACGTCGGTGGAACCACCCGGTCTGACCAAGCGTATTTAGGCTTGTTTGCGCGGAGGATATTTTTCTCTGATGGGGTCCTGCACGTGGCTGGAAAAGAGGGGCCGTTTTTGGGAGGTCGCGGATCCGGCCGGGTTCTCTTTGGGAGATACGATCTCCATGAAAAGATTCTCCGTCGGAGACCTCTATCGCGAGAGGGTAAATCCCCACCAAAAACAAGTCAGTTTCGCAAAAAACCAAGTCAGTTTTTGATAAATAACCCGGTTTTCCCTAGAATTTACGACGGAGAAAGGGGAATTCCGGACAAGCGTATTTAGGCTTGTTTGGAGGCCCGATCTTTTTATGGACTGGGCAGGGGCACGCGGGAATGAAAAGAAAGGCTGTTTTGGGTTTTGTCCTCAGCCCGTTTTTTTTAGATCCGTTCCAGATCCCTGCTGTCAAAAACAAGGTACCCCTCTTTTTGCAGCCGGTCCTTCCCTTCAATGGTCCCGGCAGAGAACAGAGCGTATTTCCGGTGGAGATATGCATCTGCACGGACGAGCTTCGCTGTGGCCTTCAAGCCCGCAAGAAGTTTTTTTGCCTGCCCGTATCCGATATCCCCCCATTTGCATTCGCCAAAGACAACGGCAGACGAAGTATCGTCAAGGGCCACACAATCGATCTCGTCTTCCTTGTACCACCAGTGGCCGGTACGGTACCCCGGCAGCACGATCCCGGCAAACTCGTCACGCACAAACGATTCGAACTGCCGGCCAAAAAACGGATTCAGGTCAGGTACAAGTGCGTCATCGTGCCCGGTCTCGATCTCCTGCCTGCGCGGAAAAACATGACAGTACCAGAAATCAAAGACCCGGTCGCGGATCCGGTAAATTCCCTGCCGGGGATTCCCGAGAACGGGCACTTCTTTTTCTACCAGGCCCAGCCGGATCATGGAGTCAAGGTACGGGTACACGTGGCGGGTGTCAAGACCGCAGAACTGGGCGATGGATGTCGGGGACGTACTCCCGAGTGCAAGCGCGTGGAGGATCGACTGGTATACCTTGAGCTCCCGGAATTCCTGAGAGAGGAGAAAATACGGTTCGTGGTAAAAATACCCGTACCGGTTGAAAAATTCTGATTTGAAAAATGCGTCGCTGGTATCGTATGCGCCGGCCTTGAGCAGGTATTCCGGTACGCCGCCAATCGACAGGTACGCTTTGAGAGCATCGCGGAACGGGAAGCAGAAAAACTTCCGTGCATCGGAGAACCGGAGCGGGGGAAGCAGCATGTCCCGGGTCCTGCGGCCATAGAGCGGGGATGTGGACGAAAGGGCGAGATCGCTCATGAGCGAGAGTATCGAGCCTGAAAGGAGAATGCACCAGTCGGAAGTGCGGAAACTCCGGTCCCATGATTTCTGGAGCGCAGAAAGGATGGAAGGATCGTTTTTGATCAGGTACGTGAATTCATCGATGACAAGGTACGTTCTTTTCCCGGGCGGCTTTTGTGCGAGATAGGTAAAGAGCTGGTCCCAGGTTTTTATATCCAGCTCTGCAAGGAGGGAATCGCCGAAATATTCTGCGCATCGGCTTTTGAGCTGGGCAATCTGGATATGCGGGGACGCGTCTTCTGCGATATAGAGGATGCCGGGCTTGTTCCGGATGAATTCATCGATGAGCCGGGTCTTCCCGATCCTCCTGCGGCCGTAGAGGATGATGAGCCGCCCCCCCTCGCTCTGCCACTCGCGTTCGAGCAGCGAGCGCTCCTCATCGCGGTCGATGAACTCCCTAATCATGATTAGTACTAATCACGATTAGGATTATTAAGGTATCGCCGTTTGCAGGATCATTTTTGGGGGGCTAATTCCGTGAATGTACGGAGAGGGAGGCCGATACCCGGTCAAGAAAAACCCCGTGTTAATCCCATCGAATTCGATGGGTTTAGAAAAAAGATCCAAATCGTTTCAGGACTTCAGCGGTAAAAATTCCCCGGTCTCCGTGAAGTACAAATAAGTGGCAACCTCCTTCCCCGGCACCAGCTCCCTCGCCGCCTCGCAATAGATCTCCATCGACTTCCGGTACTCCTCCGCGAGCGCCGCATATCCCTCCGGCCCGGCCGCCGCGCTCTTGTAATCGATCACGGCCCACGACCCGTCTTCAAGTTCGCAGAGCCGGTCGATCGTGCCGGTCACCCGTTTTCCTTCAAAAGAGATAGAAAACGGCACCTCGCAATACGACCGCTTCACCCGCTTCACGAGATCCGAAGAGAAGAACGCAGTGCGGATCTCCCCGCACTGCCAGAGATGCTGCTCTGAAAATTCCCCGTACTCTTCAAGCACGGTTGCCGCATCCCGGCCCCGGAGGACTTCGTGAATGATCGTCCCGCGTTTCTCGCCCGGGTAAATATCCGTGAGGTACTTTGGCACGCCCGGCTCCCGTTTCGCTCTTCGCCCGGCGAGTTCCTCTTCCAGTGCCGAGACCGTGATCTCCCGGTCCGGGTCCGTCTCCGGTTCGTACACCGGCCGGACCCGGGTCCCGGTCTTCCCACTACCGTCCGCAGGGACACCAATAAGTTCCGGTTCCGCCCCCGTGAGCTCTGCCGGGATCGCGAGAGGATCGGTGACGATAGCCATCCGGAACGGTGCGATGCCGTTCCCGGGTTCGAGTGTGATCCCACCGGCTTTTATTGCGTCGTCCGTGATCCCAAGCGCGGTGCAGACCCACGCGATCCGGGTCCGGGCAAAGGGGAGAGGAACCTCCGGGTCGTCCGGCATCGTGCCGCTCATGAACAGGTGGTCGCGGGCCCGGGTGAGGGCGACATAGAGAAGGCGTTTCTTTTCGGCCCGCTCTTTCTCGCGCCTCACCTCGCGGAGTGCGGTGAGTACCGGGCCTTCGGCAGGGACAAAATTATTACCCGGGTCCGGGGCCTTGATTCCCACAAGACGCGGGTCGTCGCCAATCATGATAGTCTCCGGGCGGTCCCGGAACGACACGCCCATGTCCGGCACAAAGACAATGGGGAATTCAAGGCCCTTTGCCGCGTGGACGGTCATGATATTGACCGCGTTCTGAGCGAGCGCATCGAGATGTGCCTCACCCTCGCGTTCCTCCTCGTCCATCGCGAGCCGGAGTTCGGAGGTAAGATCGGCAAGGCTGTAGAGCCCTTTTTCTTCCCGGGCCCGGATGATCGCGACAAGTTTCTCGATGTTTGCAAGGACCTGTTCCCCGTCCGGCATCGCACCGTACACGGTGTAGACCCCGGACTCCCAAAGGATCTTCCGGATGAAAAAAACAAGACCGGCCCGGCCGGCGTACTCCTGCCAGGATGTGAGGAGCCGGACAGCACGCACAGCAGAAAGCGTGCCGGTTTTTTCCGCAAAACCCTTGAGCTTCCCAAAGAATGTCGCGTTCTTCTCCTGCGAGACAAAGAAGAGTTCTGCGTCAGAGAGCCCGAAGCAGGGCGAGCGGAGCACTCCTGCAAGGCTCACATCGTTGTGGTTGTTCAAGAAAAACGAGAGTAAATTGTAGAGATCGTAGATCTCCTGGCGGTTGTAAAACCCGGTCCCGCCATGCACGTAATACGGAATACCGTACCGGGACAAAAACGCGAGGTACTGCGGGAGGTTCGTGCGCTGCTCTATGAGTATCGCGATGTCGCCGTACCGGGCTTTCCGCCGGATAAACGTATGATCCGGCTGCTCCTCGTACACATCGGCCGGCGCAGAAACCACAACGCTCTGGATCCTCCGGGCCACCATATCCGCCTCGTTCTGTTTTGTCGCAGTGCTCGTATCGCCTTTTGTCGGGAGCATCAGTTCGACGGTCCCCTCATGCCCGGCCCGGGCCGGCGAGGGAACGATGGGCTGGTACCCGAATTCCCAGGGTTTTTTCACGGAGGAAAAGAGCGTAGTAAAAATACTATTTGAAAGCCCGATCACCGCACCCGTGCTCCGGAAACTCGTATCAAGATCCACGGTCGAACCGTTGCAGGCCGATTCAATGATCTGCTGCGCGGCTTTGAAGCGCGTCACATCCGCGTCCCGGAAGAGATAGATCGACTGCTTGGGGTCGCCCACGATAAAGAGACTGTCGTTGTTCTCCCCCGGTTTACCCACGAGGGCAAGCACGATATCGAACTGCGCCGGGTCGGTGTCCTGGAACTCGTCCACGAGGATGTACCGGTACCGTCCGGCAAAGTGCATCGCGACAAGGTCCGGGCGATGTACAAAGAGGTTCCGGGCAGAGAGCACGAGGTCCGAGAAATCGATCCCGCCCTCCTTGGATTTCTGTGCCTCGACAAGAGCAAGGTATCGCGGGAAAACGTTAGAAAGATCATGCAGGAGCGATACGGAACCGGAAAGAAGCGGGTCGGCCGGGTCCACGGTCAGCCGGAAGAGCGGCGCTTTTTGTTCGAGGATCCCGGCCAGGCGCTTCCGTGCGGCCTTGAACCGGGCGAGATCGTCGCCCTGCCAGACTTTCCTGCTCCCGCCTCTTGGCCCCGGGGTTTCAAGGATGCCTGCCGCTGCTCCAGAGAACCGGTCCGGGGAAAATGGTCCGGCAAGTACCGCAAGCGCCGGTTGGATTAACGTCGCATATTCGGCCGCTTTGTCATCAGCTCCAGAGTACGTATCGGCAAACCCGAGCAGTTCTTTTACCAGATCGGAAAAATCCCGGTCGGCCGCGAGTGCAAAAAGTTCCGCGTCACGGAACCGGTGGACTTCTTCCTGCCAGAACGAGAGGACGGCGGCCTCATCGGTACCAAATGCCTCAAAAAACCGGGCGTACTGGTCGCGCCGCTCGTACATCGCGCCCAGCATCTCCCGGAGCGTGTACTGGTCAAAGACCGAGAGTAGCCGGATCACGCCTGAGTTTGCCGGCTCCGGTTGCACCCGCTGCACGAGTTCGTCAAAGATGTCGGCATGGATCCGGGCCATGGTCCGTTCGTCAAGGACGCTAAAACCCGGGTCGAGGCCGGCTTCGAGCGGGAACTCCCGGAGGACCTGTGCGCAGAACGAGTGAAAGGTCTGGACCGGAGCGACAAGAAAATCCTCGGTCGCTTTTTCCCAGGCCGGCCCGGACTGCCGGGAAAGTTCCTTTCGTATCCTCTCCTTCATCTCCGCTGCTGCCTTGTCCGTGAAGGTAAGCGCAAGGATCTCCGGAACGGATACCTTCTTTGTTCTCAGAAGATCGAGATACTTCTGCACGAGGACAAAGGTCTTTCCCGTCCCGGCTCCTGCGGTCACAACCATGCTCCGGTCGTGGCGGGTAATCGCCGTGTTCTGCCGTTCGGTTGCCGCCATCTATGCATCCCTCCCGGGAAAAAACGCCCGCAGCGGATCGAACCGGCAGACCGTTTTGAATTCGCAGTACGGGTTCCCACATTTTTCGTTTGTCTGCAGCGGGAAATTCCCGGCCCGGATCTCCCGGATGTAACCGGCCGCGTGCGCATGGGAGTCAAGGAGCACATCACGGAAGTCCTTTGTCGCTCTGGGGTGCGAGGAGACAATCAGGTCCCGGGCCGGTTCATCGAGCAGCACGTACTTGTTTTCGACCTCGCGCCGGATCCGGTAGTATCCCGCAGCAACCCCGGTCTTCCCGGATATCTTCTCATACGCGAGGAGGTAGAGGGGCAGCTGGAGCGCGGTTCCCTCTGTCACCTCTTTTACCCCGGCAAGCTGCGAACCGGTCTTGTAGTCGGAAATGGAAAAGATCCCCTCCGGGGTCTCATCGATCCGGTCGATCCGTCCCTTGATCCGGATCGTCTCTGTCCCTTCCCGGCCGGCAAGTTCCACCGGTTCGGCGACGGAGGCCGGGTCGTCAGCCCCGCGTGGTTTCATACCAAACGCCAGTTCGAAGTGCGAGGGTGAGAGTGGCGATGACGATTCTGCCGCCTCACGGGTAAGGAACTGTGCAAAGATCCCCGGTCCGGCGCCAGCTCCGCCCAGCATCTGGATCTTGACCGCGTTCCAGAGCGGGCTTTCAAAGGGATTTTTTGCGAGTTCCGCCGTTGCGATCTCCGTCATGAGCACAGCGGCATCGACAAGTTCTGCGGGGAGAACTTTTGTATGCCCCTGCTCTTTCCAGCGCCGGTAAAACGTAGAGAGCACCGCATGCACCGCAGTTCCCCGGTCGCTTGCGGAAAGACTCGTTTCGACATCGGGCAGCAGGGAAAGGCCGAGGATCTTTTCGAGGAAGAACCGGAACGGGCAGACCGCGTAGGTCTCAAGCGTTGTCGGCGAGTATACGTGCAGGGGGCCGAACCGGTTGGAAAGGACGGCTCGGATCATTTCATCCCCGGACAATACCCCGTCAAAAACCGAATCAGCCGCACCCTGCCGGTAGTACCGCCCGGTGTTGACGCGCCCGATAATCTGGTCAACCGTGCCGTCGGGCGGCAGGAATGAAAGTGCCGTGCAGACCTCCCCCCGAGTAAGAAGCGTCCCGGCGTGCACCGCGCCGGCCCGGTCCGAGCAGTCGTATGCTGCACCCTCGTCACCCCACGTCCCGGCCCCGGTCTTCTCCTTTACCCGTTCGAAGAATGCGGAAGAGAGCAGCGGGTTTTCTCCATCGGAAAGCGGGGTGCTTAAGTACAGCGTGTCCGTTGCGGCAAGGAGCGCTGCGACAAAATAATACCGGTTCTCATCGAGGATCTCCGCAAGCGACCGGGTTCCCATCCGGGAGCTTTCCAGCGTATTTGTGAACGGGATCCGGGTGGTGAGCCGGGGCATGTCGCCTTCGGTCAGCCCCGCGATGAAGAGGCAGGGGATCTGCTGGTACATGCATTCCTGGAGACCGAGCAGTGCGACACCGGTCCGGTCACCGTCCGGATAGATCTCGGTCTCCTTTGCAAGCGTGGAAAGGATCTGGGAAAATGTCGCTGTTGTAATGGGCCGATCGCCGAGAATACCCGCCATCCCGTCGAGCCGGTCAAGGCATCGTAAAAACTTTTCAACGGCTGCGGATTCTTCATTGCGGAGGGTTTCACCCGGGAAATCCGGGAGCTCGTCAAGTCCCCATAGGGAAAGGAACTTCTGGTAATCTTTCCGGTGCGAGGAAAGGGATTTTTTCCCGTCAAGCGTCGCGAGATCCAAGAGCAGCGGGAGAATCCAGCGCTGCACGAGGTCCACGGTTTCCTGACGTACCGGCATGAGCGGGCTCTCGTCATCTTTCTCCTGCCCGGCGATCCGGGCAAGCAGCCGGTCAAAACCCTTTTTCCATTGGTCAAGACCTTTTTCAATCTGTGCAACCCGGCAAACCAGATCGACGGTGCCGGGATCCGGATCGATGCTGCACGCTGGAACCGGCATATCTATCGAGCCGGACAAGGGAGCACCGGGAGACGATTTTCGTTTCCGGTTCACAAAATACGGATTTGCAATGAACCGCATTACCTCTTCGCGGGCAAACTGCCCGACCGGGATCCCGGGAATATGAACGAGAAATTCTACGACAGGAGTATGGGAGATGTGCGTCCCGGTTGTTGTGGTCCAGGGGATTGCATAGTCAGAGAATAGTTCCCGGACAAGACTTACTGATTCCCGGACTTCGGGAAATGTGACAGCCATATCGGAAAACGGGATTCCTTTTGTCGCATGAAGCCGGCATATCTCTTCTGCGATACCGGCAACCTCTGCGTACCGGGTAGGAAATAACGCGGTCCGGATTGTTTGCGTTGTATCGATCCGCCCGCTCGTAGGAGAAAAAAGCCCGGCAAGGGGCCGGCCCGCAATTTTCCCCTCCGTAATTGTCACCGGGATACCGGACTCTTCAAGCCACCGGGTTCCGGCCCGGTCCGATCCGGGATTTGGATCTTCCGGGACGACAATTGTGCAGGACTCCGCAACAGAGGCAATCGCAAGGATGAGTTCCTGTTCGAGCGGGAGCGGTTTGTAGAGCCCGTAGATAAACACCTGCCTGAATAAATGTTGATGAGATACATTTGCAAGATCCCGGATGACCCAGGTGCGAATCGTGTCGGAATCCACGAGATCATGGGTACCAAGATAATCACGGTACGCTTTTACCACAAAACCGATCTGCCGGCTTTTATCACTCTGGAGATCGCCGAGCACTTCAGGATAGGCAATTTTTCTCCGGGTAATAACATTAAGAAAATCCCGGAAATTCTCTAGAGTCCCGGGAGATACCTTGCCATGGAAAAAAAAGAGGGGGAGATCTTTTTTGCGATCGTTTATGATCCGTGAAAGGAGTATTTTTGATTCCGGCTTTGAGAGGAGACGGGTTGTTCTCCTGTACTCTTCAAAATACGCGAGGCAGAGATCGTCCGGCGTGCAGATCCGGGATGGGATGAGAGGAATATTTTTTTTGCCGCAGGTATTTTTTACGGTCCGTACGAGGCGCCGGGTGGGAAGGATAAGCCACGATGAGAATGGATCGGCGGCAGATGCCGATACGAACCGGTCAAGGAAATCCTCCGGCCCTTTTTCCGGAAGGCCCCGGAGGAGATGGAGTGCGGGCATGTGGTTATCGTTAAATGTGCATTGCCGGAATGTTAATGATGCGATTCCGGTCTTTTTACCGGGCCTGAACACCCGGGCCCGAAAAGCCTGCTCCGCCCGCACCCGGTCTTTTCGACCTGTATCTGGACCGGTATCCGCTCCTTTAACGCCGCAACATGGGAGATGATCCCGATGATCTTTCCTTCCCGCTGGAGTTTTGAGAGCGTCTCAAGTGCTGATTCAAGGGTGTCCTCGTCAAGCGTCCCGAACCCTTCGTCCAGGAAGAGCGAATCGATCCTGACGTTGTGGCTTGCCATTCCGGAAAGGCCGAGCGCAAGCGCAAGGCTCACAATAAACCTCTCCCCTCCGGACAGGTTCTTTGTTGTCCGGATCTCCCCGGCCTGGTAATTGTCCACGATATCCAGGTCAAGAGACGATCCCTTGTTCCGGATAAGAAGGTAACGGTCGCTCATGGTCCGAAGGTGCCGGTTAGCCTGCACAACAAGGGTCTCAAATGTCAGTCCCTGGGCAAATATCCTGAACTTTTTGCCGTCAGCAGAACCGATGAGGTCGTGGAGTTTCTCCCACCGGGAAAATTCTTTTTTCTGTTTTGCAATCTCTTCTAGGAGTTTCCGGAGTTTTTCCACCTGTTCGTCGTATTGTCCGAGCCGCGCCCGGATCCCTCCGATCTCGATCTGGAACCGGGTTATGCGGTTTTTGTCGTTTTCTATGGCAAGGGATAGGTCTTCGCGTTTTTCCTGCGTCAGGGCACGGTTTTGTTCTGCCGCCAGTTTTTCTGTTCGTTCTTTGAGACCGACGGAAATTTCCATTTCCTCACGCTTAATATCCGATTCGAGTGTTTCTAATCCGGTTAGTCGGCCCGGGGCGAGGCGGGCGGACAAAAAATCATCTTCACGGGAAAACCCGGCTTTGAAACGGGCATCGGAAAATTTCTGTTCCCATCCTGCGAGCACCGGGACACGTGCATCAATTTTTGCGGCAAGTACCCGGATCTGCTCCCCGCAGGTTGTTTTCCGGGTGTCCGCGAGGTTTTTTGCCTCTGTTGCCGCAGAGAGTGCCTTGTCTGCCTCTGTTACCAGCCCCGCGACCCGGGCCTCTTCGGCATCCGGCACTTTTTCCCCGTAGAGTTCCCGGCGTCGTGCAGAATTGTCTGCAAATTCCTTCTTAATCCCGTCAAGGTTTTCCAACAGGGTCGCGAGTCTCTTTTCTGCTGCAAGAAGGAGAGACCGGTCCCGGTCTATGCCGGCTTCGCACTGCCGGAGCCGGTCCTGTAGTTCCTGCCCGCGTGCAAGGCATGCGACATACTCATCGCGGCGGCTGGTGAGCGCGGCAAGTATCTCTTCGGTCATGGTTGACCTGCTGAAGACGAGGACATCGTACTCCTGCACGGATTCAAGGAGCGCATCCTTCTGCCGCCGGGCGTTTTCACCCGTCGCGGCGATCTCAGCGGTCAGCCGGTTACGTTCAGCGTTCTGTGCGTCACGGTAGCTGAACGCCTCGTCAAAGTCCCGCTGGAACGCTGCACGGGCATCTCTTTCCTTGACAAGAGTTTGTTCCACCCGCTTAAGATCCCGTTCTTTTTCTTCTGCGCGGGAAATGATGGCCCGGGTCTCTTTAAGCCGGACTCTGCACTCATCCTGTGCTGCAGCGATTGGGGTCTTTTGGGAAGGCCCGGACGGGATGCCAAGGGCAAGGCACCCGGCCTCCAGTTCTGCGGCTGCTTTTCCAGCCTTTTCCTCACGTTCCCGCAGCGCAATCTCGCCGGCCCGGATTCCTGCATCGATTCCCGCAAGGTCTGCCTCGCTTTTCCTGACCTGTACCTGGAGGTTCTTGTTCTCCCTTTTGTAGGCCTCGAATTTCTTCTCTGCATCGCCGGGTAACGGTACAACGCCGGAGCACCACGGGTGATCGATCGAACCGCAGAGCGGGCAGGGCTTGTTGTCCAAAAGCGTTTGCCGGGCATCTTCGAGACTTTTTATCCGTGCAAGGTAGACACGGTTCTCTTCAGACATTCTGAGGAGATCTGCGGCCTGTTCCGCCTCTTTTATGAGCGCGGCATGACGCCCTTCCTCCACTATCCGCCGGCCCCTGGCGACATCGAGATCTGTTGCAAGTTTCTCCCGGCCGGCCGTGTCTTCTTCGATCCGCACGAGAAGATCCAGAAGAACTTTGAGACCGTGCTCGCGATCGGCATCCCCTTCGGCAAGCAGCCGCAGCGCGGCACCGTCACGACCACCGGTAATTTCTGCGATCTCCTTTTTTATCCGGTCTGATGAGGCGATAGCCGACTGCACCTTTTCTGCAGCCTTGTCCAGTTTGGATTTTCTCCGGAAAACAACCTGCTCGGCATCGGCAAGCGCATGTTCCACATCGCGGAGTTCTCCCTGTTTCTTTTCAGCAGTCTCCTCAGTTGCGTGTATTTGCCGGATGGCAGATTCAATCCCGGAGAGGGTGGCGATCAGTTTCTCGTCAAGAGGATGCTCCCTGAGGTACCCGGCAACCTTTGCAAGATCCGGCCTGATCCCTTCCGACAGCACTTCTGCGGCCCGGATTGCCTCCCGGTATTTCCCGGTCTCTTCTTCCAGCTGCTTTTTTTCCCTGGTGTGTTCTTCGCATCGGGTCCGGACCTCCCGGATCCGGGTGTCGAGATCGCGGACGCGCCGGGCGAGCTCATCTTCCCGCTGTTTTTCCCCCGCTGCTGCTTTATAGCGTTCCTCTGCAAGCTGAAATGCTTCGAGCGCGTCAGTACATGCAGTGAAAAATCCTGTAAGGCGTTCTTCATATGCCGTTTTTTCTTTACGTTCCTGTGCCTGCTGCTCCCGAAGCGAGGCAAGACTTGAATACATCCCCTCAAGGTCGCGGGCTTTCCGGGCAAGGGACAGATGGGAAAGATCGTCAGCAGCAGCAGTTTTTCGTGCATCAAGCGTCAGGGCTCGTTCCTGCAGATCGGCGAGCTCTTTTTTAAGCGCTGCGAGGGTATCCAGCCACGCCACCGCCATCTCCCGCTCTTTGCACTGCCCGGTAATATCGCGGATCTCCCTTTCATGCCGCTCTTTTTCTTCTTTGAGAACTGCGGCCTGTTCCGGGGTAATTGTCCCGAGAGTATCCGCCCTGCCAGCCAGATCGTCAAGCGTTCCTTTTTCCTGTACGAAACGCTCATGAACTTTTTTTGAGATCTCCCCGTAGATTTCCGTGCCGGTAATTTTTTCAAGAATGGGCGCACGTTCCTCTGCTTTTGCATCAAGAAACGTGGCAAATTCTCCCTGTGCCAAAAGAATGGACCGGGTAAACTGTGAATAATCAAGCCCGGTCACATCGATGACTTTTTGCTGCACTGCCGCCTGTTTTGATTCGAGGGGGACACCGGTCTTTGCATCGACAATCTCGTGCCTGGGGGACTGGAGATCGCCATCCGGTTTTTTGTGTGCCCGGTTCTGGCTCCACGTACACCGGTACTGTCCTTTATCGGAAACAAATTCCACTTCGGAAAAATATTCCCCGGTCTGCCGGGACATGATCTCACCGGCGTTTTTTGAGATCTTCCCGAGCCGGGGTGTCCGTCCGTAAAGGGCAAGGGAGATCGCGTCAAGTATCGTACTCTTCCCGGCCCCGGTAGGACCGGTGATGGCAAAGATCCCGGCAGACACGTATTCCGGATCGGTAAAATCGATCTTCCACTCACCGGCAAGGGAGTTTAAATTTTTAAAGCGAAGGGACAGGATGCGCATTTATAGTATTCCTCACTCTGCAAGCGTGTCCTCTTCGTCCATATCATGCATGATCTCAGAAAATGCGTCCATTAAGTCCTGCCGTTCTTCTGCCGGGATATCCCCTGCATCCATACAGCGCCGGAACACATCCGTTTTGGACAGTTCTTCAAGCGACTGGCCCTCTTCGTCCGGGTTAAAAACAAAATTTGTAGATTCAATGGGTCGTGTCCGGATAATCTCGACATTTGTCCCTTCAGTAAGCTCGCGGAACTGTGACTGCACGGCCGAAGCCGAAAGCGCCCCGGAAAAGAGCACTTCAATCCAGACCGTATGGTCAAGTCGCGTAAGCAACCCAATCCCCCGTTCAATCTCACCGATATCCCCTTTAAGTGTACGGATGTCCCGGAACGCTGGGACCGGTATCTCACGGATTAACGGAGTTTCCGGACTAAAATCGATAATCACCACTTGTTTTTGCTGGCCGGCGTCCCCAAACCCGAGAGCAATCGGTGACCCGCAGTATCTCATGGTGTTGTTACCGGAGACCATCTGGGGTACATGGAGATGCCCGAGCGCAAGATAATCGATTCCGTCGCACAGCGTCTCTGCCCGGATCCGTGCAAGGTTTCCGACATAGAGTTCGCGGACGCTGTCGCCCTCCACCGTCTTTCCGCCCGAGACAAAAAGATGTCCCATTGCAACGATCGGGATAGAACCACCAAGGTTCTCCCGCAATGATCGCGCAATTCCGACAACCTCCCGGTAATGTTCCTGCACACCCTCCTCAAGTTTCCGGGTTTTGTCTTCAATACTTTCGCCCGGTTCAGAAAGCCGGATATCCCGGTCACGAAGATATGGCACAGCGCAGACGATAAGTGACGGTTGTCTCTCCTTGTCGTAGATGATAATGACCTCCTTTTCCGGGTCATCCGGGATCGATCCAAAGACGTGAATATGGAGATGTTTCAGGAGATCCTGCGGTGCGTTGATGAACGACGGGGAGTCGTGATTGCCGGCAGTTATTATAACCTGAAGACCCGGTATTGCGGTGACCAGACTAAGAAACTGGTAATAGAGTGCCAGTGCCCGGTTACCGGGAGTACTGGTATCAAAAATATCGCCGGCAATGAGAAATACATCAATATGTTCCTTTTTTATTAAGGAATCAAGCCATTTTAAAAAAGCCTCGAACTCCTCATAGCGTTTATGCCCGTAAAGCGAGCTGCCTAAGTGCCAATCGGAAGTATGAAGGATTTTCATGGGGACAACACATTTGGCAGGAAAAATATGCTACAAATGGTAGTTGATCGTTACTGGTGAATTATTTATCCCTTTTATACGCGGTTAACTCCATCTGACTCAACCGGGACAGTGTTATCATTATTCCGGAGATGCAGGGCGGGTTTGCGAACACGCTCATAATCGAGATGGGCACAAGATAACGCAGAGCCGTATCCGTGAGAATACGTGATATCCCGGTACCGGGTCAAAAGAGCGCATCGGGCGCTTGTTTTTATCGCCCGTTAATTATTCCCTGTTATCTTTCATACCTTTGTAACAGGTGGTAGAAAAGATCGTCATCCACGAATCAACAAATACATTTTTTAGACGATGCTACGTAAGCTTAACTTACCTGTTATGTACCGCATCCTCTATGTCGATGACGAGCCGGCCCTCCTTGAGATCGGCAAACTTTTTTTGGAGGAGAAAGGACAGTTCAGTGTAGACACCAGTCTCTCTGCGTCCGCCGGTCTGGATCTCCTTGCATCGGCACATTACGATGCCGTCATCTCGGACTACCAGATGCCGGGCATGGACGGTATCGGGTTTCTCAAGAAGGTCCGGACCTCAGGAAATACCATCCCCTTCATCCTTTTCACCGGCCGGGGACGTGAAGAGGTTGTCATCCAGGCTTTAAACGAAGGGGCGGATTTCTACCTCCAGAAAGGCGGGGAACCGGTTTCGCAGTTTGCCGAACTCGCGCACAAGATCCGGCAATCCGTCCAGAAGAGACAGGCCGAGCTCATGATACGCGACCATGAGCGGCGTGAAGCGGAGATTATCAATTTCCTGCCGGATGCAACGTTTGCTATCGATATCCATGGAAAAGTGATTGCATGGAACCGTGCCATTGAGGAGATGACCGGTGTTCCGGTTGGGGAGATTATCGGGAAAGCCGATTATGAATATGCTCTCCCGTTCTACCACGAACGGCGTCCGGTCACGGTCGATCTCGTCCTTCACGATGACCCGTCCGTTATTGAAAAATATCCGGTCATGAAAAAGGACGGCAGCTCCCTGTTCTCAGAGATCTATATCCCCCACTTCAATAAAAGCAGGGGGGCACATCTCTGGTTTACCGCATCCCCGCTCTATGACACCGCCGGGAATCTTACGGGTGCAATCGAATCTATCCGGGACATTACCGAACGCGTACGGGCGAAAGAGGCGCTGAACCTGGAGAAACAGCGCATCGAGTCCCTGCTCTCCCTCAACCGGATGGAGACGAGGACCGATGCAGAGATATCCGCGCAGGTTATCGAGGATGCCATACGGCTGACCGGGAGTACTATCGGGTACCTCACCACAGTAAATGACGATGAATCCGTCATAACCATGCAGAACTGGTCCACATCTGCGCATGAATCCTGTAAAATTATCAATAAACCGATCGTGTATTCCGTGGAAAAAACCGGCCTGTGGGGCGAAGCAGTCCGCCAGCGTAAGCCTGTGATAACCAAAGATTATGCTGCCAAAAACCCGCTGAAACATGGTATGCCCAACGGGCATGTTCCTCTTGTGCGGCATATGAATATTCCTGTTTTTGAGGGGGATCATATCGTTGCCGTTGCCGGGGTGGGTAACAAAGATACGAATTACAACGAGGGAGATGTTCACGAGCTGCAGCTCCTGATGCAGGGCTGGTGGCAGATCCGGGTCAGGAAACGGGCACAGGAAGAAATCCGGCGCTCCAATATGATCTTAAAGACCCAGCAGGAAATCTCCCCGGATGGGATCCTGACTGTTGACGAACAGAGAAAGATCCTCAATTATAACCAGACTTTTGTCGCGATCTGGAAAATTCCCCTTGATCTTCTTGCAACCGGAACAAATGAGCCTGTTCTCCGGCATATGGCCGGACAGGTAGCCGATCCTGATACATTTCTTACCCGGGTCCAGGATGTCTACGATCAAAAAGTAGCGAAGAGTTTCGAAGATCTGCTGCTTAAGGACGGGAGGGTACTGGAATGGTTTTCGGCCCCGATGCTTGGGGAAGAGGAAGAATATTTCGGGAGGGTATGGTTCTTCCGGGATATCACCCGGCGAAAGATGGATGAGGACGCAATTCGAGCCGCCCAGGAAAAGTTCTCTACGATCTATCTCCAGAGCCCGGACGTCATCTGGATAAGCGAACTGGAATCCGGCCGGTTTATCGATGTGAATAATGCCGCAGAACGTATATTCGGGTATACCCGTGAGGAATTCATTGGCAGGAACTCTCTTAATCTCGGAATCTGGGTGAACCCGGAGGACAGAACCGTTTTGACACAGAGGATCCAAAAGGAAGGGCGTGTTGACCGTTTCGGGATTATTCTCCGAAGAAAAAACGGAGAAAATTTTCATGCTGAATGTTCCGCATCAACGATCCATATCCGTGGGACGGAATACCTGATTATCACGATACGGGATATATCCGGAATGAAGCGGGCACAAGAGGCCCTGAAGGAGAGCGAAGAGAAGTTCCGTCTCATTGTTGAGAACAGCCATGACATCATCTACACACTCACGGCAAAAGGCGTCTTTATTTTCGTTTCACCTGCATGGACAAACCTCTTAGGGCACCCGGTAACGCAGGTAACCGGACACCCATTCATGGAATTTGTCCATCCGGATGATATTCCCGGGTGCATGGCATTCCTTCGCTCTGTGATCCTCAAGGGACAACGACAAGAGGGAATCGAGTACCGCGTAAAGCATAGAGACGGGACATGGTATTGGCACAGCTCAAGTGCTGTTCCCCTGAAGGATGAAACGGGTACAATCGTGGGTTTTTATGGTATCGCCCGCGACATCACCGAACAGAAGAAAGCGGAGGAGATTCTGCGGAAGAGCGAGGAGAACTACCGGCTCATTGCAGACAATACTACCGACACCATCTGGATCTTCGACATGGACTTCCGGCTCCGGTACATAAGCCCGTCCATTGAAAAGATGCGGGGCTTCACGGTCGAGGAAGCCATGGCACTGCCCCTTGACCGGCATATGACGCCCGATTCCCTTGCGGCCGTCCGGCGCCTGTTTGAAAAAGAGATAGAACAAGAAGAGTCCGGGACTAAAGATCCCCATCGCAGGGTCTCGTTTGAGACCGAGGAGTACTGCAGGGACGGCTCAACCATCCTCGTAGAGAATTCCGTGGCCCTTCTGCGGGATGCTGCCGGCCGGCCCACGGGCATCCTCGGAATTTCACGGGACATTACAGAACGGAAGCATGTGGAGGAGGCCCTGCGGGAGAGCGAGAAGAAGTACCGGCAGCTGTTCGAGATTAGTAGTGACGCCCTGTTTGTCACGGAGAACGTGACCGGGAAAATCATCGAGGTCAACGAGGCAGCTACGAGAATGTACGGGTATTCCCATGACGAACTGCTCACGTTGTGCAACAGCGATCTCTCGGCCGAGCCGGAAAAAACACTGGGGATCATGGCAATCGATTCGGAGGACCGTGTGAAGGTACCGGTGCGGTACCACAGGAAAAAAGACGGTACCGTCTTCCCGGTGGAAATCACGGTCAGTTTTTTTACCTGGAATGGCCGCAGGGTAAATATCGGATCAATCAGAGATATCTCCGAGCGCAAACGCGCGGATGAGGATTTGCAAAAAGCCCATGACGACCTGGAAATCCGGGTGCAGGAACGGACCGCAGCTCTGCGTGAGAGCGAGGAAAGACTGAAGTTAAAACTGGATTCAATTTTAATGGCCGATACGGATATCAGTGACCTGGAACTTATCAACATCCTCGATATCCCGAAAATCCAGTCAATGATGGATGATTTTTCCCGGCTGACCTGTATGGTAACTGCAATCGTTGATCTGAAGGGAAACGTGATTGAATCATCAGGCTGGCAGGATATCTGCACAAAATTCCACCGTATCAATAAACAATCGGCAGGATTCTGCATAGAATGTGACCTCTATTTAGCCCGGAATCTTAAACCCGGCCAATATGTCGAATACAAGTGCAGGAATAACTTACGTGACGTTGTGACCCCGCTCTTTATCGGTGACAAGCATGTCGGCAATGTTTATACGGGACAGTTCTTTTATGATGATGAGATCATCGAAGACACGGTCTTTATTGCCCAGGCAGAAGAGTTCGGGTTTGACCGGGAAAAATATATGGCAGCCTTACGTGCTGTCCCCCGTTTCAGCCACGAACAGATTAATCGCCTGATGGACTACCTGGTAAAATTATCCGGTTTCATATCCCGGCTCAGTTATAGTAACCTGAAACTCGCAGGAGCCATGACTGGACAGAAACAGGTACAAGGCGAACTCCAGACGTTATACGATGAACTGGATAAGCGGGTTAGTGAACGAACAGCCGAACTCAGCCGGGCCCAGGCTGCCTACAAACAGGCAAACAAAAAACTGAACCTGCTCTCCGGTATCACCCGACATGATATTAACAACCAACTATTGGTAGCGCGTGGGTTTCTTAAGATATTACACCAGAAAATTCCGGATCCTGCTTATGAGAAAGAGTTCACCCGGATCGAAGAAGCATGGAGCCGGATATTTGGCATGATCCAGTTCACCAAACATTATGAACAAATTGGCGTGAGTGCCCCGGTCTGGCAGAATTGCCGGACGCTCGTAGACACTGCAGTAAAAGATATCTTGCCCGGGAACGTGCTCGTGAAAAACGATCTTCCCGAAAATACCGAAGTGTTTGCCGATCCTCTGATTGTCAAGGTCTTTTACAACCTGGTCGATAATGCCCACCAATATGGCGTAAAGATCTCTAAAATACAGTTTTCTCTGCAGGAATCTGCTGATGGCTGCTGTATTATCTGCGAGGATGACGGGGTGGGGATTTTACCTGAAGACAAGGAGCGGATATTTGATCGGGGATTTGGGAAGAATACCGGAATGGGCCTCTATCTTGCCCGGGAGATCCTCTCCATAACAAACATCACCATCACCGAGACCGGCGAGCCGGGTAAGGGAGCACGCTTTGAGATCAACGTGCCAAAGGAGGCGTGGCGAAACTCCAAAGGAGAATGAATACTAACGGGGATTTTTAAATAATCCTTTTTTGATCTGTGATTCGTTTTTTCCGGCGTAGATATTACAGCGAATCCTGCATTTTTGCCGGTAATCGGAATTTCCCTCTCCTTTTTAAAGACCTCGTCAGGAAAAGGACTACCGGCGATCCAAAATTCCGGGTCACGGTCCAAAATCCCATGCCGGATGCACGAATCACCCGGCTTTAAGAACATCGCCATCTTAATCTCTTTTTATAATAACAAAAGCGGGCACAAATTCCATGACCGAACCCCAGAATCCTTCCTGCAACCCCCTCCCAAAAGACCGGATCTGTACCCTCAACGACGCGATCTACGCGTTTGCCATGACCCTGCTCGTTGTCACCATTGATATCCCCTCAAAATACGAGCATGCGCATGACATCGCACCCGTCCACTCGATCATGCTCGCCATCATCCCGGATCTTATCCACTTTTTTATTGCATTTGTCATGCTTGCGATTCTCTGGTACTTCGAGCACCAGCGGTTCCAGTATCTCCGTCATCTCGACCGCCCGCTTCTCTGTATGAACATGGCAAGTCTTGTCTTTGTCTGCCTGATCCCTTTCTCCACCAACATTGCCGGTGACTACCCGTTCGATACCCTTGGATCCATTATTTTTGAGATCAACATCCTTGCAATCGGAATGATCGCCTTTGCCCAGTGGATGTATATCCGGAACAAGGCGACATACCTCATCCCCGGATTCAACCTGGCGCACATCAACCGTGAGATCACCTGGTCGCTCGTCTTTCCCCTGCTATCCCTTGGCGGGATCGCTCTTGCCTTCATTCACATTCCCGGGAGTGTTGGCATCTACATTCTTGCCCCAATTATCATGGCATTCCTGTACTGGAAGAATCTGGCGTGATCGTGCGGTCGCGCAATACTTTTTTATGAGGAGAAAACATGGCCGGGACCCCGGCATTCTTGCTTCAGGAAGTTTAAATCCAAAAAAATCGTCTGGCAAATTTCCCTGAACTTTCCCCGGCAATTGCGAGGATACCCTGAAGGATCGTCATCTCCCTCATACGAGTGATGAGTGCCACCGCCCCCGGCAGGAAGCCCCTGTGGAGGAGGAGTAACCGTAAAACTTCACTCACCCCCGGTACCCGGATGCCCTCCTTGTCACCACAAAATGATACCCGTGGCAGATCCCTTGCGTTATTAAAAAAACCCTTTGTTTTTTGGCATTAGTAGGGCTCCGGGCCCGGCCGGGTTTCCGGAAAGGTTGTAGCCGGTTTTTTCGCGACCAAAGGAAGGCCGCTAAATTGCACGGTTTTTTCCTGATTAAAACGGCCCGTTTCCTAAAATACCGGTTAATAACAACATTCGTGGAACGTGTTGGCACCATTTCCACGGGAGATGTCATGATCCGGTACCGACCCGGATACTCTTTCGTCGGAGAATGGACCCCCGGATACGGTCGGTCCGGCCCATCGTTATAAGTGAGGTTTTAGCCCGGACCCGATATCCCTGACCGGCAGGTAATGTTCCCACTCCCAGTACTTCCCTATTTTCAAGTTGGATGAACAACCACCAAAAATTCGTATAAGCCAGATCTGGAAGCGGAAGTATCTTTTTTGACAGCCACCCCCCACCCCCGGGCCACAAGAGGGGGGTGGGGGTATTATGCTTTTAAAAAATAGGTCGGGGTGTGGGGGGGCCTCTCCTTTTTGGGAGCGGGGGGTCCCCTTAGCAAGAAAAGAGGCCCCTACCCCCCAAGCAATCGGCCGGCAAAATATACCTTCAGACCATAACTCCACACGAAGCACAGGTTTTGGAAATGCTGGAAAAGGGGGGGTAGGGCCCCACTTATGCCCGAACAGGGGGGTGGGGGTATCACGCTTTTAAAAAATCGGTTGGGGGGGCGGGGTACCTCTCATTTTTGGGAGTGGGGGGTGCCACCCAGGGCTTGCCAGGAGGGGGTACCCCCAAGAGACCGGGAATCGCTTCGGCAAGTCCTATTAAAAAATTCTGATGTTTACAAAGGAAAATTTAGAGAAGTACTGGCTCCCGGCATGATACCATGGCGACAGGTCAGCCCGGCAAATAAAAACGGGTAAAACCGGGACTCAACCTTGTGACGTATCACGAAAGGGGGCCCTGATACGGGAAAAACCAGCATTTTCACCGGTCTTAACGATTTAGCGGTGAAGATCGTGTATCGCATCTCTAAAAAAGGATAAATCCGGTGACGAAGGTTACCCCTCAATCACCTTCGCCGCAAACGTCTCTGCCGTACGCAGGTGCGGGCGATCTGCTGACGAGGCATTCCACGCAGCGGCATAGAGCAGGAGCAGTGCGTTGTCGAGCGCCGCATCGAATCCTGCATCGAATCCCTCATCATTTTTCTTCCGGGGCGGCACCGGCCGGGCAAGCAGCGCCTCATCAGCCGATGTAAACTGCTTGTACCACTCCGTGTGGGGCCGGGACTTTTCCGTGATTTCTGCCTGCTCAGCGAGGATCTCAAACGCCGTCGAGAAGGCCGGTGCACTGCCCGAACCATCAAGCGCAAAGCGCCCTTCGCGGGCCTCATCCTGCACATCGCCGTATTCACCGGCCGCATATCTCATAAATGTCACCGCAGCCTTGTGCGCCGCTGCAGGTGGCAGGCTGGTGCAGGCGGGCAGTATTTTCTCAACATAATCCCCGAGCGGACCGGAAAGGGTGCCATCCTGGGGGATAACAGCGGCAGCGCCGAACCGGGACTTCAGCCGCACGAGCAGGATCGAAAGGCTCACTGCATAGAGCAGTTCAAGGACAAGCGTCGCCACCGCATCATCAAGCGGCACGGCAAAGAAGATGATGGCATAGATGGGGGTTGTCAGCGCGACGATATCCTTCTTTGGCCGGATCCATGCGAGATACGCGAGAACAACCGACGCAATCACGCAACCGACTGCAGTAAAGCGCAGGTCGATTACAATCCCGGACATCCATATGAGAATCGCAACCGCCGCGCCACCAAATGAGAACACTGGCACGGCCCATTCCAGGGATGCCGGAGTGACCGCAGCTTTCTTTGTCGGGATATCAGTTTGTGACATAAAAATCTCCTTAAAAAGAATAAACGCACAAAAAACGCACGTCAGCGCTCTTTTTCAGGCCCGGACTTCCTTTCAATTTTTTTGATCGAGACACAGTTGATCACCGGGTCGCCAACTGCAACATAACGGTGGATCACCATGCCGAGCACTTCCACCACGTCATGTTCATGAATATCCTCGATAGGATTCGTGAACATCTTGCACGATATTTCGCCCGACCGATCGGCAACGATAAACTGCGGCCGGTTCAGGAACCGGAAACGCACTTTCTCGACAACACCTTCAATCCGGACCGGTTTTCCGATCATGTTCTCGTTTATCAGCTTGACCCGGACGGTCTTTGCCTCTGCTTCGTAGGCCGGGGTAATATCCGCGTACTCTCTGCGGCTCATGTAGTTGAGCGCAATAGGGATCACAAGCAACATGAAAAGTCCCGGGATCAGCCAGATGAGCTGCGACCGTACTTCAGCACTGTATACGGAAGCAACCAGCAAAAAGATAGTGAAGACCACAAAAACCCCAATCGAGAGGATTGAGACCTTCACTTCAACATTACCAATCTTCATTAAAAAAGAGTTATGTGAGTCTATCTACTTCAGTGCTGCGATCTCTTTCCTGAACGCAACCCAGTAGACGACACCAACAAAGAACAAGCCGCCAACGATGTTTCCGATCGTGACCGGTATAAGGTTGCTTGTCCACATCGTGACCCAGTTCACGCTTGCTACGTGCTTGGTCGCATCGGCGATGAATCCCTGCGTAAAGATACCTGCCGGGATGAAATACATGTTTGCGACACAGTGTTCGAATCCGCTCGAAACGAAGGCCATGATCGGGAACCAGATCCCAAAGAACTTGCCAACAAGATCGTCAGCGCATATCCCGAGCAGGATAGCGAGGTTGACAAGCCAGTTGCAGGCAATACCCTTGAGGAATGCCGAATAGAATCCCATCATGCCTACATAACTGGTCTTTGCCGTGGCGATTGCTATAGCACGTGTCCCAAACGCGGTGACCGTACCAACGCCGGCAGCGTCGAACGAGACGAACGGTCCGTTCGCACAGATGTATGCCCATACAATGGAGCCGATAAGGTTCCCTATATACACCCATACCCAAAGGTTGATGACCTGCATCCAGCTGATCTTGTGGATGAATGCTGCCATCGGAGCGAGCATTGCGTCACCGGTGAAGAGTTCTGCACCCGTCAGCACAGTGATGATAAGCCCAACCGGGAAGACCGCACCCAGAATTAACTGGGAGAACCCGGCGCTTGCCGTGCCGTACCGAAGTGCGGCGTCACTTGCCTGAATCCCTGTGCTGCACACGGTTGCGAGAGCTCCACCCATCGCGATGTACGCCCCGGACATAAATCCACGGACGAGCATGTTCCATGTGGGCAAGCCTACTTTGTATTTTCCGGCGTCGCCGGCTTTGGCGACAATTGCGACCGGAGGATGAAACACCATTCTCTTACACACCTCTTGAAACGTTTCAACCTATTCAAGCAACCGGTATCATCTGATCATAACCAGAGAGTATCACCATTGCTCGATATAGGCTGAAATTATAATCATTTTTGTCGTTATTAATACCTTTCTAAATGCTTTCCGGTAGGCTCACGCCGGAGAATACTTTGATTATAAAATATGTTTCCGATCACTGTCCCGGGTGTTTTACCAGTGCCCCGGTGATAAAAACACTCATTAAAAAAATTACTTTACCCCGGTAAAAGGGAGTTTGGTTCCTGAACCACTATAAAAAATATATTGTATCTTTAAAAAGCAGGATTGGGAAGGGACCATATGCGCGTTACGTTCAGGAAATCCCCGGTTGACAAGGGGTAGTTTACATTTCTTTAAAATAAACCGGAATCCTGGTAACACCTGTTTCTTCAGGACAAACCCGGGGCCATTTCTATCCGCCATGTGTCCGGGAATGTTTTGGTCCTTGTCCATAATGTTCATCTGGTGAATCGGTTGATACTCTACTATTACAATCATAAACCGGGTTTTCCTTTGAAACAATCTCTCATCACCGGGCCGGTCTTTGAATATCACAACCGTCCGGGTCATATCGAATGTTACGACCGCCTCCGCGCGATTACCGCACAGTTACCGGAAGGTATACCTGTCCGCGCCCCGGTGGCTGCGGCAGATGAAGATCTTGAACGTGTCCACCAGCCCGGTTATCTTTCATGGCTCCACCGGCAATGCGCCATCCATAGCGAGTACGATACGGTTGACGAATACGGGTGCACCGGCGGGTACTTCACCGGGAATACATATGTGTCGGGATTTTTGGATGAAAACACTTACATCAACCCCCGGTCATACGAAGTTGCCACGTTTGCGGCAGGCTCGGCGATTGCCGCAACGGAGCGTGCGCTGGATGGCGAGAGCTGTTTTGCGCTTGTCCGGCCCCCGGGCCACCACGCCGCATCTGACTGGGCGATGGGCTTCTGCCTCATCAACAATACAGCGATAGCAGCAGCAAAGGCGCTCACATCCGTGGATCGCGTGGCGATCGTCGACTGGGATGTGCACCACGGGAATGGGACGCAGGAGATCTTCTACGGGAATGACCGGGTGCTGTACTGTTCTGTCCACGCGGAGGATTTCTTTCCCCACTCCGGTGCAGTAACCGAGACCGGGACCGGGGCCGGCACAGGATACACGGCAAACGCCCCGCTGCCGCAGAAGAGCACTATCGGGGATTACGTGCATATTTTTTCTGATGTTTTTCTCCCGTTGCTCGAACGGGAGCATCCCGATCTTGTTATCGTTTCTGCCGGGCAGGATGCGCTCGTGGACGATCCGGTCAGTGGCATGAGTCTTCTTCCGGCCGATTACGGCACGCTTGCCGGGCTGCTCCTCGATGCACTCGATCTGCCACCTGCGTTCGTGCTTGAAGGCGGGTACGGCCCGTCACAGCCTGCCGCCATCAACGCAATCTTCGCGGCGGTGAGTGGAAAACGAAGTTCGGGGCCGGTGCCGGAACCCTCAGCCGGGGCCCGGGAGCGGGTGCAGATGTTACGGAAACTACATGGCCTCCGATGAGGGACCTATAAGAGAGGATCTATGACGTTGCACAAGGACAGGTGTTGCCATAAATGACGGGAAACTCCCCGATGGCGATCGCGAATGAATATTTACGAATCCTACATACCGGCACAAAAATGTTAGATAAAACCCGGGATGGCAGGATGACCATGAACGGTTCCATGCCTCGTTCCTGTCCCGCAAATTTCCACCAGGTACTATGAAACCCCCCCGCGTCCTTCCGATGCTGTCCACCGTTGTCCAGACCGGGCTTGTGGCAGTCGATAAAGTGTGCTTTTGTGAGCTTGGAGCTTGCCCGGTCTGCGGAGGGCCGGTATCGGGATACGATACAAAAAAGAAAGTGTTTGCGATCATCCGTGAAGAGGAGGAGGAACGCATCATCAGGGTAACGGTAAAGCGGTTTTTCTGCCGCAACTGCGATCACATCATTAACGCCGATGAACCATTCTATCCCCGTACCCGGATAGGTTCGCCGGTTATCGATCTCTGTCTCACCCTTGCCACCACGATGCCGGTGAACCGCACGGCAGCTTACCTTGACGCCATGGGCGTGATCGTGGACCGGACCAGCTGCCGGCTGTACGTCCGTAAGCATCCCCGGCAAATCCCCATGACCGATCTCTTCGGTATTAAAATTCCGAGTTCCGTGGTTTCACTCTCCACCCTTGGAGCCCGGGCCGGACAACATTCTCTCGTTGAAGGGGCAGACGTTCTTGCTGCCTGTGGTTTCCCGTCCAAAAAACCGGGCCGTGCCTCACCTGCCGCTTCCCCCTAAAAACCGGGAAGACCCAAATGATGAAGAAAAGAGAAAAAGGACGGCACCTAAAACACCAGAATACCGCTGTGATGCCAAGTGCCAGGCAACCTGAAAGGAGGATAAGGTGTATTACCCTTGCGTCCGTAATGCGATCTCCCTGACTGCATAGGCCGGTAATGCATCTGCAGCCGGCCCAAGTGCCTGCATGAGATTTATCCCGCCGCATTCGCGGGCAAAGAGTGAAGCACCGATACCCGCTACAATAACTGACGAAGCTCCACTTTCTTTTGTCACACGACGCACGGTGTTGCAGACGAGCGCCCGCTGCCGGTCCCAGAACGCTTCAGCGATCTCCATGACCCCGGTGTTGCCAATCTCTTCAAGGTCTGCACACACCACCCGCGCGAGCCGACGGCGGGATGCATCAGGCGTCTTCTCCTTGTGATCCGGTGTGTCGCAGGTATACTCCTCCGGTGTGATATGGTTTAGTACGAGGTGGACATCGGCACTTGCGGCAAAATATTCCGTGCTGACCGGCGTTGCAGTCCCCGCAAGGTTCACTGATGAAAGAATACCTGCCACCGGCGTCCGCAGCATGCCGGTGTACACGAGGTAACCTTTCTGGAGCCGCACAAGATCCGAAAGGCCCATGAGCGAGGGGAACCGGGAAAGGGGGATGATGTCAGCCGTCGTGCTTCCTATATCGAGCAACACCGCATCCGGGTACTTCGTCTGTAAAAAATCTGCGGAAGCCAGCCAGTTTGCGGCGGCAAGCGCCGGTACCGGGCCGTCGTGGAATTTTGCATCGGTGCCGTAGAACCGGGCAGACAAAAAGACCTCCCGCACCGCGTTTGCAATAAAGGTAATCCCCTGAATCTTATTTTCAAAACAGTCTGCAAGTTCGCCGCTCATGACGACTGCTGCCTCGTCATCGCTGCCATTTGCGTACTGCCGGAGCAGTTCTGGTATCGGGGCACCGGTCCAGAGAGGGCAGTAGTGGATGTGGACACCGTTTTTGTCAACAACCTTGAGGTTTGCGCCCCCGACGTCAATGCCGATCATGCCGGATTTACCGTCCCGTGCGTGTCAAACCGTACTTTCCCGGTGAGATGAACCTCTTTTGGCGCGTTGCCATGCGAAGCTTCCACGAGGAGCGCCGCTATCTCCTCTTTCATGCAGGCAGCGATCCCGACAATACTTGTCGTGATCCGGGGGTTCACATCCACGACATAGACTTTGTCCGCGACAACGACGTCGATACCACAGTATCCCTGGCAGCCAAGCACGGTCGCTGTTTTTACTGCGGTATCGATGATCTCCTGCCCGCGTGCGTGGCAGACCGGGGTTTCCCCCCCGGAGTAGGTAAATGCACCATCGGCACCAAGGGTAACAAACTGCCGGTTTATGGCAAGGACAAGCGGCGGGTTGCCTGAAAAATACAGGCAGGCCTCACCCACGACCCGGCTCATGACAAGGCTGACCGAGAAATGCTCACCTTTAATATACTCCTGGGCAAACTCTCCCTTGCCCGGAGCATCCGTCGTGAGTCGCACGCCCTTCGCGTCGCAGCCGCTCACCGGTTTTACTACATGCCGGCCTTCGGAAGCATCTGCCGGCACCGGAATTCCGTGGCTTTTTAAGAGTTTTCCCGTCGTTACCTTGTTTGCACAGAGTGCTATGTTCATGCTGCCACAGCCGAGATTATGGGAGTGCTGTTCAACCGGGAGGGTAAATTTTGCAAGCAGGGGATCGGGTGCAATCACAAGACCCATCCCGCAAGCAGGAGCGAGCCGTACTATCTCATCGTAAAAATCCCCGGTGCCCGGCAGTACCACTTCATGGCCGCACCGGGCAAAACTCTTGTGCAGGACATCAAGCATCGCTGCCCCCTCGGGGGCAAGGACAGGATCACGGGCGGTTGCATACTCGGCTAGCAGGACTTTCATCGCAAGTACTTATTTGCACCCGCATAAAATTACCCTATCCGTTTCCACCATTTTCGTGCCTGCGATCGATCGGTGAGTTATTTGATAAGGCGGCGCTAAAGAGTACCGTGTTATGAAACCCGCGATCCTGCTCACCAATGATGACGGTGTGAACTCCCTTGGCATCTGGGCGGCCTACGAAGCGCTCGCCCCGATCGCGGATGTGACGGTTGTTGCCCCGGCAACCCAGCAGAGCGCAGTCGGCCGCTCGATTTCGATCTTTGAACCCATCCGGGCAAACCGGATCAAAATCAACGGCATCCCCGCGTGGGCGGTCGCAGGTAAGCCAACCGATGCGGCAATCATCGGTCTGTACGCGCTTAAACTTGCACCGGCGCTTGTGGTGAGCGGGATAAATATCGGCGAGAACCTTTCCTATGAATCCATCATGACTTCGGGCACGATGGGCGCGGCGCTCGAAGCGTCCAACCAGGGTACCAAGGGTATTGCATTCTCCTTACAGGTAGAAGATCAAGGGGACAAGTTTGATGACCCTGGCCAGTCTGCGCAGAGTTTTGATGAGGCAAAGAAGGTCGTGCGTGACGTGGTCAGCCGCATTCTTGAATCAGGATTCTGCCCGCATGCTGACGTGATCAATGTGAACATCCCGTCAAAAGTCAGCGGAGGCTACGAAGTGACCCGGCTTGCCCGCAAGCTCTTCAATACCGGTGTCGAAAAACGGCTTGATCCAAGAGGCCGTCCATACTTCTGGATCAACGGCCCGCTCCTTGGAGATGCCGAAGAGGGCACGGATGTGCATGCGGTCCGGAAGGGGAACGTCTCGATTACACCCATTACCCTTGACTGCACTGCGTATGCGGCCGAGAATGAGACAAAGAAGATCTTTTTGGACTAAATAATGCCGGGCGGGGTCGGGAGTTTTTCAGCGATTTTTTTTAGCGATTGGGCAAATATGATTCTTATTCCCGGTATACAGGGAGATCTGATGCATCAGCCCGGATTATTCATGTTGAAGCACGGAAGAACCGGGCATGACCATAGACTCTCGCTTCCGTACCTGAAATGAGTGAAACCAAAACGAGATAGATCCCGCATCAGGGCCTTTCCGGGACACAGCGGGCACGATGACCTTTTTTAAGAATTGGTTACTGATCAGCCAATAGGCAACCCACAAGGGTGGCAGTGGAGTCCATCGTAATGGGGGTTGGGGGACGTCAACCCATGTGAACTTATATGAAGGGGAATGAATTTACCCGCGTAATTTCAACGAAGAGCCAAAAACAGGAATTTTCCCGGCATAAAATATTCACCAGTTTTAATTATCCCGGCACCGAAATCTATCATTGACATGGCTGGCACAACAGAATCAGTTGCCGCAGCAAAACGTGCGGCCGGATATCATGCAGCAGATATGGTGGAGGACGATATGGTGATCGGCCTCGGGACCGGCTCCACGGTTTTTTACATGATCGAGTGTCTCTCTGGCCGGATCAGGGACGGGCTTTCGGTTGCGGGTGTCCCGACATCCTACCAGACCGCCATGAGGGCGCGGGAGTACGGGGTTCCCCTGACAACGCTTGACGACAACCCGGTGCTTGATCTCGCCATTGACGGCGCCGACCAGATTGACCCGCAGCTCCGGATGATCAAGGGAAGGGGTGCAGCACTTACCCGGGAAAAATGCGTGGCCGCTGCAGCCTTCCGGATTATTGTGGTTGCTGACGATGCAAAGATGGTCCCCCGGCTCTCTGGCGTGGTGCCGGTCGAGACACTACCTTTTGCGACCCGGACTGCGATGGCGCAGCTGCGCGGACTGGGCTGCCGGCCGTTTATCCGTGAAGCAGTAAAAAAGGATGGGCCGGTCATCACAGACAACGGGAACTTTATTATCGACTGCCAGTTTGATGAGATTGTCGATCCTGCCGCGCTTGAAGCGGCAATAGTGATGATACCGGGTGTCATTGAGAGCGGACTCTTTACCCGTTTCTCTAATAATACAACCGTTATTATCGGGAATGAAAAAAAGTGTAAGGTACTGACATCAGCTGATGTAGTTCCGTAATTTCTGTATCATGGCGAGCTGGTTGGTCGCCTCTTTCTTTTTCTCTTTTTCAATGCTGTCCATAATATCGGTGATGGGTTTGGCAAGTTCGTAGATCTTGACCGGGCGTCCCTTGCTCTCAGCCTTGCTCTCGCGGCTTGAGATCCAGTTCTGATCCATCAGGTAGCGCATCGCAATACTTACTTCGGGCTGGCGCAGGTCGGTCCCGCGCTCGATCGCACGTGAGGTCGCTTCGGGAATGTTAGCTAAAAACACCAGCACCTTTGCCACGTTCTTCTTTGTTCCGATCTCGATGAGAAGGTTGGCAAATTCTTCCTCCTTCTCTGTGAAATACATTACATTTTCTGTTCTCATGAAATCGACACCACAATATTTTTTTCTGATGTTTATATATTATTTATCTTGCAATCGATATATATAGGGTCTGTTATTGATGTGCAATAGACGTTTGTTTTATATGTGTTATTTTATGGCAGTTAAAATCATTGAAATGTTAAAGATTTAAAATTATCTGGCCGGTTCGAGGAGCACACTCCGGCACAAATACCGTCCCCTTGGAAGTGCCAGCAAGCAAAGCGAGACCCGGCCGATCGTTTTTCCTGACCGTTGGGAGGCACCCCCCTCCCAGGCTACAAGAGGGTGTGGGGGTACCTCTCCTTTTTGGGAGTGGGGGGTACCTCTCCTTTTTGGGAGTGGGGGGTACCTCTCCTTTTTGGGAGTGGGGGGTACCCCTTTACAGGAAAAGTGGCCCCTACCCCCCAAGTCATCGACCGGCAAAATATTCATTCAGACGATAAAATCACGCGAAGCACAGGTTTTGAAAATGCATGAAAGGGGGGTAGGCCACCTCTTATGCCCGGACAGGGGGGTGGGGGGATCATGCTTTTAAAAAATTGGTCGGGGTGTGGGGGTACCTCTCATTTTTGGAAGCGGGGGTGCCAGCCCGGGCTGGCAGATGGGGGTACCCCCCAATGAACCGGGAATCGCTTCGGCAGGTTCTGTTAAAAAATTCTGATGTTTGTAAAGAAAAATTTTAGAGAAGTACTGGATATAAAAAAACGGTCAGGGAAGAATTGGCAGCATGGCAGAAATTAAAAAAAATAAAAGTGTAACGGTTTATTGGCAATTTACGACTGGCGAGGCCAGGATAAAATTACGCCGACTTTATCCGACACTTAAAAGTTGACGAGAGATCAGGTACGCCCGAAACCGAAAAATTCAATCTTGAAAAGTTTCTCCATCGCATAGAGGATGCCAAAGAAGAGCAGGGCATACAATATGAAACTCACGACAAAATTCGTCCAGCCGGTCATTCCTGTATAGACCACAATTTTAGTCGAAATCCAATTTGCGATAATGATGGCACAGAGGATTCCCAGAAAGAATATCACCCATTTTTTGATATCAGCAGAGTCCATATGGATAGTTGGATTTCTTACGTATTAAAACCCTCAAAACCGCGTTGTGGGATTCAAACCATGAACATGTTTATAAAAAAGACAGGTGCCCGGGATGATTCTTTTCCCGTATATTGCTATAAAAACCCGCATGAAGTCAAAGATTTCGCACCAAAGCAATGAAAATTTTGCACTCCAAACTCGAATTTCCATTTGCCTGCTCTATCGACTGAAGTTTTCAAAATTTTCATGACAAAATTCATTTTATAGGTTTTTTATCGGAGCGAAATGGTTATGGCGTACAAGGCTTTTGTGTACCTGATGGATGAGAACAAACCAGCCCCCGACCGGTTTAAGACAGTCGCAAGTATCGCACTTATTGTAATTGCAGTTGTCCTGGTACTGGTCTTTCTTTTTGGCCTGACAGCACAACCCTCATCACTACGTACTACCCCGAACTGGATGCTCATGTCGTACCGGGATACTACCGGTATTCTAATCCCGGTTATCAACTACGGGGACATTACGGCACGGTTCGAAGGTGACAGCAAGGTTACCGGCTTTTCCGGATGCAACCAGTATGTCGCAGCGTATCTTGAAAACGGGAATCAGATGAGGATCACTTACCCGCAGCACACAACTCTGGTCTGCCCGGATACCGGCGTCATGCAGCAGGAAACGACCTATTATGATAATCTCGCAAAGGCTGCATCGCAGAAGACCTGGCCCTCGGAGATAAACGTCCTTGATGCACAGGGAAATACCCTCCTTGTTTTCCGGAAAGCGTGAGCATGGAAGTGCGACAATACCCTTCCATTTTTTTAAAGAGGATTTTAAAAAAACCTCTTGTTGTACGATCTACGATTCATTTTCCCGTCGCAGGTATTACAGTGAATCCTGCATTTCTGCTGGTTAATCAAAATCCTCTCATCAGGGTGATGTTGACGCGGGTCGTCCTGCTGTAAGAAAGTATTTGAGGCCACCCTGCAAATCTCTCGAAAGACCCCCTCCATCATTCTTTAGAGTTCCTGCACTATACCGGCTGGACACTTCCTGCCAAAAAGCATGGAAACACGGGCATGATGCAGGCAATCACGGGAGGATAGATATATGCCGGGACGAAACACCATCGAACTGCTTCACAGGATTCTTGCCGAAATAACAAAAGTATCCAAACTGATTGAAGGATATCAGTATGAGGATTTTTACCGGGATGAACCAACCTGTGCAAAGGTTACGGCGAGCATCAGGTCCATCCATGAAATGGCGCACCAGGTACCAACGATTATCCAGGTGAAATACGCGTTTATGCCGTCAAAAGAACTGCAGGCACTCAAAGAAGAGGTCGAACTGGCAGACGCGGTTACCCGGCCAAGGATTATCTGGAAGATCTGTACAGAAACGCTCCCGCGCATCCAGCCGTTTGTCGAGAACCTCATTGATGAGATGGAGGAATAATCCCGGGTACCTCCCCCGTAATGAAGTATTTTGCCGGGATCCGCACATCCTTTCTTCCCAAAACGCCCCGGTTTTTACCAAGATTCCCTGCCCGGGAATGCTTATCTTACTCTAAAACTTTGTACAGGTATGGATGATGAACCTGCGGAGATTACACCTGGCTCCGATGTACCGGTAAACCCGGATCCCGTTCCCCTGCCGGCGGCGCCCATGGGTCGGGGGTTCTGGGCAGTGATGGCACTTATCGGTGTGCTTATCCTCTTAATTATATATGCCCAGGTTCAGGGCGTTACAAAACCCGTATCGGTAAACCTGACCGGAACGAACTGGACACTGACCTATTATGTTAATGACAATGGTACGATGGTCCCGGTGACGAACGGGACGGATGTAACAATCCGGTTCGGACGGGAAAACGGCACCATCATTGGCGGGCATTCAGGCTGCAACTGGTACAGTTATAGTTACACGAGTACAAGTTCCACACTCTCCCTGGCACGTGGTTCAGGAGTGACCACCAAAATGTTTTGCACGGCTCCCGGCGTGATGCAGGTCGAGTCCACGTACCTGCACAATCTGGAAAATTCCACCACCGTGAAATTCCGGAGCGATCACCTGTACCTCTACGATACCGCAGACAAACCTCTCCTCATCTTTGAACAGACAAAAACTTAAATCAGGTACTTTTTTTAACCACTCACGTAATTTTAGGTCCGTGGACATGCCCGGGAAAACAGCTGCCATGCCGCACGAAAAGAGGCAACTGGCAATAAATACGAACATTAAAAAAAGGCAGGTGCAAGAAATAGTATCAAGGAGCTTAAAGAAGGGACCATGGAAGCCAGAAGCGAACGAATGGATGGCGTACTCGTCTTTTTTATCAATGGCAGGCTGGATGCATTCGGCGCACAGCAGCTTGACGAGTGGATAAAAGGAGCACTGCATGACGACGACAAGGAACTGGTGCTCGACCTGTCAGGTTCCACGTACCTGTCGAGCGGTGGTCTGCGGACGTTTAACATTTTAAAAAAGGAGATGAAACGCAGGAACGGGAGGTTTGCCCTCGCAGGAGTCGGAGAGTACCCAAAAAAAGTACTCGACATGGCCGGGTTCACGACAATTTTGGAGATCTTCCCAAATACCGATGCGGCAGTTGAAGACATCAGGAAAAAGCGCAAGAACCCGACGCTCTTTAACGAAATATTTTATAAGAAGATCGAAGAGGAGGGAGTCACACTTACCATAGAACCGGGCTGGATGACGAATCCCCCCACTCTACATATCACCGGCGATCTCCACAAGCTCCTGTATGCACAGCTCACTGAAGCCGATATTAAGACGCGGAAGTTCTCCGAGATCACGTACTCGCTTGGTCTTGGCGCACTTGGGGCGGATAAAAAAGAGGCAATGCCGGTTCTCGGCGAGATGATCACCCTGTACGGCTCCATGGTCTGGCTGCCGACGGACGGGAACAACACCCCGGATTTCCTGACACCACTTGACACAGAAACGGACGTGCCGGTTTACACGGGATTCAATATCACGCTGGACGGGCCGTTTAACGAATACCTGACTCTCGACACAAAGGATCCGCAGGGTATCAGTATCACCGACATCTACCGCATGATCTTTACCGGTGCTAAAAACCGTAACGTCAAGACATACAAGGGTGTGATTGCGGTCACCATCTGGGGCGTGATCGTTGGCCTTGCCAGTTCGGGCATCAAAAAAGCACCGGTCGCCAGTGCAAATCTGCCCAAAGGTGCCTCGATCATGGACCCTGCACAGTCTGCCACGTGGATGGCATCCGATACCGGCATGTCTTACAAAGGGGACACGCTGGTGAGCTTCGGGATCGGGATTGACCTCGGAAACGACCTTACCGGTTACAAAAAAGAGGACCTTGAGACCCTGTACTACGCAAACCCGGCGAACAAGGGCGCCTCAAAAGTGATGTACCTCCACAACCATGGCGTTGTATTCAGGGGTGTGCCCTACGACGCATCGCTTGACCTGAATTCACAGGTAAAAAAGATAGTAAGCGATGCAACGTTCGTGGATATGCGCCACCTGCTGGACAGCACCCGGCTTCGGCGGGCAAAGATCGGTGTTGCCTATATCCAGGATATCATCCGGGAGCCCTGAACAATAATTTCAAGGCCCCGCAGTTTTCCTTTTTTTTGTTACGGTCAGGACATTTCTTCCCTGCTCGTACTAGTACGTGACCGCGTCAGTTACCTGCCGGATAAGAAAGATCCCCCCGATATCCCGGTTGTCAAGTACTGACGTGATGTAAGTGTTTTAGAGTCCGCCAGAAGTTCCTGCGGCAATTTGAGGTACCCCTTTCATAGGGTCTGACCTGCCCGGGCACGGGTATTTCGTCTGCTTTAAAAAAAATCCCCCTCCTGTACCGGAAGGGAGCGGCATAGGATCTGGCTATGCTTGCGCTTTGTGAACCGGCCCCGTATAGCCCTTTTGAGGATATAATTGTTCAAATCACGGGCCGGACGGGTTGCATCACTGAAAGGGAATTGATATCAGCCGGTAAAAGGAAACAATTCTCTCATATTTCGTGAAATCATGCCAGCACGCGTCGTACCCGACAGGAATACCGCTCCCCCGCTTTTTGAATTTAATAACGTCTCTGTGATCCGGGGCGACAAACGGGTGCTCGATCATATCACGCTCTCCCTTGGCGAAGGTGAGAATGTTGCCATCCTCGGGCCAAACGGCGCGGGAAAATCAACGCTCGTAAAAGCCATCACCCGCGAGTATTACCCGGTCCTTTCCGAAGGTCCGGTGACGTTTACGTTCCGGGGAAAAGACGCATGGGACGTTTTCGATCTCCGGTCGTTTGTCGGCATCGTCTCAAACGATCTCCAGTACACCTTCAACCGGACCATCACCGGCCGGGAGGTGATCGTCTCCGGCTTCTTTTCCAGTATCGGGCTCTTTAACCGGGCAGTCACCCCGGCAATGGAAGATAAGACAGATGAGATCCTCCGGTTTCTCCAGATCGACCGGCTCTCTGACCGGCCCATGAACGAGATGTCATCGGGGGAGGCGCGGCGCTTTCTGATCGGGCGGGCTCTCGTGTTCGATCCGGCCACGCTCATCCTTGACGAACCGACCAACAGTCTCGATCTCTCTGCCCTTCACACGTTTCGCCAGACCCTGCGGACGATCGCGCAGTCCGGAACCGGCATCATCCTTGTCACGCACCAGCTCCACGATATCATCCCGGAGATCTCACGGGTTGTCATGATGGACAGGGGGCAGGTCTATGGCGATGGCACAAAACCGGCGATGCTGACCGATGAGAAGATCGGCCGGCTCTTCTCGGTACCGGTGCATGTAAGAGAAGAGAACGGCTGGTATTATGCCACAGGATACTAAAAACTCCTTCCCACGGGCTCCATAATTACCCTGAAAAAATCACGGTTGCGCTCCATGATAACCTGCCACAGGAATCTCTGAAGCCGGGCGACCCGGGACCAAAGACCATAATACGGTGTTATCGTCTCGAAGCACCAATACTAGTCTCACATCCGGGATGAATATCATCCCCCTCTAGGAACCAGATACATGCTCACACTTGACGAGATCAGGGAATATGCCGGGATAGACGGGCTAAAGTCGCCCGCAGCAGAAGAAAGCCGGAAGAAATATGGCGCAAATGTCATGACGCCGCCGGAACGGGAGCCGCTCTGGAAACAGTACCTGGAAAATTTCAACGACCCCATTATCAAGATCCTGCTCTTTGCCGTTACGCTCTCGGCCATCGTCTCGTTCCTGACAGGAAGCGGGCTATTAGATACTGTCGGGATCATCATTGCAATCCTGCTTGCCACCGGCATCTCCTTTTACAACGAGTACCGGAGCAGCCGGGAGTTTGATATCCTCAATGCTCACCGCGATGACATGGCGATCAAGGTGATCCGGGACGGTAACCCTACGCTCGTACCCTCACGGGATATCGTGGTCGGCGACCTTATCCTCCTTGAAGCCGGCGATGCGATCCCGGCCGATGGCTGGCTCCTTCTCTCGGACGAACTCTCCTGCGATGAATCGGCGTTTACCGGCGAGAGCGAACCCGTGCTGAGGGAAGCGGGCAACAAGGTCCTCAAAGGAAGTTTTGTCACCGCCGGGAAAGGCCGGATGATTGCCGGGGCGGTCGGCGATGCAGCAGAGATGGGCGTGATCGCCGCAACGCTCGGGATCGATCATGCGACAAAGACCCCGCTCGAAGCCAAGCTCGAAACCCTTGCCTCACTCATCTCGAAATTCGGGTATGTGATGGCAGCCCTCATCTGCGGCACGCTCATCATCCGGGGCCTCCTTGTCGGAGACCTCACCGGGCTGAACCTTGCTACGGCAGATTTCCTGCTCCAGTACTTCATGCTCGCGGTCGTGATCGTTGTTGCCGCCGTGCCCGAGGGGCTGCCGATGAGCGTTGCGCTCTCGCTCTCCCTTGCGATGCGCAAGATGACCCGGGCCAACTGCCTCGTGCGGCGCCTTATTGCCTGCGAGACCATCGGGTCGGCGACATCGATCTGCACCGACAAGACCGGGACGCTCACGAAAAACCAGATGGAAGTTGCCGAGGCTTCGGTTACAACTCCTGCCCGACCAGCCCCGGTCCCGAAAACCCCGGCTGAATGGATCACGCTCAACGCGGCCGTCAACGGTACCGCGCATCTCCAAGAGCGGGAGGAGGGCCGGGTGATCGTGATCGGGAACTCGACCGAAGGAGCGCTCCTCCGGTGGCTGCGGGCCCATGGGATCGATTACCGGGAACTCCGTAAAGAGATCCCGGCAATCCGCCAGAAACTTTTCGACGGGAAGCGCAAGCGGATGTCGACAGTGGTGGACATAGACGGGCACAAATTCCTGCTTGTCAAGGGCGCGCCGGAGATCCTGTCCGGCCTCTGCACCACGGCCCCCGATCTCTCTGGCGTGGGCGTGCTTGCCTCCCGCGAGATGCGGACACTCGCGTTTGCCCACCGGGAAATTACCGGGGCAGATGAGAACGAGACCGGGCTTGTCTGGGACGGGTATGTCGGTATCCGCGATCCCCTGCGGGACGATATCGCCACATCTGTTGCCCGCTGCCAGCATGCCGGCATCAGGGTGCGGATGGTCACCGGGGATAACGCGGTCACCGCGCAGGCCATCGCCCGGGAGGCCGGTATCATGCAGGGCGGAACGATCATGACCGGTAAAGAGTTCAGGACGCTTTCTGCTGAAGAACAGGTTGTTGCCGCAAAGAAACTTGACGTAATGGCCCGCGCCGAACCCCTGGACAAGCTCCTTCTCGTGCAGGCGCTCCAGAAGACCGGGGCAGTCGTTGCCGTGACCGGCGACGGGACCAACGATGCCCCGGCGCTCAGGCACGCGGACGTGGGCCTTGCAATGGGTATTGCCGGGACCGAGGTGGCCCGGGAGGCAAGCGACATCATCCTTCTCGACGACTCCTTTGCATCGATCACGAGCGCAGTCTGGTGGGGCCGGTCGCTGTACGAGAACATCCAGCGTTTCCTCCTCTTCCAGCTCACGATTAACTTCTGCGCCTGTCTCCTCGTCTTTATCGCGCCGATCCTTGGGTACCCGGAACCGTTTAGCATCATCGAGATCCTCTGGATCAACATCATCATGGACACGCTTGCCGCGTTTGCGCTCTGCTCGGAGGCACCGCACCACGGCCTGCTCGCCCGGTCACCGGTCCCGCGCGATGCTCCGATCATTACGCCGTTTATGTGGGTCTCGATCATCGCCACCGGTGCATTCCTGATCATTGGCGGTCTCCTCCAGCTCGGCACCGGGTTCCTGGGTGGGACAACTGATGCGGAGATTGGCACGGTCTTCTTTGCAGGATTCATCATCGCTGCTGTCGTAAACGGGTTCAACTGCCGGGCGATGGATGGGAAGATGCCCCGGTTCTTCAAAGGCAACCCGACGTTTTTTGTGGTCATGGGCGGGATCGTGCTCATCCAGGTTCTCATTATCCAGTTCGGCGGTGTAATCTTCGGCACGGTGCCCCTTACCGCCACGGAATGGGCGATAGTTGCGGTTGCAGCGGCGGTACCGGTGCTGGTCATCGGGTTTGTGGTCCGGTGGGCATTTGGCTTGCATCGTGCGGTAAAAAAATTCCCTGCCACCACGTAATGGCAGGAAACGTTCCGCTTTTTTACCGGTGCGTCCCGGAATGATTGCACCGGTCCTGACGGTATCGGTAAATACTGCTCTGACATTACGTTACAGTAACGACCCGGGTTTATAGTCCGGACATTGATGATTCCGGAACCGGTCCGGGATAAGAGGTTGACCATGGAAAAAATCCAGTTACCAAACCAGGCACCCGCAGCACCGATGCCTGTCGTAATCGCCGGCGCGCTTGTGAAGGGAAAGGAGAACTATCTTGCGATTGGCGCGTATGGCATCATGTCCATGCAGCCTCCGCTTGTCTATATCTCGTCCATGAAAGCCCACTTCACAAACGCCGGCATAAAAGAGACCGGGTATTTCAGTATCAACGTGCCCTCCGCCGGCCTTGTCAAAGAAACCGATTACTGCGGGCTTGTCTCGGGACGTGACACTGACAAATCCACGGTATTTTCAACATTCTTCGGGAAGGTAAAACACGCCCCGATGATTCGGGAGTGCCCGGTAAATGCAGTCTGCAAAGTGGTAAAAACGGTGGAACTGCCCAGCAACGATGTCTTCATCGGCGAGGTTGTCGAATATTACGTGGACACTCCCTGCCTTACGGACAACACTCCCGATCCAAAAAAGATCGACCCGCTCCTGCTCGCCGGCCACTCGTACCGGAAACTCGGGGGCGTTGCCGGCGCGGCCTTTTCGACGGGAAAGGCGCTCATAAAAAAACCCTGATCTTTTTTTGCTTGTCGCACGCTCAAAACAACCTGCCTGATATTACCCTATCGTGATGCCTGAAAAGGGAAACGCTCGCAGGAGAAATTAAAAAAAGATTAGACTGTTTTACTGGGCCGGTGCTGCCGGTGTCGCCTTTTTTGCTGCAAACGATGTCACAATGGCAGCGATACCGATAACGATGGCAAAGATCCCGGCAATAAACGGCAGGAGTGCAGCAGAGATCAGCGGGAAGATGAGCAGCAGGATCCCAAAAATAATACTGAAGATCCCAAGGATACCGTTTCCTGCATCCTTCCGGGTGAACGCCTCAAACAGGTGGACACACCCGGTGAAGCACGCCCAGAAACCAACGATGATGATAAGGAACGTCAACAGGATTACGGTACTGTACAGCGGATGGGCAAGGATAATGATACCCACAAGAAGGTTTAAGATCGCAAGGACAATTTTCCATCCCAGGTTTGTCCGGTCAACGGCAAGACTCGCAAGCGAGAAGATACCTCCCACAAGCCAGTACGCGCCAAGGAAGGTGATGAAGATTACCGTCGTCATGCCGGGTGTTGTAAGGAACATTATCCCGATTATCAGGGCAAGGAATCCCCAGATAAGAACAAGCCACCAGGGAAAAAGCCCGGGTGCAATATTGCACCCGCACGAGCACCCGCACGGTTCCGGAGTTGCAGTTGTTTCAGCCATAAAATACCTCAAATTATATATTTAAAATCTGCCGCAGGGGTATTTGAACGCTTGCTTTTTCGTGCAGGTCCCGGTAAGGTGAGTGTGCATTGCCCGGAGATTGTCATGAAAATTTTGAAAACTTCAGTCGATAGAGCAGAGAAATGGAAATTCGAGTTTGGAGTGCAAAATTTTCATTGCTTTGGTGCGAAGTCTTTGACTTCATGCGGGTTTTTTATGAAAATCCCGGCCGGATTATCCTGTTTCCGGCATTTTGAGGATTGCGCGGATCACATTCTGCGTCTCTTTTGGCGTCCCGGTCGTGTTGAGCAGGTAACAGTCTGTCCGTTCGATGAGCTCGACGATGTACCGGTTCCGGAGTGCATCTTTGCGGGGATTTTTAACGAGAAGATGCGGGTTGAAATAACCGTTTTCGGTAAAGAGACGGAGTGCTTCATCATTTTCAAGGGGAGTAAGGATCTGCGGGTCGGCTGCGTCCCGTTTGAGGATGATGATCGTGTTTAAGGTGGAGAGCGGCAGCAGCCGGCCTTTGCCCACAGCCCACCGGATATCAGCGACCGCCCGCCCATCTGCGTCGTACTCATCAGCGTTAACGAGGCCGCCAAACTCTTTCCAGATGGCCGAGAGATCCTGGCGGATGTAAAAATTCCTTTCCGAGCCGTACGCGAGGATCTCGGGGCCGAAGACCCGGGCAAAGAACCAGTCGTCCGAGATGATCCGGGCGTGCGGGTCGCGAAGGAGCCCGTAGGTCTGCGTGGTCTTGCCGGCCCCCGATGTTCCGACCATGGCAAGCCCTTTTCCCGCGACATCCACGCAGGCGCCGTGAACCGAGCTGATACCATGCTCGTCTTCGAGAATGTCACCGCACAGCCCGAGCGCGATCGATTTGATCCAGCCATAGTACGAGAAGTTGAAGAGGAACGCGGTCTTTGAATACGGGTCGAACTGCACCGTGTTTTCGCCGCAGGAGGGATCCTTAAAGACATAGAGCCGGCCGTGCGACCGGATGTTCTGGGACATCGGGGAGAAGTTCTCCTGCCAGGTCTCAAGGAGCGCCCGGTCGTCGGACAACAGCTTGATGCAGCAGCCGAAGATCTCGGATTTGATCTCGTACCTGACCCCCGGGGCACAGCGCTTTGCCAGCTGCTCTTTTTCTTCAGGAGTGATAAGGGAGATGGTGTACGGCATGGGTCGGCTCCGCCAAGGATAAAATTCTCATGTGATATTCATCCGCGCCGGCATAAGGATGTTTTCGGCCGGCACAAAACCCGGGTCCGGGCTGGTTAACGCGGGATGACCAGTCGACGTATTTTATCCCATTATACGACAATTTTACTTGTATGACATTTCACCACCGGATTTTTGTTCTTTTCGTTCTTCTCGTAGTAATCCTGCTGCCGTGCGCCGCGGGTGCTGCACCCGTGTCCGTTAACGCTTCGCTCTCACAAGACCGCGTGACCCCGGGCACACCAATCACGCTCTCGGGCACTGTTCCCGATGGTGCCGAGGAGATGCAGGTCTGGACGCTCACCTGCTACAAGGTTATCGGGATCATGTCCGTTCCGGCAAGCTGCGGCGCGGACGTGACGACCGCGAAGGTGAACGGTACATCCTTTACCTACACGGATCTTTCCACCGCGGAACCGGGAAATTATACGGTGATCGCTGCATTCCCCGGTCCGGACGGCACGTTCGGGTTTGGTTATGACAAGGCCGGCCGGACACTGTACTATGCCGCCAACAAAACTGTGATCGTAAACTGGAGCCGGAGCAATCCCTCTGACCGCGAAGAGGCGGCCGTGATCACAAAGGCGATGGGGAGTGCGGGCATCGAAAACCCTTCGGCCACCCTCTCGTACACGGTCGTGACCGCGACCGGGAAAGAAAAGACCGGGACCGCAATAACCATTAACACGACAACCCGCGCAGAAGAGACTCCGGCACCTGCCGCTACCTCAGCAGCGCCGTCACCCACACCGGCCCCCGGCTTTGGGATCATAACCGCTCTTGCCGGCCTCGCACTTGTTGCAGGTGCCATTTCGCGCATGAGACGCTGAACGTTTCTGGCACGATAAAAAGACCGGTAGTATCTGATACCGGTTCACCGTTTTTTATTTTTTTTGCGGCCTGTTATTTTTTTGTCAGCTTTTAAGTTGGCACGATCACGAACCGGCAGTGATCGTCACCCATCGCGTAGCAGGCAGTCTCGGTCACCTGTTGCGGCAGCCGGTAGTGGCGGGTAAAGATTGCCTGGAGAATGCCGGAGGCGAATGCGCAGGCCGGCCGGCCCAGCTGCGGCAGGCTCCCGCATTCAAAGCAGTCGTAGACTTTGAGGACCAGCGGGGCCGTGCTCTCGACTTCAAGGACGCCGAGGCTGTTCGTCTTCCAGAACCCTGCGGTTTTATCGAGAATATCGGCAAGGTCCGGGGCGGCAATCGCAGAGTAGACGCGCTCGCCCACGTGATAGCCGGCCTTCTGGAGCACCGGGTCGATATTGATCCCCTCATTTAAGAGCGAGACCCGGATCGTCCGGAACATCAGCCGGTAAAATTTGAACGGGTCCGGGTCAGCGGCGAGTTTTTTCAGGATCTCGTTGTTATCCTGAAACACCGGTCTTTTCCCGGCAAGATCGCCGAGGCGCTCCGACCGGAGATAAAAGATCTTTTTCCGGGAATCTGCCGGGTCCGGTTTCCCGGCAATGATCCCCTCGCGCTCAAGGCCGCTTAAGTGGACCGAGACCGTGGACTTCGCCTTTCCCGAGCACTTCACGATCTCGTCAAACGGGAGTTCGTGTTCCGCAAGTACGGCAAGGATCTGTGCACGCGCCGGCGACTGCACGGCCCGGACACCGGATGATGTTGCAAACAGCCCGACCCCGGCTGGCGGGTTTTGTTTTTTCCGGGATTGTTTCCTTTGCGGCGGCATGAGACAAGATCTCCGTCTTCTTGATTCCTATAACAATAAACGCAAACTAGATATATAATCTGTTCGTAACAAATAGAATGTTCGTATAGTTCCGGACAAATGGTGAACTACCATGAAGGCTACAAAACTTGCAGAAGGCGTCTACTGGGTTGGCGCCATCGACTGGAACCTGCGCGACTACCACGGTTACACGCTGCCGGGCACGACCTATAACGCGTACCTTGTGGTCGGGAAAAAGCACACGGTTTTAATCGACAATACGTACCCCGGCCATGAGTTCCAGATGATGGAACGGATCAAGGATATCATCGACCCGAAAAAGATCGACATCATCGTTGCAAACCACGTGGAAAAGGACCACTCGGGCGCACTCCCGATGCTCACGAAAATGCTGCCTAATGTCCCGATCTACTGTACCGAAGCTGCGGTCACCGGCTTTGGCAAGCACTACGATACGACCGGCTGGAACTTTAAGACCATCAAAAGCCTCGACAAGCTCGACCTTGGCGGCAAGACCCTTGTCTTTGTCGAAGCCCCGATGCTCCACTGGCCGGACTCCATGTTTACCTACCTTGCCGAGGATAAGATCCTCTTCCCGAACGACGCGTTCGGCCAGCACATCGCGAGCTGCGAGCGCTTCGATGACGAACTGGGAAAAGAGGTTGCGCTCGCCCATGCGCAGAAGTTCTTTGCAAACCTGATCGTCCCGCTCGCGCCCAAGGTCTTGAAGAAACTCGACGAGGTCACGAAGCTTGGCATCCCGATCGCCATGGTCGCCCCGAGCCACGGTGTTATCTGGCGATCGTATGCCGGCGATATCATCAACGCGTACATCAACTGGTCGAACGGTGTCGCGAAGAACAAGGTGACGATCGTCTACGACACGATGCACCACTCGACCGATCTCATGGCGCAGATGATTGCGGAAGGCGTCATGGCCGAGGGCGTCGCGGTAAAAATCTGCCTGTTAAAGGACGGGCGCTTTGAAGGGACGCACCGGAGCAACGTAGTCACCGAGATCCTCGATTCAAAAGCGCTCCTTGTCGGTTCCCCCACGCTCCAGGACGAAGTCTACCCGACCGTGGCAGACTTCCTCAGCTACCTGCACGGTATCCGGCCCGGCCGGCTGACCGCAAAGAAGATCGGGTGTGCGTTTGGCTCGCACGGAGGCCAGGGCGGCGCGATCAGGATCATGACGGAAGGACTCAAGAAAGCCGGCATCGAGACGATCAACGACGGCTATGAAGTCCTGTACAAGCCCGACGCGGCCGAGCTCAAAAAATGCTACGAACTCGGGCAGGATGTTGCACGCCGCGTCAAGGCAATGTAATCATCCTTTTTCCTTCACACTAAATGCACATGCCCCATCTCTTGTGCCGGTTGCATTGCACCGGCGGCCTGATGCCAATGCCACGGCATCTTTTTTTTGTTTTGATTGCGGGATTTTTTCTGATAACGACAACATCTGCGATGAAGTAAGCTGCGGGAGGGAATGTGCTTCCGCGCAATTGCCAAAAAAAGGATTATGCCGGCACGGTATCGCAGAGATGCTTGCGGGCAATGCGTATGGTTTTTGCTTTTGATACCGGGTCCGGGATCTCCTGGTGGTCTTCCAGCAGTCCTTCAAGATGGAACTTTATTGCGGATTTCATATTCTCAAAGGTCTCTTCCTGGGTTCGCCCGGTAGCGATTACCCCGGGAAGATCCGGGCAGTACGCAGAACAGTTGTGTTTCCCGGTTTCGATGATGACGGTATATCCCACATTCCGCAGTACTTTCATCAAGAGTAATATTTTTCGTACTCCTGCCCAAGCAACTGGAGAATTTTTCGTAATTCGTCATTCATATTAGCAATTTTAGTACTCCGTCGGGTTCCACATA
>Ga0172381_10000260_pt1 | contig 64718 bp, 62 predicted proteins | sample Leawel6488metaG_FD_119754 | JGI IMG/M metagenome (GOLD analysis project Ga0172381, IMG submission 119754) | Leachate microbial communities from a municipal landfill in Southern Ontario, Canada - Leachate well 64-88 metaG | ecosystem: Engineered > Solid waste > Landfill > Unclassified | place... | reverse complement strand
GTATCTTGTCATTTTGGGCGCGGTCCTGCTTGTCGCACTTGTGATAGTGAGCCTGCTCGGATGGTTCCCGTCGCTTGGCGGCGCAACAAAGGAGCAGCAGTCCAAGGCGTATTGGACCAGCGCAAGCCCTTTTTCCGTAGTGACTTCGAAGCTTACCGGCTCAAACATCAGCCTCCGCATACGCAACCAGGGCGCCGAGAAGCTCATGCTGTCCTCGATTGAGTTCGGCGACGAGTCCAACGGCACCATCGCCGTCTTTTCGCCGAACCAGGTGATGAATGCGGGCGAGGAGGCGGACTTCACCAACCTGGCGTTCACGGTCTCCAACCCGTGCGCCGGCACCGGAAAGGTCGGCACGCCTTACGAGTTCTCAAACCTGTCCTTCCTCTACTCGCAGGGCCTGATTTCCGACATGCGCCAGGTGGGCGCAGAGCGTTTCGTCGGCTTCTGTTCATAGGTTCCCGGCTGGGCCTCCGTAGGGTTCCCTGCCTTTTCCCAACGCCCCTTTCGGGCAGTGGCAACGGTTATTAACCTGTCTTCGCACAATGTCTTTTCGCAAAAGGTTCGGGAGCAATGGAAAGGGATTTTGTTCACTAAGGCTTCTTCTTCGTCCCTACTCGCGTCCATCCTCCTTTTTGAAATCGTCAGCCCGTTACCTGCGGGTTTGCTCCGGAGGGGAGAATATGGAAAGTGAGTCTCTTCATCATAGCACTGCCCAACAAGGGCGCGCTGGCGGCCCCGGCCCAGCTTCTTGCCAGGGCGCTTGGGTTTGAGAACTCCGGCAGGGACCGGGGGTACTACTCGGCCTCGCCGTGCGGAAAGTACCGCTTCCTCCTTGCCCGGGCGCGCGACATACCCACTTACGTAGAGTCAGGCGTTGCGGACATCGGGATAACCGGTTCCGACATGGTTGCGGAAAAGGGCTCCGAAGTGGTGACGCTTCTTCCGCTTCCCTTCGGCTTCTGCAGGCTGGTCTATGCCGTCCCCAAGGGCGGCTGCGGCAAGCCAGGCCGCGTGGCAACCGCGTTCCCGCGCCTTGCTGCAAAGTTCCTTTCGGAAAACGGCATCGACGCGAAGGTCATCCAGCTTGACGGCGCGATAGAGGCCAGCGTATCCGCGGGGATAGCTGATGCGATAATCGACCTTTCGAGCACCGGCCGCACCCTTGCCGCGAACGGCCTGGAGGAGTCGCAGGAGCTTTTGCGCTCAAGCGCAGTCATCGTCGCCAACCCCGCTTCGCTTGCGCAAAAGCGCGGCCAGGTCGACGGCGCAGTAGGCGCGTTTCGCGGGGACTTCTCCGTTCTTCGGGGCCGGCTGGACGGGATTTCCGCAGGGGACCGCAAGAGGATACTCTACCGCAATTTCAGCAAGGCAGCCGAGGCAAGGGTGTTTGCGGCCGAAGTCTTCGACACCGTATCAAAGGGCCGCGACGAGGCGCTCTCATCCTATACCGAACGGTTCGACAAGGTCAAGCTGCTTCCAAGGCAGTTCGCTGTTACAGCCGAGGAGACCAAGGAAGCATATTCGAAAGTCAAGCCCGAGGTCATTGCGGCGCTGAAGAAGGCGGCGGAAAACGTGGCGCGCTTTTCGCAGAAGGAGCTTCCGCAAAAATGGGAGATGAAGATGGAAGGCGGCCTGGGCGGCAAGCTGGTTGTCCCGCTTGATTCGGTGGGGGTATACGCGCCGGGCGGCTCCGCTGCATACCCTTCGTCGGTCATAATGGGCGTGGTGCCTGCAAAGGTGGCGGGAGTCCGCGACATCGTCCTTTGCACCCCGCCGGACAGGGAAGGAAAGTGCAACCCCGCTGTGCTTGTTGCGGCTGACGTTGCCGGGGTTGGCAAGGTGTTCAAGCTCGGCGGGGCCCAGGCGATAGCTGCAATGGCCCTCGGGACGCGGACCGTCCCGCGAGTCAGGAAAATAGTGGGGCCAGGCAACTCGTACGTGGCTGCGGCAAAGCTTGAGGCATTGTCCCGCGCACTCGTATCCATAGACTCGCCTGCAGGCCCGAGCGAGCTTCTGGCAATAGCCGACCGGACTGCCGACGCGAGGTTCTTGGCTGCCGAGATGCTGGCGCAGGCCGAGCACAGTCCGGATGCGGCTGCGGTGCTGCTTGCGGTTTCAAAAGAGCTTGCGGACGAAGTCGAGGCCGAGGTTTCGCGCCAGATGCTTTTGCTTCCGCGAAGGGAGATAATCCGCACTTCGCTGTCAGCAAACGGCGCAATCCTGGTCGTAGGCGACGTCGGCGAGGCGATAGACTTTTCGAACGAGTACGCGCCCGAGCACCTCCTGCTTGCGGTTGACAGGCCGTTCACGGTCCTTGACAAAGTCAGGAACGCAGGGGCGATATTCATCGGGAACTACACCAGCGTCTCGGCAGGCGACTATGCGGCGGGGCCGAACCACGTGCTTCCTACCGGCGGGGCCGCAAGGATGTATTCAGGCCTTTCGGCAAGGGACTTCGTGCGCGAGGTCAACTACCTCAAGCTTGAGCGCAACGGGCTTTCGGAGCTTGCCGGGACCATCGAGGTGCTTGCAAGGGCCGAAGGGCTCGAAGCCCACGCGAACTCGGTGAAAAAGCGGTTCGAGGACAAAGGGATGAATTGATATGATAAGCAAGACCATCAGGGCAAGGCCGGAAGTCGCCCAGCTAGAGTCATACGTCTGCGCACGGGACCTTTACAAGAAAGCCGGCGCTTTCCTGGATGCCAACGAGAACCCGTTCGGCAGCGCAGTTGACTATCCTGGCGTGAGCCTGAACCGGTATCCCGATTCGGACTGCACCGAGCTGGCGGGGTTGCTCGGCGGCTACTGCGGCGCCGGTGAAGGGCAGCTGCTTGTCGGAAACGGCTCGGACGACATAATCTCCATTGCCGCATCGGCGTTTTGCGGCGCTGGCGACAACGTCGTGACCGTCCAGCCCGGGTACTCGATGTGGGGCGTGCGTTCGCAAGTGGCGGGCGCTACGGAGCGGCAGGCCCTTATGACGCGCGACTTTGAATTGGATGTGGACGCGGTATTGGATTGCGTGGATTCGGATACGCGCATCGTTTTCCTCGCAAGCCCCGACGCCGCGACCGGAAGGCCGGTTGGTGAAGCCTCAATCCGCAGGCTGGCGAGAGAGTTCAACGGGATGGTGTTCGTGGACGAGGCGTATTTCGAGTTCTGCGGCAAAACCGTCAGGCCCCTTGTTGACGAGTTTGCGAACCTGATTGTCTCGCGGACGCTGTCCAAGGCGTGGGGGCTTGCCGCGCTCCGCGTAGGTTACTGCATCTCGTCGCCCGGAGCCATCAAGGTAATGAGAAAGATAAGGTTCCCGTACGGCGTGGGCACCCTGAGCCAGATTCTGGCGTCGAAAGCGCTGCGCGAAGGGAAGGCGCGGATGCTCGAAAACGTGTCCGCTATAATGGCGGAGCGCGAGAGGCTCTCGGGCGGCCTACGAAGGCTCGGGCTTGAGGTGTTTCCCGGCCAGGCGAACTTTGTGCTGGTGCGCTTTCCTGAGGGAATCAGCTCTAAGGAAGTACAGGGACGGCTGGCAGAAGAGGCGAGCATTATAGTCCGCGACCGGTCGTCGCTTCCGATGCTTGGAAACTGCATCCGCATAACAGTCGGGACCGGGGAAGAGAACCGGCGCCTTGCAGCGGAACTTGGCAGGATATTGGGGAAAAGCTTTGATGGGATTTGATTTTGCATGAGCACGACTGCAACCGGAAAAAAATACTGCGCAAAGCCCCTCGAGGGTTTTCTCATAGCGTCGGACCTTGACGGCACCATCGTCGATGGCGACACCATATTCGCATTTTTCAGGGGGTTCAGCCTGGAAAAGGAAGCCGCGAGGCTCGATGCCGAGGAGAATGGCTCGGACGTGAGGGTGCTTTTGGAGCGGGTTGCGTCAAGGGACCCGATACCAAATGAGGCGTTTGCAAGGGTGGCCGATGATGCAAAGCTGTTTCCCGGAGCTGCAGGATTTTTTTCAGGTGTTGAATCGCTGGGGGCCCGCGTGTGCATTCTGACCGCAAGCTACGAGCCGATTGCGGAAAGGGTCGCGGGAAGGCTCGGGCTCAAGGATGCGGTTGTGCTTGCAAGCAGGTTGCGGATGGCCGGCGGCAAGGCAGTAGGCCTTGTCGGCCCGGTGATTGAGGGAAAGCAAAAGGAGGCCGCGCTCCTGCGGGCCTGTTCGGACGCGGGCACTCCGCTTTCAATGGTTGCCGGGATTGCGGACTCGGAAGGCGACGCGCCATTTATGGCCCGAATCAAGCAAGGGGGAGGCAAGTGCATCTGGGTTACCAAGCCGGATTTTCGGGGCATTAACGCGGACGTAATGAATTGGACAAAATCGGTAAAGTCGGCAAAAAGGGCGGAGAAACCAAGAGACGGGTCTGGGAATGTTTAGGAGGATGTGAGTGCTTATGCGTAAGGCAAAAATCGTGCGGAAGACCAAGGAGACGGCCATAACCCTGTCGTTGAACGTGGACGGGAACGGAAGGTACTCGGTTGGGACGCCAATCGGCTTTTTCAGCCACATGCTGGAGTCCTTCGCAAAGCACGGCCTCTTCAACCTGGAAGTCAAGGCGGAAGGCGACCTCGAGGTTGACTCGCACCACCTTGTGGAGGACTGCGGCATCGCGCTAGGCCAGGCTTTCAGGGCCGCCCTTTCGGACAAGAAGGGAATAAACCGTGCAGGATACTTCGTGTTCCCGATGGATGAGGCGCTTGCGATTGTCGCAGTTGACGTCTGCGGCAGGCCCTTCGTGCAGTACGACGCCAAGTTCGAGCGCCAGTTCTGCGGCGGCTTCGACACTGACACGATTGAGGATTTCTTCCAGGGATTCGCTTCCGGCCTGGGGGCCAACGTAGTCGTCCGCATACCCTGCGGCAGGAGCGACCACCACAAGATTGAGGCGGCTTTCAAGGCGTTCGCCAAAGCCCTGAAGATGGCTTGCTCGAAGGACGCGAGGGCAAAGGGCAGCATGCCGAGCACGAAAGGGGCGATATAGTTTATGGCAGATGATGTCGTAATTGTAGACTACGGGGCGGGAAACATCTCGAGCGTGAGGAACGCGCTCGACCGGCTTGGCGCAAGGTCAAGGCTGAGCGCGAGCCCTTCGGAAATCCTTGCAGCTGAAAGGATAATATTTCCCGGAGTGGGCTCGTTCGGGTACATGATGGAACGCCTGAGGAAAAAAGGGCTGGACGAGGCCATAGTCGGGGCCATCGCAAAAGGCACGCCGTTTCTTGGAATCTGCCTCGGGCTGCAGGCGCTGTTCGAGTCGAGCGAGGAAAGCCCCGGGGTGGCCGGCCTTGGCGTGTTCAAAGGAAAGGTAATCCGCTTTTCAAAGGGAAAAGTGCCGCAAGTTGGCTGGAACAGGATTATTCCAGTTGTTGCTGAAGGAAAGAACGGGAACGGAGAATACGGCACAAAAGACGGAAAATGCGGGGACAACACGAATGCCGGAAAAGGCGCGGGCTGCCCAAAAGATGGAAAAGGCGGAGACTGCTCGGAAGGTGGAAAAAACATGCAACCCGGTCTTATCAAGGAAGGCTACGCGTATTTCGTCAATTCCTATTTCGTCGTCCCCGACGACTTGGGCATCGTCGCTGCGACAACTGACTATTACGGCGATTTTGCGAGCGCAGTCCGGAAGGGGAACGTTACTGCAGTGCAGTTCCACCCGGAAAGAAGCGGCGAGTTCGGGCTGGACTTGCTTCGAAGGTGGCTTGAATGCTGACAAAACGCATAATCCCCTGCCTTGACGTTCGGGACGGGCAGGTGGTCAAGGGGACGAATTTCGTAAACTTGCAGTACGCAGGCGACCCTGTTGCCCTCGCCAAGAAGTACAATGATGACAGTGCTGACGAGCTGGTTTTCCTTGACATAACCGCGTCAGTTGAAAAGCGGAGGATGATTGTCGGGCTTGTGGAACGCGTCGCAAGGGAAGTGTTCATCCCGTTCACCGTCGGTGGAGGCATTTCCACGGTTGAACAGGTGCAGGAGATATTGGCAGCAGGGGCTGACAAAGTATCGCTGAACACCGCAGCAGTGAAAAACCCGCAGTTGGTTTCAGAGGCGGCCGAAAGGTTCGGAAGCCAGGCTGTCGTCCTTGCGGTTGATGCGAAAAAAAGGTATGGAACAGAGGGGAAAGCGATGGGCGAGTCCGCGGGCAAAGCAGCGGGCAAGGCGTCTGGTGATGGAACCGGCAGGGTTGCAGGCTGGGAAGTCTTCGTAAATGGCGGAAGGACTCCCACAGGGATTGACGCGGTTGAGTGGGTCCGCCGCGCTGAGAAGCTCGGCGCGGGAGAGGTCCTTTTGACCTCGATGGACCGCGACGGCACCAAGGAAGGGTACGACTTGGAGCTGACCTGCGCAGTCAGCAATGCGGTGAACATACCCGTGATTGCGTCGGGGGGAGCGGGAAAGCTGTCCGATTTTGCAGATGTTTTTGAAAAGGGAAACGCGGATGCCGCATTGGTGGCCTCGCTGGTCCACTACGGGAACCTGACCGTGGGAGAGATAAAGGATTACCTTGCGGCAAGAAAAGTAAGCGTAAGGACATGAGCATGGGAAGAAGAATATAATGGCGCGGGCACCGGGGCCGGCGGGCACTGGGAACACAAGCATAGATGAGCGTGAGAAAATGATCATACCAAGCATTGACCTGATGGGCGGAAAGGCGGTCCAGCTGCGGCAGGGGAAGGAGAAAGTCCTTGAGCGGGACGACCCACTTGGGCTTGCGGCGGAGTTCGCGAAGTACGGCGAAGTCGCAGTCATCGACTTGGACGCGGCCCTAGGCAGGGGCGACAACCTGGAGTTGGTGAAGGCCCTTTGCAAGGTTGCGGACTGCCGCGTGGGCGGCGGGATACGCACGGCCGGCCGGGCAAACGAGCTGCTTGCTGCTGGCGCGAAAAAAATAATCATAGGCACCGCGGCAACGCCGGAGTTCCTTTCCCAGCTTCCAAAGGACAGGCTGGTTGTAGCCCTTGACTCGAAGCAAGGGAAAGTGGTGGACAAAGGCTGGACCAACGCGACGGACAACACGCCGGTTGGGCTTGCAAAAAAACTCGAACCGTTATGCTCGGAATTTCTCTACACCAACGTCGACCGCGAGGGCCTGATGCAGGGAGTGGATTTTGGCGCCATAATGCAGGTCAAGGCTTCGACTAAGAACAAGCTCACGATTGCTGGCGGAATCACCACAACCGAAGAAATAAAAAAAATAGAGGAAGCCGGCATGAACCCGCAGCTCGGGATGTCCATCTACACCGGCGCGGTAAGGCTTGCGGATGCTTTTGCTGGCGTCCTGCGGTTCGACCCGGCGACCGGCCTCATCCCGACGATTGTCCAAGACGGGAACGGGCAGGTCCTGATGCTCGCGTGGTCCTCAAAGGAGTCGGTTGCCAGGACGTTTGAGACTGGCAAGGCCGCGTATTACAGCCGCTCGCGAAAAACGTTGTGGACCAAGGGCGAGACTTCGGGCAACTTCCAGGCCCTGCTGACTGCAAGGTACGACTGCGACCGCGACAGCCTTCTCTTTACCGTCAGGCAGGAGAATTTCGCCTGCCACACCGGCACCTACAGCTGCTTTGGCAACAGGAAGTTCGGGTTGGACGAGTTGTATGCCGTAGTGAAGGGCAAGGTGGATGACCCGCAGGAAGGCTCCTTCACCTCGGCAATCAGCGCAAGCGAGTCAACAATCTTGGACAAGGTTGCCGAGGAGTCAGCAGAGGTCATAGATTACCAGGACCGTGAGAACCTCGTGTGGGAGATAGCGGACCTTTCGTACTTCCTTCTTGTGCTGATGGCAAAGAAAGGGATAACCCCGGACGAGGTACGGGCCGAGCTTGCGCGAAGAAGGAAATAGCCAGATTGGCTAGGCGCCCAAGCAGCACGGGTTATTGGGTGGTCTTTCCCCAAAACCTACTTTTTTATTTCCCCCTCCCGTTCCCCTTGTATAATTCCAACCAATCGTATGAACTAGGTGATTCTATGGCTCGTTCAAAGGGGCAGGGCGCGACAGAATATCTCGTCATCCTCGGCGCAGTATTGCTTGTGGCGATGGTCATCATCGCGCTTCTAGGATGGTTCCCGCAAGTGGGCGGCCCCTCAAGGGAAAAGGAGTCCCAGTCCTATTGGAAGACGGCCACGCCGTTTTCCATCACTACGGTCCAGCTCGGCAACGGCACCGCCCTTTTGATGGTCGCAAACCGCGGCTCGGACAAGCTCAACATCACCGAGATACAGTTTGACGACGGCTCAGGCAACGTGCGCAACCTGAGCACGGGCTACCAGCTCCTCACGGCAGGCGAGGAGAAGGCAATCTACATCACCGGCTTCACGAACGGCAACCCCTGCGTCTATACCGCAACGGGCAAGATGTTCGAGATAACCCAGGTCAACATCCTGTACAACTTCATGACTTACTCCATGAGGCAGACCGGTGCCCGGCCGCTTATCGGAACGTGCGCCTAGGTATTGATGGCAATATGGCAGACGACCTCTACGTTGCGGGATTCTGTTTCCTGGTCTCGGTAGCGGCCGCTGCAGTCGCCTACCATCTTTCCAAGAAGACGCACGAGGCTGCTGTGGCCAGCGTCGCGGAGCTTTCGGCCCGCATCGAGTCCGCCCACGCGGAGTCCGCGGCCATGACTTCGGACATCCAGGCGGCAAAGTCCGGCCTGGAGAAGAAAATCACCCGCAACGCGATGCAGAGCATCACAAAGCAGGCCAAGGACCTGACTTCGGCGGTTATTGAGGGGTCGTGACAACATGGAAATCCTAGGCATGTCGGCAATTGCGTTCGGGCTTTTCACCATCTCCATGGTCATCCTCGCGGTAGTGATATACTTTGTCATCGACTACCAGCGCAGGACGCAGAAGGAGATAAAGGAGCTCTCGTCGCGCCTTGAGCAGCTCGAGCGCGAGTACCTGAAGATGAAGCCCGAAATCGAGTCGATGCGCACCGGGCTGGAAGAGCTCGTGGACTACCCCACGATGGAAAAGAAGCTGCGCGACCTCATCAGCTTCGTCGGCGAGAAGATGAAGACCAAGCGCTAGTCGTCGCCGTTTTTCATCCGAACTTTTCGGTGTGGATGTTCTCCTTGGCAACGCCCATCGATTCAAGTATCTCCTCGATGCCGCCCATCATCTGGCCGGAGCCGCAGAGGTAGAACTTCTTCCCCCCTATTCCGCCAAGCGTGGCCTTGACGTATTCGGCGTCCAGCCTTCCGCGGTGCCCGCTCCAGTCCGTGCCCGCGTACTCCTTGTCGGTAATGGTGAACGCAAGCTTCAGCCCGGGCCACTCCTTTGAGATGTCCTCGAACCTCTTGCGGAATATGAGCGTTGCAGGCGTCTTTGCGCTGTAGAACAGGGTCGCCTTCACGCCTTCGGGCTTGGTCGCGGCAAGGTGGCTTGACATTGCCGCAAAGGGCGTGATTCCCACGCCGCCTGCGATGAACACGTGGTCCTTGCACGCCGGGTCGAGGACGAACCGTCCGAAGGGCATCTTGACCTGCAGCTTGGCGCCAACCGAAGTCGAGGTCATGCGGGTCGTCCACTCCTTGACTACCTTGATGGTCACCTCGACGTAGTCTGCAACCTGGGGCGCCGATGAGATGGAGTATGCGCGGCACTTGCGCTGTGGGTCAGCCTCCTCGGGGAAGCACAGCATCGCGAACTGGCCCGGGGCAAAGGAAAGCTTGCGGCCGTCAACCGGTGTGAGCCGCATCGTTATGACTCCGGGGACTTCCTCGCGCTTTTCGGAAAGTATTGCATCGAACGTCTGTGGCGTAACTATGGTCATAAGGCAACCGACCTTTTTTCGTAAAGATTTGTAAGACGACTTGGGCATCAATGATTATATGCCCTTCGCATCCGCTTGTCATGCTGCGCTCCTGCCTTCGTAGCCGCAGCGGTTGCATGCTTGCGCCTATTTTTCCTTCGCTGTCACCAGACCTACTTTTGCTTTGAGACCCTTGCAAGGAAGAACGGCTGGCAGTCCCATTCGTGGGGATAGAGCCTTGAGCAATTTTGGACTTGGCCGGCGTATTCCTTTTCCTTGTATTCCGGGATGCCCTTGGACGCGTTTACTCCGGCTATTTTTGTCTTTTCGACTTTCGCGCCATCCCTGCTTGAGAGTAAATGGTCGATGACTTCCTCGTCTTCCTCCGGCGAGAGCGAGCAAGTCGAATAGACGAGGGTGCCGCCGGTCTTGAGCAGGTCAAATCCGCGCACGATGGCCTTCTTCTGCCTCTTGGACATGTTTGCCACTTTCTTTTCGCTCCATTCAGAAAGCGCGTCTAGCCTCTTTCTTGCCATCCCCTCGGAACTGCACGGCGCGTCGAGGAGCATCCTGTCGAACCCCTCGTAATCCTTGAACTTTTGGAAGTCAAGCTTCTTGGCGTCGATGCGCATGCCGAACTTTCTCGTGTTGAACCGGAGCGTGCCAATTCGCGTCGGGTCGCGCTCAAGGCAGGTAATCTCCGCTTCGTTGTTGCACAGGCAGCACAGCTGGAGCGTCTTGTTTCCCGGGGCCGCGAACGCGTCGAGTATGCGCTCTCCCGGCCTTGCGCCAAGCGCGATTGCGGGAAGCATCGACGCCTTCTCCTGCAGGTTGAACCTGCCTTGCGCAAACGCCTCGTCCTGGCCGGGCCTCTCCGGCCCGGAATCTATCTGGAAGGCGTTTTCGGAGAATTCAAGCGGGGACAGGCGAAAGTCGCGACCGGCCAACTCTTCGCAAAGACCCTTGGGGGTGATGCAAAGCGAGTTGCACCAGATGGTCTTCTTGGCCCTGCTGTCGAAGGAATGGATGAACCTGTCGAACTCGCTTCCAAGTATTGCGGAGTATTTTTCCAAGTATTCCTTTGGGAAGCGTTCCTTGGTCATGAGGATTGCAGAGCCGGGCTTTGCCTACTGGAATTGCCCCTTGATGAACCCGCGTTCGGTGTGCGCCATGCTCGACACCGAGTCGGTGTAGGTCACCGCGACGTCCGAAAAGTCGTACGCGGAGCCGACGCTTGCGCCGGTTACCGTGCTCTGGTTGCATGCAGTTGTGGTGATGGATACGGGGTTGTCAACGGTAAGGAGCTGCGAGCCCGACCAGCCGCACCCGCCCGCCATCGTGACCACACGCGTGATGGTGATGGAGTTCCCGCGGGTGTTCTGGAACGCTATGGTCATGTTGCCGTTGGCCCCCGCTATGACGCTGTGGTCAAGCACCGCAAGCGAGGAGAAGCCGCCCTGCTGGCGCACGTTGGCCCACTTGCTCGGGTTGAACACGCCGAAGTTGATGAGGACTCCCACGATGATTATGATTCCGAGTATGGCCCAGCCGTAAGTGACAAGGTATTCGAGCGCAGTCTGGCCTTTTGACATAACTATACCACCGTTTGAATCGTCCTGCAAAAATTACTTTCCCCGCTTATTAATGCGTTGCTGTCTGCCGGCCGCAGGGAGCCGCGCGCCGCAAAGGGCGCTCAGACCATTCCCGCAAACACGGTCTCAAGCCCGAACAGGCTGGTTATGAACACCGCCATCGCTACTGCCACGAATATCGGCACGTAGGAAAGCCCCCGGTGCGACTCGCCTTCCTTTATCTGGGCGATGAGCAGGGCGGCAAAGAACGCGATGATGATTATCACGCCTAGGGAGAACAGCCGGATGTCGGCGAACGCTATCTGGTCCGTCTGGGTGTCCTGCTGTGAAGGCAGTAGTATCGGGATGCCCGAACTTGAGATGCGCGCCCTGGCGGCCGAGTCTATCTGCATCCCTGAGGTGAAGCCGGTGAGCGTAGTCTCGTTGATTTCGGAGTAGAACGTCGAGACCGCAAACAGCATGGGTGCCGCTACGAGCGCGGAGAACACTATGAATATCGAGTACGTCGTAGTCGATGTCTCTATCTGGCGCTGCAGGCCCTGCCGCGACGAGATGTCTGCCGCGATGCGGTCAAGCAGGTCGGTCATCCTGCCTCCCAGGCGCAGGCCTCCGACCATCAGGTTCACCGAGTGTTCCAGAAGCCGCGAGTCGACCCGGTCGGGCATCGCAAGCAGCGCGTCCTCGATTGGCATCCCGCCGAACGTGTCCGCAGCAACCCTGCTCAGCTCGTCCCTGAACGGCCCAAACTCCGGCCTTGCTGCCGACCAGAGAGCGTTCTCGACGGTCATCCCCGCGCGCATGTTCGCCGAGATGATGCGCAGCGCGTCCGGGAGCACGCTCTCTATCTTCCTGCTCCTCTGGTACGCGGTCGACTTCAGGATGACGTACGCGCCGCCGACCTCGGCCATCACCACGAGGAGCCCGGAGAACGCCGCGAACCTGTAGTCGGCCGTGACTACTGCGAATATGAGGAAAACGAGGATGCCGAGCGAGGCCGCGCCGAGCATGCAGAGGCCTATCAGGTACCGGTTCTTCGTGGTGTCGAAACCGCCCTTTGCAAGGAGCTTTCCGATTGCTTCGACCCACCTCCTGGGAAGGGCGTAGGACGACCTTATGATTATGCGGCTGGCCTTCATGTCCTACACCACCGGCCTCCGGGTTGAGACGAAGTCGAGGAAGAAAGCCTGGAAGCCGACCATTATTATGAATATGACCACGAGCAGGGCCTTGGGAATCGGGAACGAAAGCAGCGAGCCTATGACTATGAGCAGGGTCACTCCCAGGCTCGGTACTATGATTGCGCTTATCATGTATATCATGGTCAGCGGCGAGAGCTCCTGCGCATACTTCTTGATCTGCTCGGTCTGCTCGTGCTCAAGCTCGGAAAGCGTGGCCTCGAGCGCAAGGCCCACGTCGGTGCCCACCTTGAGCGCGTTGGAAAGCTGCCACACGACCTTGCGGAACTGCATCGAAGGCGACGTTGCGGACGCCTCGGCGAGCGCGTCGGCCTCAGCAACGCCCGCGTTGAGCTGCGCGACTATCTTGTAGAACTCGTCCGACACCTTGTTGTGCCCAGTGCTCACCGAAAGGAGCGCGTTGAACAGCGGCACCCCGGAGCGTATCTGGATGAGCAGCTGCCTCGTGGCCGTTATCATGTTCGCGTCGATTGCGCGCCTCCGCTGCGATGCGACTATCTGCGGGTACACCAGGCAGGTGACCAGCGTCGCCACCCCAATCCCGGCCGAGGCAAGGCCAGCGAGGAGCAGCATCGGCGTGAGCGCAAGCACGCCCAGCAGGTTGATGAAGAGGAACGAGACGAAGAAGTTCGTGAACGCGTTGAGCACGCACGCGGTCGCGTACGCGTCGGCGTCGAGGTTCCCGTACCCCGCGCCCATCAGGTCGTCGCCGAGTATGGGCATCCAAGCCTGCACGGCGTTGCCTATGGGCCGCGTCTTTTCGGCCAGGACGAACAGGAACTGCGAGGGCACCAGCGAAAACGGCAGTATGGGTATCTTGCTTTCCACCGCTTGTCACCTCACAGGAGCTTGCGCATCTCCCTCGCGCCCTTCTGCGCGCTCTCGGCCACCAGCTTGGGCGACTTGTAGTACTTTGCGAATATCATTCCCACGTCGTCCACCTTGCTTATCCCCGCGTCGGACATCGCAAGGAGTATTGCCTTCTTCTGCTCAAGGTCTGCAGTGATTTCCTTCTGCTTCATGCCGGTCCGGGCCTTAATCTCGTTGTCGACCCTCATGTGCTCGTCGACCTTCTCGAGGGTGTCGTCCTGGGCGTTCCACTGGTACACCACGTTGAAGCTGACCCCGCGCTCGCCGGGAATTATCTCGGCAATCTCGGTCGTCCTGCGTATCCCCGTCCTGCGCTGGCGGTACTGCACTACCGCAAGGTGCATGGCCGAAAGGAACTGCTCGGGCAGGTTGATGGGCGGGCTTATGAGCCTGGCCTTCATCTGGGACGCGTCATCCGCGTGGACGGTGGAATACACTGAGTGTCCGGTGTGCATTGCCTCGAAGAGAACCTCGGCCTCGTTCTGCCTGCGCACTTCGCCGAGCACGATGCGGTCGGGCCGCATGCGCAGGGAGTTCACCGCAAGGTCGAGCATGCTCACGCCGCCCTTGCCTTCGGGGTTCGGCAGCCGCGTGACCATCGGCGTCCAGTGCAGGTACGTCGGGAGCATGAGCTCGCGCGTGTCCTCGATGCTGACTATGCGCTGGTTCGGCGGGGTGAACGCGAGTATTGCGTTGAGGAACGACGTCTTCCCGCTTGCGGTCCCTCCTCCAACCAGGAGGTTCATCTCGTACTGCACCGCAAGCCAGATGAACGCGAGCGCCTCGACCGAGGTGGTGTTGAGGTTAGGGTTCATGAAGTCTATGACCGTGAACGGGTCCTTGCGGAACTTGCGTATGGTGATGCTGTTGCCCTTCGCCGAGACCGGCGCGAGGGTCGCGTTGACGCGGTGGCCGGAAAGCAGGTACGCGTCCATCAGCGGGTCGAGGTTTGTTATCTGCTTGCCAACCCGCCTTCCCATTATGGCCGCGTAGTTGCGTATCTGCTCTTCGGTGTCGATGTTCACGTTGGTCTTGAGCCAGCCGTACTTGCGGTGGTACACCCACACGGGGTCCTTGGAGGAGATGACCACGACCTCCTCGAGCTGCTCGTCGCTCAGGAAGAACTCGAGCTCGCTGATGCCGAGCATCTCCTGCAGGAGCTTCCCCACGAGCAAGTCCTCCTCCTTGGGGTCGAGGTTGCCAAGCTCGGTGCGCACGAGCTCGTGGGCCTTCTTCTTGACGTTCGCGCGAAGCTTTTCCCACGCGCTGAAGTTGGCTATCTCGGACGCGCTGATGTTGACTGCGTCGATGACGCGCTGCTTGAGGAAGTCCATCACCGCCTCAGTTGACTTGCGCACCTTGGCGCGGTGTAGCATGTACATGTTGGTGAACGACTCGTCGTCCACTATCTGTATCAGGGCGGGTATGCCCTCGCTTTCAACGCTGTACGAGTCTAGGATTTTCATTATCTTGCACCCTTGCGTGTCGCGACCTGCGAAAGCCTCTGGCTGGCCTCCTCGAGAACCGTTGCCGCTGCCAGGGCGGCGGTTGCGTGGGCCTTCGCCTGGGCGGCGTCCGACCCGATGCCTTCAAGCCTCCTTCGCAAAGCCGGGCTCACGTCCTTTGCCTTGATTGCGGCAGCCTGCTGCGAAGCCGACTGTGCGAGCCTGCCTGAAAGCTGCTCGACTTGGCGCCTGGAAAACTCGAGCACCGCCTTCGCCCTCGCTACCTCGTCGCAGGAGGACAGGATGGCGCGCTCAGCTGGGTCCGGCTCGGTGGCCGCTGCGGCCGGGGCCGCCTTGGCCTCCTCGGCGATGGTGATGATTATTTCAGAAAGGCTGTAGTTTACCTGCACCAGCTTGGACGACTCGAGCAGCCGGGCAAGCTTCTCGGTCTGGGGCTCGGAAATCGACAGCGCCTTGGCGACTTCCCTTACGGTCACCGACTTCTTCGCGTTGACAAGGTCGTAGAGCCGGTCCACTACCGTCTCAATCGCCTTTTCGGATGAGCCTGCGTCGCCTGTTCCAGCCAAAAGTCTTCAGCCCTCTTAGGATTTGCGCAGTTTTACTGCATTTGCCCTTATGGCACTATTAATGTCGTGCCAAATAAAAGCCCGCCTGTCATATTTGCGCTAGTTTTGCACCGTCCTTTGCGCCGCGTACGTTCTCGAAATGAATGTGGAATTGCCAGGGGTGGCAGCAGTGACCAGTGCGGTTGCGTCGCACATCGCGCGCGTTGCGTTCCCCGTCGCATAGGCTGACAGAACCTCCGAAGAGATTCCCACGCTGCCTGTCCTTTCCGATGCCGCGGCCTGCTGCCAGCCTGAAAGCGAATACGCCTGGTTGGAAGTCTCAATCAGGGCAAAAGGCTCGCCCGGGCAGGTGGCGTTTGTGACGCTGCCGTCCCTTGCAAGGAACGTCAGCACGCAGGACCGGTTTACGAACGTGGAATTGGTGGACTCCTCGTAGTCCTTTGCAGCCTCAAACGCAAGGCCGCAGCTGAGGAGCAGTCCTGATTGGAGCCCGGCAGTGCCCTCTGAAAACGCGGCGAACTCAACTGCGTCCTTTTGCGAGCTGCGTTCGTACGCAACGCCCGACTGGGCCGACGAAAAGATTATCGCTGCCTGCGCGACAGCTAGGGCGAGCGCAAGAGCAGCAAGCGAGTAGGCAAAACCGCGTCTCATGGCCACCAGCTCCTCGCCTCGATTTTTACCGGCCCGATTGGCGCTGTAGAAACGCCGGCCTTCCCATAGGAGTAGACGTATGCCGCTGACGAGTGCAGCGCTATTGGCGCCGGCGGCTCGAAAGTGGTGTTGTAGATTAGCGCGCCATCTGCATAGACCGCAAGCCCCATTGTCTGCGGCACAAGCGGACCGAACACCTGTGCAGTTACGTTCTTTGCCCGCAAGACCGAGCCGTTGCCCTCGGCTTCCAGCCTGGCGAGAAGCTGGCACAAGGTCATTTCCGAATCGTTTGCAGTGAGGTTGCCGTCCGAATAAATTGCGGCGATTTCCGGCGAAGCCGCTGAAAGCTCGCTTGCGGTCGCAAGGCACATCGCTCGGAGCGTGCTCTCGGACAGTTTTGAGGCCGCCCTTGGCGCGGCATCGCCCGCATCCTGCAGGCCGGAACTTGCGGGCACGACAGTTATTGCGAACGCCGCCACTACCGCTATTGCGAACAGCGCGTCAATTGCGAACGCAATCCCCCTGCCTTTACCCGCGTTTTTTTCCAAAGCGTCATCAAATCCTAGTCGTATGTCCTGTAGAATAGCAGCCGTACGTTCCCGATTCCCGCTCCCGAGCCGTTGGCGTTCACAAGCCTATAAACGCCCTCGACCGGGAAGATGTTCTTCGAATAAAGCGGCGGGTAATACTCGAGCGTGACGTTGCACCTGCCGCCGCAGCTGCAGCCGGGGCAGGCAACCACAATCGGCAAGCCGTCCTGGCCGGTTATGCGTATCCCTACCTTGTACGGCCCGGCCGAGAGTGCGGAGAGCGTGGCGTTCTCGTCATCGTAAAGCAATGCGACAAGGTCCGCCGCCTTGGTGATATTGATTGAGCCGTCCGACGAAAGCGTTAGCGGCCGGGCATCATGGCTTGCATAGTCCCAGTCGGGCTGGCTGCCCTGGCCGTCCAAAAGAAGCCCCGCATAAGTGCGCACGTCCCGCTGGCCCGACGTCATCGAGAGCCCCGCCTCAAGAGTGCGCGAGTAGGCGTGGTTTATGATGGCAACGGCCATCACGAACACGAATGTGGCGAGCACTATTTCCGCGCTAAGCACCTGGCCGCGGCGGTGGTTGCCACGGCGCCTATGAGAACACGACGTTGCCATTGTCATTAGTCACTCTTACGGTGCAGCAGCCGGCGCTTCCGGATGCGCTGAATGGGAGCACGGCTGATGCGCTTGAATCCTTGAATGCAATCTGTATCGTGGAGTATGCTGGATAGATGCTCACGGTGTAGTTTTGGTTTCCCGCAAGCGCGGCAGGCACCGCAAACGCGTGCGAGTAGCCCGGTCCGGCAGCCTTCGCGTCAACAGCCTCGTTGTAAATCTTCTCAAGGAGGGCCTGCGCGTCAGCAGATGCCGCGACGGAATAGGTCCTGCGGTTCCACTCGGCCGAGAGCATCGAGAACGCGGTCCACACGAGTATGAGGAGCATGCAGACTGCGACGAATTCCATGGCTACCTGGCCGCGACGCATCTTAACCCGCCTGCCCTATTGTGACGTTCCCAGGCTGCGACTGGCTTGCGGCAACCACCATCGTCACCTTCGAGCCGCCGATGGGTATCGTCCCGGTGAGGTTGGCTTCGGAAACGGCGTAAGCTTCGGAAAGCCCTGCAGAGCCGTAGAACAGTATGCGCACCTCGCGTCCTGCGACAAGCGCGCCTTGGACTGTGTGAGGAAGCTCGATGTCAACGGTGCGCCTTGCGGGGTATCCGGACAGCGCCGCCCAGTCGGCCGCCTTGGCCAAGGCGTCAACGGACGCCTGCGCGGTCACCGCGTCGAGTTCCGTCTGCGCGTCCGAGATGCGGTCCTGTGCGAGTATCCAGACGGGCACGCACGCCGCAAGCACCAGCCCGACCATCACGACGTATTCGAGCGAGACCTGGCCTTTGCACCTGTTTAATTTATGGGATGCCATACAATAGTAAGCAAAAATCCTGAAGGATATAAACGTGTCATACGCGCCTCTTGGCGGGTAGTAATTCATGGGCGTAGTTTTCGGATTCGACGGAGAGAAGGCGACAGTGCGCGACCTGGTCTCAGTCCAGGCGCTTGACCGCAGCTTCTACGGCGTGGAGAAGAAGGAAAAGGGAAAGTTCGAGCTGGAGCTTTCGGCAGAGGAAGCCCTTTACCTGCTCGACGTTCGCAACGCCGAGTGCAAGGGTCCTTCGGGCAAGCTGCTGTCGTTCAACGACGTCGCGCGAAAGTGCGACCGCTCGAAAAAGTTCCTAGCGCGCTACTTCTGCTACAAGGACTGGCGCGACCGCGGCCTTATTGCCCGCGAGTTTTCCGAGGCCAAGAAGAATTACGGAAGAAACCCGGTCAAGAAGTACCCGTCGGGGGATTTCAAGCCGTTCAAGATTGGCGCGAAGGGCCTGTTCTTCTACGACGACCTGATGACAGTAATCGACGACGACGCAGTAGGCGCCTCGCTTTACGACAACGGCTGGTTCGGCCAGCTTGGAACCTACAAGGCGCGCAAGCACGGCCGCTTCCTCAAGCTGGATGCATACGAGACGCTTTTCCTTATGAGGCACTGCGGGCTTGTGCTCAACGTGGGCGAAAAGAGGCTCATCGAGGAGGCAACCAAGCGCAGGTTCGACTTCCTCGCGCTTTACGAAGTCTACGAGGACTGGCGGCTCCGCGGGTGCGTGCTCAAGACCGGGTTCAAGTTCGGCACGCACTTTCGGCTGTACCTTCCCGGAGCCTCTCCCGCGCTCTCGAATGACGAGTGGATGCACTCCAAGCACGTAATCCACGTGTTTCCCCGCGAAAGCAAGATGCTCATCTCCGAGTGGAGCCGCGCAATCCGAGTTGCGCACGGCGTGAAGAAGACATTCATCCTCGCAATACCGGGCACAAGGCGCGAGGTGCCGTCCGACGTTGATTTCATTCTATACCACCGCGCGAAGGAAGGCATCGAAACGCCCAAGACCTCCGGGCCGCGCTTTGCGATGCTCGCGCTTTCCGAGGAGGAGGAGATTGGCGGCCAGGAGCTTGCCAAGGCAATCGAGACCTCCAAGAAGTACGGCATCGACCTGATGCTTGCAATCTGCGACCGCGAGACAGCTGTCACGCACTACCTTGTAAAGCGCATTGCGCTTGCCGACAGCAAGTTCGAGTATTACGAGATAGAGTGGAGCCAGCCCTGATGCGCCAGGCTGCATTCAGCAGGGGCATCTGGAAGCGTTAAAAACCGCGGCAGGCAGATAACCTCTAAGAAGGAATCCACATGGCCTCCGCCAATCCAGAGGAACGAAAGCAGACCATCTCGCACATAACCGGGCACGATGCACTTTTGCCGACTATTAAGCGGGCCTTGAAAAAAAACGGCATCGTGGCCATGGAACACCTGAACGGGAAAAGCGGTCAAATGGACGGCCTGGTCATCGATTTTAATGAGAACCGGAATACCCTGCTGCCGCTTGTGATAAGGCAGCGCATTTCCGACCTTACTGCCATTCCAACCTCGCAAGACGTCAAGGGGTTGCAGAAAATAATCGTTGATAACCTGTCGATGCGGGTGAAAAACGGCGAAACCACCCATTATCAGTTGGCAAAGGAAGCGTTGCAGAGGCTGGTAAATACCGTTCAACGCGAGCATCCGACGCACCAGGCCGTCATAAAGGAAGCGTTCCACGAAAAGAGGTCCTACAATCCCGAATCCACCCAAGGGTTGCAGGCGTTTGTGCAGCTCGTCAAGGCCAAGAACTCGGGAGTAGCACAAGACGGTATTCGCGCAGCCGCCAACGAGCATCTGGCAAATGCGAAGGGAAAACCGAATTATTTCGATGCCTTGACCCCGAAAGGTTTCAAAATCGAGTTCGAAGAGCGGGAAGAACGGAGTTGAAAACAGTGCAGCAGAAGATTTCAGGCATTTCAGTGTCAGCAAAGACCACGCTTTCGGATTATGCGAGCATGCTCAAGTCCGCAGGCTTCCAGGCAAGCGAGCTTGGCAGGGCCGTTGACGTTGTCAAGGCGATGAAGGCGGACAACGCCTACACTTTCCTTGCGTTCACCTCCAACATGGTGTCCGGCGGCCTGCGCGAGCTCTTCGCCGAGCTTTGCCGCCGCAAGTTCTGCGACGCAGTAGTCACCGGCGTGGGCTCGGTCGAGGAGGACGTGATGAAAATCAGCAAGCCATTCCTGCTCGGGACCTTCAACGAGGACGATGCCGCGCTGCACAGGAAGGGCATCAACCGCATCGGGAACGTGCTCGTGCCCAACGACCGGTATGTTCTCCTTGAGAAGCTCGATATGGAGTTCTATTCCAAAATTTTCGAGGCGAAGAAGGAGAAGCGTCCGAACGGAAAGTTCCGCGCGGTAATCACGCCTTCGGAAATGGTCTTTGCGTACGGCAAGTTCATTGCCGAGAAGTTCAAGGGCAACAAGGCCTTGGAAAGCTCGTGGGTATATTGGGCGTACAAGAACGGAATCAAGGTCATCCTCCCGGCCCCGACCGACGGCGCGATGGGGATGCACCTTGCGTTCTTCCGCCAGGACTACGACCTGGTAGTCGACGCGGCTGGCGACATGCGCACCATTGGCACGGAAGTGGCATTTGCAAAGAAGACCGGCGCAATCATACTCGGCGGGGGTTTTGCAAAGCACCACACCATCGGCCTGAACATAATGCGCGGCGGGCTTGACTATGCAGTTTACGTCTCAACAGGCACGCAGTACGACGGCTCGATGACCGGCGCGCGCACCAACGAGGCCGTGTCGTGGGGGAAAATCAGCGCCAAGGCAAAGTCAGCCTATGTGGAGGGCGACGCGACCGTGCTTTTCCCAATCATAATCTCGCCTTTTCTTTAGGAAGGAGTTTGTCGGGCAGAGGAATATATTGCCCTTTTTCCGAATATTTCGTGGTCTGAATGTTCATTTACGTCCTTTGCATCCTCTGCGGCTGCCTGGTCAAGCTGGCCGACGACATCGCCGACGATCGCAGGCTTTCGCGCCACAGCGTTTACGGGTACCTGGCGGGCATAGGCTACGGCCTTGTAGGCGCAATCATATTCACCCAGAGCCCGGTGCTTGCGACAGCTGCTCTTGCGGTAATAGTCGCAGTAATCCTTGCGGGAAAGGAGGACCACCCCATACACTACGCCGGGATGCTCGCGTTCGTGGTCGCGTCGATTGCGATGGGCCTGAGGATGCCCTATTTCCTCCCGCTGTGTGCGCTGGTCGTCGCGGCCTATGTGGACGAGGTCCTGTCCGACCGCGCAAGCCTCGGGAAAGTCAGGGACAGGACGTTGCGCAGGCTGCTGTCCTACCGCGTAATACTCGACGTGACCGCAATAGCCGTGTCGCTTCTTCTTTCCGAACCCGCGTACGCGTTTGCGGTGGTGGGCTTCGATGCCGGCTACCAGCTGATGGGCTACCTGGACTTGCGGCTTTCCAAGTCGTTCAATAAAAAATAAGAGGAGGGTTTTTGGGCTGCCGCTCAGATTGACGGCATCTCGTCCAAGTCCTCTGCGAAGCCGGGCGTATTTAGTTTTGCAGGTGGTTTTTCGTCCTTGTCCTTGGAGCCGCCCGCAGTCTTGTCATTTCCAGCAGGCTTCTTCGGCTCTTTTTCCCTGGCCTTCGCATCGCCCTTCTCCTTTTGCTTCTGTTCCGCAACCGCCTTTGGGACGGCCTTTTCGTTGTTCCGGCGGTCGGAGTCAAGGGGCCTCATGCTGGGGAAGAGTATGACTTCCTTGATTGAGGGAGAGTCAGTTAGGATTATTGCCAGCCGGTCGATGCCGATTCCCATGCCTCCGGTCGGCGGCATGCCGTACTCCATCGACTCGAGGAAGTCCTCGTCAAGGGGCATCGCCTCGTCGTCCCCGCCCGCAAGCTCGCGGGCCTGTTCCTCGAGCTTCTGGCGCTGGAACACGGGGTCGTTGATTTCCGAGTAGGAGTTCCCGCACTCGCCGCCTCCGATGAAAAGCTCGAACCTCTCGGCAAGCCTCTCGTCGCCGCGCTTTTTCTTTGCAAGCGGGCACATGAACCCCGGAAAGTCGATGAGGAATGTGGGCTGGACCAATTCCGGCTGAACGTACTTGTCAAACAAAGCGTCAATCACGTGCGCCCTGTTGGGTATCTTGCAGTCCAGGCCGTGCTTCTTTGCAGCCTCGACAGCCTGCGCGTCAGTAGTCCAAGTAAGAACGTCCTCGCCGGATTTTTCCAAGATTTTGCCAACCAAGGACACGACCGCAAACGGCGCCTCGAAGCTGATTTCCTTCCCGCGGAACTGGATTTTCTTCGTGCCGTGGATCTTTTCAACTACGTGTCCGAGTATTCCCTCGGAAAAGCGCATGCAGCTGTTGTAGTCCCAGTACGCGGCGTAGTATTCCACCTGCGTGAACTCGGGGTTGTGGGTCGAGTCTATGTCCTCGTTGCGGAAGTCCTTGGAGAACTCGTACACCCGCTCAAGCCCGCCCACTATCAGCCTCTTGAGGTAGAGCTCGTTTGCTATCCTCAAGTATAGGTCGGTGTCAAGCGCGTTGTGGTGCGTGATGAACGGCCTTGCAGCGGCGCCGCCGTAAAGCGGCTGCAAAATCGGCGTCTCCACCTCGAAGAACTCGTTGCGGTCGAAGTAGTCGCGCATCGCGCTGACCATCTTCGAGCGTATGATTGCGATTTTTCTCGACTCGGGGTTCATCAAAAGGTCGAGGTAGCGCTTTCGGTAGCGGGTCTCGGTGTCCTCCAGGCCGTGGAACTTCTCCGGAAGCGTGCGGAGCGACTTTGCAAGCATCTCCCACTTCTTTATGGCAACTGAAATCTCGCCCTTCTTGGTCTTGGTGACCTTCCCGGTGACTCCGATGATGTCTCCCAGGTCAGCAGTCTCGAACGACTTGAGAACTTCCGGACCGACGTCCGCCTCGCTTGCGTACACCTGTATGCGGCCGGACACGTCGTCCAGCGTTGAGAACACGAGCTTCCCGAACGAGCGCATCTGCATGATGCGGCCCGCGACCGAGACTTCCTTTCCCTCGAGGGCGTCGTAGCAGTCCTTGACCTGCTGCGCCTTGTGCGTGCGGCCGAAAGTGTAGGGGTATGGGTTGACCTTCTTTGCGACCAGCAAGTCGAGCTTTCTTTTCTTTTCGGGGTCGTAGTCAGCTGCCATTGTAAATTACCTCTGGAAAATAGGGCGGATTGCGTCTTATGGCTTTGGCACGAAAGGAAAGATAAATGCGTTGGGAGCTACACCCCATCCCATTTTAACCTTGAAGCGCGATAATTTCATTCTCATGGCTCAGGCTGAAATCAACATAGGCACCATAGGCCACGTCGACCACGGAAAGACCAGCTTAGTGCAGGCGCTTACCGGCAAGTGGACGGACACGCACAGCGAGGAGCTCAAGCGCGGCATCACCATCAAGCTCGGCTACGCCGACGCCACGTTCTACCGCTGCGTGAAGTGCTCGGCGCCACAGTGCTTCTCTATGAAGCAGGAGTGCCCGGTGTGCAACCGGAAGACCGAGAAGATGAGGAAGATTTCATTCGTGGACGCGCCGGGTCACGAGACGCTGATGGCAACCGTCATTGCAGCAAGCTCCATCATCGACGGCGCGCTGTTTTTGATTGCCGCGACCGAGAAGTGCCCGATGCCCCAGACCGTGGAGCACCTTGCTGTGCTTGAGGCCGCGGGGATAAAGAACGTCGTGATTGTACAGAACAAAATCGACCTGGTAAGCAAGGAGCGCGCGCTTGAGCACTACAAGGAAATCAAGACGTTCCTCAAAGGCTCCTCCTACGAGAACTCGCAAATCATTCCCGTTGTTGCAAACCAGGGCATCAACCTCGACGCGCTCATCCAGGCCATCGAGAAGGACATCCCCACCCCCAAGCGCGAGCCTTCGGACTCGCCCATACTTTACGTCGCCCGCAGCTTCGATGTCAACAAGCCCGGCACCAAGATTGCCGAAGTTGGCGGCGGGGTGGTCGGCGGCTCGGTAATCCGCGGCTCCTTCAAGGTAGGCGACGAGGTCGAGTTGCTTCCAGGGCCCGCAAGGAAGAAGAAGGAAAAGACGAGCTACGTAAAGCTCAAGTCGAAAATAGTCTCCCTTCACGCCGGCGCAGAGCAGCTCAAGGAAGCCGTTCCCGGCGGGCTCATCGCGATGGGCCTTGAAGTGGATCCGGCAATCTCAAAGGCGGACACTCTTGTTGGATGCACGGTAGGCCTTCCTGGCAAGCTCCCGCTTCTGATGGATGAAATCAAAATCAAGATTACCCCCCTGGAGCGCACGATGGAGATATTCCCTGCAGGATTTGGGAAGGACGAGCCTCTCGTTCTTGGGGTTGGAACCAACACAACCGTCGGCTTTGTGACCGACAAAAAGAAGAACGTCGCAACCCTCAAGCTCAGAAAGCCCGTCTGCATCGACGGCGCATCCAAGATTGCCGTGATGAGGCAGGCGCAGAAGCGCTGGCGCCTCTATGGCACGGCAGTGCTTGCCCAGTAACCCGGTGTTTGCCCAAATGCCTTTGTCGCCAAAGGTAATCTCATTCGACCTCGACGGCACGCTCATAGACCTGGATTTTGACTTCCACCTGTGGTTTCAGGAGCTCCCGCGGCTGTATTCGGAGCAGAACGGGGTGCCGCTTGCGCAGGCGAAGGAACTGATGCGTTCGGAATACGACCGCATCGGGATGCAGCGCCGCGAGTGGTACGACCTGTGCTTTTGGATAGAGCACCACAAGCTCAAGGTTGACCCGCAGAAAATAGTGTCCGACCTTTCGCACAAGATCACTGTATTTCCCGACGCGCTTCCCGTGTTGAAAGCGCTCCGGAAGGAAAAGCGGCGGATGGTGGTGTTCTCGAACACGCCCAAGATGTTCCTCGACATCAAGATAAAAGTTGACGGCCTCGACGGGTTCTTCGAGCGCTCGATTTCAGTATATTCCGACTACTCAAAAATAAAATCCCACGACGGCGTGTTCGCACGGCTTGCACGCGAGCTTGGCGTGGAGACCTGCGAAATCCTGCACGTCGGCGACTCCTACAAGAGCGATTATCTTCCAGCAGTAAAGGAAGGCTGCTCGGCAATACTTCTTGACCGGAACCTGAAGTACACGAAGCTGCTTGGCGACGAGCCGCCGCTAGGCGAGGAAGTATGCAGGATTGCAAGCCTTTACGAGATTGAAAAGCTTCTCGCAGGCTGAGTTTTAAACAAGAACCCAGATACTAAGAAAGGTGAATCTGCGATGCCGAAAACACCCGCCAAAACCGAGGGAACATACCGGTATGTCCACATCCCGCACGGGAGCTTGAAGCCGTCATGGAAGGCGATTGACGTTCATAATACGGGTTTCGTTGCCCGGCTTGAGAATGAAAAGACGCACGTTCCGCACGGCGTGTTTCTGGGCGAACGCCCGTCTTCAATTCCGGATAAGGCCTATTTGGCCAAGATTGCAAGCGAATCCGGCTTGACGCATGAACAGGTCGGTTCGGTGCCTGCGCATAAGCGTTTTTTCACTTCCCGCAGGACGGGGATAACAAACATCGGCGAGCATTCGGCCAAGAAGTCAATGTTGTACTTCCGAATCCTCACGCCGGAGGAGCGCTCGCAATTGCGCGGGTAGTTGCCTAGGTGTGCGCTAATTCGCCCTTGAAAAGGACGATGCGTGCAACCTTGGCTTACTTTCCGATTACCGCAAGCATCTTGCGGATTTTCGGTTCGTTGTCGCTTCCGCTCGAGTCGATGCGCACAAGCACTCCCTTCTTCTCGTAATACTCGACAAGGGGCTTGGTGTTCTTCTCGTATACCGCGATGCGGTTGCGGATTGTCTCCGGCGTGTCGTCCGAGCGCGTCACCAGCCCGGTGCCGCACTTGTCGCAGGCTCCGGCCTTCTTCGGTGCTGAGTAAAGCAGGTTGTACACTGCCTTGCACTTGGGGCAGCTTCGGCGCGATGAGATTCTTCGGACAATTTCCTCAGTGGGCAGTTCGATGTTGAACACTATGTCGATTTTTCCCTGCGGGAGCGCTTCAAGCGTCTTTGCCTGGTAAAGCGTGCGCGGGTAGCCGTCGAGCATATAGCCGTTACGGGATTCCGGCCGCTCGAGCGCTTTCTTGATTAGCTCGTTGACAAGGTCGTCGTTTACAAGCTCGCCAGCGGCGAGAATGGATGCAATCTTGTTTCCAAGCGGAGTCTTTGCCGCGACTTCGGAGCGCAGCATGTCCCCTGTTGAGACGTATGCAAGGCCCGCGCGCCTGACCACTTCCTGGCCGAGAGTTCCCTTGCCCACTCCGGGCGCGCCGAGCAAGATTATGTGTTTTGCCACCGTATCCATCTCACCTACTTACAGATTTACTTTTTCTTGCCCTTCCTTGATTTGATCTTTTTCCCGCCTTTAGTTTTGGGCTTTGCCTTGAGCAGGTAGTATCCTCCGACTGCAACGATTGCGACCAAGGCCAGGATGCCGGCGATTGCCGTGTTGTCGAGCTTTCCGCCTGCCGTTGGCGTTGCAGTCGGGTTGTCCGTCTGGCCGTTCGGCGTCGCAATGGCATCGTCGGCAGAAACCGCCTCAATGGGTGTCAGCGCGTTGAAAACCGCGGTGCTTACTGCCTTCATGCTGGCAAAACCTTCCTTTGACACGAACGGGCCGGAGTAGGCGTTGAAAACTAACTTGGCCGTGTTCCCCTGCTTGGCGTAACCGAGCGTTTTGGTGTAGTTTTCGTACCCGCCGCTGACCGGTGCGATGTCCGTAGTGACTTCATATCCTTCCGGGAACTCGAAGTTGATTGCGACTTCGTAGTAGACCGTCGGGCCCAGGTCAAAGTCGTTTACGCGTTCGGTTGCGGTAAGGTAATGTGGCATCCCGATGTTGTTGCCCTCGTATGTTGGCAACGTGATTTTCTTGCCATCAACAACCGCAAGGCCGTTGCAGTCCAGGCTGATCTTTATTTCGAACTTGCCGTTGTCCAAGTCTTGGCCCGAGTATTCGAGGTTTGAGAAGTTGCTGCAGAAGTCGCCTGCCGCCCCCTGTAACCAGCCATTGCGTTGTTCCTTGCTTGACGTCCCGTAATATTGCCGGTATTCTTCAGCGCGGAGCTTGTCCATAAGGATGTTTGCCTGGGTGATGTGCGTGGTGCCATTTGGGAGCACCTTGATGCCTATCCGGATTGACGTGTTGGTTTCCCCGCCGGCTGCGGGTATTGTTTCCGTCGCGTCCTGCGTCATGAACCGCAGTACCGGCACGTCCCGCTTATCCCACGGAACTGTTCCGTAGGGGCAGGTGGCGCAAGTTGCGTCCATCCAGATGTCCTTGCCCTGGTAATGCGCAACTGTTATGATGTAGTTGAGTTGGTCAAGCGTTCCCATCCGCGTGGCCCTGTTTGACGCGACTATTGCGGGTTCGGCGTCAAAGCCCCTGCTTTTCAGGAGGGCCGTAAGCAACGCGCCGACGTCCTGGCTGTTGGCGTACCCGGTTTTCAGCACGTAGCTTGCATTGTTGGGCCGGAATCCCATCGAGGTCCCGCTCTTGTATCCGATGTTTTTCCTCGTCCAATCGTACAGCTTTCCTATGGCTTCCCCGCCTTGCGAGTTCCCGACGATTTCCGATGCTTTGGCAATGACCGACTCGTCGGGCTTTACCGCGTCTTCATATCCGCTTTGCAACCAGCTTGAAACCGCCCCGAAGTCGTCCGAGCTGGCGTATTCCATCCAGTCCTCGACTTCCTTGGCGGCCGGCATTTTTTCCTCCTCCTTTAGGGGCGGCATGCCCTTCTGTTCGAAGACGTACTTCGTAACCCCGTTTACCGTGGTGTTTGTCGCTGTGGCGGCCTTGGAATGGAAGTAATAATACATGGGCATCCCCTTCGGAACGCTGATTTCCAGCCGGGACCATTCGGAGTACGCGGGCGTCCCGTTCATGCCGGTCATCGTAAAGTACCAGCTGTCCTCAACCACGTCATTCCTCAGGTTTGAGAAATTGCTTGACGTGATGACCTGGTATACGTCGCCATTCTCGCACGAGGGAAGCATTACTGCCATGCCCCTGGCCGTTCCCCAAGGGTAGTCCTCCTCGCCCGTCACGAACGGCTCTCCGCACGCAAGCTTAGTCCCATCGTGGATGACATAGCAGCTGACCAGGCTCTCGTTGTATACCATGTTCTTGTCGTTGTAGGCGTACGAGCTGCCGTAATCGACCTGGCACGGCTTGACCGCCGTGGCGTTGCAGATTTCCGATTCAATCGTGAAGGTGCAGTGCCTTATGTTGCCGTCAAGAACGCAGGAGCCCAGGTCCTTTTTGAATATCTCGTCGGACTGGGGCGATTGTGCGCAGCTTATTGCGGCAACCGTTGCCGAAAAGAGCATGATGAAAATGGCGACAAAGCATGCATTCCTGTTCATAAGTAATCCCTCTGTACGGTTATTTTTTCGCAGCATATTAAACCGCGCCATATTCCCGCCAAATAAACCCTTTTAATTCCTTTTCGACCCTATTCTTAGTAAGTTAAGAGGGCCCGTAGCTCAGTCTGGCTAGAGCGCTTGACTTTTAATCCTCCTTCTTGCGAGATTTGTTTTTTTGCAATCGTTTTAGTTTCGCAAGCGGGTCGAGAAGCAATCAAGATGTCGCGGGTTCGAATCCCGTCGGGCCCGCTAGAAAAAATGAACGGTCTCGTTTCCGCAAGGAAAGGGGAGCGTCCGGCGTGGACAAGGGGAAAACGTAGTTTTCCCCGACGCACGCTGAGCAATCCCGTCGGGCCCGTTGCGAAAACAAGATGTTTGCATCGGCAGCAAAGGGAAACAAGATGAAAATCGTCCTGGACTCGAACGCGCTTTTGATGCCATTCGAGTGGGGCATTGACATCTTCCGGCAGTCCGAAAAGCTCGTGGACGGCACGGCGGAGTTCGTCGTGTTCGCGCAGTCTGGCAACGAGCTTTCGACAAAGTCGCGCAAGCAGCAGTTGCGCGTGAAGGCGATAATGGCTGCCCTTGCGAACGAGGGCGCCGAGATAATCCCCGGCGAGGGGAAGGTGGACGACATGATTGTCGATTATGCCACCAGGCACCGCGGCAAGGTCGCGGTGGTAACGGAGGACCGCAAGCTGATGAAGCGGCTCAAGCAAGTTGGCTTGGTGCAGCTCATCTATTCGCGTGACAAGTCGCACCTTGTCACCGAGTGGCGAAGCGGCGAGTAGGAAAGAATTGCATTCATTGGAGGTTTGAGGAAAATATGTTCCGCATTTGCAGGTTTTCTGAGTCAGTCAGGATACCGCCGAACCTTTTCGGCATGAAGATTTCAGAGGCAGCGCTCAAGATTTTGCGCGACCAGTACGAGCGCACGGTCCACCGCGAGTACGGCGTAGTCATCAGCATCTCAGACGCAGAAGTGAAGTCCGAGGGACGCATCATCCAGGGAGACGGTGCCGCATACTTTGACGCGGAGTTCGACGCGCTCGTGTACACCCCCAAGGTGAACGAGGTGGTCGAGGGCGAAGTGACCGAGATTGTGGAGTTCGGAGCATTCGTGCGCATCGGGCCCATAGACGGCCTCGTGCACGTCTCGCAGATTGCGGACGACTTCCTATCCTACGACAAGAAGACGGGGATGCTAGTAGGACGCGAGAGCAAGAAGGGAATCAAGAAGGGAGACTGGGTCCGCGCAAAGGTCGCGACGGTCAGCATGAAGGACACCATCCTCAACAGCAAGATAGCGCTCACGATGCGCCCGGCTGGGCTGGGGAAGGTCTCAGGATAAGGTGTTATTATGGTCCAGAAAGCGTGCAAGAAATGCAGGTTGATTGTCGAGGGCGACGTGTGCCCCAACTGCCAGCAGGCAGGCGAACTTTCGAAGTCGTGGATGGGCTACATCTTCATAATGGACACTTCGTCCGAAGTAGCGACCACAATCGGCGCAAAGGCGCCCGGCAGGTACGCGCTCAAGATAAAGTAAGTCATGTTTTCAACGGTGGTTTTTGAATATGGAACTCAAGAAGGTAAGCGAAAAGGAAAACGCCCTCTTTGGCCGCAAGGAAGTCGTGTTCACTGCAACCGGTTCGCCGACTCCCTCGCGCGACAAGATTGCGGAGGCGGTGTCGGTTGCGTGCAAGTGCGCAAAGGACTGCGTGGTAGTCGACAAGGTTGACCAGAAGTTCGGCACCAAGACCGTGCAGGTCCACGCCAAGGTCTACAAGTCCACAGACGCGGCGAAGGGCACCGAGCGCGGGTACAAGTTCGCGCGCATCGAGCGCTCGGCAAAGAAAAAGGATGCAGCGAAGCCTGCAGCCTAAGTGATTGGTGATTTTGATGGCAGAAGCAAAGAAGAAGGCCCGCGTTACGAAGGCCTACAAGCCCGGCAGGTCGTGCCCCAAGTGCGGGGCAGGCAACAAGCTCGCAAAGCACGAGGCGAAGGGCCAGAAGCCGAGGTACGCGTGCGGAAAGTGCGGGTACACCGAAATGATTTGAGAGGGTTTTCCTTTCTTTTCAATTTCTTTTTCTATTTTTTATTTTCAATAGCTGCCTTTTATTTTCAGCTTTCCTGCTTTTCACATGGCCGTCCTTGAGCTTGCAGTATTGCTTCTTGCAGCAACCGCACTCTGCGCGCTCCTTCTCAAGTGGGACAGGAAAAAAATCTCCGCCCTCCTTGCGCCGACGCAGGAACTTTCAAATCCCGCCTGGAACCGGCTTTCGCTGCGCTTCATACTGATAATTTTACTTGCAACCGCCGCGGTGTTCTTTTCGCGCGCGATTGCGCAGGACCAGTACCTGGACGCGCTTGCGGAAGCCCCCCTCTGGGCCGCGCTTCTTCTCGTGCTTTCCGAGGAGCTGTTCTTCCGCGTCACGGTCCAAAAAAACCTAGTGGGGTTTGCGGGCCAGGCGGTTGCTTACGCGCTCCTAGTGGCGTGGCCGTTCTCAGCCGGCTTCGGCTCCTACCTGTCAAACGTGCTGTTCCTTCTGTTCTCCGGCGCAATCTGCGCCTTCCTGCTTGGCAGGTTCGGCTTTGCCGCGTCGCTATCCTTCCGCATGGCAACGCTTGCGGTGTTCTTACTTGGCTCGGTGTCCGGGAGCTTCATAATCAACCTGCTGCTCCTCCTTACGCCCTTCGTGTGGCTTGCAGCTGAGCGCAAGACGCTTTCCGAATCGCTTTCGTTCCTCGGGCTCAACAGGATGCCCGCGGTCAGGCTCATCTCGGACTGCGCCTGGCTTCTCCTGACAAGCATCCTCCTCGTCGGGCTTGTGGGCGTGGTGTTCTCCCACTTCGGCTTTGCCGACCAGGGCCAGGTGGCCGAGGTAATCAAGAGGCAGGGCGCAGTTGCGCTCTTTCTTGCGGTGACGTTCGGCCCGCTTGCAGAGGAGCTTTTCTTCCGCGGCCTGCTCTCGAAAAAGTACGGCATCCTCGCAAGCAGCGTCGCGTTCGGCATTGCCCACTACTTTTACGGCTCCGTAATCGAGGTCGCGGGAGCCATCGCAATCGGGCTGCTGTTCGCGTGGTACGTGCGCCGCACCGACAACCTTGTTGCGCCGGTATTTGCCCACTGCGCCTACAACGCACTCTCGATGGCCGTAATATTCTCCGTGATTGCCTGACCAGCAAATGCTTTATTGGCAGCCGCAGCCAAATCCCTTATAGTGGTCAGATGCCTTTGAACGTGCTTGCAATCGAGTCCTCCGCGCACACTCTCGGGATGTCAGTTGCAACGCGCAAGGCAGGCAAGATTGAGGTTCTCTCAAACTGCACCGCAAAATATCCCTCCCTTAAGGAAGGTTATGTCCCGAGAAAGCTTGCGGAGTCCCACGCAAGGAACATCCGGGCCCTTCTTGAGGAAACGGTCTCAAAGGCGAAAATCAATTTTTCAGACCTTGACTTTGTAGCTTACACGCGCGGTCCCGGGATGGGACACTGCTTGTCTGTTGGTTCAGATGCGGCCAAGGCCCTTGGTTCTGCTTTAGGTATTCCAGTAATTGGCGTGAACCACGCGCTTGCGCACGCAGAGATTGTTCGCTACTTGTCCAAAGCAAACGACCCGCTCGTAGTTTACGTCTCAGGAGGCAACACGCAAATCCTGTGCATCGAGAACGGCCGCTACCGCGTCCTTGGAGAGACGCTCGACATGGGAATCGGGAATTTCCTCGACATGCTCGGCCGCTCGCTCAACCTGAACCCGCCGGATGCTGTCGGGGTGCTCAAGCTTGCAGCCCTTCCAGGCTGCAATTACGTCCCGATGCCCTACGTGGTCAAGGGGATGAGCGTCTCCTATTCGGGCATGCTCACCTACTGCCAGAAGATGGCGCAATCAGGCGGCGCAAGCGCCAAGGACATCTGCTACTCGGCGCAGGAGACAGCGTTTGCCGCATTGTGCGAGGCGACCGAGCGTGCGCTCCTGCTCAAGCGCAAAAAGGAAATCGTGCTGTGCGGCGGCAACGCCCGGAACCGCAGGCTTTCGCAGATGCTGGGTCTCGTGGCGTCCGAAAACGACGCGCGGCTGTGCATCGCAGCCGACGAGTACCTGGGCGACAACGCGGCGATGATTGCGCTGACCGCGATGCTGATGGCAGGTAAATCCGCGCCCAAAAAGAGCGCAAACCTCGGAGTGGTGCAGGACTTGCGCATGGATTCGGAGCCCGTTTCTTGGATAAGGAAAAGCGAACTTGAAAAGAAGTGAGTTGTTATGGCTGCAAGAAAAACCGCAAAAAAAACCTCGGCAATACTGTTGCCACCGGGTTTTCACTGCCCCATAATTTCAGTCCGCGACCCTGCAGCGCCGCGCAAGGCGGCAGCGGTGATGGCACTTGGAGGAATCGTGGCCTACCCTACAGAGACCGCCTACGCCCTTGGCTGCAGCGGGCTTGACAAGGGCGCAGTTGTACGGGTGTATGCAATCAAGGCACGCGACAGGTCCAAGCCGCTTCCGCTGATAATGGCAGATGCCAGGATGGTCTCAAAGTTTACAGTTTCAACTCCCGGCCAGAAGAGGCTTGTAGAAAAGTTCATGCCCGGCCCGCTGACCATCGCCGCAAAAAAGAGGGTTGCGATTCCCGCAAGCGGGAAAGCAGAGACCGTCGCGTTCCGCATCCCCGCAAGCGAGTTTGCAAGAAAGGCAAGCCGCCTTTTTGGGGCGCCTATAGTTTCCACTTCCGCAAACCTCTCCGGCGAGGCAGCTGTTTATGAAATCGGCCAGGTAGTAGAGCTGTTTGCAAGGAAGGCCGACCTGATTGTCGATGGCGGCAACCTTCCACAGGTGCCCGCGTCCACCATAGTGTGCCTGCTTGGCGCTCCGAAGATACTGCGCGAGGGCCCGATTGGCAGCAAGGAAGTGCTGGCGGAAGCGTCCGGAACTGCGGGCGGGATGAAAGCGGCGAAAAAGAAGACGCGTTCGAACGAAAAGAAGAAATCAAGTCCAAAAGGCAGGAAGAAATGAGCGAAAAAGTCATCTCGAAGGGCGCTGAGGCTTACCTACTGGAGGCAATCTTTCTTTCAAAGCCGGTTGTAATCAAGGAGCGCAGGCCGAAACGCTACCGCATCAGCCAAATTGACTCGACCCTGCGCCGCGGGCGCACGCTTTCAGAGGCCCGGCTGCTTTCCGCTGCGAAGCAGGCCGGCGTGCTGTGCCCGCTGGTCAAGTACGTCGACGTGCGGAGGATGCGAATCTTTGAGGAAAAGCTCGATGGCAGGCTCCTTTCCTCAGTAAGCCCTGTGGTGCGCTCAAAACAAGCCAAGGCTGCAGGCGAACTCCTAGGCAGGCTGCACTCGGCAGGCATATACCACGGTGATTATACTACTGCAAACCTGATGCTCTGCGGCAAGGCGCTTTACGTCATCGACTTCGGCCTCTCCGAGCGCTCGCTCCGGGTGGAGGACTACGCTACTGATCTCCTTCTTTTCAAGAAGGCGGTGACCGGGAAGGAATTTGCGGCCTTCCTTTCCGGATACAAGGCCGCCAACCCGAATGCGAAGGCCGCCATAACCCAGCTTTCCGACATCGAGTCACGTGGAAGGTACGTCTCAAGAAGCCAATAGTTTTGCTCCTTCGGGCCGGAATGCTACCATATAAAAACGATAATATGCACAAAAGTTACCTGTCAATCCTCATTCTGCCGAAGGCCACGCCCTGAGGCAAAAGGGAGCATCAGCACATTTTTAGGAGAGTGTATTCGATGGGTTCAAGACCCCGCAAATGGAAGAAAAAGAACCACATGCGCTGGAAATGGATTAAGAAGAAGCGCCGCCGCCTCAAGCGGAAGATAGCGCGCCGCAACAGCGAGCTGTAAGCTTTAGGCTTACAGGCTCACTCGCCTGTTTTTCGGTCCGTCCTTCTTTTCCAAACTCTTTTTCTTTCTTTTTCATTTTTTCCATCCCGCAGCAAAGCCCCCAATCACAAGGCTTTTTTCTATATAGACCTACTTTCTTACCGGTAGGTTTCTCATGCCGTCAGTACGCCGCGTCCAGCTCACCGGGACTTCAACTTACACCGTCTCCCTGCCCAAGGAGTGGGCCAAGCGCAAGGGGATAGGTCGGGGAACCAGGCTTTCAGTGCTAGAATCCGCCGGAGGCTCGCTTGTCCTTGATGCGGAGGACGCGGAGGCGCAGGCTGCGCGGGCCGCTGAGGAAAAAGTCTGCGTGGACCAGTACAAGACGGACTCACTTCGCAGGAAGTTCATCGCGTCCTACATTGCAGGCACCGGCCGCATCCTCTTCTACTCCCGGAACGCCCTTTCCAACAGCACGCGCCAGTCGATATTCGAGGAGGCACGCAGGCTCATCGGAATGGAAGTGACCGACGAGACCGAATCATCGCTTACCGTGCGGGACTTCTACTCGCAAAAGGAGCTGTCGGTTGAACGCGCCTTCGGCAGGATGCATCTCCTTGTAGGGAAGCTGTTCTCCGAGCTTTGTTCCACAGTCAAGCGCGCAGATTACGAGTCCGCCCGTTCGATGCGCTCGCGCGACGACGAGGTCGACCGGCTGAAATTCCTCATCCTTCGCCAGCTCAACCTGGCGCTTTCCGACACGCGCGTCCTGCTTGCGATGGGCCTTGCGAGCGCGGACTGCATAGACTACGCGGTCGCGACCCGCAATCTCGAGCACATAGCTGACGACATAATCGAAATCGGCATGCACTACCACGAGGTGGGCAATGCCAGGTCCCAGGACTTTCCGGCAAGGAAGTTCGAGGCGGCCTGCACCGAAGCGGCAAGGCAGTACGGCTTGGCGGTGCGCGCGTTCACCGAGTCCGACACCGCGGCTGCCGAGTCCGTGCTCGATTACAGGCGCCGCTCAAGCGAGGAGTACCGAGCGGCACTAAACGAGGTGTCGCAGCACCAGCGCAAGGTGCCTGTCCAGTACACGCTCATGCTTGCAAAGCTCGACAACAGCATCGCGAACTATTGCGCGGAGATTGCGGAGATTACGCTCAACCGCAACAGGCGGCCGGCAGGGGCGCACAGGCAGGGCGAGGAGAAATGACCGGCAAAAGCAAAGGAAGCGGAGACAGTGCTGTTGCAAAGCTCTTCTCAAGCGTAGGCGCGGGCAAACCAGTCAAGTGCCTCGCCTGCTCGCGCTATTGCACCATCCCGAACGGCTCGACGGGCTTTTGCGGCATCCGGAAGAACGAACGCGGTCAGCTGCATCTCCTCGCATACGGCAGGCCATCTTCAATCGCAATAGACCCGGTTGAGAAGAAGCCGCTCTTCCACTTCCTGCCCTCGACTGAAATCCTTTCGATGGGGACTTACGGCTGCAACTTCGCCTGCGAGTTCTGCCAGAACCCCGAGCTTTCCCAGGCGCCGAGGCTGATTGGAGGCGCAAAGTCAACTGCAAAGGAGAGACTTGCGCTGCTTGAAAAGGAATTTGATAATCTTCCTTATGTCTCGCCTTCCGACTTTGCCGGTGCGGCAATCGCGGGCGGCTGCGCAAGCGTCGCGTTCACCTACAACGAGCCTGCGATTTTCTCCGAGTACGCCTACGACTGTTCCGTTGCCGCAAAAAAAGCAGCGGGCCTTGGGACGGTCTACGTATCCAACGGCTACACCTCCAAGGAGTCGATTGGGTTCATAGCGCCCGTGCTTGATGCAATCAACATAGACATCAAGTCCTTCTCAGAAAAGTTCTATTCCTCGATTTGCCACGCCTCGCTTGAGCCGGTGCTTGAGACGGTCAGGCGCTGCCGCAAGCTCGGCATCTGGGTCGAGATAACCACCCTCGTAATCCCCGGAAAGAACGACTCCAAAGACGAGCTTTCGCAAATCGCCAGCTTCATCGCATCTGTTGACAAAGATATTCCCTGGCACGTGACCGCTTTCCATCCCGCGTACAGGATGTTGGACGTGATGGCAACGCCTATGCAGTCGCTTGTGGCTGCGAGGAAAATCGGCTTGGACGAGGGCCTTTCATTCGTCTATGCAGGCAACCTCCCTTCAAAAGACCAAGAGTATGAGAACACCTACTGCCCGGATTGCAAGGCCCTTTTGGTTTCGCGGCACGGCTATTCAGTAGGGGTCAAGTCCCTCGGAAAGGACGGCAAGTGCAGCCAGTGCAAAAAGAAGATTCCGGGCATATGGGACAAGAACCAGCTCAAACCAGCCCGAAAAATCAGCGTGAAGTGAATGGAGAAAAAGACCGAGCGCAAACCGGCATACGCAGGCAGTTTCTACCCTGCGGGAAAAACGCAACTGGAATCCGCGGTGTATGGCTTCCTGAACAAAGCGGCCGCGGCGGAAGTTCCCGGCACCCTTCGCGCCCTGATAGTTCCCCACGCAGGTTATGTCTATTCCGGCGCAACCGCCGGCAAGGCATACGCCCTTTTGTCACAACTCGCATCACAGCCAAAAAACGTAATCCTTGTCGGCCCATCGCACAACGCGCTCTTTTCCGGCCTTGCGACCTGCGGCGCAACAGCATGGCGGACGCCAATCGGCGGAGTCGCTGCTGGCGCAATCGATAAGATTTGCGGCAAGTCCGACCTGGTCATTGATGCGTGCGAGGCCCACGCCCCCGAGCACTGCCTCGAAGTCCAGCTCCCGTTCCTGCAGGCTGTGATGAAAAAAGATTTCACAATCTATCCCGCGCTAACCTGCGAGACCGACGGGCAGGGCGCCGCTGATTACCTTTCAGTAGCAATGCAGGAACCAGGGAACCTCCTGGTAGTCAGCAGCGACCTTTCGCATTTTCTCCCTCTCGCAAAAGCAAAGGCGGTTGATTCGCGTTCGTGCGGAATAATATCAGGTCTTGACGTTTCGCGTGCGGATGAAATCGACGCGTGCGGAAAGACAGGCATAGTCATCGTTATGCTTCTTGCCCGCAGGCTGGGCTGGAAGTGCGTGCGGCTCGGTTACTCGACTTCGGCAGAGGCAAGCGGCGACGATTCAAGGGTGGTAGGCTATGGCGCTTTCGCGTTCTACAAGTGAGAAACGGTTTTCAAAGCCGCAGATGCGTCTTCTTTTGCGCATCGCAAGGGAAGCGATAGCGCGGCGGCTTTCCGGCCAGCCGAACCTTTCACGGAAAGGTTTGGAAAAATCCGCGGGAAAAGATGCCGGCGCCCTCATGCAAAAGCGCGGCGCGTTCCTCACCCTGACCATCGCCGGGAACCTTCGCGGCTGCATAGGCTCGATGTTTGCCGACTCGCCTCTGCTGTATGCGGTTTATGACAACGCGCTCAACGCCGCGTTCTCCGACCCGCGCTTCCTGCCGCTTTCAAAAGACGAGTTTGAAAAAATCACTATTGAGGTTTCGGTGCTTTCGCCGCTGTCCGAGCTTGGTTATTCTGATTCAAGCGATTTGCTTTCAAAGCTAAAGCCACGCGAGAACGGCGTGCTGCTTAAGTTCTCGAACGGAGCTGGCTCGACTTTCCTCCCGCAGGTCTGGGAACAGCTTCCGGGAAAGGAGGAGTTCCTTTCGCACCTGTGCGCGAAGGCAGGGATGCGGCCCGATTCGTGGCGCACGCTCAGACCAAAAGTGCTTGTGTATTCCGTCCAGTCCGCAGAGGAAAGCGGTTGAACAATTATCAGATGACTCTCTTCTCCTCATCGCAGCAGAATCCCATAGGACAAGCGGCTAGGAAATACCTCAGTCTCATCACAGGATTATTCTCCACGCCGGAGGATAAATATGCAGCAGGCTCGCCGGCGGGATGGAATTTTCGGAAAGTAAAAAGAAAGGAAGGGAAATAAAAGAAAAAGTCGGGGGCACATGCGTCCCCCATACTCTTAAAATAAATTATTTCTTCTTGGCCTTTGCCTTAGCCTTCTTCTTTGCTGCCATGTGTGGATTCACTCCTTTTCTTGAAAAGTTAATACTGGCACTGCGGCATCATATAAAAAACTATACCAGAATTTTTGGAAAAATAATTTCCGGCAAAATCAGATTTTTCGCCGGATTTTTTTATTTTTTCCGGCAAATATTGTTTTTCTCGGCGAAAAATGGTGCGGGGGGAATGCTCCCCCCTAAAAATCAAGGCACTTATTTCTTCTTTGCTTTCTTCTTTGCTGCCATTTCATTACGCCTCCTTTTTTTGAGATTTATCATATCACCGGCGCGCCGTATTTAATGCTTCGTATTTTTTTGCATAGTCAAAAAAACTCCCGGCATCCAATGTATCTTCCTGATTCCGATGGACGACCTTCCGGCAGACTCATTCGACGACTCCGACCTGGAGGCCGCGTTCTATTCCGCACTCTCAATCCTGGGCATCTCCGGCTACTCGGTCAATGCGCGCTTCAGGCCGTTCTCGTCCGTCAGGCACAAAGCATCGGTGGACCGGCTGCAGATGCGCATCGACGCCGAGGCGAGCGACGCGTTCCGGCTGTCCACCCGCGAGGCGCTCACGGGCCTTGCGCTTGACTTGTGCGGCCGGCTCTTTCGCAGGAAAGTGGACAACGAGTACGTGCGTGCCTTCCGCGAGTTTTCCAAGAAGGGCGCATTGTTCAAGCTTTCCGATTCCATGAGGCAGATGCGCGCTAGGAAGCGGCGCGACAACTCGCAGGGAACCGCGTACGACCTTTCGGAGGTCGGTAGGTCGGTGATGGAAAAATACCGCTGGGTGCTCCAGCTTGACAAGATGCCTGCGGTCCATTGGAACGACAAGGGCGGACGGCGCACCCTGGCATTCTACGACCGCGCGTTCGACGCGGTCCTCGTGAGCCGCATATTCGATTCCGAAGAAGTCCCCCGGTTCATAATCGAGTACCTGTGCTTCCACGAGTTTTTGCACTCGAAGTACAAGCCGCTCTACGAGCGCGGCAAGAGCATGCGGGTAATCGTGCACTCGACTTCGTTCCTTGCGGACGAGCGTAAGTTCGGGCAGTATGCGGAGGCCGAGGAGTGGCTGAAGCGCAACGTGCGCAGGCTCTGACCGTAAACGCCGTCCGGGGCAATCAGATTTTTGGGAGCGTGACGCCGTTCTTTGAAAGCTCGGCAGAGAATATCGCGTATACTTTTTCCAGCGCGGCCCGGGTCTTTCCTTCGAACCGCAGCGTAACCTGCGGCTCGGTGTTGGAGACGCGCAGCAGCCCCCACGAGTCGTCGAAGTCAACCCGGACGCCGTCGAGCGAGTTGACCTTGTAGCTCTTCCACATCTCCTTCTTGACTTCCTCCACGATTGCGAACTTCCTTTCGTTGGCGCAGGGGATGCGCATCTCGGGAAGCGAATAGTAGTGCGGCAGGTCCGAGACAATCTTCGAGAACTTTTCCTGCGACTGCGAGAGTATCTGCGCCATCCTCGCCGTAGAGTAGAACGCGTCGTCGTTTCCCGAGTTTTCCGCAAACGAGATGTGCCCGGTGACTTCCCCGCCGTAGTCCGCGGAAAGCTTGTCCATCTCCTCGTGGATTGCCATCCTGCCCGCCTTGCTCATCACTACCTTGGCCCCGTGCGCGGTGGCGTCCTCGAACACTGCAAGCGAAAGCCGCAGGTCGAGTATCGCGGTCGCGCCCGGCTTGCGCGAGAGCAGGTCGCGCAAAAGCAGGATGTGCGCGTAGTCGCCGTCGACTATGTTTCCCGTCTCGTCGACGAAGCCCGCGCGGTCGCCGTCGCCGTCGAACATCACGCCGAAGTCCGCCTTTGTCTCGATGACCTTCGCGGTAATCGCCGCGTAGTTCTCGCGCTTGTGCGGGTCAGGCAGGTGGTTCGGGTACCTGCCGTCGGGCTCGCAGAAAAGCTCGACCGTCTCGCAGCCCAAAAGCTTGAACATCCGGAGCGCGACCATTCCGCACACGGAGTTGCCGCAGTCGACTACGACCTTGAACTTGCGTGCGAGCCTGTGCCTTGATGCGACGAACTCGGCGTGCCTGTCGGTGTACGTCGCGCGCGTGACCCTTCCTGCGACGTTTGCCTTCGCAAGATTGCCTTCGGATTCGTAAACCCGTCTTACCTTCGCAAGGTCATCCGAAAAAAGCGGTAGTGCCTTTCGGCCGTAGAACTTGATGCCATTGTATTGGATGGGGTTGTGCGACGCGGTTACCGAGGCGCCGGCCATCTGCATGTTGTTGGAAAGGGCAAAGCACAGGGTGCTTGTCGGCGCAAGGCCGATGTCTATCACGTTCACCCCTGCATAGGCAGTGAGGCCTTCGATGAATGCGTGAGAGAGCGCCTCGGAGCTTTCGCGGTTGTCGCGGCCGACGATGCAGGTGGGTATCCCCCTCTGCGAAAGCAGCGCGCCGAAGGATGCGCCTATGCGCAGCGCGGCCTTGTCGTCAAGCTCTGTCGGGAATATCCCGCGGACGTCGTAGCCGCCAAAAATAGAAGAAGACATACGCGCCACCACTTGTCCTTTTCAGGAAACAGCATCAGGTTTTTCGAACAGTTGTTATTGTGATGGACGATAAGGTATATACGGCCTGCGGTGTATTTGCGCCCCGCAGGACTGGGGAGTTAGCTTGCTGACCATACTTATCCCGGCATACGACGAGGAAGAGCGCATAGCGCCGACTTTGTCCGTGCTTGCCGGGTGGGCCAAGGAACGGCGCGGGACCCGGATCATCGTAGTCAGCGACGGCGACGATTCCACCGCCACAACCTGCAGGAGGTTTGCCGGCGCGTTCAAGCCTCGGCTTGAAGTGATATCATTTCCGCACCGCTTGGGGAAAGGCGCGGCAATACTTGTCGGCCTTCGGAAGTCAACCGGCGACGTCCTTTCCTTCGACGCCGACGCGAGCCTGGAGCTGTCCGAGGTTCCGAAGATGCGGCAAAAACTCAAGGCAGCGGACATAGTCATCGCGTCAAGGCGGCGCGCAGGCTCGAAGGCAATCGGCGCAATCCCGTTCTACCGTCGCTGCCTGAGCTTCCTTCTCAATTCCTTCGTGCGCCTTCTCTTCGGCTTTTCGTATTCCGACACGCAGTGCGGCTACAAGCTCTACTCGCGGAAGGCAGCCCGCAAGCTCTCAAGGTTCGCTTTTTCATCCAGTGGCTACGAGTGGGACGTGGAGATGCTTGTCGCCGCAAGGAAGATGGGCCTTGTTGTTGCGGAGCGCCCGGTTGCGTGGGCGTATCGGAAGGGCAGTAAGGCGCGTCCGCTGGACTTGTTGAAGATGACGCTGGGAATCCTGCAGCTCCGGCTGCGCTACCTATGGCTTGGGTGGTTTATGCGCGGTGTCCGTGGCCCTTCTTCCCGTACTTCATGTACCCGAGGGCGGCCGCAATCGTGATTATGTACGCCGCATAGACTGCAACCGCGTCAAGCCGTATTCCCAAGAGGAGGTTCGCGACCAGAAGGAGCACCGCGGGTATTGATACCGAGAAGAACAGCGAAAGCACGATGCGCTCTATCGCGTCAAGCTCGTTTTTGGGAAACGCAGCAAGGGAGACCGCGTAGCCGCTTACCAGAAACAGCGCGCCGCCGACTATTGCCTGCAGAGGTTGGAAGTCCATATCTCATGGTCACACTCGTTAAACTGTTGAAGCCTGCAACCGCTGTGAATTACACCGCCTTTCGGTTAGTGCTTCCTGTTTCACTGTCGGGATTATGCTCCCGACTCCACGGGCGTTACTTCCGGCGATTCCCGCCGTAGCTTTCGCAAGTATGTTTTTGGCAGCGTTCACGTCACGGTCTTCCACCAACCCGCAGGCGTCGCACCCGTAGATGCGTTCAGTTAGTGGCATTCGTTTTTCGTGGCCGCAGTTGGAACACTGTTTTGTTGTTCCCTTGGGTTCTACGAGCACGACTTGGCAACCAGCATCTGCCGCTTTGTAGCTAATCATATTCGAGAGTTTACCCCAAGAAGCATCATTAATCTGTTTACCAAACTTATTCTCTTTCAGCCTATTTATATCTAGTTTTTCTAGTGCAATTAGCCCGTACTCGCCTACGAACTTGTGTGAGAGTTTGTGTAGGTAGTCGTCGCGCTTGTTCACAATCTTTTCGTGGATACGGGCCACCCTGCGCTTGGATTTCCAGCGGTTCTTCCCGTCCCTTGCCTTTTTCGACAACTGCTTTTGGGCGGCTGCGAGTCGCTCTTGAGCGAGTTCAAAATTGCGCGGATTCTTTATCTTCGAACCATCCGACAGAGTAGCAAACGATTTCAAACCAACATCTATCCCGACGCTCGGCTTGCCGTTGGACTTGTATTCCACGTCGGGCAGTTCGACTGTGATTACGGCGAACCATCTGCCGCTCGACTTCCGCTTGAGTGATAACGTTTTGATTTTGCCCTCGATTGGCCTGTGTAACCTGATGTTGATTTCTCCAAAAGGAGTGACTCGCAGCTTCTTCTCTACGAGTTTGAACCCTGACTGGGGGTAGCATAGTGATTTCATTCGGTCAATGTTTTTGAAACGCGGAAACCCCGCCTTCTCGCCCGATTTCTTACGACACGAAACTGCCTTCAATGCGAGAGTCAAGCGTATTGAAACCTGTTGCGCGACTTGAGAATACAAGCCCGAATCTTTGCTCAACTGCGCTAGGGTGCGCCCAGTTGGGAATTTGTCAAAGTTCTCATACAACTGCTTAGTAATTTTCAAGACGTTGTTCCAAAGGTTTTTAGCTGCCCACAAGTGCTGGAGCAATAGCTCTTCCTGCGCTTTGGATGGATACAACCTGAACTTGCAAACCCGATTCATAAAAAACCCGCGTTACCAACACTTTTTAACCTTGACCGAGCCCATTGCCACTATTCGAGAGGTTTTCAACTCCCAGCTAACATGAGGAGTCATCCAGCCCAACAAAATATATTTGCAAGTGATGGGCGGCAAACAATCCGCTTCCAGGCGAAATTGAATGCAAAAGTTTGACGTTGTTGTCGTTGGCGGCTCGGTGTCGGGCAGCGCCGTCGCGCTCCATTGCGCCCGCGCCGGGCTTTCGGTTTGCGTCGTGGAGGAGCACCCCCTGCCCGGAAAGTACGGACGCTGCACCGCCATAGTTTCCAGGAAGGGCCTTGATTCCATCGGCGCGGACTACTCGTCGTCAACGCTCAACGAAATCCACGGGGCCGACATCCGCGCCGCGGGCACGCACATGGGCGTCCGCACCGGCAAGGTGCAGGCCCTCGTGCTTGACCGGTTCAAGTTCGACGAAGCTTGCGCCAAGGCCGCGCAGAAGGCCGGCGCGAAGTTTCTGTTCGACACGCGCTTCGAGTCGTTTTTGGAGGACGAGTCGGGCTTTTCCGTATCGTGCAAGAGGCCCAAAAACAAGGCAGCGCAAAAATTCCGCTGCAAGGTCCTCGTAGGCGCCGACGGCGCGAATTCGGCGGTTGCGCGGGCGGCGTGCTTCCCGGCATTCCGCGACCGCGACTACGCTTTCTGCTACGAGGCGGAATACGCCGACGCGAAGGTCCCGGCAGTTGGCAAGGTGCAGGTCTTCCTCGACTCCGAAAGGCTGTCGGGCTTCTTCGGCTGGACCGTGCCCTGCTCGGAGTCCGTGGTGCGCGTGGGGTTAGGCACTACAAACCGCCGCGGCCTCCTGTACTCCAAGGCGGCTTTCCTTTCGCGGCCCGAAGTGCGGGCGCTTCTTGGGGCGCGCGCAATGGCTCGCCGCGAGTTCTACGCCATGATTCCCCTCCGGCCGCGCAAAAGGACGCAGTTGGGGAACGTGCTGCTTGTAGGCGACGCCGCTGGCCAGGCGAAGGCAAGCACCGGTGGAGGCATAGTCTTTGCAAGCAGGTGCGCAAAGGTTGCAGCCGACGAGATTGTGGCCTTCGTCAAGCGCAAGCAGCCCATCCGCTACGAGCAGCGCTGGAGAAAGGCATATGGCCGGAAGCTTGCGCTCCACCGGGGCATCCGCTCGTTTTTCGATGCCCTTGGAAACCGCGGCCTTTCCTCGCTTCTTGCCCTCGGGAAGGTTCTCGGCCTTGGAGCCGTCCTCGAGCGCTTCGGCGACATGGACGAGGTGTTCTCCGCATAGCGGGTGCCCTCGACACGTTTATCAATGCCGGTTGCGTGCTTTTCTCATGGAACCGCGGCTTCAGAACGTGTGCGGCGTCGTGCGCACAAGCACCGGCGTCCCCGGCCTGGACGAGATGACTGGCGGAGGCCTGATACGCAAGAGCGTCACCCTGGTGGGCGGCGACTCCGGCACGGGCAAGACCACCTTCTGCCTGCAGTTCCTCTACTCCGGCCTTACCGCGTGCGGCGAGAACGCCCTCTTCATCAGCTTTTCCGAGCCGCGCGAGGAGATATACCAGACCGCATCCCTATTTGGCTGGAACTTCGAGGAGTTCGAGCGCCAGGGCCGTTTCGTTTTCTTCCACTACCAGCCCAAGGACCTGATGGACATAGTCGCCCAGGGCGGCGGCTCCATCCGCGACACCATAGAGTCGTTCAACATCTCGCGAGTCGTCCTGGACCCGCTGACTTCGTTCTCGCTGATGTTCGAAAAGGACGCCTACCGCGAGCAGCAGACGCTTCTTGAGCTCTTCCAGCTGTTGCACGACCTCGGCTGCACCACCCTCGTGGTTTCCGAGGAGCCCGCCCGTCTTGACAATTATACCTCGAAGCGCGCCGACTTCCTCTCCGACGGCATAATCCACTTCTACCACCTGCGGGAGAAGGGCGTGCGCATCCGCGCGGTCGAAGTCATCAAGATGCGCGACACGAGGATAAGCGAGAACGTCTGCCCGATGGTGCTTGACGAGAACGGCATCCAGGTGATGTGCGACCAGGTGGTGGACGTGTCCAACACCGCAGGCACTCCCGTCTGAATCCGACAGGTTTAAGAAAATTATCCTGCGCCGTTTTTCCTAACATTAGTTTTGCATCGCTTTACGATACCATTTTTCGTATTCCTTGTGGTTGCCGACAAAATGAATTCTTTTTTCATGGTCGATGCACCGAAAAACAATCCGGTACTGCCCAGCCTCCTCAACAAAAAAATCAAGGCCGTGTTTCATATGCCTTCCGAGGTCCGAAAAACGCATCCTCGCGATTTCCTTGATTAGGCGTTCGCGGATTGCGTTGTCCATCTTAAGGAGCTTCCTTGTCACCGTCTCATGGACAGTTATCCTGTACTCTGTCATATCTTAACGCCAGCTTTCCTGGCGACTTCCTCGATGGGAACCATCCTCTTCTTTCCTGCAGCTACCTCGGCCTCCATCTGCCTTATCCTTTTGGAGACAAGCCTTGCTTCGGGGTCGGTTATGAGGTTGTAGTCCCTTCCCATCCAAAGTATTCCCGCACGGATTGCCTCGGTCTTGGTCTTGTAGTAACCCTGCTTGACAAGCGAGTTCAGGATTTTTTCCACCATGCCGTCAAGCCTGACAATCATTTCCATTCATTCCACCTTTTAGATATCTATTTGATATCAATTTGTAGGCAAGCAAGGCTTTTATCCTGTTGCCTGCGGGGGACTTGGAAAGTCGCCTATCGCAAAGTCGGTGTGAAAAGCAGTAGTTAATCTTTTACTGGGCGGGTTGCCGATGATTCTGCTAGCGGTCTATCCCGGCGCCCCTGTGCGAGAACTCCGCATTGAAGCACCGGAAGTCCTGCTTCTCCAGCGCGTCCCTGATGCTTTCCTCGTCCTCGCTTGCGGAAAGGACCAGGACGCACCCGCCGTTGCCGCCCGCCCCGGTCAGCTTGGAGCCGAGCGCGCCGTTGTTTGCGGCGACTTTCCTCACCCGTTCGATGCTGTGGCACGACACTCCCGAGCATGAAAGCAGCGCGTGGTTCTCGTCGAAGAGCTCGCCGAGGGTCTCCATGCTGCCGTCGGGGTGAAGCTCCTTTTCCATTTCCTCGACCAGCATGTCGTACGCCGCGACAAGCGACTTTTGGCGCTCCTTCGGGAGGGCGTCGGGCGCGCAGTCAATCCTGTTTGCCTGTGCGAACGCGCTTATCATCTCGTCGGTGTACGCGCGTTTTCCGCCAAACAGCGCGTTCACCAGAAGGAGCGAAGTGCCCTTGGGCAGAGAGAGCTTTTTCCGCACGTAGTCGAAGCGCACGCCTTTCTTAGAAAATTCCTTGCGAAAAACCAGCGGCTCGTCCGAACACACCGTCATCGGATCCAGCCCCGAGGCCTTCCCCGCGTGGTACTCGTTCTCTGCAACCATCGTCGCGTTGAACAGCTCTTCATTGGTAAGTGTGCAGCCAAGTGCCGCGCACGACGCGCATACCGCGGCTGCGGACATCGACGCGGAGTTGCCGGTGCCCTTCGGCGCGCCCGAAAAGTGCAATGTGATGTGCACGTCGCTTTCAGCAAGCTGCTTTGCATGCTCCTGCAGGGCAAAGCCAACTGCGTGCAGCACCGGGAAAAACTCGCGGTCGCCCGCGGCCAATCCGTCCGAGAGCGTCGAGGTCTGCCTTCCTGCGGTCACCGCAATCCTGCCGCTTCCCTTCGCGACGGTCGCAATCGCCCCGTTGCGCCTGCCGTTGACCTCAACTGGCACGCTGATTGCCTTGCCGCCGTACACCACGCTGTGCTCGCCTGCGAGTATTATCTTGTTGGGTGCGGATGCGGTTGCGCGCGATGTTTTTTCCATGTTCAAATCTTCCCAACTACTTTTGTGCGGCGGTTTTTTTATATTGCAAAGAGACAGGCTCCGCAGGTCCCGTTTTCAAAGTCCGTTTTTCTTTCCTTGCTCTTATCCCGTTGTGAGCGTCAATTCCGTCGCGTTCCGCACCTTGAGCCTGATTTTTTCGCCTTCCTTGAGCCCGAGGCCTTCCTCAACCGCCTTTGGGATGCGCAGTATCAGGTTGCTCCGCACCTTGCCTAGCTTGGCTTCAATCTCTTCGTGCCCGAGCTTGTGAAGCAGGAGTATCCGCTGTGCCTGGGCCGGGTCGTAATATACCTCGCCGCACCGCGTGCACTTCCACCCGTCTATATCGATGCCCTGGAACCCGGTTTTGGCGGGCTTAGCTAGCCCCCCGCACTTGACGCAATCCATTCCCTTCTTTTTTCCAGCCATAAGAATTCCTTTCCCTCATTCTTTGACCGTGCCGACGTGCGTGACCACCCAGCAGTCCGTTGCAAGGGAATGGTTGTAGCCGCATGCGACAACGATTTTGATGACCTTGCCTCTGCTGTGCAGGCACCGTTCGAACACGGTCTTTTTGCGTTTTCCGTCCGAGCAGTCGTAGCCTTCCTCAAGCACCTGTTTTGCATCGTCCAATGCGAGGCCGTACTTCCAAAGTTCGTTCATCGCAGAACGGCTCGGGATTAGGGGAAGCGACTGCCATGTGGGGTATATCCAATGTTCCTTCAGGACAATCCCCCCGAACATATGTTATTTGAGTATGTTTTTATGCTTTTCCCGGAGCCGTGCCGTGTCTTGCAGGGAGTTTTGTTTCCAGGCAAGCCCCTAGTTTTGTCAAGTCGGTTTTCCATTTTCATTTCGCCGCCCAAACGGGCTTTGTAATTCATCGGATTTTGTTGTCATTCTTCGAGTAAAAAACAGTTTATGCACTTCATTTCCGGTGAGTTAAAAAGTCCCGATTACCTGCTTGATACCGGGTTTTATGGGGAGCGTCAAGGCCAGGGGGCAGAGTTCAACGGAGTTCCTGCTCCTTTTCGCCGCAGCGGTAGTCGTATTTGCGATAATCTACGCGGTCACGGTCGGCCGGAGCGACGCGCTGAGCTCGCGCAACGTCGAAATCTCCGCAAACCTCGCGGTGACCGACCTTGCGAACGCCGCGCGGGAGGTGCACTCGCAGGGCGCGGGCGCGCGCAAGATTGTGACGATAGACCTGCCGCGCTCCTACGACCCGGACAACTCGCGCATCACGCAGAACGCGATAATCCTGCGTGCAAAGGACACGGACTACGTGCGCACCTTCTCCTTTTCCCTGCAGGGGAGCCTGCCCGACTCTTCCGGCACGTACTATTGGCCGGTTGAGAACGACGGCACTTCGGTCATAATCGGCGACAAGGTCGCGCGCATCAATCGTACGTCCATAAGCGCGGTGGTGGCCCCCGGCAGCGGATATTCGGACGCCATCCTCGTGTCAAGCACGTCAATCGTCCAGATGGCAGGCACGGTGTCCTCGACGTGGTCTAACGGCAGCGTCAACCTAACTTTTGGCCCTTCGGACTTCACGCTTTTGGCTTACGGCACGCAGCAACTAGACTTGCTTGTGAACACCAGCGCGCTCGCAAAGGGCACCTACTCCGGCCAGCTTTTCATATCGCTTGTCGGCGCAGGGTCAACCGGGAACCAGAGCTTCCAGGTGCCGATAACCCTGGTGGTATCCAACGTCATCTCAAGCCCGCCAGTCTCGCTAATACAGTTCTTGCCGCCGACGCCGGCGAATTCATCGATGGCGTTTGGCGGCATCACCATAAACGCGAGCATCCAGAACGTTTCGCAGCCTTCGGGCGTAATCTTCAATTGGAACTCGACGAATTACACGGTATACAACGACTCGCTTGTGCTTGCGTACAACTTCGACGACGTTTCCGCAATCGGAGACACCGCGAGCAAGGTGACGGACATATCGCGCTACGGCAACAACGGCACGATTTACGGCAACACGTTGCTGCTTCTGCACATGGATGAGAACACCGGCAACACGACGTACGACGAGAGCGTCTGGCGCAACAATGGAACCTGCTACAACATGAACGGAGGCACGGGAGTCACGAACTGCGGGTGGGCAACAGGCAAGAGCGGAACCGGGGTTCAGTTCGACGGGGTGGACGACTACGTCGTCGCAGGCAACGCGTCAGCTGCTAACGTTTCCAACGCGGTGACCGTGATGGCTTGGATATACCCTCGCTCGCTTTCAAGCCCACAGATTGTCGGCAAGTACCGCTATGGCCCGGGAACGGAGGAGCACCAGCAGTTCATGCTGTTCTTCGCCTCGCCAGGCATCGTGTCGTTCCAATTCATCAACAACACCGCAGGCGACCCGTCGGGCACCAACAACGGGTTTGCAACAAACGCGGTGCCGGCCAACTCTTGGACCTTCGTGGCGGCTGCGTACGACCGTGACCGCCAATCGATACGCGTCTACCTGAACGGCGTGCTCAACGGTTCTAGGGCCGCGTACGGGCCGTTGTGTTTTGCCAACAACTCGGTTAACATCGGCGCGTTCAACAGGATAGGCGACTCGTTCATGGCCGGGTTCAACGGTTCAATAGATGAAGTTGGAGTCTTCTCTCGCGCCCTTTCGGACGCGGAAGTTGCCGCGGCCTACGCTGCGGGCAGGGCAAGGCACGCCGACTGGGACCCGGAAGGGAAGTGGGAGAGTGCAATGAGGTTTGACGGGGTTGACGACTACCTGCAGGCCAACGGCAGCGCGTTGGGTGGGGTTTTCGGAGACGCCGTGCCTTGGACGGTCGGGGCGTGGGTCAAGATACAGGGTAACAGCTACAACCACATATTAATAGCACCCGACCCGTCGTTCGGCAACAATTATGGCTTCGACTTTTTGGTGACCGACGTGGGCTTTGGCGACGTCTTTGTGGGCGTGCCTCACTGGGGCTATGGCTGGGTCAGGTATTCAAGGACCGCAGTCGGAGTAGTTCCGAGGAACGCATGGACCTACGTCGTGGCGACGCACGACGGTTCAACGAACAACTTCTCAATATACGTCAACGGGGTACAGATGCCTCTCGCTTTGGGGCTTACCCAGCCCATGTACGGCCAGAACGTAACGAATGCGGCCAACTATCCTTGGTGGATCGGTTCCGGCAGGGGTTATTCCTCCAACGGCTCCATAGACGAGGTGCGCGTCTGGAACCGCTCTCTTTCCGCAGCCGAGATACAGCAGCAGTATTATTCCAACCTCGCAAAGTACGCGCCCGACAAGTGGCTGTTCTCGTATAGCAGCCCCCTGCTTGAAGGCAGCGTGTGGTATTCCCTGTTCGCGCAGAACGATTCTTGGTCGGGGCGCTCGGCGCTGCGCAAGGTCGTGTTCTCTTCAGGCATAGCGTTCTTCCAGGCGCCGACCGGCACGAGCGTGGCGACGTTCACGCAGGCAGGCGACGTCATACTTTCAGGCGCCTGCTCGGCAGGCGCAAGCTGCGCAACCCCGCCGTCGGGCGCGCTGGCGTTCCGCGACTCCCTTGGCGTGTCCCACGCGTACATAACCGAGGCAGGGAACCTGTGCTTGGAGGACGCGTCCTGCGGCGACCACGACGCTTCGTGCACCGCGTCGGACAACCTGTTCGTGGTCAAGGACGCAAACAACGTTACCGTGTCATACATTAGCGAGACAGGACAGATGTGCCTGGTGGGCAGCCTCATGCAGAACAACGGCAGTTGATTCGGGTTTGTTGGATGATGGGTAGGATATCATGATTGCAAGAACTGTTTTGGGCGGTAATGCGGCGCGCGGCGTCTTGGCAGCCGACGCTCCCGCTTTTTTCGCGTTCCTTCTCCTTGGCGCAATCCTCCTCTGCCCGGTCACGTCCGCCGGAAGCCTGCTCGTGCAGGGTGCGCTCAACTCAAGCAGCGACTTTTCTGCTGGCAACGGTTCGATTTCGTTTTTCGTGAACGCGACTTCCGGCAACGTCGGTGTCGGTACGGTGAGCCCCATAGTTAGGCTTGACGTGAACGGGTCTATTAGGGTGAGTCCCGACGCGTGGAACAACTCGGTAATATTCTTCGGCAATGCATCCGGTTCGCTAAAATGGCACATAGTGCGGATGGATTACGACGGCACGCTGAGGGTTACGGAGTCAGGTATTGCAGACCGGGTCACCATACAGAACGGCACCGGCAACGTGGGCATCGGCATCATAAGCCCGTCTGCAAGCCTGCAGGTCCGGAGCAACACGTCCTACGGCCTGACGGGTCACCCGTTGCCGCACACTGACGGGACTTCGTGGTTCGACGCGAACAACGCTTATTTCGGGGTTGAGAACACGCCCGAGTTCCTGCTTGCAAAGAACACGCTGTACACCGCGGTGACCTACCGCAAGCCCAGCGCAAGCACAACAGGAAAGTGGTGGCTGCTGTTTGTCGAGAACACCGGCGGCAACACGTGGGCAGTAAGGTTCGGCGCGCGCTTCACGCTGCCTGCTGGGGCTGCAGGCGCGCAGGTGACGCAGGCTTTCTCGCAGGCGGACCTGACCATAGGCAGCCCGCTGACCTCGGCTACTGCCGATTATTACGTCGCGTGGAAAAGCGGGGTGGTGGGTTACATGCCAACTGGCGCGTTCTACGTTGACAACGGCACGGGCGGTGCCGTGGACTACATACAGGACAACACCGAGCCCACTCTCGGAGGGACGTTCACGCCTACGACTTTTAACACCGGCAACCACATGTACATAACCGTCACATCCGACGACTCAACTGTCTTCTCGACATCCGACAGCAACGGCAACAAGCCCGTCAACATATTTTCAAGCGGAAAAATCGAGGCGGCAGGCAACATAAAGAGCAACTTGGCAGCAATACAAAGCGGGACCATCGACGTAGGCGGCGGAGGCTGGAGGTCAATAGGCCAGCTGGACCAGGGGCTGCTCATCCTGAAAGGGTCATACGGCGGCTCGACGTACGCCATCTCGAATTCCGCTGCTTCAGTCGGAAGCATGGCTACGCAGCTCCAGTATTCGGCCTGGTGCTCGGGCTATCCGATTGCAAGGCGCGCGGCCCAGTACAGCGACGTCGAGGTCATGATGGTCGGTTCGGAGTGCGACAGCAACACGGTTGTCAAGTGGATATTCCTCGGGTTCACGTAGTACGTATTGGCTTTCTGACGTTTTGACTGTTGGGTTGTTTTGGTAAGTTGGTGTTTTTGTGAAATCTGGCCTTTGGATTATTTCCGTGTTCCTTGTCATTTGCCTGTGCCAGCCCGCGTCCGCAGGAAGCCTGCTCGTGCAGGGTGCGCTCAACTCGACCAGCGACTTTTCCGTTGGCAATGGTTCGTTCTTTGTCAACTCCGCTTCCGGCCGCGTAGGCATCAACACGTCAAGCCCAAATGCGACTCTTCATGTCGTTAGCGGTTCCAGCGGTTTTGGCGGGGACCGAGTCTATGACACCGTAGTCAACAACACGACCTACCGCGTCCACGTGTTCACAGCAGTCGGCACCAGCGCATTCACTCCGCCTAGTGGCGTTACTTCTGTCGAATGCCTTATTGTTGCGGGTGGCGGTGGAGGTGCTTCGTGGTATGGTGGTGGAGGCGGAGCAGGCGGCCTGATTTACAATTCCTCTTCCTTTGTAACTGCAGGAACAAGCTATCCTGTTGTTGTAGGTGCGGGTGGCGCCGGCAGGCCTGCAACCGTAGCCGAGTTCAATGCAAATGATGCTTTTGGAAGCAAAGGGTCCAACAGTAGCTTTAACTCTCAGACGGCAATAGGCGGGGGTGGTGCTCCGGGTTACAACGCCGGTGGCCGTTCCGATATTGAGGATGGCGGCAGCGGCGCTGGTGGTCGTCCCAATAATTACGATAATTTGTATTCCTATGGTAAGGGCGTCGCTGGCCAGGGCAATAATGGCGCAATTGGAGATGCTGCTACTGGTGGCACTCGGAGCGGTGGCGGTGGCGGCGCGGGTGGCGCGGGAGTTTCTGGTGCAACTACCGGAGCTGGCGGAATAGGCCTGTCCTACTCGATTTCAGGTACTCCGACATACTATGCAGGCGGTGGAGGCGGAGGGGCAGGCGAAACTGCCGGGCTAACTACGCCAGGTGGCATCGGTGGCGGTGGGACGGGGCGTTCCACAGTGAGCGGTTCAAACGCAGATGCAAATACCGGTGGCGGAGGAGGCGGGTCTACTGCCTTAGCTCCGGCGGGTGGCGGCGTTGGCGGCAATGGTGGTTCCGGCATCGTGATCATACGCTACCAACTATCAGGACCCGCGGCAGTCTTCCAAGGCAGCGTCGGCATAGGCACAGCGAATCCTTTGGCTACGTTGCATGTGGCGGGTACGTCAGTCTTCAACGGCAGCGTCGGCATAGGGATGGCGAGTCCGAAGGCGAAGCTTCACGTTGTTTCCGGTCCAATGGCGTCCGGAGGCGACAGCGTCTATGAAATAGTACAGAACGGCGTGGCTTACCGGGTCCACAAGTTCACGACCATTGGCAACAGCACGTTCACCCCGCCGGATGGCGTCACGCAAGTTGAATACCTCGTAGTTGCTGGCGGCGGCGCCGGAGGCGGGGGATATGGTGGTGGTGGCGGTGCAGGCGGATATCTCTCAGGTTCACTCATCGTCAACGGGGCAAAAATAATAACTGTCGGCGCCGGAGGATCCGGTGCAGGCTGGGGTGGTGGTGCAACCAGCGGCAGCGATTCCGTTTTTGATACGATTATAGCGAAGGGTGGCGGCCGCGGCGGGGAATATAGTATTGATTGGAATGGTCAGGCTGGTGGTTCTGGGGGCGGTGGAGGCGCTCGTGACAGCGCCCCCGGCGGTTCTGGAATAGCCGGTCAAGGTTATGCTGGCGGTGCGGCGATTGTTGGTGCACCCGGAAACAACTCCGGTGGCGGTGGCGGTGGCAGCAGCCATGCAGGATACGTCGGATATCCTAGCGGTGGTCTCGGTGGCGCGGGAAATGTAAATTATATTTCAGGAACCCCGGTTACATACGCAGCCGGCGGCAACGGGAGTGCAGGCGGGAATGGCGTGTCGGGCCTCGATAATACCGGTTCCGGCGGCGAGGGCGGCGGGGGCGTTAGTGAAGTTAGCGGCAATGGCGGTTCAGGAATCGTAATCGTGCGCTATCAAGTCGGGTCGGCAGCGGTCTTCCAAGGCAGCGTCGGCATCGGCACATCCAGTCCCGCGGCTTCCTTGCACGTGAACGGGCAGTCGTTCTTCAACGGCAGCGTAGGCATCGGCACGTCAAGCCCGTCCGCGGCACTTCACGTGGTCAACAACAAGAGCCTGCCTTACACCGGCCTAGAGATACAGGATTCGTCGGAAGGACTGTATCGCCAAATATACCTGGGTTATGCGGGAAACCTGTACTTCTACAACGGAGCGAACGAAGGCTACCTCTCTTCCGCAGGCGCGTGGACCAGCGCGTCCGATGCAAGTTACAAGAAGGACGTAAGGGACATCCACTACGGATTGGCGGATTTGATGTTGATGCAGCCAAGAAGCTACCTGATGAAGTCCGACAACTCTTCCCAGGTCGGGTTCGTTGCGCAGGAACTTGAGAAAGTGGTTCCCGAAGTCGTTTCCGGCGAGGATGGCAGGAAAGGGATTGCCTATGGGCAGCTCTCCGCGGTAATTGTGAAGGCGGTGCAGGAACAGCAGGAGGAAATCGACGCGCTCAAGGCTGGCAAGGCTGCGCAGCAGTTGCAGATAGAACAGCTGAAGGCGCTTGTGTGCATTGACCACCCTGCTGCGGATGCCTGCAAATGAGCGCAGTATTATTCGGGTTTGCTGAAAGCTAATGGGAATGCAGTATGGTGGTTGGTGCAAGTGGCTGTAGGTATTTGGTTTCCTTGCCTACGTGCGCGTCTTTGCTTCTTCTTTGTGCGGTCTTGCTTTTCCAGCCCGCGTCAGCAGGAAGCCTTCTTGTGCAGGGCCAGTTCAACTCAACCAGCGACTTTTCCGCGGGCAATGGTTCGCTCTTTGTCAACTCCGCTTCCGGCCGCGTAGGCATCGGCACAGCAAGCCCCAACGCGACCCTTCAGGTCGTTCCTCCAATCAACGTGTCGGGAGGTTCCGGCGGGGACAGCATCTATGACATTGTTGAAAACGGCACGACTTACCGAGTGCACAAGTTCACGACCGTTGGCAACAGCACGTTCACCGCGCCTACTGGAGTCACCCAAGTCGAATACCTTGTCGTCGCAGGCGGTGGCGGCGGAGCAGGCGCGCAGGTCAACACCGCGGGTGGCGGTGGCGGAGCGGGGGGTATGCTTACTGGGGTCCTTACCGGCGTGTCCGGGGCGTATACCGTATCAGTAGGCGCGGGTGGTTATGGCGCAGCAGGCAACGGCGGGAATTCGACTTTTGCAAACATCACCGCAATGGGCGGCGGTGGCGGAGTGACGCATTGCGGCGGGCGCGCCAATACCGGCGGCTCGGGCGGCGGTGCGGGAACAATCTTCAGCGACATGAGCCAGTCTCTCGGAGGGTACGGGATTGCGGGCCAGGGCAACAACGGCGGAGACGGCGGCTGGTATGGCGGCAACGACCGCGGTGGCGGTGGCGGCGGTGCCGGCGGGCCAGGCCAGTTCGGCCAGAACACGATGGGTCTTGGCGGGATTGGCGTCACCAGCAGCATCAGCGGCGTCCCGGTAACTTATGCCACCGGAGGTAACGCAGGTTACGGCCGCTCCGACGGCACAGTTGGCGCATCAGGCACCAACGGGTTGGGCAATGGCGGTGCTGGCACCGGCAACGGCGCCGGCAACAGTTACGGCGGTTCAGGGGTAGTGATAATCCGCTACCCGATATCCGGTCCTGCTGCGGTTCTTCAAGGCAGCGTCGGCATAGGGACAACAAGGCCCCTGGCAATGCTGCACGTGAACGGAACGACCTTCCTCAACGGCAGCGTAGGCATCGGCACGCCTGTCTCAAGCGAGATGCTTCACGTTGCAGGGCCGATGGGTTTTGGAGGCGACAGCATCTATGACATTGTTGAGAACGGCGTCGCTTACCGCGTTCACAAGTTCACGACAGTCGGCAACAGCACGTTCATCCCCCCCGTAGGAGTCACCAGCGTGCAATACCTCGTGGTCGCAGGCGGTGGTGGTGGAGGCGGCGGGTACGGGAACGGTAATGGCATAGGCGGTGGTGGCGGTGGCGGAGTCCTGTACAACGCGTCTTATGCCATAACTACGACGCCGTATACTGTTACTGTGGGTGCCGGTGGTGCGGGCGGTCTCGGAAACGCGGATGGTCAGGGCGGCAACAGCGGAAGCTCCGGCAACAATTCCACGTTCGGTCCAATCACCGCAATCGGCGGCGGTTATGGCGCAAAATCTAGTTATGCCGGAGGAAACGGCGGTTCGGGCGGAGGCGGCGGTACGAGTGCTGCCGGCGGAACCGGTTCCCAGGGTAATGCAGGCGGCGCTGGCGGAGGGTCCGCATTGCCATACGTGGGCGGTGGAGGTGGCGGTGCCGGCAGCGCGGGCACTGCAGGCGGTACTTCAGGCAACGGGTCCGGCGGCTATGGGTTGGCTTATTCCATTTCCGGGGTCTCGCTTACTTATGCAGGCGGCGGTGGAGGCGGCGGTTATACCTCTTTCGGGGCTGCGATGGACGGCGGCGGAGCCGGGGCGACCGGCGGAAGCAATGGAACTGCAGGCATAGCTAACCGTGGCGGTGGAGGCGGAGGTGGCGGATGGCCCGCAAGCGGCACCGGCGGTTCCGGCGGGGCAGGCGGTTCGGGAATCGTGATCATACGCTACCAGGTGCCTGCGGCAACATTGCGCGTGGATGGCTCGTCAATCCTAAATGGCAGCGTGGGCATAGGCACCGCCAGCCCTGGCGCGCCGCTGCACCTGGCCAAGACGTCAAGCGGCGCGGTAGTAGAGTTATTGAGGTTGGACAATCCCAACAGCGAAGGCAGTGGGACCGGGACAAAAATCAGCTTCAACCAAGGCTCTTATGAACTTGGAAGAATAACCTCGCAGTTTGTCAGCACCCTTTGGGAGTTGCGTTTGGGTTCGCAGAATTATTTGGATACGATGACCCTGAAGAGCGGCAACGTCGGCATCGGCACAACAACCCCCAGCTATACTCTGACCGTCGCAGGCACCGCTTGGGTCACCTCGGGTTCGTGGTCGGGTTCTGATGCGCGCTGGAAGAAGAACGTGACTTCGCTCCTGCCTTCGGCATCGCTCGACAAGGTAATGGCGCTCAAGCCTGTGAATTTCGAGTGGCGGACGAGTGAGTACCCGAACATGGGCTTCACCGATGGAACTCAAGTCGGTTTCATCGCGCAGGACGTTGAGAAAATCATTCCTGAATTGGTGACTACCGACGACAAGGGCTACAAGGGGATATCCTACGAGCGCATCGCGCCCGTGATTGTCAGCGCGATGCAGGAACAGCAGGAGGAAATCGACGCGCTCAAGGCGGACAAGGCGGCGCAGCAGGCGCAGATAGAACAGATGAAGTCCGACAATGCAAAGCAGAAGTTGCAGATAGGGCAGTTGAATGAAATAGTCTGTGCCGACCACCCGACTGCGGATGCGTGCAAGTAGCGGAAAGCCAGCCGCTCCAGCGAATTTTTCCCGTTTTTACGAGCTAAAAGGCGCATTAAAAAGCACTAATTCCGTTCACTGTTCGGGGAAAATATGCGTCGCGGCCAGACTACTTTGGAGTTTATGATGATACTGGGCATCGCCCTGCTCGTCCTCCTTGTGACAGTCACACTTTCCAACGAGCAGGGCAGCGCCCTGTCAACCCGCAAGGCCGAGCTGCAGGCGTCCCTCGCCGCTACCGACATAGGCAACGCGGCCCGCGAAGTCTACGCCCAGGGCATCGGCGCGCGGAAAACGTCCCTGGTCACGCTGCCGCGCTCCTACAACGCGTCCCTGTCCGGGGTCTACCCCTACTACATCAAGGTTCACGCCGGGCGGTCCGACTACATAGAGACGTTCCCGTTCCAGGTGACCGGCTCGCTCCCAGGCAGGCCGGGCACGTACGAGTTTTTGGTCGAGAACGACGGCGCGACCGTGTCCATCGGCAGGTGGCTCGCCTACGCAAACGTGAGCGCGATTGACACCACGCTTTTTCTCAGTGAAACCCATAATGAACCCATAACCCTGTCCAGCCTTTCAAGCACCAGCTCGAACGTGACCGTGCAGTGCAACTGGACCGCGAGCGACGTGACAATCTCCTGCCCGAGCTCGAGCTTTGCGCTTTCCGCCCACTCAAGCGTCCCTTTTTTTGTAAATTTTACTGTCGGTGACTCCGCGTACGGCATTTATTCGGGGATAGTCAACGTGACCGTGCAGGGCGAGCTCGGCAACCAGAGCATCGAGATTCCCGCGTCCGTCTACGTGCTGTCCTCACAGCCCACCGCCAGCCCGTCGCCTTCACCTACGCCGAATGCGACAAACTACCCGAGCCTCATACAGTTCGCCCCGCCGACCCCGGACAGTGGCTCGACAGTGTTTTCGGCCAACGCCATGTTCAACGCGACCATCGACAACACGACCGTCGCGAGCCAGACGTTTTCGAACGCGACGTTCTCGTGGAACGGCACGAACTACACGCTTTATGACGACTCGCTTGTGCTTGCGTACAACTTCGACGACGCTTCCGCGATTGGGGACACCGTGGGGAAAGTGGTGGACACGAGCAAGTATGGGAACAACGGCACGATTTACGGGAACACCGCGCTGCTTTTGCACATGGACGAGAACTCCGGAAACACCACTTATGACGAGAGCGCTTACAGGAACAACGGCACGTGCTACAACATGAGCGGAGGTTCGGGAGTCACCAACTGCAATTGGGTTGCGGGAAAGAGCGGTAGCGGAATCAGTTTTGACGGAGTCAACGACTATGTGCTGTCAAACACGTTTTCCGCGAATATAACTGGCGACTTCTCTTTCGGTGCATGGGTGAAAGCCTCCGCGGCGCAGGCCTATCAGCAGAGGATAATGGACTTGGCGCAGGCGAGCGGGGCGGGATTCCAGATTTGCTTGTACACCAACGGCACGTTCATTACCGATAACAGCGGGGGGCCGACAGGCAATGTATTGGGCACCGCGCCGCAAAACGACGGCCAGTGGCACCACTTGATGGGAACGCGCGAAGGCACCACTTACAAGTTCTACGTTGACGGAGCCTATCTGGGCTCGTCTGGCGGCACTGCGCCGACTTATGTTCGCGTTTCTTTGGGTGCGGGTTGGAATTACGGGGCTTACTTCAACGGCTCCATTGATGAGGCCATGGTTGTCAACCGCTCGCTTTCCGCGGCTGAAATCCTCAACCAGTTCAATGCCGGGAAGGCAAAGCACGCAAACTGGGACCCGAACGGAAAATGGAATTCGGCGTTGAGGCTTGACGGCGCATATGGCCGCGTGCTTGTTTCCAACGCTTCGGCATTGAATTTCGCAGCGCCTGCAACGGTCTCGCTGTGGGTCAAGTCCGCGTCCGAAACCACCGCGACCCTTTTCGGCATAGGCAATTCCGGGGATGTTACACAGCACCAGGACATATGCATAGGCGACGGCTGCACCAGCACACTGAGCGGAGAGCTTATCATGCTCGGCAGGCAGTCCTCCGGGCCTCGGCTTGGCTACGTTACTTCCTCGCGGTCGGAGGTCTTCGATGGCAACTGGCACCAGATAGCAGCCACGTACAACGGCACTTACACTACCTTGTATCTCGATGGGGCAAGCAAGCCGCTGTCCGTAGGCCAGGCAAGCAACGACGGGCAATGGGGCGGGCTTTCGGGGATTGACAAGGCTTCTGTCGGCGCGTATTTCACCGGTTCGCTAGTACTCACCGGCTCAATCGACGAGGTTCGGATTTGGAACCGTTCGCTCTCGGCAGATGAAATCAAGCAGCAGTATTATTCCAACCTCGCAAAGTACGCGCCCGGCAGGTGGCTCTTTACTTATTCACCTCAGGACGTCGACAGCGGGGCCTACAATTATTTCCTGTGGACGCGCGATCCCGTCGGGAACACCTCGTCCAGCGAATTGCGGTCCGTCACGTTCAATGCAATCCGGTTCCTCTCGCCGACCCCGGCGAACGCCTCGACCGTCTACATCAACAACATAACCATCAATGCGAGCATCCAGAACGTTTCGCAGCCTTCGGCCATCATCTTCAACTGGAACTCTTCCAACTACACGATGTACAACGACTCGCTTGTGCTTGCGTACAACTTTGACGACCAATCGGCAATCGGCGACTCGGCATCCAAGGTAGTTGACGTATCGCGCTACGGCAACAACGGCACGATTTACGGGAACACCGCGCTGCTTTTGCGCATGGACGAGAACGCAGGCAACACGACTTACGACGAAAGCGTCTGGCGCAACAACGGAACCTGCTACAACATGGGCGGCGGCTCCGGAACTACCAACTGTAGCTGGGTTGCCGGAAAAACCGGCACAGGTATTTCCTTTGATGGCAACGACGATTACGTGGTCATACCCAACAGCAACAGTCTCACCCTGTCCACCAACGACTTCACGCTGGAGGCGTGGGTCAAGCGCAACGACAACCCCGCGGTCAACCCTGGAATACTGGCGAAGAAAACCAATGTCGCAGGGGCGGACAAGGCTAGCGGATATGCGTTTGTGATATCCGGCAGCGGTTCCAGCCACCCGTACGTTCCATCACTTATTCTTGGCGACGGCACGAATTATGAGGACTATTGGCCGGCAAGCACAGGCGACATAATCCCGCTTGACCAGTGGACGCACGTAGCCGCAGCCTATTCCTTCGCAAGCCACAGGGCACAACTTTACGTCAACGGCGTCCCAGTCGGCACCAATAAGAGTTCATCAGGCAACATCACCAACCTGTCGGAGTCCAACAGCATGCTGATAGGCAAGCTGAACTATGCGGCGTACAACCTGAACGGCTCGCTTGACGAGATTGGAGTCTATTCCAAGGCGCTAACCGTCTCCGAAGTCGCTGCGCACTACAACGCCGGGAAAGCAAAGCATGCGGACTGGGGCCCGAGCGGCAAGTGGGGCTCGGCTTTGAGGTTTGACGGAGTTGATGATTATGTTGACAGTGGCGATTCGGCCGGCCTGAACGTCACCGGGCCCATCACAGTCTCCGCGTGGGTCAATTATGCTGGTTCGGGCAATGCTGACGTGCTTTCTAAGATAAAGTTGAGCAACGGTTACGGTCCGTACAGTCTCTTTTTCAGCAACAGCTTGCAGGGCTTCGTGGAGTCTGCCGACGGGTCCACCTGGGGCACTCTGATACAGGTGAACAATGCATATGCGCCGGGATGGCACCACATAGCCGCGACAGGCAACGGTATCATCGCCAACGTGTACGTGGATGGCTCGTTGGTGGGTAGCGATTCCAGTCCCGCGGCTTCGAAGGTGTTGATACCAGAGCACACGATGGTCGGCTGGTACGACGGGACCGCTTACAACCGCCATTTCAACGGCTCCATAGACGAGGTGCGCGTGTGGAACCGTTCGCTTTCCGCAGCCGAGATACAGCAGCAGTATTATTCCAACCTCGCAAAGTACGCTCCTGACCGGTGGCTGTTCACTTCGGTGCGGCAGGGCGTGGACAGCGGGGCTTACGGTTACAGGCTTTTCGCCTCGTCGCTTTCCGGCTCCAACTGGTCGAACGTGTCGAGCGATTCGCGCAGCGTCACGTTCAACGGCATATTGTTCCTCCCCCAGACCCCGCTGAACGCTCCCACGGTGTTCATAAACAACATAACGATAACTGCGAGCGTCCAGAACACGACAGTGCCTTCGCAGGTGGTGTTCAACTGGAACGGCGCGAACTACACGATGTACAACGACTCGCTTGTGCTTGCGTACAACTTCGACGACATGGCAGCAATCGGTGACACCGCAGCCAAGGTAGTTGACGTCTCGCGCTACGGCAACAACGGAACAATCTACGGGAACACCGCGCTTCTTTTGCGCATGGAGGACGATGATTCGGCGAACATCACGGACGAGAGCGTCAACCACAACAACGGAAGGTTCTATGGGAATACTGCGCTCCTCCTGCACATGGAAGAGGCAGATCCGACTTCAATTGCCGATGGAAGCACCAACCTCAATAATGGAAAGCTCTATGGGAATACCGCATTGCTTCTTCATATGGATGAGAATGCGGGCAACACGGCTTACGACAAGGGCGTATACGCAAATAACGCCACGTGCTACAACATGAACGGCGGGTCAGGAGTCACCAACTGCAACTGGACGACCGGAAAAGCTGGCCTGGGTGTCTCGTTTGATGGTGTCAATGACTATGCGGTGGTCGCAGCCTCTTCATCCATCAATCTCTCGAGCAAGATGTCCGTCTCGTGGTGGATGAATCCCGGCGTGCAGGCAGAGTCGTGGGGCAACGGGATAATAAGCAAGTATGGGATAGACAACGGGCAATGGTCCATTGCAACTGCGGGTAGTGGCAGCAGCGTGATACTTTATACGTCATACAATGGCGCCTACAACCCCCTGTTTTTCACCCAGTCCGGCTGGCATCACTACACTATGACAATAGATGGCCTTTCGGTGGTGGGTTACGTTGACGGCATCCAGGCCTCCAACGGCACGCTTCCTATCCCGCTGCCGACGAACGCGCTCAACCTCTACATCGGCGCGGAATACTCGCCGTCGTGGGGCAAGTGGATGTATTTCAACGGTTCGATTGACGAGGTAATGGTTGCAAGCCGTTCGCTTTCGGCTTCCGAAGTCCTTGCGCAGTACAATGCCGGCCAGGCCAAGCACGCCGATTGGGTGGCAGGAAAGAGCGGCGCCGGCATATTGTTCGACGGTGTCAATGATTACGTTGACTTGGACTTACGTTCAGGCGCAATCCCATACGGGCAGAATAACGTTTCAGTCTGCGCGTGGGTAAAATGGAACAAGGTTCCAAACAGCAGCCAAATCGTTGTGGCGTACGGCGGAGACGACGGCGACAAGGGATTTTTGCTTGAGTACTTTTCAGACAACACGATGACTGCCCTCTTTTATGGTGCGGGTAGCGCAAAGTTCAGCATTACGCCAACGGAAAACACGTGGTATCACATTGCCGGGACTTACGACCACTCGAAGGTTCGCATCTATGTTAACGGACTACTGGCAAACGAAACATCAGCGACTGCAAACATCATCGTCTCAACAACTTTGCGTGTTGGCGGCCAATACAACCGGAACACCTATTTCAACGGTACAATCGATGAAGTCGGAATATACAACAAATCCCTTTCCGCTTCCGAAGTCCTCTCCCGGTACAATTCAGGCAGGGCCAGGCACGCGGACTCGGTTGCAGGAAAGTCCGGCTACGGCCTGCGCTTCGACGGGCTGAACGACTACCTTGCAACGGGCCCGTTTGCCATAAGCAGCCCGGGCAACTCGACGCTCACGATGTCGATGTGGGTAAACAGCAGCCTGTCGGCGAGCTACCAGACGCTTCTCAGCGACGACGCGCAGGGCGTCGGGGGTTACCTGTTCGTCTACCGCAACGCGGCCGGCGACCACCTGTGCTTCCAGTACGGCAACGGCACGTATTATTACGGGCTTTACTTTCCGGGCTACTTCACGGGGCTTGACAACACGCTCGTCCACATAGTTGTCGTGGCCGACTACCCCGCGGGCACTGTTGACGTTTACCGCAACGGCGTGTTCTTCGCAAGGCAGTACGCCGGGTACCCGATGCTTTTCCCGTACTACAACCGGTCCAAGTACATAGGCGCTTACAACCCGACGGGCCACTTCTTCAACGGCACCATAGACGAGGTCGCGCTTTATTCGCGCGGCCTTTCGGCTTATGAAGTGTCCAGCCTGTACAGCGAGGGCAGGGCGAGGCACGCCGACTGGACTCCTGACGGCAAGTGGGGCAGCGCGATGAGGTTTGACGGGGCGAAGGATTACCTCGAGGTTCCTGATTCGGGTGGCCTCGACGGAACTCCCGCGCTCACGGTGCAGGCTTGGGTCAAGCCCGCGTCCGCGTCCGGGGGCGGCATAATAGACAAGCACATAGGCTGCCCGGACGGGTGCGGCAACGACGGGAATTCGTGGTTCCTCTACGGCGGGCAGAGCCTGTTTTTCGCGGTTTACAGCGGAACAGGCCTTTCACAGGCCAGCTATCATTCCGTCAGCGCGAACCCGCCGCTTCCAATCGGCCAGTGGTCCCACGTGATTGTAACGTTCAACTCGGGCAACGCCAGCATATACGTAAACGGCGCGCTTGCCGCCACCAACACGTCTTCCTCCATAACCACGATACCAAACGCGGCAAAGCCCCTGCACATCGGCAGCTCCTGGGGCTGCTGCAGCTACATAAGCGCCCCAAGCGGCCTGTTTAGCGGTTCAATCGACGAGGTCAGGATTTGGAACCGCTCTCTTTCCGCTTCGGAGGTCCAGCAGCAGTATTATTCGAACTTGGCCAAGTACTCTTCGGGCAAGTGGCTCTTCTCTTCGGTGCAGCCGGAGCTGAACAGCACCGCGTACAGCTATTACCTGTGGGCGGCCAACGCAACGAGTGCCGGCGTGTTCAGCGAGCTGCGGAACGCCTCGTTCAACGGGATACTCTTCGCGCCGCCGACTCCCGCAAACGCGGCGACGGTTTACATAAACAACATCACGATTAACGCTAGCATCCAGAACACAGTCCAGCCGTCAAGCGTCATCCTCAACTGGAATAGCGCTAATTACACGTTCTACAACGACTCGCTCGTGCTTGCGTACAACTT
>Ga0172381_10000259_pt1 | contig 64803 bp, 49 predicted proteins | sample Leawel6488metaG_FD_119754 | JGI IMG/M metagenome (GOLD analysis project Ga0172381, IMG submission 119754) | Leachate microbial communities from a municipal landfill in Southern Ontario, Canada - Leachate well 64-88 metaG | ecosystem: Engineered > Solid waste > Landfill > Unclassified | place... | reverse complement strand
CCGGCCCCAAGGAAGCCTCCGGCAACCGGGCCGATGAACTGGAAAAGGGTGAATGACTGGTTGGCCGCCGCGCCAAGCACCGACGAGAAGTTTACGCTGTCCGCAGCAAGCACGACAAGGGAGAACAGCATCACGAATGCGAGTCCTTTGGCTGAGAGAACGTTTCCTATTTTCATTGTCACACCCCACGATTGCCACTGAAGGCATTAGAAGACGTTTAACACATTGCAGCTAATTGGTTTAAAACGGTTTGCAAGCCGTCACTGCTGCATGGCGGACTTAATCATCTGCCCCATGAGATAGGGCTTGTTGATTGTAAGGCTCCAGACCATGCGGCGCGCAATCTGCTGGTATGCAAATCTCATGACGCCCGAATATCCCTCTTCATATCCGCCCGGATATGCCGAGTTGACGAATTCCTTAAGCTCGTTTGCCGCGCCAGGGTCTATTTTGAGCGCCTTGTTCTCGATAATCCTGCCGCCAAAACTGACTGCGACTCCGCTGTTGCGGCTCAGCTTGCTCAGGCTTGAAAGGACCTGGGGCGTATCGTAGTTGGTGCTGAGGAAAATGTCCCTTGTCCTGTTGAACCAGCCAGCATCGTTTGTTGCCACGCCGTAGAGCTTGCGGAAAAATTCGGACGGAGGCACGCCATCGCGGTATTCCGGGACAATTTCCTGGAGGCTGCGCTCCTTGCCATAAACGTCCTGTATGAGCTGTTTCTGGGATTCCACCTCGGAGGCGTGGACATGCCCCGCGTCATAGAGTTGGTCGGTGTTTATCGGTATGCTGCAGCGCATGCCCTCGAACGACAGGCCAAGGTATTTTTGGCCGCCTTCGCTGTAGAACTCGTACCGCGCCACTATTTCGGTGTGGGTATTGCCTTCGGCGATGTGCTTCTGCGGGTCGCCGACTATGTCGAACGCCTTGGTCTGTATGTGCCGTGCGGGCTTCATTATGCGCGCCATGTCCGTCTGCACGTCCTTGTCGCCCCAAAGCGCGGCAAAAAGTTCCGCAGTCTCAAGCAGGTATTTCTCCGTGAGCGCAGCATATTCCGCTTTTTTCTCCCCGGTGGCGCCCTGCGCGAGCCCCTCCGCAATCCTCAGCCGGGTGACATGGTTCATTATGGACGGCGACAGGCGCTCGCCCTGCTTGTAGCCGATGTGCGATTTTGCGCGGTTCATGTCGGTTTGGATGATATCCGTAAGCACCGGCGAGATGCCGTTAAGCGCGTTCAGCTGCAAAATTATCCCCTTGTCTATGCTTGCTTTTATCTTCTTGAACCTGTCCCTGTCCGCCTTGATGTCCGTGCGCAGGCTTGCCAGGCCGGATGCCTTGGCCTCGTTTTTTGCGGCCTTTATGAAGTTGCGCATGCCTTTCGGAACGTGCGCCAGGTGCGAATTTTTGGCAAATGAGTCGGACTTGAAATCCTTTTCGATGTGCAGGAGGGCAGATGCCCATAAGTCGGCCTCCTCGCCGCTTATCCTGCACAGGTTGACACCCATGTTGGAGAGCATTTTCTTTATGTGCTCGGAATACGGCGGAACATGGTCAATGCAGCCCACAATGCCCTCGAGCCTCTGCAGCATGGAGAGCATTTTCTTCCTTTTCCCGCCCAGGCTGCAAAGCTTGGAAAACCAGCGCCCGCTGTCCTCTGCGGATATGCTGAGCATGAGCTCGTCCTGTTCCTTTGACACGCCCCGCACGATTTCCGCGAGCTGGACGAACTCGTCGTCGAACTGGCTTATCTTTTCAAGAAGCGCGGTCTCCTTGAACGGCGTTGCGTTCGAATGGATGAGCCTGAGCATGCTTTGGATGTAGCTCATGGAGTCAAGCGCGGTGTGCTCAAGGAGGGAAACGCCGAAGACCTTTGGGAGCGTCTCAAGCGCGTAAGTGCGGGACCATTTCCCAAGGTACGCCTGCGACTCCGGGGAAAGCGACTCGAAAAACGCCTTCGATTCCTGCTGGTCGCCGTAGAAGGGCCAGCTTTCGGCAGCCCATACGAGCGAGCCGAGGTCTGCCTTGCCGGAATAGTTGAAGAGCGATGCGCCGATTTTGGATTTCTCGCTTTCGAGCTTCTGCGACAGCTCCCCTATCTTGGCAATGATGCCTTTCGCCTGCTTCACCTTGTCGGCGTTTTGGCCGCACGCCTCGAGGAGCATCTTTTCCCTGCCGGCCCTTTCGATGTCCGAGTAATAGCGTATTCTTGCAAGGGTTTCCGCCTGCGCGGGAGTGGCGTGCTTCGCGGCGAGTTTCAGGGCGGCATCCACGTTATCCAGGGTGTCGTCGTGTATTTCAACTGAGAGAATCGGGGCGCCGCCTTCGAGCATTATCCCTTTCTGCGCGGCGGACGATGATTTTTTGAGCCGCATGGAGGCGATTGTGAGGGGCTGCCCGTCCTTCTGCCCCTCTATGAGCTTGATGCCGAGGATGTCGTCGTGGTATATTGAAGGGAAAATGAAGCTGGTTTTCTTGCCGTGGGTGGGCATGAGGATGACTTTCAGGTCGTTTGCAGGCAGCTTGCCGGATTCGAGGAACGTGCGCGACATCTCGCGCGCAACCTCGAGCAGCAGCTTTTCCTTGTAGGCAGTGAAAACGCGTATGAACGGGTATGATTTCGGGAAAAGCGACGCGGTTGTGCGGGAAGCAACGCTGCCCAGGGCAGCGCCGCCTGTCATTGGTTTTTTTGTTCCGAAGCCATCTGAGGGCAATGAAGATGTTCCGGCTGCAAAGTGTATATTCCGCATCATATGGCACACTAGTTGTAATTAGTGTTAAGCTGTTTATAAAGCTTGCCTTCTGCCCGACGAAAACCGCAATGCCGCTTGCCTAGCCGACCTGGTTGACGATTTTGACGAACCCCGGCTTTATCTTGTAGAGCTCGCCCTTGTAAATCAGGTCGTCCACGATGCGATGCACGGTCATTTCGTCGGCAATGCCCTCGTCGGTTGCCTGCCCGACAAGGCGCGCCACCTCGATGGCGCCCAGCTGCGTCTGTATGCGCATGGCAATGCCCATTATCGCGTTTATCTTGTCAACCTGGCTCTTCGGCTTGCCGGTTGTGATGATGTCAATGTCAAGCTTCCCGGTTTCCCTGTCTCGGCTCACCTTCTCAAGCACGTATTGCGTCAGGCGGATGGCGCGGTCGGCGTCGGCTTCATCCACGGACTCGGAAAGCCGGAGCTTGGCGGATGCCTCGGACAGCCTCACCAGCCCTTCGATTTGCCTCGGCGTGATTGGCACTGCCCCCTCGGCCTTGCCCATTTTGCGCAGTTCCACGTAGAATGTCTTTATCTTCTTCATCGCCTCGTCGGTGAGGCGCGGGCGGAAATTCTGGCGCGCGTAGGAAATGTACTTCCTCAGGAGCGACTTGGGGATGATGTTCGGGTCAACCTTTGCCTTGTCGGCAGACTCCGAGCCGGCGCGGTGCGTTTTCAGCATGAAATCCGCAAGCGCGGCGTCCTTGGTCTCGTCCATGACGTCAATAATCGGGAAAATCAGGTCAAACCTCGAAAGGATTGTCGGCGGGATGTCGAACTGCTTCCCGGGGAGCTGGTTGGGGTCGAACCGCCCGAACTTCGGGTTTGCCGCCGCGAGGATGGATGTCTTTGCCTTGAATTGCGCGACAATGCCCGCCTTGGCGACGCTCACCGTCTGGCTTTCCATCACTTCGTGCATCGCGGCGCGCTCGTTCTCGTCTATCTTGTCGAATTCGTCCACCGAGGCGATGCCTCCTGATGCGATGACCAGCGCGCCGGCCTTCAGGGTCCAGCCGCCGTCGCCCAGGTCGTCCTTTTCCGCGGACGCAGTCAATCCCACGCCTGTCACGGACTTGCCGGACACGAATATGCCTTTTGGCGCCAGGTCCTTCACGTATTGCAGGAAACGGGTCTTTGCCGACCCCGGGTCGCCGATGAGAAGGATGTGGATGTCGTTCCTGATTGGCGCGCCGCCCGGGATGAACTTGTCCTTTGTGCCGCCGAAAAGCTGGAGCGTGAGCGCCTCCTTCACCTCGCTGTGCCCGTAGATGCCCTGCGCAACCGACTCGTACATTCTCTCGTAGATTTTCGGGTCCGTCGCAAGCTCGCGTATTAGCGCCTCGTCCTCCTTGGTGGTCTCGATTTCCTCGAAGTCCTTCTGCGTCTTTTTCGCATAGACCACGTCGATGTAACGGGTGTATATCTGCGTGCCCTCGCTGGCGCCGGTGCGCGGCTTTACCGGGGGGATGAGCCTCATCACGCCGGTTATCTCGATGGTGTCGCCGGGCGTTACCTTGTTCACGAGGTCGTCCTCCATCCAAAGCGTGATGGTCGCGGCGGGCGAGCCGCCCGACAGGCGCTCCAGGAGCTCCTGCGCCTCGGCTTTCTGCACGTCCACGAAATACGAGTCGTCCTCCTCGAGCTTGAGCGCGCGGCGCTTGCACTCGCTGCAGACCTGCGGCACCGCGGCGTTCTTGGTCATGGGCACCTTGGTGGTGGCGTCGCACATCTGGCACTTGTAGACCGCGACCTTCACCTTGTGGAGGATGGGGCCGCGCTTTGTCACCGTGCCCTTCACCGAGACAAGCTCGCGTATGTTGCGCGAGCTTATGTCCTGTATGAGCAATCCGTTGTCGGGCAGGTTGAAGAAGCGCACATGCGGCTCGAACGCGATGTCCGGCTGCGCATTCCTGAAAACCACTTCCTGCGACTGGACGAGCGCAAGCTCGGCGGCGTTTATCAGCGTGTCGGGCTGCTTCACCAGTATGTCCGCAAGCTCGCGGTCGTATTTTTCAAGGTCTTCGTAGTCTATGAGCAGGCTTTTCTGCGCGGGGTACTCGGTAAGAAGCTTGTTTATCCTTTCCCGCTGTGCGTCTGAGTAAAACGACTCGAATCTTTCCACGTAAGATGAAATGTCAACGTCTGATGGCATAGGCCCACACGCCCGCCCGACCACTCGGGACACCCTTAGGGTGGGAAATGATATAAATAGCTTTCCCATCCGATGCACCGGCGAAAATACCCTGAACCGTATTTTCATCCTGATTGGTCTGCCGCACCATTTGTTTAAAAATTTTTCTGGTGAAATGAAGGCGTGCAAAGGATACCGATGAATAAAATCTTAGACTTGTATGTCAACAAGAGAATGAGCAGCGGAGATATCGCAAAAATGCACGGGTGCTGCAAGGCTACAGTCTTAAAACGGTTAAAAATGGCAAAAATAAGGGTACGCGAGCCCGGGCGCCCCAAACTGAATTTAACCGACGATGAGCTTAGGGCGCTGTACATCAGCAAAAAGATGTCTACGTGGAAAATAGCCGATTTGCTGGGTTGTGGAAGGTCAACCATCCATAGAAAACTTGCAAAAATGGGGCTGACAAGAGACATTTCAACTGCGCACATAAAATACGCCAGACGCCATTTTTCGGGAGATCGGTCTGAAATGGCATATATGCTGGGATTTGCCATTGGAGATTTAAGGGTAAGAAAGATAGGGCGGAATAGCAAAACCATTAAGATTGACTGCGGAAGCACAAAAAAAGATCAGATAAACCTAATTCGCAAATTATTTTCAAAATATGGGCACGTCTGGGTTGGTGCGCCAACCGGATTAGGAAAAACGCAGATAGAAGCTTTTTTAGACGATTCCTTTCTCTTTCTCTTGAATGGCAGGGATAATGTGGCGTGGGCTTTGGAAGGGGATGCATTTGCCCCGTTCCTTGCAGGTTTTACCGATGCCGAAGGGAGCGTGTTCATAAGCAACGGCAAGGCGGCATATTCGTTGGGGAATTATGACCACGAATTGCTTGAATTGATTAAAACGGGGCTTGAGAAACGCAGCGTGAGTTCAATTCATTTATATAAAGCTGGAAAAAAATATCCAGTCGCGGGCGGTTACAAACAGAGAAGCATTTATTGGCACATAAAAATCAATGGAAAAGAGCAGTTGCTGAAACTCTTTAGCATGCTGCTTCCGCATATGCGGCACAAAAAAAGAATCGATGATATTAAGAAAGCTTTGAGAAATATCAATCTGAGGAACAGATATAGGTGATTTAAGTGGAAAGATTTTACATTACAACCGCCATCCCATATGTGAACGCAGCACCGCATTTGGGGCATGTGCTGGAATTCATCCAGACGGATGCGATTGCAAGATACCAGAGTCTGCAAGGCAAGGAAGTTGCGCTGGTGACTGGGGCTGACGAGAACAGCCTGAAAAATGTGCAGGCTGCCGAGAAGCAGGGCGTCAGCGTGGAGGAGCTTTGCCGCAGGAACTCGGCAATTTTCGAGGACATAGCGAAGAAAGCCGGGCTTTCTTACACCAGCTTCAGAAGAACTTCGGACAGGGAAAAGCACTGGCCGGGCGTGCAGAGGATTTGGGAGCTTTGCGACAAGAAGGGGGACATCTACAAAAAGAAATACCGCGGGCTCTACTGCGTTGGCTGCGAGGCTTTTTATGAGCCGGATGAACTGGTGAACGGGGTGTGCCCGGAGCACAAGACCAAGCCGGAAGAGATAGAGGAGGAAAATTATTTTTTCAGGCTGTCAAAATATCAAAGCGAGCTTGAAAGGCTGATTGAGGCGGATGAACTGAAAATAGTCCCTGAAACCCGCAAAAACGAAGTGCTCAGCTTCGTGCGCGGTGGCTTGAAGGACTTCAGTATTTCAAGGTCAGTTGCACGTGCAAAGGGCTGGGGCGTGCCTGTTCCCGAAGACCATGAGCAGATAGAGTATGTGTGGTTTGACGCGCTTGGGACGTACATCACAGGCATAGGTTATGGCACTGACGAAAAGACATTTGCAAAGTTCTGGCCCGCAAATGCGCATGTAATCGGCAAGGGGATACTTAGGTTCCATGCCGTTTATTGGCCAGCCATGCTGTTGTCTGCCGGCTTGCCGCTTCCAAAAATGGTGTTTGTTCATGGCTACATAACCGTGGAAGGGCAGAAAATGAGCAAGTCCCTGGGAAACGTCGTCGACCCGAATCACCTAATTGAAAAATATGGAATTGACCCGCTGAGGTACTGTCTCTTGAGCGCGGTGCCCACGTTCGAGGATGGGGATTTCTCAGAGAAAACCCTTGTGGAAACAAACAACAATGAACTTCTCGCCAACATAGGCAACCTGGTGAACAGGACGCTTGTCTTCACGCAGCGCGAGTTTGGCGGCAAGGTGCCGTCCCCGGAGTTCTGCGCCGACGACAAAACGTTCATGGAATCGCAGAACGCAAAGCTTGCCGAGGTCGGCGCCCTGCTTGAAAGAGTGCAGCTGAAGGAAGCGCTGCACCTGGCAATGCACTGCGGCAAGGAAGCGAATGCATATTTCCAAAAGAACGAGCCGTGGAAGGCCGCAAAGGAGGACCGCGCGAAGTGCGCAGCTTCCATCTACGTGCTGCTGCATCAGGTGAAAGATTTGGCAATCGCGCTCGAGCCGTTCATCCCGAACACCAGCGCGGAGATTTTCAGGCAGCTCAATATTGCGCCGAAGAAATGGGACGACATCGGAAAGTTGTCACTGCCAGCCGGGCACCAGCTCGGCAAGCCGGAAATCATTTTCAGGAAGCTGGAGCAGAAGCAGATTGACGCGCTTGCGCAGAAGTTTTCGGGCAAGCAGGTAAAGACAGAAGGGGCTGCAGCGGATGGAAAAAAGGCGGCGCAGCCCGCAGGCAAAGCGCAGGGCGCCGCAGGCGCAAAGCCAGAGCAGGCAAGCAAGCCCGCGCCGGCCCCTGTCGAGCCGATTGCGGCATCAGCAATTGACTTTGAAGTCGGCAAAATCACCGCCATCCGCCGCCACCCCAACGCCGAGAAGCTTTACGTTGAAACCGTGCAGATGGGCGATGGCGAGAGGCAGATTGTCTCGGGACTGGTGCCGTTCCTGAAAGAGGAAGAGCTGCTCGGCAAGACAGTCGTCATTGTGAAAAACCTCAAGCCCGCGGTGCTGCGCGGGGTGGAGTCGCAAGGCATGCTGCTCGCGGCTGAAAAAAACGGCGTGCTCGAAGTGCTCTCGCCGGCGGGCGCAAAACCCGGCGATAAAGTGACGATTGAAGAGGAGGCGGGCGCAAATGCGCCTGCGCCATCGCAGCCAGCCGCATTTCCCCTCCCTTCTTGCAGCGCCGCAGCGCTGCCCATGATAACGATTGGCCAGTTCCTCACTGTGAAGCTGGAAGTGAAGGATTTCCATGCGCTTGCGAATGGCAGGAAGCTGCTTGTGGCGGGCGCCCCTGTAAAGACCGGAAAAGTTTCCGAGGGGGGCGTGCGCTGACCTGATTCCACTCCCGGGTTACATCCCTGAACTTCTTGTCGTGGTCTTTTGTGTCCAGGATAACGGAATTGTCCCCGGAGCATCTTGCAAGGGTGGACCTCTTGACAGTGCAATGGTCAAAATTCGAATCCGTAAGATAAACCTCGTGGCAAATTACATGGTCGAATTTGCAGGCGTGCGCATCTATTGTTGAAAACACCGAAGCATAGGCATCAACATCCTCGAAACGGCCGCTATGGATTGTGGAGCAGCGCAGCGTAACATTGCCCGCGAATACCGCTTCGCCAAGCACCAGGCTTTTTTCGGATATCCATATCCTGCCTGCGCCGTGGAAATGGCATTTCGCATTGACAAAGCCGCCTTTTGAGCCGTCATGGTTCACAAAATCAAAGCCGAGTATCTTTTTGCCATCCACTTCCTTGTAGTAAAGCGTTATCTTGTCCTCAAGCAGCCAGTGCTTGACGCGGATGGAAAGCTGCATGAGCTGGTTGAATGTCTTTTCGGCGCTCGCCGGAATGCTGCCGTCCTTCATTTTGAGCGCGATTGCCCACATTTTGCGGCGAACAGCGAAGATGTCGGTTACCATCGGCTTTTTCATGAACTTGGAGATGTGCCCCAGGAACTTGCAATTTACGCCGTTGTATTTCCCGGTGTCATCAATGCGGGGGTCGGTGAAAAATTCGCTCCAGCTGCCGCAGTTTTGCCCGGCATTGCCCATCCGTTCAAAATGGTCATTCCATTCCGCATTGCCTTTCCTTTTGGCATTGCCAGCCGGCTCGGCGCCGTTCTTCCTTTCATCGTTCTCGTTCCGCATTTTTGCCCAGACAACATCCATCGCTTTCCCGTGCAGCGCATGGTAGAAACGCTGCTGCTTCGCGAGCTCCTTGCGCTGGTGGGGCGCCGCTTTCCCGTAGCGGCGGAAAAGCTTTTTCTGCGAATCGGGGGTATTGACATGGCAGCGGATTTTTTCCGTTCCCCCAGCAAGCATCATTATGCCGTTGGCTCTCAGCAGGTTTTTCATAAGGGGAAAATATGCTGGCATAAATTTATAAGCATCTATTTACATAAAAGACAACATAAAATGCGCGCGCACGCGCGGTGGGGAAATGAACGCCGGAAAATTTGGGAAGACCGTCCTGCCTCTCCTGCTGTCAGCCTCGCTATTCGCCCTGCCATCCCCCGGCGAACGCCCCTTTCCCCTGCGCTTTGCCAAGCCGCTTTGCGAAACCGCCGCAATCACGCGCGATTCGCTTTGCCAAAGCGTGGTGCGCAGATATTCAGGGGTGGCGCCCGGAAAGTTCGCGGAATTCGTGCCGGGCGTGAAGCGCAGGCTCGCCACGGGCGAGAAAGTGGTTGCGCTCACGTTCGACTTGTGCGGGTCGGCGAAGAAGGAAGGGAAAGGCAACGGCTTCGACAGGGAAATGTTCGAATTCCTCAAACGCAACGGCATTCCCGCCACGGTTTTCGCAAGCGGCAGGTGGATTGACGCAAACCCGGGGATTTTCAGGGAGCTTGCGGCATGCCCGCTGATAGAGATTGAGAATCACGGCATGCGCCACAAGCCAGCGTCGGTCAGCGGGGCAATCGCGCATGGCGCAACAGGAACGGCAAGCCCGGCGGAGCTTGTGGATGAAGTCGAGATGAACGCGCGGAAAATCGAGTCGCTTACCGGGCGGGCGCCGATGCGCTACCGTTCCGGCACCGCATATTATGACGAAACATCCGTGGCGATAATCGCCGCGCTCGGGTTCGAGGCGGTGAACTTCAGCGTGCTTTCAGGCGACGCCGAGAAAGGCGCAGGCAAGGCGGAAGTGGAAGCGAATATCCTGCATGGCGCGCGGCCAGGCGCAATCATAATAATGCACATGAACAGGCCCGAATGGCAGGGCGCCGAGGCGCTGGAAGGGGCAGTGAAAGGGCTTTTGGGGCAGGGCTACGGGTTCGTGCGGCTGGATGGATTCCGGCTGGAATGAATTCGGCCGAAGGCGCAAGCGGCTGGGCATCGCCCGGCTGGAATAGCCGTTTGCACGGGGGCGCCCATAATGCGCTTGCGCCCCGGCATGCGAACACTTTTTATTCTTCGCGCCCTTGTTCATTGCGGGAGATTTTATGGCGAGCATCCTTTTCGGAGAGCACACTTCATCCGACATTGCAAAGATTGCAAAGCGCAGGAAAAGGCCGATTGTCATCGTGCCCATGGGCGCGCTTGAGGCGCACGGCGAGCATTTGCCGCTCTGGACCGATTCCATCACGCCCTACAAGCTTGCGCAGAAAATCGCCGAAAGGACCGGCGCGCTGGTGCTGCCCCCGATAACTTACGGCTACTGCTACACGCTGCGCCCGTGGAAGGGGACAATCTCCCTCAAGTCGCAGACGTTTGCCGCGATAATACAAGACATCACGCGCGAGCTTGTGCGGAACGGCTTCGACAGGATACTTTTCATGAACGGGCACGGCGCAAACGCGACAGTGGCGGGGCACGTGCTCAAGGAATTGTCCGACGAGCTCAAATTCACGGCGTGCGTGGTTTCCTGGTGGGAGATAAAGGAGCTTGGCGCCGAGGCAGGGCATGCGGACGAGAACGAGGCATCCATCGTGATGTCGCTCACGGGCTGGAAGCGCAGGAAAGCCGTGCAGGCGCCTTCGCAGCGCTATTTCGGGAGGGTCATCCCAATGCCGAAAGGCCAGTTCACGAAATACGGATACTCCGGCAAGGTCGGCGGGGAAAGCGTGGCGCGCGGCAGGAAGATGGAAAAGGTTATCGTTGACAAAATGGTGAAATTGGTAAGGGCAAACCTATTGCTTAAGGAGAAGTGATTTTTATGATGCCTGGAATGGACCCGAAAGGAATGGCGAAAATGATGGCGCAGATGGGAATCAAGACCGAGGAGATTGACGCCGCCAAAGTCGTAATTGAACTGAAGGAAGGCGGCAGGCTCGTGGTTTTCGAGCCGCAGGTCGTCCAGATTGACATGAAGGGGCAGAAGTCGTTCCAGATAAGCGGCAAGGTGCAGGAAGAGCAGGACGCAGGCGAGGACGACATAAAGATGGTGATGGAGGCCGCGGGCTGCAGCCGCGAGGAGGCGCAGAACGCGCTGCGCGACACGAACGGGGACATTGCCGAAGCAATCATTCGCCTGAAGGGCGACGAAGAATAGGCGCGCGGAAGCAAGCCTTAAGGCGCGGCTAAGGGGGGGCAAACGCCTCGGCGGGCGCCCGGAAAGGCGGAATCGGCGCACTCGTGTCCCAATTGGGACATTTGCTTTTTATATGGCACCCATTAAACTGGAAACTGAGATTCATGGCGGGATTTGCTAACTTCGCATCCGGAAGCTTCTTTGCGATTAGCTCTTATTTTGACGCCAGGTTCGCCATCCTTGGCTGACGGCCTTGGCTCCTCCGGCTTGGCGGGTCGGAAAGCCTCCTGAAAATTCCCCGCAGCATGGCTCTTTTTCCCCTCGCTGCGGGCCGGAAATCCGAAAAATAGGGGGGATTGGAATGCGTTTGGTTGGGATTAAGGCGGCACCAGGGACGGGCGCGGGGCAGTGCTGGCAGCAGACGAGGATTTTTTGCGCCAGCCAGGGCACGCTTCGGGAAAAAATTTCGCCGCTGGCGGTGGAAAAGGCAAAGAAAGCGGTAGAAACGCTGAATAGGCTTCTGGAGATGGATTATTTTTTCGGGGCGCGCGAGCAGGGCTTCAAGAAAAGCCTTGAAACGCTCCGTGAAACAATCACGGGCCTGCGCAGCGGAGCCGAGCCTGCGTTCAGGAAATACACCAAGGACGACGTATTTGACATCGTGGTGCAGAACCGCGCATTCAGCCTTGACCTGCGGGTGGAGGACGGGAAGCCTGTGCTTTGCCCCGAGCTTGGCGCCGTGCTGAATACCGCGCTTTACATGATGAATGAGCGGCAGGGCGGCAAGCTGGGCCTGATGCTTTGCAAGACGGCAGACGGCAGCCACCAGCTCGCCACCATATCGGGCAGCGGGATAAAATGCCTGGGCAAGGAAACGCCGGGCGCAATCGAATCGGCGCTGGAGCTCATGGGGTGCAGCATAAAGTACAATGGCACGTCCATGACGATATGGGTGCCGCTCGCGCGGGATGGAGCGGAAAACTGACGCAATTTTCCGGCGTGCGCCCATCTGCCTATATAAATTTTAGCAGGGGATTTAGCCAGCTTCGCAAGAAGTGTGGGAGGCGAGGTGGAGCCTTCGGGTGTACCATCTCCCTCTATTTTCTTAATCGAGCGACTTGTCGGCGCTCCGACAAGTGCTCCACTTGTGCTGCTGCACAAGTCGGAGCTGCGCCCGATTTCCAACAAACGCCCTCTCGGGCGTTTATTATCAACCCTTAGAAGGAATGCTGCGCGCATGCCAGCAGCCTATTTTATATCCCTTCCTGCAAGTTGGTGCATATGCCATCCCCCGCTGAAACAGCCAAAACCGCGCCGGAATCGCCGGGCGTCTATATCTTCAGGAACAGCAGCGGCGCCCCCATCTACGTGGGCAAGGCGAAAAACCTGCGCAACCGCGTTGCGAGCTACTTTGCGCGCGACCTGCTGGACAGGACGGCGCAGATGGTATCGTCCGCGGCAACGCTCGAGTTCGTGATGACGGACACCGAAGCCGAGGCGCTTTTGCTTGAAAGCAACCTCATCAAGCAATATTACCCGAAATACAACATCGAGCTGAAGGACAATGACAAATACACCTACATCCTGATTACCGGCGAGGAATACCCGCGCATGCTTCTGGTCCGCAGGAACAGGGCGGGCAAGGTGAGTGCGCGCGGAAAGCTGTACGGGCCTTTCATGTCAGGCTCGGCTTACGTGCTGGTAGCATCCACGCTGCGGAAGATTTTCAAGCTGAGGACGTGCCGCCTTGGGCAGAAACGCCCCTGCCTGCAGTATCATTTGGGCTTTTGCACAGGCGTGTGCGCAGGGCTTGTGACGCGCGCGCAATACATGGCGCAGGTGAACAAGCTGCAGGACGCGCTTTCCGGCGGGAAAAAACTCGAGGAAGTGATGGAAGGGATGGAGGGGGAGATGCGCGAGGCGGCAGGGAAAAAGCAGTTTGAGCGCGCGCTGGAATTGAGGAATTCCATCCATTCGCTCTCGTCCTTGCTTGAAAGGCAGAAATTCGAGAGGGAGGGCGAGGGCAACGAGGATTTCATCGCGATGCTTTCGCACTCGGGAAAGTCATACATGCAGCTCTTCAGGCAGATTGGGGGCGTGATACGCGACAGGCGCAAGTACGAGTTCACGCCGCTTTCAGGCGACGCGCTTTCCGAGTTCCTGCCGCGCTTCTACGAGGCGGGCGGCATCCCGCGCAGGATATATGTTGACGCCGAGCCAGAGTCGCACGCGGCGCTGGAGAAATACCTTGCCGGAAAGCGGGGCGGGGCAGTGGACATAATGGTGCCTGAACGGGGCGACAAGAAAGGGCTGCTGGAGCTTCTCCGCAAAAACATCCTGCTGGAAATATCCGGCACTGCGGACCCTGCGCTGGTGGAGCTGCAACACGAGCTTTCGCTCCCCGCCATCCCGAGAACGATTGAGTGCTTTGACATCTCCAACCTGATGGGCACCAACGTAGTGGGCTCCATGGTGCAGTTTGTGAACGGCAAGCCATCGAAATCAAACTACCGCAAGTTCAAAATCAGGTCGGTGGAGGGGCAGGACGACTTCGCCTGCATGCGCGAAATCGTTTATCGCCGCTATTATCGCCTAAAAATGGAGCGCGCGCAAATGCCCGACCTCATCGTGATAGACGGCGGGCCGGGGCAGCTCTCGGCTGCGCTTGGCGCGCTGGCAGAGCTGCAGCTTGAGGTGCCGGTTGTTTCGCTTGCGAAGGAGTTCGAGGAAATCTATTCGCCGGAGCGCGCAATCCCCATCCGCCTGCCGCACTCTTCCCCCGCGCTTAGGGTGCTAGAGTACGCGCGCGACGAGGCGCACAGGTTCGGCATTGCCTACCATAGGCTGTTGAGGAAAAAAACAATGGCAAAATGATGAGGTGTTTGCATGAAAAATGACTACATGGGAGCTGCATTCTATGTACTGATGGGCTGTTTCTGCATTTACCAGCTTTTCAGCAGGAGCACTTCTCTTGGTGCCTATGCGCTTTCGCCATTTATAGGCGTATTTTTCCTCGGGATTTCGATTGCACTGTTCCTTCCCAACCTGAAGGGCATGATGAAGCCTTCCAACAAATATTCCCAGGAAGATGTGATGATGCTCGACAAAATCGAGCATGGCAAACTTAGCTACGCGCCTTACGCGGTTGCGCTGTGCTTTGCCCTGCTAATGATTTTCCTGGGTGCAAGGCTGGCGCCGTATATTGATTCCCAGGCAATCACTGAATCCATGAGCCTGCAATCCATCGCATTGCTTTTTATCTCGTTTTTCGTAGGCGTCCGCGCGGCATCGCCATCTGACAGCCAGAAAAACGCGCCAGATGTGTGGTGGTACGTGAACGCACTGAAGGTTTCTGCGCTGAACCTTGCGGCGTGCTTTGCGCTATTCCTGCTGGTGGTTGTTGCAATCGGCGCTGCTGCACCCGGCAGCGCGCCGGCATTTTCGGCGTCATTTGGCTTGGCATATTTCGCGCTCGCGCTGTTTTCCCTGTTTTCAAGCCAGCTGGATGGAGAAATGCAAAAGCTGATTTCTGGGCTTTAAGCAAAAACACCTTCTTAAGGTGCTCTCCCGCACAACCCCCCTTGCGCAGGGCGGTTTGCGCTTCTAGCGCCGATAGACCTTGTCGCGGTTTTCAAAACGATACATGTGGATTTCTTCGCCGACCACCCGGTATTTCAGCCTGAAATTCAATATTCTCAAGCGATATGAATTGGCGTCGCCGTGCAGGGGCTTGAACCTGCGGGGGTTTTCTTTTATCTTGTCATAGAGATTTTTGAGGTGCACTTTCACGGAGTGGTCAAGTTTTGATATATCTTTCAGGAAATCTTCCGTAAAAATGAGGCGGTATGCCATTCAGTCAAGCCCCGCGCGCCTTTCGAACTCCTTTTGCGTATATGTTTTGACTTTGCCTTTGCGTATTCCTTCCTCCATCCTGTCCATTTCAGCAATCACTTCCTTGTCGTCTTCATCATCAGATTGCCCTTTCTGCCCTAGATTATATTTGTCGGCAAGTTCCAGCAATCCGGCACGCAGAGCCTCTGTTTTTGTCTGCACTATCCCGCGGCTTATTGCCTCGTCCACGATGTCGGAAAGATAACCTTGGAAATTCACGGTCATGTGCATTTGCTCACCATATTACTTATTTTATATAGGATTTATAATCATTTGTATATAAAATTGATAACTCGTACAGCTAAAGCGCCTTCCTGACTGGAACAGAGCCCGCTTTGTTCGCACAACTTCTGAAAAAAGCCTACAACACTTTTTTGAGGTACTGCCCAGTGTAGCTGTTCTTATTGCGCGCGATGTCCTCGGGCGTGCCCTGCGCGACTATCTCCCCGCCCTCGTCGCCGCCTTCCGGGCCCAGGTCAATCACCCAGTCCGCGGTCTTTATCACGTCGAGGTTGTGCTCGATTATCAGCACGGTGTTGCCCTTGTCGGCCAGGCGCTGCAGGACGGCAAGAAGCCGGGAAACGTCGGCGAAGTGCAAGCCGGTGGTGGGCTCGTCAAGTATGTAGAGCATGGAGCCGTTCTCGCGCCTGCTAAGCTCGGTGGCGAGCTTTATCCTCTGCGCCTCGCCGCCCGAAAGGGTGGTGGAGGATTGCCCCAATGAAATGTACCCCAAGCCGACGTCCACCATGGTCTCAAGCTTGTTTTTCACGGCAGGGATGTTCTGGAAGAACTGCAGCGCGTCCTCCACGCTCATGGAAAGCACGTCGTGGATGTTCTTGCCCTTGTACTTTATCTGCAGAGTTTCGGCATCATAGCGCTTGCCGTTGCATTCCTCGCAGGTGACATAGACGTCGGCAAGGAAAGCCATCTCAATCCTCTTCACGCCGTCGCCTTCGCAGGATTGGCACCTGCCCTTCTGCACGTTGAATGAGAACTGCCCCGGCTCGTAGCCGCGCGCGCGGGATTCCGGCACGCCTGCGAACAGTTCGCGGATTGGCGTGAAAGCGCCGATGTAGGTGACCGGGTTGGAGCGCGGCGTCCTGCCGATGGGCGACTGGTCCACCTCAATCACGTCCGTCAATGCGCCTGCGCCATCTATCCTGTCGAATTTGCCGGGCTCTTCCTTGGACTGGTGGAAATATTTCCGAAGCGCGAGGTAGAGCGTCTCGTTCACCAGCGTGCTCTTGCCCGAGCCCGACACGCCGGTGACGCACGTCATGCAGCCAATCGGGAATTTCACGTCTATTTTCTTCAGGTTGTTCTCGCGTGCGCCCTTCAGCGTGAACCAGCGGGCGGGCTGGCGGCGGATTTTCGGAACGGGTATCACAAGCTCGTGGCGCAGGTAGGCGCCGGTGAGCGAGTCGCGCGTCTTTTCCACCTCTTCAGGGGTGCCGATTGCCATTATCCTGCCGCCGTGCACGCCTGCGCCGGGGCCGAGGTCTATCACGAAGTCTGCGCTGCGCATGGTTTCCTCGTCGTGCTCCACGACCACCATGGTGTTGCCAAGGTCGCGGAGCGTCTTGAGGGTGGCGATGAGCTTGTCGTTGTCGCGCTGGTGGAGACCGATGGACGGCTCGTCAAGCACGTAAAGCACGCCCATGAGGTTCGCGCCAATCTGCGTGGCAAGCCTTATCCTCTGCGCCTCGCCGCCGGACAGCGTCCCGGTCACGCGCGAAAGCGAAAGGTAGCCCACGCCAACGTTGAGCAGGAAATCGAGCCGCGCCTGTATCTCGCGCAGAACCGGGCGCGCGATTGTTTCTTCCGTCTTGGTGAGCTTGAGCGAGCTGAAAAATCCGTAGGCGGATTCCACCGACAAATCCGTCACTTCAATGATGTCTTTCCCGCCCTCTTTTTCGCCTTGCGAAAAAGGGGCACCTTTCTGCGAAGCAGAAAGGGTGTTTACCTTCACCGCAAGCATTTCTGGCTTCAGCCGCTTGCCCTTGCAGGACGGGCAGGGAAGCTCGCGCATGTACTTTTCCAATTCCGCGCGCCGGCTTTCGGAATGCGTCTGCTTGTAGAGCCGCTCGAGGTTGTTTATCACGCCCTCGAACCGGGTCCAGCCCTGGTGGGATGAATCGCCGCTCCTTGACTGGATATGGTACTGCAGCTTCTCGTCGCACCCGTAAAGCACGGCATCGCGCGCCTCGTTGGAAAGCGCGTTGAACTGCGTGTCAAGCGAGAAATCGAACTTCTTGCCCAAGGCTTCCAGCAGGTATGAATAGTAGCCGCCCATTATGGTGTTCCGCCACGGATGTATGGCGCCCTCGCGCAGCGTCTTTTGCCTGTCGGGCACCACCAGGTCAACGTCGAGTATTATTTTCACGCCCATGCCCTTGCACTCCTCGCACGCGCCGTAGGGCGAGTTGAAGGAGAACATGCGCGGCTGCATCTCGCCGATGGATATGCCGCAGTCGGGGCATGAGTTTTTCTGCGAGAAAAGCAGCTCCTTGCCGTGCTCTATCGCGACTATGACGAGCCCGTCGCTGCTTTCGCGCAGGCCTGCTTTCAGCGCCTCGAGCAGCCTCTGCCTGTTCTGGTTCGTGGCAGTGAATCGGTCCACCACCACTTCGATGGTGTGGCGCTTTGCCTTGTCGAGCCGCGGGATGGGCTTGTCAAGCTCCATGAGGCTCCCGTTGACGCGCACGCGCGAAAAGCCTTTCTGCCTGAAGTCGTCGAACAATTTTTCGTAAGTGCCTTTCTTGCCGCGCACTATGGGCGAAATCACCTGGACGTTCTTCCCTTCAGCCCCGCCCTGCGAGAGCACCGCGTTTGCAATCTGCTCGGTTGTCTGGGACGTGATGAGCTTGCCGCATTTTGGGCAATAAGGCACGCCGATGCGCGCGTAAAGGAGCCTGAGGTAGTCGAAAATTTCCGTGGTGGTGCCCACTGTGGAACGCGGGTTGCGCGAGGTGGTCTTCTGCTCGATGGAAATGGCGGGCGAAAGCCCTTCGATGGAATCCACGTCCGGCTTGCCCATGACACCAAGGAACTGGCGCGCGTAGGGCGAGAGGGATTCCACGTAGCGGCGCTGCCCTTCCGCATAAAGCGTGTCGAACGCAAGCGTGGACTTGCCTGAGCCGGACATGCCGGTGATGACCGTGAGGGAATTGCGCGGAATCTCAAGCGAGAGGTTCTTGAGGTTGTGCTCCCTGGCGCCCCTGATGATGATTTTGTCCTGCATGTTTTCACATCTAACCATGAATAATTTTGCCGACGGCTGTCCGGGCGCGTATTTATGGCTAAGGAAGCTTTAAATGGCTGGCTACAGGTATATGCCAGTGGGTTTGGAAGAAAATGCCGAGAGGGAGCAGATAATGGGGGCAAAAAATAATAGGAAAAAACCGCGCCTTTCAATTTGCATCCCGACTTACAACAGGGCCAGCAAGCTCAACCGACTTTTGGGCAATTTATATGAAGAAACCAGTGGGCTGAACGATTCTGTTGAAGTGTGCATTTCGGACAATGCTTCGCAAGACAATACGCAAGAAATTGTGGCAACATGGATGAAGAAAATGCCAATTATCAGCAGCCGGAATCATACAAATCTTGGATTTGATGCGAATGCTTTTTTGCTGCCAACAATCGCCCACGGGGATTTCATATGGTATAGCGGGGATGATGATATTTTCTTCAAGGGTGCTATAAAGCGAATATTGAATGACTTAGAAGAGGCAGATTGTGAAAAAATTGATGTGATAATGGTAAACTACTTTTCAAATGTACGCGGGCTCAATAAAGTTCTGTTTGACAGGTTTGTTTCAGTCTCTATAAACTCCAAGAGATACCCTCCACTTGACCCGTCTTTTATAGGTTCGGTATGTATAAGGCGAAAAGCTGCATTAAAGACGCTTTTATCCATAAAATCAGGCGGGTTAAAGCTTGGTGCGTTTGCGCACACACGCCTGTTCTTGGAGTGTGCATTCCGATCAAAAAATATCGGTGTCGAACCAAATTACTGCGTCCGTATAATTTCAGATGGCGGCATTTTTTCATTTGAAAAAAGGCTATATATGGACGCAATAGTACAACGATATAATCTTGAGATGGATGCGCATTATCCGTGGTTCAATTTTCGGCCGATAGCATCTACATTTGGATCATATCTTACAAGAGCCGCAATCGCTTCCGAGGAGCCAGCACTTGAAAGTTTCCATCAGATAATTTTTCTTATGCACACAGAATCATTGAAACGTTCTGGCAAAAAAAATATGGTTTTGGCAATGAGAATTATGGAACAGATAAGGCGCAACCCCATCGCAAAGGCGTTCCTATGCATATTTTTTGAGGTTTTGCGAAGAGTCCACCCTAATTTAAGAGATATTGCGCCAAATAAGGCAGAATTAGAGTTTCTCAGGAAGGAGATACCCGCGGAAATTGCACGCGCAGAATCCCTATTAAGGACGAAAGACTATGAAACAAAGGTGTGATCCAATGCGATGTTGTTTAGTATCGGTTCATCTAGTTTATCAACAGCTAATACGGTGAAAGCGCCGACATCATAATATTTGCAAGATTTGATCTGATGAACGCGCCAGGTGTTATTGATGGATGTTGTGATTTGTGAACCGGAACTCAGTTATCGCGGGGGCGGACAGGAGGTAATCCGCAAAATTGCTGAGCGGTTCAATCCGATAATTTATACAACTCATTATGATCCGTCCAAAATGCTCCCTGAACTGAAGGAATTCGACATACGCCCTATTTGGGTACACATACCAAAGTTTTCCTCGCAGTTTCTCAACAATGTTCGCTCCGGCGCGTTTTGGTTGTCTTGCCCGTGTTTTAAGATCCCAGGTAGTTATGACGTATTGAATGCCCATGGCCCGCCAAGCCAATGGCTTAGGTACAGAAATGAACGGGTATGCTGGTGTTGCAACAGCCCTTATAGAGGTGCATATGATCTTTGCGGATATACCCAAAGAAATACGCCTGTTTATTATAAGGCACCCCGGCTCGCTTTTGTCAGATTGGCCAAAGTGCTTGATGGCGGCGCAGTTCCAAAAATCGAAAAAATATGCGCAAACTCAGGCACTGTGAAAAAAAGGATAGGAAAATATCTCCATAGAGACGATGCTGAAATAATCAACCCCGGTGTTGATATAAAAGACTACACATGCAAAGACTTCCAGAAGTTCTTCTTCTATCCATCAAGATTTATCCCTGAGAAAAGGATGGAATATGCCATATCTGCATTCAGGAAAGCCGGGCTCCCAAAGAGTTGGAAGCTGGTAATCGCGGGTTTTGTTCAAAATGACGTTGAGAATAACTACCTTAATCATCTTCGCTCGATTTCCAATGAAGATGTCGAATTTGTTACCAACGCAAGCAAAACGCAGCTATTCGACCTCTATTCTACCTGCTACGCAGGCTTATTCTGCGCCATCAACGAGGACTGGGGGTTGACGCCGATTGAAGCCATGGCATCCTCAAAACCGGTAATCAGCGTAAATGAAGGCGGCCCCACGGAATCGGTTATTGATGGCAAGACGGGATTCCTTGTGAATAGCCCTGATGAAATGGCGCAAAAGATGCATTTCCTTGCGAACCATCCAGGCATATGCGAGCGTATGGGCAAGGCAGGCAGGAGACGGGTGGAGCAGAACTATACATGGAAGATATTCCTGGACAAAATGGAAAAGGCATTCAAGGAAACCGCAAAAATGTAAGCAAGTATTAGAGACGTACAAGCCGTTCCATTTCAGCCATTATTTTCCCTGCGATTTTATCTGCATCATACTTTCTGCTTTCGGCAATATTTGCTTCGCCATAGCGCTCTTTTCCAGCAGCAAGCGCAGATATAAGAGCAGCTGCCAATACCCGGCTATCTTTTGGAGGTATAACAGCCCCGTTCTGTTTTTTGATGAGACACCTCACTCCGCCCACGTTGCTTGCAACGACGGGCAAGCCAGATGCCATCGCTTCCAGAAGCACTATCCCGAACGCTTCACCCGCAAAAGATGGCAGAGCAAAAACATCTGCGCAGTTAAAAATGCCATAAAAGTCGTCGTCCATTAGTTTTCCAAGGAACTTTGTGTTCTTATCTATGCGCAATTCACGGGCAAGGCGATTGAGAAACGCAAGCTGGCCATTATCTTCGCCCACTATCAACAGACGGGCATCAGGATATTCCAGAAGCACCGTTGGAAATGCGCGCAAAAGGTATTCTAGCCCTTTGTTTTTTGCCAGCCTGCCAACAAAAAGTATTTTTTTTCCAGTTCCAAGGCGATATTTTTTGACCGCTTTTTTTCCAAGGGCAGGATGGAAGTATTTTTCCACTTCAATCCCATTAGGCAGTATAGTTATCTTGTCAAGCGGCACCCTAAAAGTTGCGGATACCTTTTTCTTTTCAGTTCTGGTGAGGCAAATTATTTTGTCCGCCAGACCAAACGAAACCCTTCCAAAAGACAGGTCAAAAATCTTTTTTACAAATGCGGGATGCGTTGTTTCTTCGGAATAATGCGGTGTGAAAAGCACAGGTTTGCCTCCCAGCTTTGCGGCCACGATTGCACAATAAGAAACAAAATACCCATAACCATTCACAAAGACCGCGTCAAAATCAGGCTTTAAGAACATCCTGAATGGAAGCGCAGGGATAATTGTCAGTGCATCAATAGAAAATATCCTAAATGAGCGCAGGCGCGAAACAACAATCCCGTTTTCATTGGTTGCAAACGCATTCAACTTCCTGTTGCTGGATGTTTCAGCATAATCAGAGCAATAAACGGACACGGCATGCCCTTGCCCGGCAAGCCTAGTTCCGACCAGATATGTGTATGTCTCAACCCCTCCTATCGCAGGGTGAAACCTGTTTGTGGCAATCAGTATTCTCATTTCGCCCCATCTCCAACAAACCATTTCAACGACATTATATATGATTTTTCAGCATGGGCGTATTTTTTTGTGTAAAATGCCATTGCAATCTTTCCAAGCGCAGCTGCCTTGCCGCTATCACCCATAAGTTGGATGATTTTTTCCGCGTATTCTTCGGGAGTTTCACATGGTATTATTGCTGCACACTCAGCCGCAGGGTCTATTTCTTGTTTTACAAAATTGGACGTTACAACCGGCACGCCAGCTTCCAATGCGTCCAGCACCTTGTTCTGGATGCCTGCGCCACATTTTATAGGGGCCAAGAACACCTTTGCGTTTGCAATTGCATGGCTATAATGGCGCACAGTTCCTAAATATTTGGCACCGCCTATTTTGCCGCAATTTCCCGCCCCAAGAACTGTGATGGAAATGCCTTTCAAAAGAGGAAAAATATCCCGCTTTGCAAATTCAAGCGCTAATTTGTTCGGATAATAATCCCATCGCCCGCTCATTATCAGGCCGCCCTTCTTTTTGGCGGTTGGGAATGCATTGACTGCCCTTATGTTTGGAAGAACGATGGCGCCGTGACATTGTATGCCGCTCGTTTTAAGGTCCGATTCGCTAATATATGCTACGCGCGCAAAGGATTTCGAAAGTCTGCGTTCAAAGCCCCTGTAGAGCGTTTTCTCAAGTGCGAATAATAATTTATGGATAGGGCGCGACTCTTCATTCTCAAAGGACGAAAACAGTGAATAACCCGAATCGCAATAGTCGAGAACCTTCTTTTTGGCAGGAATATCTGCGCAAAGTGCGCCTGCAGCGGCCCAATAAGCCCAGATATTGTCAACCTCGGCATGTTTTATTTCTTCCTCAAGCGCTTTTTTTGCTTTTTCAGAATAAAATACAGATATGGAAAACGGCATTCCCTTAAACAGCGTGTTTTGCATGCATTCAAAAAATCGGTTTGCACCCAGCGTGCGTATGGTTCCGGGCAAATCCGCCATTTCAGACGAGGAACGGGAAACGGTCAACCCTGAAACGCATCGTTCTTGTTTTACCAGATGGCTGATTTCAATGCAATCGCCGTTCTTTTTCAAGAAGTAGTAGAAATATATGTCAAAATACTTGCTTAGGAATTTTAACTGGCTAATGACCCTATTCCCATAACCACCGATATACGGATAGTAATGTGCAACATATGCAAGTTTTTTCCTCGGTAGATTTTTCACTTTTTCTGCCCCCTTTCAACGCCAATCGCACTCAAATGTGAATGCCCATTATTCAACGCGCCATGCTTTTTTTCTCTTTATGTGTATTTTCTTTTGCCTTCTTCGTGCGTGCCTTTTGTTTAGTTTTCATTGCACTATCTGTTTTTCCCGACAGCTCGCCTAATTGGTCGCGCAACTCAATCGCGCGCTCGAAGTCAAGGTCCTCCGCCGCGCGCTGCATCTCGGCTTCCAGGTTGATGGCAAGCGCGCGGAGCTCGGCATCCGACATTGCGCGCTTCTTGGCATCCTCTTCCTCGTCCATGCCGGGCGCAAGCTGCGAGACGCCCACGGTCTTGAAAATCGTCTTGGGCGTGATGTTGTGCAACTTGTTGAATTCCTCCTGGACGGCGCGGCGGCGCGAGGTTTCCGCGACCGCGTTCTTTATCGCGTCAGTCTCCTTGTCACAGTAAAGTATGACCGTGCCCCCTGCGTTGCGCGCCGCGCGGCCCATGGTCTGGATGAGCGAGGTCTCGTTCCGGAGGAACCCTTCCTTGTCGGCGTCAAGTATTGCGACAAGCGAAACTTCCGGGAGGTCCAGCCCCTCGCGCAGCAGGTTGATGCCCACCAGGCAGTCGAACTCGCCCAGGCGGAGCTTGCGGATGATTTCGGTGCGCTGTATCGTTTCCACCTCGGAGTGGAGGTAGCGCACTTTCACGCCCTTTTGCACCAGGTAATCCGTGAGGTCCTCCGACATCCTCTTGGTGAGCGTGGTGACCAGCGTGCGCTCGTTCTTCGCAGCGCGCGCCTGTATCTCGCGCATGAGGTCCTCGATTTGCCCTTCGGTTTTCCGGATGGAAATCTGCGGGTCAAGAAGCCCGGTGGGGCGCACCAGCTGCTCCACAATCTGGAATGAAGTGTTGCGCTCATACTCCGCGGGCGTTGCCGATACGAACACGACGTTTTTCATCTTAGCGGAAACTTCGTTTCCGCTTCTGGAAAAATCCTCTCGGGATTTTCCCATGTGAGCCTCGAATTCCTCGAACCGAAGCGGGCGGTTGTCGTATGCGCACGGCAGGCGGAACCCGTAGTCAATCAGGTTTTTCTTGCGCGTGCGGTCGCCGTGGTACATGCCATGCAGCTGCGGCAAGGTGACGTGCGACTCGTCAATCACGATGAGCGCATCCTGCGGCAGGAAGTCCATGAGGGTGTAGGGCGGCTGCCCGGGCAGCCTTCCGTCGAAGTGGCGCGAGTAGTTCTCGATTCCCTTGCAGTAGCCGAGCTCCTCGATGAGCTCCAGGTCGTAGTTGGTGCGCTGCTTCAGCCGGTAGGCTTCCATCGGCTGCAGGTCGGGCAGGCGCGCCTCAAGCTCCGAGCGGATTCCGCGCAGCGCCTTCTCCTTTGCGCTTTGCGGCACGATGTAATGCTTGGCCGGGAAGATGCGCACTTCCGGAAGCTCGTCAAGCTTCGCGCATGAGATTGGCTCGCAGACCAGTATTTTTGAAACAATGTCGCCGTCAAGGATGATGCGGATGATTTCCTGCTGGTAGCCCGGCACGACGTCTATGGTGTCGCCCTTTGCGCGGAAAATCCCGGGCTTGAGGTCTATCTCATTGCGCTCGTACTGGATGGCGATGAGCGAGGAAAGGAGCGCGGAGCGGTCTATCTTCTCGCCCTTCCGTATGTCCACGGCCATCTCGAGCCATTCCTTTGGCGAGCCGAGCCCGTAGATGCAGGAAACTGTGGAAACGATGATTGCCGGCCCAGGCGAAAGGAGATAGGCGGTGGACTGGAGCCGCAGCCTCTCGATTTTCTCGTTTATCTGCGCGTCCTTCTCTATGTAGGTGTCCGACGCCGGGATGTAGCTTTCAGGCTGGTAGTAGTCGTAGTACGAAACGAAATAGCCAACCTTGTTCTGCGGGAAGAACTGGCGGAACTCGGCATAAAGCTGCGCCGCAAGCGTCTTGTTGTGCGAGATGACGAGCGCGGTGCGCCCGGTGCGCGCGACCAGGTTGGCGATGGCAAAAGTCTTGCCGCTGCCCGTCACGCCGAGCAAGGTTTGCTTGCCGCCTTTCTTCACCCCTTGCACAAGCTTGTCCACTGCCTCCGGCTGGTCGCCGGAAAGTGAAAATGGTGCCACTAGATGATATTCCATCATGTAGATGTTTCGCGCCGCTCCGATTTTAAAGCATGGTGGCGCGCGGCAGATGCATCGCCAGACAGCGGCAAATCGCCATGCAGAACAGCGTCAGAACATTACTCCGTAAAGTCTCTCGTATTCCTTGTGGTCCCCGACAAAAAAAACTGTTTTTGTTTTCTTTCTCATGTCCATCGTGTAAAGCGCGCGGTATTGCCCAATCTCGAGAACCAGGATGTCGGGATGCTCTTTCAATGAGCGAGTGGGTGCGCGGATTGCCATCGCATCCGCCTTCTTTTTTATCATGTCTGACACTGCCTTGTCCATTTTCTTGAGTGCTGTTGCTGCCTTTTCAGAATACAGAACTTTGTACTTGCCAGCATCGACAACCATCCACTCACTTAGATTTCACTGCTTTTGTATAAACGCGCCTTGCCTGCCTTGACCTTGCGATATTCCGACTCGGCATCCTTGAACATCATCTCTTCAATTACTTCTTCCTTGGTTTTCACCGCGCCGTACTTTGCGGCAAGTTCCACTGCCCCGACGCGGAAGATATCCGCCTTGGATTTGAATATTCCTTTCTGAAGAAGGCGCTCGACTGCTTCAGAGACAAAATCATCGTATTGCAGCATGGTTGACTTCATCGGAATCACCTGTGTAGATATACAATGGTCGTATATATAATATTTTGCGTCCATTCTGCTTTTTGCCCCCTTCTTTTTATAATTCTATTCTCCCTAATTCGGCATGGAGAGGATGATTTTTATGACCGACGCTAAAATGCACATGCTTACGCCCGGGCCCGTGGCGCTTGCAGACCCGATACGCCTTGCCCAGAGCAAGGAAATGATATACCACCGCGGGCCTGAAATCAAGGTGCTCGTAGAGGGCATAGTCTCCGCAATGAAAAAGGACTTCAACGCGGACCACATTTTCCTGGTGACCGGCTCCGGCACGGCGGGCCTTGAGATGGGATGGGCTTGCCTCACAAAGCCAACCGACAAGGCGCTCGTCCTGGCAAACGGGACGTTCGGCGACAAGCTCGCCGCGTGCGCAAAAATCTACTGCCCCAACACCCAGGTGGAAAAGCTGCCGCTGGGCAAGGGATGGAGCCTTGAGCGGGCGAAAGCATTCATAGACAACTCGGGCGCGCAGGTGTTCGGCATGGTCTATAATGAAACGAGCACGGGCGTGCTCAACGACGCGCGCGCGATTTGCAGGTACGCAAAAAGCAAGGGCATGGTGACGATACTGGACGCGGTCTCGGCATGGGCGTCCGCCCCGCTTGACATCAAGGATTTCGGCGTGGATTTCACGGCGACGGCGTCGCAGAAGGCAATTGGCGCGGCGCCGGGCGTTGCAATCGTGGCCTGCACGGACGAGGCGATGAAGCGCGCGGAAGGGATTCCTGCGCGCAGCTTCTACCTCGACATGAAGAAATTCAAGAAAGAGATGGACGGCTTCCAGACGCCCACCACGCCGGCGGTGTCGGTGCTTTATTCCGTGAAGGCGGCGATTGAATACATAAACGAGCAGGGCGGGTTTGACGCGCACAGGGCGAAGCACGCCGCTGCAGCCGCAAAGTCAAGGAAGTTTGTGGAAAGCATTGGCTTTGCCGTTTTTGCCGAGCCTGGCTTTTACTCGCCGTCCATCACTGGCTTTGTCATGGACGACGCGGACGGCTTCAGGAAGCGCCTGCGCGAGAAGTACGACCTTGTCACTGCGCGCGATTTCGGCGACCTGAAGGGCAAGTTCTTCAGGATTTGCCACCTCGGCAATTTTGACGACGCGCACCTGGATTATGCTTTTGCCGCGATAAGGAAGGAGCTTGGCAAGTGAAGCAAGTGAATATCGGGATAAGATGAAAATCCGGAAGGGCTGCGCCCTTCTGCCTTTTCGCCCGCAGAGGACAAAGTCTGCGGACAGACTTTGTCCGCATATGGAAATCCGATGTGCATTTTGCGAAGCAAAATGCATCAGACATCGAGCCGCGGCTCGATGCCGATAGGATTTACATATACAATGAAAAAATGGAGGTAGTTGCCCGTGAAAATCGTGATTGCTGATGCAATGGAGCCCGACGTGGTCGCGGCGATTTCAAAGCTTGGGGAGACATCAGTGTCCCCGGCTGACCTGAAAGGCGCGCTTTCAGGCGCAGATGCGCTCATCGTAAGGAGCGCGACAAAAGTCACGGAGGAGCTTCTCACGCACGCGCCCAATCTCAAATTGGTTGCGCGCGCAGGGGTGGGGCTGGACAACGTGGACCAGGAGGCGTGCAAAAAGCGCGGCGTAAAGGTGGTGAACACGCCGGGCGCATCCACCAATTCCGTTGCTGAGCTTGCGCTCGCCATGATGTTTGCCATTTGCCGCAGGCTTCCGAAGGCGGATGCCAGCATGAAGTCGAAGCAGTGGCTGAAAAAGGAGCTTACCGGCACGGAAATCATGGACAAGACGCTGGGCATCGTCGGATTGGGAAGGATTGGCGCCTCGCTTGCAATCAAGGCGCAGGCGCTGGGCATGAGGGTGGTTTATTTCGACCCGCACAACAAGGCGTCCACCCTGGGCAGGAAAGTGTCCCTTGACGAGCTGTTCGCAAACTCGGATTACATCTCGCTCCATGTGCCGCTCACGCCCGAGACAAAGGGCATGATAGGCGAGGCAAACATCGCGAAGATGAAGAGGACGGCGGTGATTGTGAACACCGCGCGCGGCGGCCTTATTGACGAGGACGCGCTTTACAACGCGCTGAAGGAAGGGCGAATCGGCGGCGCTGCGCTCGACGTCTATCCGCAGGAGCCGTACGGCGGCAAGCTGTGCGAGCTGCCAAACGCCCTGCTCACGCCGCACATGGCGGGCAGCACAAAGGAGGCGCAGGCGAGGATTGGGACTGAACTGGTCGCGAGGCTTCGCGAGGAGCTGGGCTGAATGCTTTCGTTGAAACTTATCCGTGAAAACCCGTCAATCCTGGAGGACTCGCTCAGGAAACGGCAGGCAGACACTGCGCCGGCATCAGCGCTCATGGAGCTTGACAGGAAATGGCGCGTGGTGAAGAACGAGGCGGACAACCTGAAGGCAGAGAGGAACGCCGCGTCCATGAAGATTTCAGAGGCGAAGAAAAAGGGGGAAAGCGCGGATGCGATACTCGCCACCACGAAAAAGCTCGCAGCAGACATTTCCGCAGCCGATGAGAAGGCAAATGCGCTCGAGGCGCAGATGAACGAGATACTCCTTACCGTTGCAAACATCCCCGACAAGAGCGTGCCGGTTGGCAAGGACGAGGCAAGCAACCCGGAAGTGCGCAAGTGGGGCATGCCAAGGCCCACAAGCAAGGACGCCAAGCCCCACTACGAGGTCGCGGACAAGAGGCTGATTGATTTCGAGAGGGGCGCGAAGCTGTCGGGGCACCGCTTTGTTTTCCTCAAGGGGCTTGCAGCGCGGCTTGAGCGCTCGCTCATAAATTTCATGCTGGACCTCCAGGTGATGAACGGATACACCGAAGTGCTGCCGCCGTTCATGGTGAACAGGAAGGCGATGGTCGGCACGGGGCAGTTCCCGAAATTCGCGGTGGAGCAGTACAAGATAGAGGAAGAGGACCTGTACATGATACCAACCGCGGAAGTGCCGGTCACGAACATGTTCTCCGGGGAGATATTGGCCGAGGAGCAGCTCCCGATGGGCTTCTGCGCGTATTCCACGTGCTTCAGGCGCGAGGCAGGCTCGTACCAGAAGGACATCAAGGGCATAATGCGCCAGCACCAGTTCGACAAGGTGGAGCTTGTGAAATTCACCAAGCCCGAAGAGTCGTTCCACGAGCTGGAGAAGCTCGCAAAGGATGCGGAGTCGGTGCTCCAGAAGCTTGACCTTCCATATCGCGTGATTGAGCTTTGCACCGGCGACCTTGGCTTTTCGGCTGCGAAAACCTATGACATCGAGGTATGGCTGCCCTCGCAGGACAAGTACCGCGAGATTTCGTCATGCTCGAACTGCACGGACTTCCAGGCAAGGCGCGCGAACATACGCTTCAGGCGCGCGGGAAAGCCGGAGTTCGTGCACACGCTGAACGGCAGCGGGCTTGCAGTGGGCAGGACGATGATTGCCATCATGGAAAATTACCAGGACGAGAACGGCTTTGAAGTGCCCAAGGCGCTGCGCGACTACATGCGCTGCGACAGGGTGGAATTCTAGTCAGCCCGGTCTTTTTCCAGAGCAGCCTTGACTTTTTTGGGCGGAGTTCTAGCCTTTTGCAGGCGCGCCCCCCTCTTTTTCTATCTTTTCCTTTATCTCTGCAAGGAGCTTCCCGTTCCCCTCAAGGAGCATCTCGAAAACCTGCTCGGGGTCGCCGAGCGTGAAATGCGCGTCTTCCAGCTTGCGCCTGAGTATTTCCATGCCCTGCTGCCGCGCGGAGAGCTTTTTCTCGCGCGAGAGCTTGATTTGCGCGATTCTCTCCTTCAGGTTCTCCGAGTTCATGCCGTTGTCAATGAAGACGTTTTCGCCAAAATGCGGCAGGGAAAGGTCGGCAGCGCCGAAGCCCTGTGCAAGCGTGCCCTTCACCACGATTTTTATGAGCGGGGCGGGCGCGCCTGCGGGCGCGGATGAAAGGAGGCGCGAGGCTTCGGCCCCGACCTTCGCCCTTATTTCGTCGGGCTTTGCGGCGTCGAATGCAAGGATGGAATGGAAAAGCTGGCGGGAGGAGATTGGGCGGAATTCCGCCTTGCGCGAACGGGTGTCGTAAAGGAGCCAGCCGCGCGGGCCAACCTCGTCCTTGCGCATCTGGGTCACCACGGTGCTCCCGGGGTTCAGCACCTTGCCTGACAGGCAGGGCTGGTGCACGTGCCCGCAGAGGTAAAGGTCATAGCCGCCCGGAAGGTCGTCAAACGTTATGAAAGAGTCGTTGCCTGAGACGTCGAATTCCTGGAAGGACTGGTGCACCGCGAAGATGTTGAATGCGCCTTGCACCGGCTTGCAGGCTGCCTGCGGAAGCGCTGCGCGCGCCATGTCCTCGGGCACGCTGCCCATGCCGGAGATGGCGGCCTGCTCGCCGCCGTGCCTGTGCAGGATGGTGTGGTTGTGGAAGTTCTGCAGAAGCCCGGCCTGCGCCAAAAGCCCGGTCGGGTGCACAAACCCCTTGGCGCGCCTGTCGTGGTTGCCATGGATTGCGTATATCGGCACGCCTTCGATGCCGCGCGAATGGAAGATGGCAAGCGCCTCGCAGAGGATGGTGGTCACGTCGGCGAGGGTTTCCATGCGGGGCAGCGGCGTGTCGAAGTTGTCCCCGCCAAGTATGAGGAGGTCTGCCTCGCGCGCGGCTGAAAGGATGGCTTCCCTGCCCTGATTGTGCGCGTCCGTTTCAAAGCGGCGGTAGCCGAAATGTGTGTCTGTTACGAAGGCGACCTTCATGCTTGTGATTGGGCATGAAAGCTTTATAAAAAGAGAAATCCATTACCCATGCATGGTTGACAGGCTGATATTTGCAGGCGTGATGATAATCGCCGTGGTTGCAGTGGTTTACCTGCTTTCGCGCTAGTTTTTTCCCTCTGAGCCCTAGAAAAGTTTATAAACTCTTCTATTAATAACGGGATAACAACTTTTTAAAATCTAACTATCAGCGATGCTAGTGGATATCGAGGTGGGAGATTGGCTATCGAGAAATGCCCTGAATGCGGAAGCGCAAGGCTTACGCGGGACTACGAAAAAGGGGAAATCGTCTGCTCAAATTGCGGGCTCATCATTGCGGAAAACCTAGAGGACCCGAGGCCCGAGTGGCGCGCGTTCGACGCCGAGCAGCGCGAGAAGCGCGCGAGAGGCGGCGCACCAATCAAGTTCATGCGCCCGAACAAGGGGCTTGTCACTGAAATTGACCAGTACAACCGCGACATACGCGGCGCCAAGATTTCGCCCAAGAAGCAGGCGCAGCTGTACCGCATGAGGAAGTGGCACAAGAGGGCATCCATCGCATCGTCAATGGAGAGGAACCTTGCCATCGCGCTTTCCGAGCTTGACAGGATTGCATCCTACCTCGGCCTGCCGGACTCCATCCGCGAGTCGGCAGCACTCCTTTACAGGAAGTGCATCAAGGCGGAGCTCATCCGCGGAAGGCTCATCGAGTCGGTGGTGTCCGCCGTGATTTACGCGACATGCAGGATGCAGGGCATCCCGAGGACGCTGGACGAGATTTCGCGCGTTTCAGGAATCGAGAAGAAGGAAATCGGGAGGGCGTACCGCTTTGTGAGGCGCGAGCTCGACATAGACGTCCCGCTCACCGACCCTGCGCACTATGTGCCGAAGTTCACGGCAGCGCTCAAGCTGTCAGGGCACGTGCAGGAGAGGGCGATTTCGCTTCTCAAGAAGGCGATTGCGAAAGGGCTCATCTCAGGGCGCGGGCCGACAGGCGTTGCCGCGGCAGCCGTTTACATCGCATCCGCAATGTACGGCGAGAGGCGCACGCAGAAGGAAGTGGCTGACGTCGCTGGCGTAACAGAAGTGACAATCAGGAACCGCTACCGCGAACTCAAGAAGGAACTCAACCTGAAGGTAACCCTGTAAGTTGCCTTCTTTTTTCTTTATTTTTTCAGATTGACAGCGAAAGCTTCAAAAAATTACAGCGGCCCGCTCGCTTGACTGTTGGGCTGAATAAAGTTGACTGCAAAAAGCGGGTGCTTTGCAGGCAGCCCAGCATCAAAAGACGATTTTCTGGACTTTCTCCACCGCCTCGCGGAAGTTCCTGTTCTCGTTGTACGCGCGGTAGAGGAAGAAGTAGGCAAAGCCGGCCGCGAACCAGAGCGCGGCGAAGTTCCTGCCCTCCACGTGCAGGAGCGCGACGAGCCCGAAGATGGCGACGCACGAGACCGCGCCGATTATCGTGATGATGGAAATGTCTGCCCTGCCAACCCTTATGTTCAGGGGCACCTTGAACGGGCGGGGCAGGTCGGGCTCGGAAATGCGCAGCTTGAGAAGCGAGAAGTTCGTCATGGTGTAGGCGGTGAGCGCGCCGAACGCGTAAAGCTCGCCCAGGAAAATCATGTCGCCGCTGTAGGCAAGCGCCATCGCGATAAGGGAGAAAATTATTATGGTGAGCCAGGGCGTGCAGAACTTCGGGTGGAGCCAGTTTACCCTGCGGGATATCATGCCCACCTTGCTCATGAAGTACGCCACGCGCGACACGCCGATTATGCCCGTGTTTGCCGACACGAAGCAGACAAGGAAGCCCGCGAACGCCACGATTGGCACGAGCAGGTTGGCGAACGGAAGCGCCTGCACGATTGGCACGAGGGGGCTGCTCATGTTGTCTGCAAGCGCCTTGGGCGAGACGATGCCGAGCGCCATGACGGAAAGCAACGTGGCAAAAAGCAGGACGAAGAAAAGCGCCATGAAGGTGGCGCGGGGGATTATCTTTTCAGGCCGGCGCGTCTCCTCGGCGCCCTGCGAGATGCTCTCGATGCCCACGAACGCAACCATTGCAAGCGTGATGGAGTAGAGGAAATCGTGCCAGCCGGGGCCTTCCTCCACCGGCACCACGCCGGCAAGGAAGCGCTCGGTTGAAAACGCGGAAGTGTAGCCGAGGTCAATAATGGCTATGAGGATGATTATCACCACCACGGTGAGCGCGGAGTTCACGAACGAGGACTCGCGTATGCCGAGCAGATTCACAAGCAACAGGATGAATATCAGCGCGGACGCCACAAGCGGCACGGACATCGCCGGGAAAAAAAATGAGAGGTAGCCTGCCGACGCCACGGCGAACAGCGCGATGTCTATAGTGTAGTCGAGCATCAGGCCCCAGCCCGCAATGAAGCCTGCAAGCGGCCCGAACGCGCGCTTGCCGAACGATGACGAGCCGCCTGAAACCGGGATTGCCGAGCCAAGCTCGGCGTAGGACAGGCCAGACGTCACATAGACTATGGCGGCAATGAGGATGGCGAACGGCATGAGGCCGTGCGCATACGCCGCGATGAGGCCGAGCGCCAGGAAAATGTCAGCGCCCACGTCGGCAAAGCCCATGGAAAAGCTGCCCAGGAGGCCTAGCTCCTTTTTCAGCTGGCCGGGTTTTGTTATGATTTCCATGCGTAGCCCTTGATGGTTTTCGAGCCGTATGCAGGCTCATTTTTTCTTTTCCTCAAGATATGAATAAGCGGAATATGCCGCGTTCACTGCCTCGCCAACGCCGGTTATCACCTGCTTGAAGCGGTTGTCCGACACGTCGCCCGCCGCGAAAAAGCCGGGCACGGATGTTTCCGAGTTGCGGTTGATTTTCACGTAGCCTTTGGAGTCTGTTTCCACGCCGGCTTCCTTTGCCAGCGCGGAGAGGGGCGAGTGGCCCACCGCCACGAAAACCGCGTCGAGGGGAAGCCTGCCGCTCCCGTTGTAGGGCTTGTCAAGAATGACGCCGCTTGCCTTTTTCTCGCCAAGGATTTCCAGCACGTTGGTGTTGTAGATGATTTCTATTTTCGGGTGCTTGACGAGGGCGTCGTAGTTCGCCGGCTCCGCGCGTATCCTGTCGCCGCGGTAGATTACATAGACCTTGCTTGCGAACTGCGTAAGCAGCAGCGTATCCTTCACCGCGCAGTCCGCGCCGCCGATTACCGCCACCGTTTTTCCCTTGTAAAAGCCGCCGTCGCAAAGCGCGCAGTAGTGCACGCCCTTGTTGGCGAACTCCTTTTCCCCCTTTACCCCGAGCTTCCTCCATTCCGTGCCAGTTGCGTAAAGCACCGTCCTGCATTCGTACTTGCCGGCGTCTGACTCGATGGAAAACGTGTCGTCGGATTTGCGCGCGATTTTGGAGGCTTTCCCGTCCTTTATTTCCACGTTGGGGTAGGCGCGCGCGTGCGCCTCAATCTTGTCGGCAAGCTCCATGCCGCCAATCGAGATGAAACCGGGATAGTTTTCCACCATGTGGGTGAGCGTGATGGAGCCGCCGCGCATTTCGCCTATCACCAGCGTCTTGAGGCCCAGCCTGCCCGCATACATTGCCCCCGCCAGCCCGGAAACGCCCGACCCGACCACGATTATGTCGTATAGCATATTACCACGCGAAGGATAGCACGGCAACCCTTTTATTGGTGCGGAATGCCGCCGCATCCTCCCGCCTAAAAAGGCGCCACTCGCTTTTTTAATCCTACTTGCGCCATCCCTTCCCATGAGATGCCCTTATTGCGCGCACAGCGAAACGGATGTCGTGGACAGCCGCGACACCGACGACTTCCGCATCAGGCGCCGCCGCGAGTGCTCCAAGTGCAAGCGCAGGTTCACCACGTACGAGGAGGTGGACAAGGAGGACATCTTCGTGATAAAAAAGGACGGCAGGCGCGAGAAGTTCGACAGGCGCAAGCTCATGTCCGGCCTGGAAAGGTCGTGCGAAAAGCGCCCGGTTTCCCGCGAGCAGATTGAGGAGATGGCGAACTGGGTGGAAGGGAAGCTGCGGAAGAGCGGGAAAAAGGAGATTGAGACAAACGGCATCGGCGAGCTTGTGATGGAGCGCCTGCGCAAGGTGGACGACGTCGCTTACATACGCTTCGCGTCCGTGTACCGCTCGTTCACGGACATTGACTCGTTCGAGGACGCGCTTAAGAAGCTCAAGAGGAAGAAATAGCAATCGGGCAAACATTGGTGAAAAAATGAAAACTTACTTCCAGGTCGCATTGTTCTTCGCGCTCACGCAGATAATCGGGATATACGCCGGAGTTGTGCTCATACAGGGCGCAATGACGAACCCGGACATCCAGTCGCTTTCCGTTGCGCCCATGCCGACTGCCAACGACCCCATGAACGCGCTGTTTTTCCTCGGATACATACTTTTCGGCGCAGTCGCGGTGATACTTGCTGCGCGCTACTACAAGGGAATGATGATGTTCCGGCTCCTCGAGGCGATGGTGATATTTTCCGCGTCAAGCATAGTTTTCTTCGCCTTCGCGCTGTTCCCGCTTAACATGGGGCTGCTGGAGGCGCTTGCTTTCGGCGGCGTGCTGGGCGCGCTGCTTGCAGCCGCAAAATTCGCCTGGGCAGGGGCAAAGAATGCCGCCGCCATAATATCCAGCGCGGGGGTGGGGGCGATATTCGGCTTTTCGCTCGGTTTCCTGCCCGCGGTCATTTTCACAATCCTGCTCTCGATATACGACTACATCGCGGTCTTCAAGACAAGGCATATGGTGGAGATGGCGCGCGAGCTTTCCACGCGGGACCTGTCATTCGCGGTGACTGCGAAAGAGGCGCCTGCAAGGAAGCAGGATGAAAACGCCGAAGCGTACGTGGAGCGCGCGAACAGGGACGGGGACAGGCTGGACCTTGGGACCGGCGACCTGTCCGTCCCCGCCATGGTTGCAGTGTCGGCTTATACGCTTGGCCCCAACGGCCTGATTTACTCGCTTGCTGTTGCCACGGGCTCCACCATCGCGCTCTACGCGCTTCTGAAGTTCGTGTCCAAGCAAAGGGTTTTCCTTCCCGCGCTCCCGCCAATCTGCCTGGGCGGACTGCTTGCGCTCCTGCTTGTAAAACTAGCCGGATTTTGAGCACAATTTTTCCGGGAGAAAGCATATTTATAAACAGCCTTCGGCATATTCACCTCATGGAAAGTGATGTGGCATATCCGAGCGTTGAGAGGATAGTTGAATTCAATTTCCTTGTGCTCACGTTGATAAAAGTGAAAAAAGCCGATTCACACCGCGTGCTTAGCTACCCAAAAATAATGGAAGCGGTCGAGGAATGCCAAAACGCCGAAGGAGACATATACAAAAAAGCAGCCGCCTTGTTAGAAGCGCTTGTGAAAAAACACGCTTTTGCAAGCGGAAACCGGAGAACTGCGTTCATCGCAGCAAAATCATTCGTGCTTTCAAATGGAGGCAAATTCAAGATAGTTGATGACCCTAATTATGCAAGGGTAATGCAGGGAGTACGAGAAGATTATTATTCGAATGAAGAAATAATGGAGTGGATAAAGCATGGCAAAATCAGGGAATTCAAGCGAAGCCTCTAGGCTCAAAATAGTATCAGAGGAAATTGCGAGCTTCAACAAGATTGTGGATGGGCACAGGAAGCTTCTCAATGCAATAGGCGGACTTTAGCTGCGCTCCTGCTCGTAAAACTAGCCGGATTTTGATTTCTTCTTTCCGCCCTTTTCAGGCTTTTGGCTCTCTTTAGCCGCAGGCATTTTTGCATGGGGGCTTGCAGCACCCCCAGTTCCGAGGGAATCGTCAACCTTGCTGAGCAGTTCTTCCTCTTTCCTTGCCGCGTCCTTTATTTCCTGCACGAGCGCGTTGATTGCCGCGTCGTCAAAGCCGTGCGCGGCTGCGCCTTCCTCTATTGTCTCGTAAGCTGCCAGGCCGCAGCCTATGCAGTGGAAGCCATGCTCAAGGAGTATTGATGCTGAAACAGGGTGGTTGAGCACAAGCTCGCCAATGGGCGTTTTGCGGCTGATTTCCATTGCCATGGCGGCAATGATGCGCCAATGCCCTTTAAAGCTTTCGTACCAAATTCCTCCCATTACGAGGTTTAGTTGGATGGATGACTACGAAAAAATGCTTGACAGGGCGCGCGCGGCGCTGCCCGAAAAAACGCTCGCCTTCGAGCGGTTCGAGACGCCGCAGGTGGAATCATTCCTGCAGGGCAGCAAGACGCTCGTGAGGAATTTTGACATCATACTCCAGAAGATACGGAGGCCGCCGGAGCTGCTGTCCAAGTACTTCAGCCGCGAGCTCGCCGTCCCGGTCACGATACAGGGCGGGAAGCTGGTGCTCAACGGCAAATTCTATACGCGGAACCTGCAGGACAAGCTGCAGGCTTTCGTGGATGCGGCGGTGGTGTGCAAGGAATGCAAGAGGCCCGACACCAAGATAATCGAGAAGGACGGGGTAAAGATGCTTGTATGCGAAGCGTGCGGCGCACGCGCGCCAGTGAGGATTTAGGTGTTCATTATGGCAACTCCACAACCGCCGCCCGAGATAAGCTGGGTAAAGCTCCCGAACGAGGCAGAGGGGGAAATATTGGGCGTGGTAATCGGCAACGTGGGCGGAGGCAGGCTCACCGTGCAGTGCAAGGACGGGAAGGAGAGGATGTGCAGGATACCCGGGAAGATACGCCGCTTCATCTGGGTGCGCGACGGGGACATCGTAATAATAAAACCCTGGGAAATCGGCGGGGACAAGAAAGCGGACATCGTCTGGCGCTACAACAAGTACCAGGCAGAGTGGCTGAGGAACAAGGGGCACATCAAGTAAGCGGGCGGCACCGAGCCGCAATGTGCAGCACGCGCCCGTGGGCTCCGACAGCAAGCCATATTAACCGCGTCTTCTGAAGTGATAGTATGGCAACACAGCCGCCTTCGGACTTGACGGCGGCTTATTGCCATTTTGTTGAGTGAAAAGGTATTGAAAATGGCAACACAGAGCAACCGCAAGCGCCCGAATCGCGAAACCAAGCAAATCAAGAGGGAGGACCCGCTGGAAGAGCAGGTGTTTGACCGCGAGACGCGCTTTGCAATCACCAAGCTCCGCCAGTCCGGGCACTTCGACTCCATGGAATACCCCATTGCCAAGGGGAAGGAGGCCATTGTTTTCCTCGCCACCACGAAAGAAGGGGGCAAGGTGGCAATCAAGATTTATCGCATTGACACTTCCAATTTTGTCCACATGCACGACTACTTGGACGGCGACCCGCGCTTTGCCGGCACCTCGCGCAAAAGGTATGAAACGATACTTGCCTGGGCGCGGAAGGAGTACAGCAACCTGGCCAAATTCCACGAGGCGCGCGTTGCGGTGCCCCGTCCGCTCGGGTTCCTGCGGAACATCGTGGTGATGGAATTCTTCGGCGAGGGAAACATTGCGTTCTCGCAGATTTCGCAGGTGGGAAGCGCGCACCCGCAGAAGGACTACGAGTTCATAATCGAGCAGATAAAGAGGATTTACCAGGCGGGATTCGTGCATGCCGACCTGTCGGAGTACAACATCCTGGTTACGGACGACGGGCTCAAGATACTGGACTGCGCGCAGGCGGTGCTCCTCGCGCACCCGCACGCCGAGGAATTCCTGCGGAGGGACGTCGAGAACATCGCGCGCTATTTCAAGAAGCAGGGCGCGAAGGAAACCGACGCCGAGAAAGCGCTCGCATGGATAAAGGACGGAAAACCGATATTGCATGGGCTGGAAGCGGTCTGACGGCGCACTATTTTAAAGGCTTTCAAAATAATTACGGAGAGTGCGCCCCTGTAGCTCAGCGGTAGAGCGCCAGTTTCGTAAACTGGATGTCATGGGTTCAAATCCCATCGGGGGCTTTTGCGCCTTCGGCGCAAAATCGCACCAAAACCTTCGGTTTTGATGCTCGCAAGTCCAAATCTCGTCGGGGGCTTTCCCACTTCATCCGAAAGCCAGCCCGACTTTTGGCCCATTGAGCCAAAATCGCGCCAAATGCCCCGCATTTGACGCCCGTCGGGGGCTTGAATCTGTGTACGGAGGGATTTTATGGAAGAATGCTGCCCGAAGTTCGACCCGGCGCCGTGGGACGGCAAGGTTATCGAATGGAACGACGAGCCTTTCATCAAGGCAAGCGTGCTTTGCCTGTTTTACATGCCCATCAACTTTGGCAGCGTTATTTCGCGCCTGTTCAGGAAAACGCAGGCGGCAGGCATAGCGTGGGGAAATGGCCCGTGCCTCTCTGACCACACCTCGATGTTCAACATGGACATTTATGTGCCGTGCGGCAAGGATGTGCCGGGCGAAAAGTCGGCGCGCCTGACAGGCAAGTACCTTTGCAAAATCTACGAGGGCGACTTCAAGGAGACGGGCAAGTGGTGCAAGGAGTTTTACGAATACGCAAAGGAAAAGGGAATGGAAATCGGCAAGCTTTACATGTGGTACACCACGTGCCCGAAATGCGCGAAGAAAAGGGGCAAGAACTACGTCGGCGTGCTTGGAGAAATAAAAAAGTGAGCGCGCGCTACTTTTCCAGGCTGATGCCTCTTAGCCCGACGCTTGGCACTGATTTTTTCCCAAGCTTGGAGGTCGGCAGGATGAAAAATTCGCCGAAGACGGATATTTTTGCGCTTATCAAGTGCCCGCCGAATACCCTGAAGCCGGAATCGGATATGCAGACGTGCGCGTGGAGCCCGTCCTCGTTTATGTTGCCCATGAAAGAGAGGAGCTCGTAGCTTTCACTTGAAAATGGCATGGTTTTCCATTTTTTCGAGCGCGGGTAGTAGCAAGCGAGCTTGGCATCGGTTACCGCGCCCACGCCCCACACCTGCGCGCCCTTAATCCGGTTCTTGCGCGCCCATTCGGAAATGGAGGGGACCACGTCGTCGCCTTTTCCGAGCATGAGCCAGTATCCTGTTTTTTCCTTGCGGGATTGCATGAAACCACCAATGGAGTATTGAAAGGGAATAATAAAAAACGCCGCCCTATTTTTCCCGCTGGAAAAATGGTCGCCATTTTTGGAAAAGACAAAATCTGCGGACAGATTTTGTCTGCTATTGGAAATTTATAGAATTTCCAATACAATAAAAAATGCCGACGAGGAAATCGACGGCGAAGCCGGCGAGATTTTGAGCCGGAGGCTCAAAATCCGAGGAGGCTTTTTTGGAAGCAAAAAACGCCGACGAGGAGACGAAGTTGTGCCACAGCACAACGACGGATTTTGGCGCGAAAGCGCCAAAACTGAGGAGGCGCGAATGAAAATGAACACCGACGAGGAAATCGACGGCGAAGCCGGCGAGATTTTGAGCCGGAGGCTCAAAATCCGAGGAGGCTTTTTTGGAAGCAAAAAACGCCGACGAGGAGATTTGAACTCCTAAGCCCCGAGGGGCACTAGATTTCTTGTGGAAAACCCCGCATCAGATCTCGAGTCTAGCGCGATACCGGATTCTGCCACGTCGGCGTGTTCAGATTGCCGCAAAGCGGCATCTGCAAATCTTGTTTCAGGTCATTGGAGCCCGGAGGGCGCCTCAACGTCAGTTAGACGGCAATTGTTTAATAAGGTTATTTCGGCATGTCATTGGTGATGAGCATGAAACCGATAATTGCCCTGAATTTGAAGGCTTACCCAGAGTCGCTGGGCGAGAAAGGCGCCGAGCTTTGCAGGCATGCCGTGGAAGTGTCGCTTCTTACCGGCGTGAGAATCATCGTTGCGCCGCAATCGGTGGACTTACGCGAGGCATGCCAGACGTGCACGGACGTTTTCGCGCAGCATGTAGATGCGAATGAGCAGGGCGCGTTCACGGGCACGCTCACCGTCGAGGCAATAAAGGCAGCAGGCTGCAAGGGGTCGCTTGTCAACCACTCCGAGCACAGGCTGCCCGAGGAACTGATTGCGAAAACGATTGAGCGCCTGAAGGGAGCCGGGCTGGAGAGCATGCTTTGCACGAAGGACGCGGAGGAAAGCGCGCGCCTGGCAAAATACGGGCCCACTTACATAGCCGTGGAGCCGCCGGAGCTTATCGGCAGCGGCATCTCGGTTTCCACCGCAAAGCCCGAAGTGGTGAGCGGGACAGTGGAGGCTGTTGCAAAGGTGAATGGCACGCCGGTGCTTTGCGGCGCAGGCGTTTCAAGCGCATCGGACGTGAAAAAGGCAGTGGAGCTTGGCGCGAAAGGCGTGCTGCTTGCGAGCGCGTACGTGAAGGCGAAAGACCCGAAGAATCTGCTCACGCAGATGGCGGAAGCGATAGCTTCTGCCTGACTTCGGCGCGCAAGCCAAAGACGAAGGCGGAAGCAATTGCCTAGTTTCCGAGACGTTTTGTCCCAAATGTAACATAGGCTTTTTTAATGCTGCAACGGTGAGGAATGCCAACGCTTTTAGTGGCAAGGAGGTAGTAAAATGGCAAAAGAAAAGGTTGTGCTAGCTTATTCTGGAGGATTGGACACCTCGGTCATACTCAAGTGGCTCATAGACAGGAACTACGACGTCATTTGCTTCATGGCGGACGTGGGGCAGAAAGAGGATTTCGAGGCTGCGCGCCAGAAGGCAATGAAGATTGGCGCAACGAAAGTCATCATCAAGGACCTGAAGAAGGAATTCGTCACCGACTACATTTTCCCCGCAGTGCGCGCGAACGCGATTTACGAGAACCGCTATCTTCTCGGCACCTCGCTCGCGCGCCCCATCATTGCAAAATACCAGATAGAGGCTGCGAAGCAGGAAGGCGCGGAATACGTCGCGCACGGCGCGACGGGCAAGGGCAACGACCAGGTGCGCTTCGAGCTCACATACTACGCGCTCAAGCCGGACATCAAGATAATCTCGCCCTGGAAGATGCAGGAATGGCTGGACCAGTTCAAGGGCCGCGACGACATGATTGCCTTTGCGAAGAAGCACAACATCCCGGTGTCGGCTACGAAAAAGAAGCCGTACTCCGAGGACGAGAACCTCATGCACATCTCGCACGAGGCGGGCATATTGGAGGACCCGGGCTTCATACCCGACGACAGCGTGTACTCGAGGACTGTGTCGCCCTGGAAGGCGCCCGAGAAATCCACCTGGATAGAGGTTTACTTCAAGGACGGCACGCCGGTCAAGATTGTGAACAAGAACGACGGCACCACCAAGACGGACCCGCTTGAGCTTTTCCTCTATGCAAACGAGGTGGGCTCTGCAAACGGCGTGGGGCGCATTGACATGGTGGAAAACCGCTACGTCGGCATCAAGTCGCGCGGGCTTTATGAAACGCCAGGCGGCACGATACTGCTCACCGCGCACAGGGACATCGAGGCAATCGCAATGGACAGGGAAGTGATGACGCTCCGCGACATGCTCTCGCCCCGCTATGCCGAAATAATCTACAACGGCTTCTGGTTCTCGCCCGAGATGGACTTCCTCACCGCGGCATTCAACAAGAGCCAGGAGTTCATTGACGGCAAAGTGACACTTGAGCTTTACAAGGGCAACTGCTTCACCCGCGCGCGCGAATCCCCGACCTCGCTTTACGACGAGGATTTGGGCTCGATGCACAAGGCGGGCGGCTTTGACCAGAAGGACTCCATCGGCTTCATCAAGATAAACGCAATCCGCCTCATGGCGCACCGCGCAATCCTTGACAAGCTGGCCGGGAGGAAGGAAAAGAAGTAGGGCAAAAGAAGGGGCGGTGCGCGCCCCATTTTATCTTTTTTTATTTTTTTCGTCTTTTTAAGGCGTCAGCACCAGCCTTAGCTGCAGCCCGTTCTTTCCCACGCCAGTCGGCTGGGTGTACTGCACCTCGACCTTGAGGGGCTTGCCCAGAAGTTTTGCGTCAATGCCCAGGCTCGCCCCTGCGCGCTGCACGCCCCCTATCGGGGCGAAGTAGCCCGTCTTGCCACCCCACTCCAGCAACACGCCTCCAAGCGTGACATTCCCGGGCAGCGCCACCTTGAGGTACTGGCAAGTGAAGTCCTTGCCCATCTCCACCCCTGCCTTCACGATGCCGTGTTTGAGAAGCATGCCAAAGGCTGGGTCTTTCACGTCGACATTGTAGAACTTGTCAGTGTATGCGTAACAGATGGCAAATGTCTTGCCGATTGGCACGCCGACCCAGAGCTGCGTCTCTTCCACAATAGGTTTATTGCCCTCCAGCACAAGCGAGCCGCTGGCGCCTGCGCTTGCCTTGCCAAAATCAGCTGACGCCTCCAAGCCCGCGCCAAATGCTGGCTTTTGCGCTGCTCCGTAAACTCGCGCGATTGCCTTGGGCTGGAACATAAGCGCTATCTTCTTTTGCGTCTTGCCGGTTGCCGAAGTATCAGCCTGCGCCAGAAGCGGCTTCGAAGAAAGCATCAGCGTACCCGCCAGGAGGGCGGCACCTGCGAAGCGTACTGCTGCGCGGGCATGCCTGTTCATTCCGGTTGCCGTTCCATTCTTCATAATCATAGTCCCACCTCATTTGTTGTTCTGTGTTGTTGTTTGTGGTTATGGAGTATATATAGACTTGCATACCAGGGGTGGTGTGCTAATAGTAAGCATTATATATGGGAAGCGCGCAAATGAGCGCATGGACACCGGGATGCTGAGGCAGGCGGGGCTTACCGAGGGCGAAAGCAAGGTCTATCTCGCGCTTTTGGAGCTTGGGCCTTCCACATCCGGCCCCATTGTGGAAAAGTCAGGCGTTTCAAGGTCAATAATCTACCATCTCCTGGACCGGCTTTCGCAAAAAGGGCTGGTGTCGCACATCACTAAGGAAAAGACAAGATATTTCCAGGCAGCCGAGCCTTCCAGGATAAGGGAATACCTTGAAGAGGAAGAAAGGAAATTCCGGGAAAACCGGCTGAAAATGGACGAACTTTTGCCGAAATTGTACGGCTTGCAATGCTCTGCGAAGGAGAGCGAAGCAAAGGTGTACATGGGCTTCAAAGGCATGATAACCGCGCATGAGCGCACATACCAGAAGCTCTCGCGCGGGGAAGGGTACTATTACATGGGCGTGCCAGCGCAGCAGGAGGCGCATTTCCATGCATATTGGCTTCAGGACCATGCAAGGCGCGCGAAGCTGGGCATAAAGGCAAGGATGCTTTTCCACCCGGATACCGACATAAGCGTGCTCCGAAGCAGGAACAGGCACGCGCTTTGCGACGCAAGGTACATGCCGAACAGCATAGACACGCCGGCATGGTTCATGGGCTACAAGGATGTTGCAGTTATCGGCTTGCAGGCAAAAGTGCCTATTACCGTCGAGATAACAAATCAGGAGATTGCGGACTCGTTCAAGGCGTATTTTGAGGAATTCTGGAAGAGAAGCAAGCAGCTGGAAACAGAAGGCGCATCTGAAAAGCAGCAGGCAAAGGCTAAGAAGAAAAAATCAGGCGCAGTTTTTGATGAGGATTACGGGGCAAGCGAGATGTAATCAGCATGCTCTTTCTTTTATCCCTTTTTTGTAGTTTATAAAACCGTACGCGATTCTTTATATAGATGGGGCGCGAAGAAATTAACGGAGAGGAAAATGGCAAAGCCAATACAAACAGTCATTGAGATGAGCAAGGAGGAAGCCCAGCGCTTCCTTGATGACATCCTCAGCCCAAAACCCAATCCGGCAAAAGACAGGCTTTTTGCCGAGGCAAGAAGGATTAACCTTCAGCTACGGTAAGGTGGAACCATGCCGGGCGCAAGGTATGGCGATTCGGATTGTTACATATCACTACTGGGCAATCCCCATTGCACAGCTGTCTCTGCTTTTGAATCTGACAAAGAGGAGTTGAATGACTTCCTGGCAAAAGACGCCCTTGGATACCAAAATCTCAACCTTGGCGCGACATATCTCCTTTTCAGCAAGGAAGGGAACCGGCTTATCTCTTACATCACACTTTCTATGGGCGCACTGAAAATACCTGAAGGCGATGAATTTGAATTCAGGGGAAAGCGGCTAAAGGAATATCCAAAAGAGTTTCCGAGGAATTTCCCGGCGCTTCTTATTGGCAAGCTGGCAACAGACAAGCGAGAGGAAACCCGAGGAGGGGCATCGCTTCTTCTTGCATATGCTGCAAGCAAAGCCCTGCAGATGCAAAATGAAATCGGTTGTGCCTATCTTATGGCACATGTTTACACTGACAAGATTGAATGGTACATGCACAAAGGTTTCAGGACATTCATTGCAGACCCTTCAAAAATGGAAACAGTGCCAATGTATATTGAGCTGTAATCAGCACGCGCGCTCATTTATCTCTTTCATCACGCGCGCGATGAAGTCGTCTATTGAGACGTTCTCTTCCACTTTCCCATCGCGCGTGCGGATGGCGAGCTTTCCGCTGTCCTTCTCCTTCTGTCCGACAACCAGCATGTATGGGATTTTCTCAAGCTGCGCGCTGCGTATCTTTGCGCCGATTGTCTCCTGCCTGCAGTTCGCCTCTGCACGGATGCCGCCCTCGCGCATGCGCGCGGCAAGCGATTCAACGAACTCGTTGTAGGGGTCGGAGACCGAAAGGAGCGAGACCTGCACCGGCGAGAGCCAGACCGGGAACTTGCCGGCATAATGCTCGGTGATTATTCCCATGAAGCGCTCCACGCTGCCGATGAGCGCGCGGTGCAGCACCACGCAGGTGTGCCTCTGCCCGTCAGCGCCCTCGTACTCGCAGTGGAAGCGCGCGGGCATCTGGAAGTCCACCTGGATGGTGGCAAGCTGCCAGCCGCGCCCGAGCGCGTCTTTCACGTCAAAGTCAATCTTGGGGCCGTAGAATGCGCCGTCGCCGGCATTTATGATGTATTTTATCCCGTTGCGCTTGAGCGCGTCCTCGAGCGATTTTTCCGCCGCGCCCCACTGCGCCAGCTCGCCCATGTGCTTTTCAGGCATGGTGGAAAGCTTGGCGGTGAATTCGAACTTGAAGGTGCTGATGAAGATGAATTTCGTGAAGTCTATCAGCCTGTCTATTTCGTCGCCAATCTGCTCGGGCGCAAGGAAGATGTGCGCGTCGTCCTGCGAGAACTTGCGCACGCGGGTCATCCCGCCAAGCGCGCCCCTCACCTCGTTCCTGTGGAGCATGCAGAAGTCCGCGATTCGAAGCGGAAGGTCGCGGTATGAGTGCGATGACATGTTGTAGATGAGCATGTGGGACGGGCAGTTCATCGGCTTGAGCGCGTATTCGGCATCGTCCACCTTCAGGATGAACATGTTTTCCTGGTAATAGCCCCAGTGGCCCGACTGCTCCCAGAGCGCCTTGTTGTAAAGCTGCGGCGTCACCACTTCCTGGTAGCCGCGCCTGATGTACTGCTCGCGGAGGTAGGCGAGTATTTCGTTCACCATGATTGTGCCCTTGGGAAGGAAGAACGGGCTGCCCGGGGACCATTCATGGAACGTGAAAAGCCCGAGTTCGCGCCCGAGCTTCCTGTGGTCGCGCTTTTCCGCCTCCTCCTGCAGCGACAGGTAGGCGTCGAGCTGCTTCTTTTCAGGGAATGCGATTCCGTAAATCCTCTGGAGGTTGTCCTTCGTTGCGTCCGCGCGCCAGTAGGCGGAGGAGACTTTTGTGAGCTTGAATGCCGCAATCGCGCCTGTCGCCGGGACGTGCGGGCCCCTGCACAGGTCGAACCACTTGTCGCCGGTGTAATAGACGGAGTGCTCGCCGTCCGCGATGTCGTTCGCCATTTCGAGCTTGAACTTGTTGCCGGCAAAGAGCCCAAGCGCGTCCTGCTTGCCCACTTCCACGCGCCTGAAGGGGAGGTTTTCAGCAACGATTTTCGCCATCTCTGCCTCTATTTTTTCCAAGTCGCCGGGAGTGAATGCGGGCGCGTTGGCAAAGTCGTAGTAAAAGCCCTCTTCCACAACCGGGCCGATTGTCGGAAGAACATCAGGGTAAAGGCGGTTCACCGCCATTGCAAGCAAATGCGCCGCCGAATGGAGGAATACTTCCTTGCCTTCGGGCGAGGCGTAGGTGAATGCCTTGAGCGTGCACTCGTCAGGCAGCTTGTAAGAGAGGTCAACCTGCTTCCCATTGATTGACGCCGCGTATGTCGCCGCGAGGAGGCGCTTGCCAATCTTGCCGATTGCGTCCGCTGCCGTTGAGCCTGCGGGCACATCGAGCATTTTTCCGTCGGGAAGAGTTACTTTTGCCATGATGGGGTTCGCGCGGCAAAATTAATAAATAAGACGATACTGACTCGTGGCTCGGACGATGTTGCACGATTTTCCCATTTTTGACCAAAAGCCTTATAATAAACAAATTGTTTATTATAGCATGTTCTCTGAAAAGGCTGTTTCGCGCGTGGTTTCTGCCATTGAGGCTTCCCCCAACGGGATTGCAACGCTGGAAATGCTGGGAAGCCTTCGCCTGTGCGGGCGCGATTCGCTGAAAGTTGCGCTTTCGCGCCTGAACAAGACGGGCAGGATTGTGCGGCTCAAGCGCGGCACCTATTCAGCCAGCCCGATGAAGGATGCATTCGCGTGCGCGCAGGCAACCTACAATGGCTACCTCGCGTTTTCATCGGCGCTTTACCTGCACGGCATGGTTTCTGAGATGCCATTCACCATCATTGTTGCCACCGCTTCGACTTCGGAAACAAAAAGATTCGGGCAGTTTGAGTTTCGGGCGGTTGCACTTGGAAAGCGGGCAGTTGACTTTGAGCGAAAGGGCGCGTATGTAGTTTCCACTAGGGCAAAGACGCTGTTCGACTGCTTGTACCTGCCGCGATATTCAGTGGAGAGAGAAAAGCTGGAGGAAGCGTGGCGCGCGCTTTCGCCTGATGAGAAAAAGGAATTCGCAGGCTATGCAAAAAAGCTTGCGCCAAACAGGAGGGATATCCGTGATTTCGCCAAACATTGATGCCTGCCGCGCGCTTGCGGTGCAGCATGGGCTGCCGCTGCAGTTCGTGGTGAAGGAATTCTACGTGATGGACGTGCTGGCGCAGCTTTGCTCGCGCGAGGAATTCAGGAAGGATATGATATTCAAGGGAGGCACTGCGCTGAGCAAGGTGTACTTAGGAGGGGTGCAGAGGTTCTCAGAGGACCTGGATTTTGACATGGGCGCGGATTTGGCTGAAATAAACACGCGCTGCGGGGAGATTGCATCCTCGCTTGAGGGCTATTCAGTTGAGCCTGCAAGAAAGGTGAGGAAAACGCTGCAATTCTGTTGCCGCTACAAAACGCCCCTTGGCGGCATGGACAATGTGAGGATTGACATTTCAACGAAAAAAATCATTTCCAGCGCCAAGCCATCGATTGGCACCGCAACTTCGCTGTTCTCGCAGCGCTCTGTGACGGGTTTCCTGATTTATTCCCTTGAGGACTTGACTTCCCGGAAGCTTTGCGCGCTTGCAGACAGGTGCGAGGGAAAGGACGTTTATGACTGCCATGCCGCGCTGCCACTTTGCGGCAGGATGCGCCAGCCCATCGCGCACATGCTGGAATCCGAAGGCAAGGAAATGACGCCGGATGAATTTTTGGAAAAGGCGATTGCTGCCGTGGAAAAGGCTGACGCAAAAAAGCTGCAAAGCCTGACCAACCCATTCATCCCAGTGGCGCTGCGCCCATCAGACTGGAGATTGGTGAAAGGAAATCTTATTGCAATGCTGTTAAGGCTGCACTGAAAACGCACCGGGTGATAACCCATTTATGCCAGCGCCGAGAGGAACCCGCCGATTAATGTCTTGAATATGAGGAAGAAAAACAGCGCGGCAAACGCAAGCGGGGGCGCGTATTTCAGGCCGAAGAGCACCTTCCCGCGCGAGATGATGCCCACAAGGATGGCGGTGAAGATGGAGTTCCCGATTATCAGGACGTAGGACAGCTGGTTGATGAATTTCACGTCAATGTTCATCTTTGGCGAGGAGATGCCTCCTATCGAGGCTGTCGAGCCGGTGTTGCCGATGCTCCCCTGCACCTTGGAGAACACCGTCATGAACTGAGTGGAGATGGCAAGCAGCAGCGGAAGCCCGAGGATGAGGATGAACGCCACGAACACGGCATAGGTCTTCGCGTTTATCATCATCTGGCGCTTCATCTCCTCGGTCTCGCGGATTTCGTCCGCGGACGTCTCAAGCAGGTAGGCGAGCTTGCCGCCGGCCTTGAGCCCGTTTTCAAAAAATATCACGACGCGGCGCAGGATGGCGCTGTCAATCGTAGTGGTAAGCTCCTTCAATGCCTCGGAAAACGACTCGTTGCCCATGGAAATTGACGAGACATATATTATTTCCGTCTGCAAAGGGCCGAACTCCGGGCGCGCTGATGATTGGAACGCCGCCTGGGGCGTCATGCCCGAGCGCAGGTTTGCGGAAACTATGAGAAGGAAATCCGGCAGTATGGCATCCACGCGCTGCGCGCGCTCGTTTATCAGGTAATACAGGTGCATGTAAAAGAGGAGGGCAGTGGCGAGGGAGAATGCCAGGCCGAAGGCAAAGCTCACAAGCAGCCGCGTAGTGAACGCCGTGTCAGCAAGCAGCCCGAAATCCTTGAGGTCAAGATATGGGAAGAGGGAGAACGGGATGAGCACGCCCACTATTCCGAATAGGAGCACTGCGAGGAGGCGCGAGCCGAACCATATGTTCGGGTTGGTGTCTATGCCCGCATACCCGAGGAGCTTTCCCAGCTTGTCCTTTCCGCGTTCCCTGAAGAAGGGGGAAAACCGCCGGTCTATCGTGTATTTCACCATGACAACCACTTTTCAGTTGAAGAAATTCGGGCGTTTCGTATAAACATAGGCAACGATGCCCGCCTGCGCCAAGAAACTTATGGCCACCACGCCCATCAGCACCTCGGAGCTGATGCCGAACATCCCGAACACCGAGAATATCACGAGCACCGTGGTGCCGATGGTGGGCAATACCGCCGATACAAGCATGAATATGAGGATGATGAAATTGAGCTCGGCGTTGAAAGATTTTGAGATTGAGAACTGGTAGTCCACCAGCACCTTGACCACGCTCTTGAGGGTGGCAGTAAGGTTGGCGCCCGAGCGTATTGCAGTGACCAGCTGCCAGGAGATTTTCTTGAGGTATTCCGACTGCGTGCGGATTGCCATCACCTCAAGCTCGTGCAGGAGCGGGCTTCCGCCCTTCACGTTGGTGGAGACGCGCTTGAATTCCATGCTGACATAGCCGTAGTTAGACGAGCCGATGTTCTCTATCACCGTGAAAAGCGGGATGCCGGACGAGATTTGGATGAGCATGTCGCGCATGGCGAATATCAGCTCGCGGTCTATCGTGGTGCCGATGGTCTTGCCCATCATCTTCGGGTAGAAAAGGTAGAAAACCATTGAAATGAAGAAGGAGGCGATGCCCAGCAACAGCGGAAGCGCAATCCGCAGCGCAATGGGAATGGACGGGACAGCCGAAAGGAAAATCCCGAGGAAAATGCATGCCACGAGCGCCCAGGCAACTGCGGAGAGGAAGGCGGCTGTGCCATAGTGCTCGGCAGGGAAATCCACCCCGATGTTTTTCAGGTCATAGCGGACGTTAGGGTAGAACGGGATTATCCTCACGCCTATTGCATGGAAGCGCGGACCTATCTTCTGCGCCTGGGCGAGAGAGAAGAACATGAGGGGGATGCGTGTGATTGCCATTTGATTGCCTCGGATTGCCGCGCGAGCGTGATGCGCCCCGCTGTCATGGATTGCCGCGCCTGCGCGGACTGCATTGCAGCTTGATTGCTTCAGCCATGCTGGCAGGCAGGATGACCCCGCCTGATTGCCATGCGGGCGCGATGCGCCCGCGCCCTGCCGCGCTACTTCTTCCTGGAAACGTCGTTCTTCGCGATTTCGAGTATCTCGTTAGGCTTGCTGTAGTAAAGCGCCATTATCCTGCCCACGCTCTCGATGTCCGTCATCTTGTTCTTGATGAGCCACTTGATTATGGTCGCGCGGTTGGCGATGTCCTGGTAAATCTCGTCCTTCGTCATGCCGGTGTGCAGGTTGATTTCCTTGAGGTACTTGTTCGGCTCGCCCACCATGTCGAACGAATCGTTCCTGGGGCGCCAGCGGTAAATTGTATTGGCGGTGATGTCATTCTCCGTCGCGCCGCCCACTAGCTCCGCGATTTCGAGCGTGCGCCTGATGTTCCTCCTGCGGTCGCGGTACTGCACCACTAGAAGGTGCACCGCGTCAAGGTCGGACGCAGGCAGGTTGATGGGCGGGGAAGTGAGCCTGCGCAGCGCCTGCACTGCGGTATCGGCGTGCAGCGTGGAGAGCACCGAGTGCCCGGTGTGCATCGCCTCGAACAGCACTTCAGCCTCGGACTGGCGCCTCATTTCTCCCAGCACAATCCTGTCCGGCCTCATGCGCAGCGCCGTGACCATCAAGTCCAGCATGGACACCTCGCCCAGGCCTTCCGCGTTCTGGTTGCGCGTGAGCAGGGGCACCCAGTTCCACTGGTAGACGGGGAGCATGATTTCGCGCGTGTCCTCTATCGTGATGATGCGCTGGTTGGTGGGGATGAACGCGGCAAGCGCGTTGAGCGCAGTCGTCTTTCCCGACGCCGTGCCTCCCGCGACGATGATGTTCATTTCATAGTGGATTGCCTGCCAGAGCATTCCTGCCATTTCGGGCGTCATGGAGTAGCCCGGGTCGCCGACAAGGTTCCCGATGGTCCAGGGGTTGCGCGCGAAGCGGCGGATGGTGATGGTGTTCCCGTGCGCGGATATTGGCGAAAGCGTGGCGCAGACACGGTCGCCGCTCTCGTAGCGCGCGTCCAGTATGGGCGTGAGCGTGGCAATCTGCCTTCCCGCGCGCCTGCCTATCTGTGATGCGAAGTTGAAGATGGACTCCTCGTCCGGCATGTACAGGTTGGACTTGAGCCACCCGAATTTCCTGTGGTAGACGCCCACCGGGGACTTGCTGTTGTTGATGATGATTTCCTCCAGCCAGTCGTCCTGGTCGAGAAGCTCGATTTCGCCAAGCCCGAACAGCTTGTGCAATAGCACGCCGACCAGCAGGTCCTCGGTCTCCTTGCCGAATGCGAACTGCGAGAGGTATGATTTTATCTGGCCCTGGAAATCCTTCCTCACCTTCGCAGCCTTTTCCACGTCGGAAACGTCGAGCTGCGCGTTCACAGGCATCTGGCGGAGCATTTCGTCGCGGATAAGGTCGAGGAAAATCTTCGTCGCGGTGCCGAATTCCACCAGGGTGATGGTGTAGTACTTGTCCTTTTCGGTGTCGGATATGACGACGCTGGCAGGCACGCCGTCCGCCACGAACGTATAGCTGGAAATCACCCTGCCCTTGCTTGCAACGTCCTCGGGCTGCGGAGGCTCGGCAGGAAGGAGGCGGAACGATACCTTGGGCTTTTCCGAGATGTTGAGGGAGTAGACAAGGTCCACCACGCCGCCCTTTTCCAAAACAGAGCAGATTGCCTCGACTTTCTGCGGCGGCATGCCGACTTCCTTGGCGACGCGCTCGACATCCAGCACCTTGTGCTTCTGCACAAGGGAGACAATCTGGTCGGCTTTTGTTTCAATCATGGAAATGCATCTCATTTGAATTTATTAATGCTACTTTTGCACGGGGTGTTTGGGCTGGCAGCTACTTCTGCGAAAGGGGCAGCGCCTGGCTAGACGCGAGCGCGTTGTCGGTGTAAAGCGAGGCAATCTCGTCGGCGGTGAGCGCGCGGCTGAACACGCGCACCTCGTCAATGGCGCCCACGAAGCGCTCGGACGTGTAGTCCGGCCCGTTGCCGATTGCGAAGTTCTTGAGGCTCGTGATTGAGCCGTTGAGGGCAGTGCTGCTCCCGGACTGCACTCCGTTGACGTAGAGCCGCACCACCCCGCCCTTCCTTGTGGCTGCAACGTGCGTCCAGGTGTTGAGCGGGACGGATTGCGCCGATTTGGCATAACCCTGGATGTAAAGGCCCAGCTGCCCGCCTTTGTAGGTGAAGAACTCAACGCCGTTCAGGTTGTTGGGGGCGTAGTTGCCCATGATGTAATAGACACTTGGACTGCCGTCAACAGGATATATCCACGCGGAGAGCGTGAAGTCTCCGGCCCCTGTGATGAGGGCGGAGGGCAGCAGTATCTTGTCCGTGGTGCCTGTGAAGTTGTAGGCGCCGCCCACCTTGCCGTATGGCGTCCAGGTTGCGCCCGTCTTGGTGCCTGCGCCCAGGAAGCGGGAGTAGTCCACAATCATGCCGCGCGCGTCCGAGCTGATGTTGGCATCGAATGGCATCGCAAGGACAGTTTCAGGCAGGAGCTTCCTCACCCTCAGGTCGGCATTGTATGCAGCCGTGAGGTTCTGCGCCGCCGTGCCCGAGTAGGAGAATGCGAGGTTTATCGTGCACTGCTGCTGGAACCAGCCGTTGTAGTGGTCCATCACGTCGGCAGGGGTGAGCGCGCGCTTGTAGAAGCGCACCTCGCCAAGCTCGCCGGAGAATCCGCTAGCCCCGGGGCTGCCGATGTAGAACGTCCCGTTGCTCTCCAGGCCACCGAGCGTGAATGGTGCGGATTGCGAAAGCGCACCGTCAAGATAGACTGAGTAGTCGCCCGTGCGGTCAACCGAGAGCGCAACCTGGTGCCACTTGCCGTCGGCAAGAGAAACGTTGGGCGACAGGGACAGCGGGCCGTTTGGCACCTGCGAGCTGGAGCTGTACATCCCCATGGAAAGAACGTTCGCCGTGCTCACGGTCCAGTTGATGCCCTGCGGGCTGCCGTCATGGGTGGACATCTGCGAGAACAGGATGCCTCCGGGCTGGGATGCGTCCGCGCGCACCCATGCCAGCATGGAGAAGTCGTTTGCCTTGGCGACCGACAGGTCATCCACGTTGTACGTCTTGCCGTCGGGCAATGGGTAGAAGCGGAACTGTATCTTGGCGTTCGGAAGCGCCTTGAATGCCGTCACGACCTGCTTCCATTCCGCGTTCGATGTGACCGGCTCGATTATGCCGCCCGAGGGCACGGTGTCCGAAGTTGCGTAGAGCCACGACCCGTTGCCCGAGAGGTAGGCATTGTTGATAGTGTCAAAGAGGGCATAGCGCGCAAGCGTCCCGACAACGCTGGCCTTCGCCCAGAACTCGACCACGTACTTCTGCCCGCCATCAAGCATGCCCATGAGCGCCGAATTGTAGGCATATGAACCCACCCCGCCGCTTACCGAAGCGGAGGACGTGCCTGAGTGGTACAATGTAGAGGGCGTGAAGTCAATTCCGCCAGTCTTCACCCAGCTGTTGAACTGCGTGCCTGCGGTCCCGCCCGTGCGTATGCAGTAGTAGTCGGCGCTGTTTTCAAGCTTGGTGCATGCGAATTGCGATGGCTCGTCGTAGCACCGCTGGCTTTGCGCACGGGTTATGTCGCACTTGGTGTAGGGCGCATAGTAATTGGTGCACTGCCCGTAGTCCGAGATTATGGTGCGGTTGGCGCCATATGCCGAAATGCCTATCCTGCTTCCCCTGTTCAGCGTGTCGCAGAACAGGCCGACGGCGCAGTCGGAGTTGTTCAGGCAGGCGCCGCCAATCGGGTTGCGCGCAAGCCTGGAGGGCGCGCACACCCCGGCATTGGTGCCAAGCGATTCCTGGCAGCTGCCCGAGCAGCAGTAGGAATCCAACGTGCAAATTGCACCCTGGAGCGCGCATGCCTTGCACAGGCCTGCGCTGCACACCCCTGAAACTGCGCCCGTGGTGCCTGCAACGCAGCATTGGCTGTCCGATGCGCACGATGCCGAGCTGTTCACAGGAATGCACGCGGTGCACACGCCGTTTGCGCAATACGGGTATGCTGCCGGGCATTGCTGCGAAGCGTTGCAGGCCTGCCCGGCTGAAAGTTCGTTCACGCACACTTTCACGCTCGCGTTCTGGGCGCTTGCCCTGCATATGCCCGAGAGGCAATTCGCGTCATTGGAACAGTTGAGCATGGGGCTTGAGATGAGGCACGTTCCGGTGGTGGAAAGCGCGGTGTCATACTTGCAGGCAAAGCCCGAGCAGCACTTGGAGGCGGATGAGCAGCTTGTCCTGCTGCAGCTGGCCCCGGTCAGTGCCGTGATGTTGATTGACTGGGAGCTGACGGCAGGCGAGCATGCCCTGTACTTGTCGCATGCGCGAGCCTGTATCTTTATCGCCGTGTTTGGCTGGCAGCCGCCCGGGATGAGCTCGCAGTTGAACGTGGTGGAGTCGTGCCAGAAGCCCGTGACAGGCGCATCAGACGCGACCCACCTGTATTCAATCTTGACCGGCGTGTCGCGGTCAGGGTCTGAAGGCATGTTGGTGGAGACGCAGTTCTGCGTGCACGTTATCGTCCCGTTGGCTGCAGACATGCCCAGCACCGGGGCTGGAGGGGCAGATGGTGGGTGGTTGACTGCACAGATGCCTTCCTTGCATGTGAGGTTGGAGCCCGAAACGCAGTCATCGGACGATAAGCAGGTCTTGCCGCCTACAGGCAGCAGCGCAACGCATGTGTTGGCGCCAGCCGTGCCTTGCGCGAGATTGCATAGCCCGGCTGCGCCATCCGCCCTGGCGCAGCACTCTGAGCCGGAAGTGCAGCCGTATGTCCCGGTTGGCAGGCACGCCCTGCAGACCGCAGGAGTTCCAGTGCAATAAGGCGCGGACGGCGCGCATTCCGAGGCGGATGCGCATGGCGCCCCGGCCAGTTTCTTGGAAATGCACACGCTGGCAGAGCCGCTGTCCGAGCAATAGGACGACGGGCAGCATGCGAGCCCGGATGCGCCAGGGCATGTTTCGCCGCTGCTCGTGCAGACGCCTGCGTTGCATGTGGCAACGCCGCAGCCTGAAAGCACCCTCGTGGCGCCGCAAGGCTGCCCTGACGGCAGGCAGTACGCGTTTTCGCAGGTGACGCACGGGTAGCAGGTATGGGTGAGCTGGTTGCAGCCGGCATCGCAATAGGGCGCGTTCCCGCTCATGCAGTCATCGTCAATGTTGCAGGACTTGAGGGCGCAGCCCTGGGCGGTGTAGTTCTGGGGTATGGGCTGCGGGAGCCAGCAGCGCTCCGTGCTCATGGGCGCATAATCCACAATCGTGCCTGAAAGCCTGCCGCGCGCGTTCACTTCGTTGTACGGGTATTGCTTGGGGTCGGCCACCGAGTCTGCGCCGACGTAGTAGGAAGCCCAGTCGGACTTGTTGGACCTCAGCGCGCCGCAGATGGAGACTTCCTTGGCAATCACGTTGTACCAGCTGTTGCCTTCCCCCTTGCCGCCTATCGAGGCGTTGTAGCGGTTGGACTGCCCGTCGTCGTCCTTTGCATAGTATCCGGTGGTGGCGCCGAACGTATTCCAGTAGAACGTGTTGCCCGACGACTCGGATACGACAAGCAGGTCGCCTGCGGAAGATGACGAAGAGAATGTGTTGCCACGGACAACGTTGTTGATTGAAGCCGCCTCGAATAGGGCGGATGCGCCCGTGCCGCTCGTTCCCGCAGATGTGAAATTGGAGTCCGCAATGTCCAGCATCTCGCCCCCGTGCACCCTGAGCCCATAGCCCGTGCCCGTGCTCGTGCCCGACGAGCCAGAGACGTTGGCGCGCGTGGCCTCAAGGTAGATGCCCGCGCCGCTGGCGGTTGATGCGTTGGCGCCGATGATTGAAGTGTGCGACGGGCTGCCTTTCACAAAAATGCCGTATTTCTGCCCGGAATATGCGGACACATTGGCGATTATGGTGCCTGTTGCGCCGTCCGAGACAGTCATGCCGTTCCCGTCATTCGATGAAACCGACCCGTTCTGCAAAAGCGCGTTGACCGCGAGGGAGGAGAGGTAAATCGCGTCGCCGCCGTGGGCAGACAGGTTCATGCCGGTTATGTTGGTGCCTGACACGCCGTCCACGTAAATGCCTGTGCCCGAGCCTGTCGAGGTCGTCGTGACGTTCTCAATCACGTTGTTGTCCGACGCCTGCTGCAGGCGCATGGCAGTGCCCGAAGAGGCGATGCCCGTGATGTTGGCAAAGCGGTTGGCAGGGGAATTGGTGATGAAGAAGCCGACGGCTGAGCCTGAGGATGCCACGCCGGTGTCCCCTATGAAAGAGTTGTTCGTGCTGCCGCCAAGCGAAATCCCGTAGCCGCCGCCGGATGCATAGTTGTTGCTGAAGCTGTTTGTGTTTGCGTTCACGAGCGCTATGCCGGTGCCTGTGCCCGTGGCGGTCACAATGTTGCTGGTGACGTTGTTGCTGCCTGCCGTGGAGTCGGGGTAGTATATGTATATTGCCTTGCCGGTTGCCACGGTGATGGCATTGCTCGAAATCGTGTTGTTCACGCTGGAGGAGAGGTGGATGCCGTTGTTTGCATCAGACCTTGTGATTGCGTTGAACGAGATGTTGTTGTTGCCGCCCTGGTCGAGGAATATGCCATGGCTGGTTGAATTTATCATGTTGCTTGTTGCCGCCGTCCTGTTGCTGGAGGGCGAGAGGTAAATGCCATAGCCGCCTGCGGAGATGGTGAGGTTGGAAATCGAATTGCCCGTCGCATTGTAGATTCCCACGCCGTCAGATGCCGCGCCATAGATGCCTCCGGACACCGTGCCGTAGTTGGAGAGGTAGCTGTAAAGCGCGGATGCATTCGCGCTTGAGAGGTTGCTGTTCCTTATGGAGGCATAGTCCGCGCCATTGAGGTAAACGCCATACCCGCCCGCGCGCGTTGTCTTCGCGCTCACGTTCTCTATAGTGCCGTAATCCGCACCCGAGAGGTAGATGCCGGACGCGAAGTTCCTGATTGCGCAGTTCCTCACGGTTGTGTTGAGCTGGTTGGAGTAGACGCCGTACGTGCCGGACGTGTTGGTGCCAAGGAGCATCCTGCTTCCGGCCATGACGTTGGCAATCTCGTCCGCACTGAGCGCGCGGTCGTACACGCGCACCTCGTCAATGGTGCCGTTGAAGCCATAGCCGCCCAGGCCTCCGACCAGGAATGTCTGGCCTGCAGTCGGGAGGACGCCGCCGTCTTCGGCTACGCTCGCACCTCCAATCAGGGCGCCATCCAGGTAGAAATACACCGTGTTGTTGCACGCGACGCTGTTGCACACGCTCGCAGCCACATGGTGCCAGCCGTTCAGGATGGATGACGGCAGGTTGAAGTTTTCATATATTAGGTTCCCGTTGTTCCTGTGCACGAATGAAACCTGGTTGGCTTCGGATAGCTGCAATTCATAGTTGACTGTGCTCCATGTGCCCTTTGATATTATGGGCGCCATCAGCCCGAAGTATTTATTGGTGAAATTGCGGGGCAGCGGATAAATCCATGCAGAGAGGGTAACGCCGCCAGTCGCTTCCAGGCTTGCTGGCGCCCCGACGCTCACCGCCGTGTTGTTCCCGTTGAACGAAAGCGCGCCGCCATATTTGCCGCTTGCCCATGTTCCGCTCGTAAGCGCGCCATCGTTCCCGTACGTTGACCAGTCGCGCGCAACGGTTCCGCTCCCCTCCTCGAACGGCATGTAAAGCTTCAGGCTCGGGTCGTCAATGTTGTCGCTCTGGCAGTCAATGGAAACATTGGAGCCGCCGATGATATTGTAAGCGGTGCTGGCGGCGTTTGTGCCAGTCACAGTTGTCGTTCCGATGAATTGGTTGTTGTTGGAAGTCGTCTCAACGCGGATGGAATTGTTTGAATCGGATTTGGCAGTGCTATTTGTGAAAATGTTGCCATTGCTATTGTAAAGAAGATATATTCCGTAGCTCGAACCTGAACTGAACGTGCTGCCAGATACGTTGTTGTTAGAGCTGTACCAGGAACCAAGACCAACGCCGGAAACTGAAGTGCCGGTGGAATTGATTATGCTGTTTGAAGTGACACCGTTATCAAATGATATGGCACCTCTTGACACAGCAGTTGCATTTGCATTGATGATTGTGTTGCCTGTGCTTGAGGTGGATATGATAATCCCTACTCCATAAGCGGAATACACTGTATTGTTGCGCAGCATATTGTAATTGGATGCATTGTAAACAGCGATTGCAGATGAATATAGGGGCACCACATAATTATTCCGCCCGACATTCACGGTGTTGTTCTCCATTGTGCCATTGTCCGCGCTATTGAAGTAGATGCCGACATCAAAGTTGCTGATATTACAGTTCTTCACGGTTGTGTTGAACTCTGTAGAGTAGACGCCGTAGGTGTTGGAAACGTTCGTGCCGATGATTGACTTGCCCTGGCAGTCTATCGTGATGTTGGAGCCGCCGTTTATGTAGATGGCGCTTGATGTGTTTGATGATGCCGTTGTGCCAACGAGATTGTTGTTATGAGCGTTCAAGGAGAAGCGGATGCCGTAACCGGAGCCAGTGATTGCTGTGGAGTTGGTGACAGTATTGTACTGGGAGTTATCAAAGTATATTCCAAGGTCTGTGACAGAAGTTGCTGTTACGTTGGTAACCGCATTGTGATGAGATAACCGGACGAATAGCGGGCGAATCGCCGAACTCACGGTGTTGGTGATTGTGTTGTAGTTGGAACCAGAATCAAGGTATATTCCCATCCCGTTTGGGGCGGAATATGCCAGGGTTTCGCTCACAGTGTCATTGATTATTGTCCCGTTCGTCGCCCCGCTGAAGTAGATGCCCGCTCCGAAGCTGCGTATGTTGCAGTTCTTGATTGTCGTATTGAACTGGTTGCTGTAGATGCCAGATGTGTTGGTTGTGTTCGTGCCGGTTATGCTGTAGCCGTTGCAATTTATCGTCACGTTCTGCGCGGTGACGTTGAAGCATGTGCCAGAGGAGGACAGGTTCTCAACGAGCGTGACCACCCTGTTTGCCACCTTCAGCACTCCGCAGCCGGCCTTCACTGTTGAGGTAGAGGAGTTCATGGGCGCGGAGCTGTCAAAGCCGTCCGATGCCGTGGCTTCCACCTTCCAGCTCTGCCCGCCTTCAAGCTCGTCAGGCATCATGACATTGTAGTTGAGCGCGTATTGCGCCGCGATTTCCTGCGCAGAAAGTGCGCGCGGGTAGATTGCGACCTGGTCAATGGTGCCGGTGAATTTGTAGTTGCCGGAGTGGGCATAATAGTCGCCTATTGAGAACGGGCTTGTGGCATTTGCCCCGAGCGAGCCAGCGCCTTCATATACACCGTTGAGGTAGAGGCTCACGTTGGTCGTATTTCTTACAAGGGTTGCAAAGTACCATGTGCCAGTAGTCAATGAAGTTGTTCCAACGGCATTGCTCCATGCAGATGTGCCCAGTTTGTTGCCCGAGCTTACATAGAATTGGGTGCCTGTGAATTCTGCGAAATGCTGCTCCCTTCCAAGCTGGTTCAATTTAATCCATGCAGTGATGGTGAATACCTGCGGTACTGAGGATATTGGCGCCGAAATGTATGACGATGCCCCGTCAAATGCATACGCGCCGCCAATCTTCCCGGCAGTTGTCCATGTGGGCATCCTCGATGCGTTCCCTGCGCCGAGCGTCCCATTGTTGCCGTTGCCGGAGTAATCCTGGATTGCGCCAGTGTCGTTGACCGAGACGTTGTTGTCAAACGGCATGAGCAGCGAGGCATAGGGCGCGCCGTTGAGGTACCAGTTATAGGTGTAGGTGAGCGTATCGTTGTTCGTGTCAGTAGCAGTTGCAGATGCGTTGAGCTGGTCGGAAGTGTATGCGATTGAGGGCACCAGCGTTACCGATGTCATGTTGGGCGGGTTGTTCATGGTCATGTTGCAGACTGGCACTGAGTAACCGCCCAGGTTGCCCGCAATGTCGCGCGGGGCGACGGCGTAACAGTACCAGGTGTGGGATGCAAGGTTGGAGATTGTCACGCTCGTGCCGGCATACCACACGTTCGCATTGGTGCCGTTTATCCAGTAGTCGCGCGTGCCTGAGAGCAGCGTGAGGTTCTTTATCATGTGGAGCTCGCAGCCGTCCCAATTGACCGTGCCGGTGCCGCCTATGGTGTATGCGAGCAGGCGCACCGTGCCAGTAGTGCCTGTCCTGAACACCTCGCGGATGGGGCGCCAGTCCGCCGTCCCGTTGAGGTTGTCGTAGTAGAGGCGCGTGCCGTTCTGTTCAAGGTAGAGCGTCGCGAATCCCGTGGAAAGCTGCGTCTTTGCCATGCAGCTGAGCTGGTAGAGCGAGTTCGGCGCAACATCCGTGCCGATGCCGAAGTTGGAGCCCCAGTACCTGTTGCAGTCCGCCCAGTTTCCGCAGCTTGTGCCGTTGGTGGCGGTTTGCTTGAGGGAGTATGCCCCGGAATATGTTGTGTTGGAATCAAACGAAGCGCCATCTTGGATCAGGGAAGCATTCAGCCAGTAGCCATGCAATGATACCTTCTCAAACCCGCCATCGTAGAGCAGATCCTCCTCGTTGCCATTGCTGTCAACTGCGTTTGCATAGTAATAGTAGGTGCTGCCTGTGTCGTCCACGGGCAGCCAGGTGAGGTTGAGCGTGGAAGTGGATGTCCTTGCGAGCGTGGGCTGCGCTGGCGTCATTGGCACGGAAACGTCGCGCGCGCCATTGTCGGTGTAATTGGGCGAGGAGATGAACGGGGTGACCTTGAAGTTGTCGAAGATACTGGCAGCCGAGTGCGTGCCCACGCCCGCCTTGCCGGCAAGATAGGGCGAGGACGAGTCGGCATAGGTCATCAGGAGCACGTCGTTGAGATACAGCTTGATGACATTGCCGCTCACGATTGCCTTGGCATGGTACCAGGTATTGTAGCTCAGGTCGGCAATGTCGGTAACTGCAAGGTTGGAGTAGCCGGAGTTATACTTGTAGAGGTTGATGTTGCCGCCATTGAGGGAGTTGGTGCCGCCGTATATTTCATATTGGTAGAACTGGTTGATGTTGGGGGAGCGGAAGATGAGGCTGGCATGGTTGCCGCTCACTATCTCGAAGTCGGATTCCACCACGTAGTCGGCCAATGCAGGGTCGCCGGTTACGCTCACCACTTCGCCAGAAGTGGGGGATATGTAGCTTCCGCCGCTTACATTCCAGGTGCCGCCGTTTTTGACCCATGCGCTGTCGCTGCCGGAGGAGAAGTCTTCGAAAGTTCCATTCACCGGCGTGTAGATGCCAGTAGTCGTGTTGCTCCTGTAAAGCCCCTTGCTTATCAGCCCGGACTGCATGTCGGTTATGATTTCGTGCTGGGAAAGCGAGCGGTTGTAGATGCGCAATTCGTCTATTTTGCCTTGGTATGCTTGCCCTATCCTTAGGTATGTTGCCGCGGGAATTGGCATTGTTTTGCCGGTTTCACTGTGCCAGAGCACGCCATCAATGTATATCTTCATTTCTCCCGTGGATGCGTCTTTTGTGAAAGTCCAGTAGGTCCATCTTCCCTTGTAATCGGAAGCATTTGCCGCTTTGTAGATTCTGTCATAGGCTGCCCCATTATTACCGCAATCCCAATATACGAATCCATTGCTCCAAGGAAGATGGACATTTATGACGTATCCGCCTGCGTTTGAACTGGTTATTGCCGCAGTGTTGGCAGGCAGGGCATCCGCGCCGTATGCCCAGAAACTGGCTGTGATTGCGTTTCCAACCGGGATGCTGCTGTTTGGTGCAGTAATATAGTCACTGCCATCAAAACTCATTGCGTTTCCAAACTTGCCGCTTGTCCAAGTCGCGCCCGTTATCGTGCCGTCATTCGCGTTTGGCGACCAGTCCGCAGTCGTTGCGCCCGCGCCCTCTTCAAACGGCATGTAAAGCTGCAGGCCGTTGTCGCCTTCCGTGAAGCTGACGTACGCCACGGAGTTGTTGTAGTCTTCCTCTACTTCGGTTGCGGTGAGCGCGCGGTTGTAGATTTTCACTTCGTCAATCGAGCCGTTGAAGCCGTATTTGCTGGTGGCCCCGCTATAGCCGCCCAGGTACAATGTTGAGCCGTATGAAGTTGGAGTTCCGGTGAAGTTGGCGCTGCCTGCGAGCACATTGTCAACATAGAGCTTCATTTCCTTGTTTGTAGCGTTGTATGTTGCCACGACATGATGCCAGCTGTCAAGCGGAACTGCGCTGCTTATGATGCTGAACCATCCGCTGGCATTGTTCACATACTGGAATCTGAACTGAATGGTGCTGCCACTGCTCGAAGTAGACAGTATGCCGCCGTGCCTGCCTACCTTGCCAACGACCATGTGCTCGCTGGAGTTGGTATTTACCCTTGGGGACACCCAGCTTTCAAGAGTATAGGAAATTGTTGGGTCGGTCAGTATGCCAGGCACAGTTGCATACGCATAGTTGTCAACTGCGTTGAATGAAAGCCCGCCGTTCACCCTGCCGCTTGTCCAGGTGGCGCCGGACACTGCACCCGTGTTGTTGTACGCGCTGTCTGCCGCGCTCGTGCCGCTTCCGTCGTCGAGCTTGTAGTAGGCGACTAGCCCGCGCTTGCCCGGAAGCAGGTTGGGAGTTGCAGGCGCGGTCCTGTCGAACGTGATGTTGCATATTGCAGATGTGTAGTTGGAATATTGCCCGCCAAGCGTTGCGCGCACCTTGTAGCAGTATTGAGTGTTGTCAAGCAATCCGGTGTGCGTGAAGTTGAGCGCTGTGCTGGAAGAGACGGTCTGGCCGGAGATTGTTTCGTTGACTTCGTAGACAGTGCCGGCGGGGTTGCTGTTCGCGCCCCATGAAAGGCTCATTTCACCGAGCTGCGAGTTTAGCGGCTGGTCGGTGACTGATGAAACTGCCAATGAGGATGGGGTGCTGAGCAGAAGGAAGACTGGAGTGAGGGGCGCGAAGTCCGCGCATCCTGCGAAGCTGCAGACGAACTTGCCTCCGGAAGACGAATTGTTGTATGGGAAGCCCGCGCCCGCAGAGCCGATGTAAAGGCTTGGGAATGATGAGACTGTCGTGCCCAGCACCTGGATGCTGCCGTTCATCACGTTCGCATACATGTTGCCCTGGTTCTTGGTTGCGTAGGTGCAGTTGTAGTAGTTGGAGCCGTTAAGGTCTTGGACGTATGTTGTCGGGTTGCCGATGCTGGTGAAGTTGTTCAGGCAGAAGGTGTTGCCTGAGGCGCCTGAATCTATATATGCCTGCGAGCCTCTGCTTGAAAAGGTGTTGTTTATGACTGTGTTATTTGAGCTTGAAAGTACTCCTATGCTATGCATTGTTCCCGTGTTGCTTAAGGTATTGTTTGCTATTATGTTGTTGCGTGTCAAGTACAAGATGATTGGATTTCTGTAATCGCTCGTTGTTCCTGCAATTGTGGCGGTGATGCCGCTTATTATGCTGTTGTTTGTCGATGAGACGTAAATTCCAATGCCGTCTAATGCGTTTGCTATTGAGCCCATTGCCGTGATGTTGTTTGATTGGAGAAGATATATCGCATATCCGTCTGTTCCACTCGCGGTTTTCGTTGTGCTTGTGTTCGTGTTCTGTATCATGCCGTTCGTCGCTCCGTTGAAGTATATGCCAGTTGCGAAGTTGCTTATGTTGCAGTTCTTCACTGTTGTGTTGAACTCGTCGGAATAGATGCCGTATGTGGCAGATGTATTTGTGCCTACTATTGATTTGCCCTGGCAGTCAATGGAAACGTTGCTGCCGCCATCTATGTAGATTGCGCTTGAGAGGTTGGACGATACCGTGGTGTTTATCACCTGCGTGTTGTGTGCGCCGGATGTTATGTAAAGTCCGTAGCCTGTTGCGCCGGAGACCAGATTACGGGCGACTGAATTGGTGATTGCATTGTTGGAACTTGAGGAGAGGTAGATACCGTAGTTTGAGTTGGAGGTTCCTGTTGAGTTGGAGATTGTGTTGTAGTTGGAACTTGCGGAGAGGAGGATGCCGACGTTTGAGGTGGAGGTTCCGGCGGAGTTGGTGATTGTGTTGTTGGAGGCTCCGGCAAAGTAGATGCCGACGCTTGTGTTGGAGGTTCCGGTGGAGCTGGTGATTGTGTTGTTGGAGCTTGAGGAGAGGAGGATGCCGTTGCTTGAGTTGGAGGTTCCGGTGGAGCTGGTGATTGTGTTGTTGGAGTTTGAGGCGAGAACGATGCCTTGGCTTGAGTTGGAGGTTCCGGTGGAGCTGGTGATTGTGTTGTTGGAGGCTGAGTTGAGGTAGATGCCGGGTTGCGAGTTTGAGGTTCCATTGGAGTTGGCAATTGTGTTGTAGTTGGAGCTTGAGGAGAGGTAGATGCCGTAGCT
>Ga0172381_10000258_pt1 | contig 64947 bp, 52 predicted proteins | sample Leawel6488metaG_FD_119754 | JGI IMG/M metagenome (GOLD analysis project Ga0172381, IMG submission 119754) | Leachate microbial communities from a municipal landfill in Southern Ontario, Canada - Leachate well 64-88 metaG | ecosystem: Engineered > Solid waste > Landfill > Unclassified | place... | reverse complement strand
GTTTCCAGAGGAAGACATGCCAGGAATTGACTATGTCATCCCAAACACAGAATATCTAAAAGGAAAAGAAAAAAATATAAGGGCTGTTGTGTTCTCTCACGGACACTTAGACCACATTGGAGCAGCTGCAATTTTGCTGAATAAATTGGGAAATCCGCAAATAATTGGCAGGCCTTTAACTTTGGAAATGGTAAAACACAGAGTTGAAGACACTCATCACGGAGCTTCAAAAAAATTGAAAACTTTGTATGTGCAAGACTTAAACCAAAAAATAAGTCTTGGCGCATTTACGTTGAGCTTTTTCCAGGTTGACCACACAATTATGGACGCGGTTGGAGTAATTTTACAAACTCCGGTTGCAACAGTTGTGCACCCGGGAGACTGGACAATTGAGAAAGATCCTATTGGTAGAAAAGCTTTAGATTATACTCATCTTGCAAAATTGCCACGACCAACAATTTTGATGCTTGAAGCGCTTGGAGCGACAAACTCCGCAGAGCCTGTCACCGAAGAAGAAATGTTGAAAAACTTGTATATGCTTATGGAGAAGGCTCCCGGCAGAACAATTATTGCAACATTTTCTTCCCAAATAGAAAGAATAAAACAAATATTGGAATTTGCCGCTCGCACCAACAGAAAAGTTGCTTTGGACGGTTTTTCAATGAAGCTCAACATTGAGCTTGCAACAAAATTGGGTTATATAAAAATTCCAAAAGGAGTTATTATTACCACCGACAAAGCTCACACTTTCCCCGACAACAAAATGATTATTGTCTGCACAGGCGCTCAAGGAGAAGAAATGGCAGCTTTGCCAAGAATTGTTGCAGGAAACCACAAACACATAAAAATTAAAAAAGAGGACACTGTTATTTTCTCCTCGTCGGTTATTCCGGGAAATGAAAGAACAGTGCAAAGGCTGAAGGACAACCTTTACCGCCAGTCTGACTATGTTTACCACTCAGACATTATTGACGTGCACATGTCAGGACACGGCAACATAAACGGCATAAAACAAATGCTAAGAGAAATCAGCCCGGACTTTTTTGCTCCTGTTTATGGCAACCACTATATGTTGAAAGAAGCAGCCAAAATTGCCAGAGAAATGGGATTTAGAAAAGACAGAATTTTTGTGCCAGACAACGGCTCTATAATAAGATTTACTAAAGACCAAGCTGAAATACTGAAAGAAAAAGCCCCTTCAAACTATGTGTTTGTTGATGGGCTTGGAGTTGGAGATGTTGGCGAAATTGTTTTACGCGACAGACAAGCATTGGCTGAAGATGGCATGTTTGTCATTGTAGCAGTAATAGACAGCAAAACCGGCCGAGTAAAAGGCAGTCCCGACATTATTTCCCGCGGATTTGTGTACTTGCGCGAGTCAAAAGACTTACTAAGCCAAACCCGCAAAAAAGTAATTGAAATCGTAGAAAAAACCGCCGGCCACGACGGCGCCGTAAACTGGACCTACGTCAAAGACGAAATCCGCAACAAAATCGGCGACTTCCTAGCCACCAAAACCTCCCGCCGCCCAATGATCCTCCCTGTCGTGATAGAAGTCTAAAACAGAAAAAAATAGAGGCCCGTCCTCTATTTTTTTATTACTCTAATAATAGATTATTTGATTTATCAAATTTTTTCTTATAATCTAACCAATCCGCTATCGCCATTTTACATCCTGCTGTTCCACCTAAAAATTCTAACATAAAATTTCTTTCTGTCACCGATGGAAAATTACTTTCCCCGATGTAATCTTTATAGCTTGACCATTTATATTCTTCTAAAAATTTATTTGCTTCTTGCTGATTTCTTATACCATGCTCTTTCCAACCAGGTTCAAACAAAGATACGGGATTAGCATGTATATAGTTAAAAATTACTCTAAACTGATTGTCGTCCATGATTGCAATTGAGCGAAATCTATTTTGAAAAACGTATCCTTTGCGATTATTTTTCCTATTAAAGTAACCTGCGTATCCCGTGCCAACTTTTCTCATAAATTTTGTTATTCCATCATCTTTTATTTGCCTCAAGAGCAAATGAACGTGGTTTGGCATAAAACAAAAAGCAAACACATCAACAAATCTGTCTCGCCCATCCCGTTCTATTTGGTTAGAAAAAATAGAGGACGGGCCTCTATTTTTCTTCTTAAAAGTGGACCTGACTTTTCGGCGAGCCTGGATTGTAACGGGGTTTGCGTTGTTGAATTCATAAATAGAAAAAATTCCACGATAGTAATCGTTTATGTCTTTGAAAATTAAATTATCATCTAATCCTCGTAAAATAATATGATAAATTTCACCGTTAGCAAATTGTTCTTTTCTGTACGGCATATTTTATTCATTATACAACAGAATAAAAAAATAGAGGACGGGCCTCTATTTTTTCTCGACAAACACTTCAAACAGGTCTGAAGTGTTCAGTTTTTAAGCAAAAAAATAAGCCGGCTGAAATTCAGTCGGCTTTTCGGTTGGGATGGTTTCACCACTCAATCACTAGCTCGAAGTAGTCCTTTTTAGGATCTTCGGCGCGAACTCTGAACCGCTCGCCGAGTTGCTCCTGAAGATGTGCCACATAAGCCTTAGCATAATAAGCCAGTTGCCGTTGAAAAGCGAGGCCGAGGACTGGAAACTTGAGATGCAGCTCAGAAGCATGCTTCTCAAGCAACTCGATCAGTCTTGACATGCCTTGATCAACATCTCTCCTGGCATTCTTTTCAGCCTGGGCTCTTTCGGCGTCAATCTTATCAAGGAACGCCTTAAATCTTTCTTGAAGTTCTGGAGTCATATTCCACCTCGATCATTCTTTAGATGGTAAAACTTACTACAATAAAACATTATAACATAAAAAATACCTTGTCAAGTCTTTCCCCTTCTCTGCAATAGTGCTAAAATTAAATAATCAAAATTTTAATTATAATATTATGAGAATATTTAGTGGAATTAGGCCGACGGGAGATTTGCATATTGGGAATTATTTGGGGGCGATTAAGCAGTGGATTGCGCTTCAGGAGGGGAACGAGTGCGTTTTTTGTATTGTGGATTTGCATGCGATTACTACGCCGTATGACCCAAAAACTTTGCAGAAAAATGTTTTGGATACAACTGCTGTTTATTTGGCGGCGGGAGTCAATCCTGAGAAGTCTGTTGTGTTTGCGCAGTCTGAAGTAAAAGAGCACGCAGAGCTGGCTTGGCTTTTGGGCACAATTACACCAATGGGCGAACTTTCGCGTATGACTCAGTTTAAAGAAAAATCAAAACAGCACAAAGACTATATCAACGCAGGGCTTTTCAACTACCCTGTTTTGATGGCTGCTGACATTTTGCTTTACAAAGCGCTTGGAGTTCCTGTTGGAAAAGACCAAGAACAGCACGTTGAGCTGGCTCGCACAATTGCAAAAAAGTTTAACCAGAAATTCGGCGAAGTTTTCCCAGAGCCAAAAGCAATAATGCCAAAAACAGGAGCGAAAATAATGAGCTTGCAAGACCCAAAGAAAAAAATGTCTAAGTCCGGCGAGCCAAAAAGCTATATTTCTTTGTTTGACAGCCCAGAAGACATTACCAAAAAAATAATGTCGGCAACAACTGACTCTGGCAAAGACATAATTTACAACGCAACCAAAAAGCCGGGCATTTCAAACCTGCTTACAATTTACTCTCTTTTAACCGACCGTTCTGTTGAAGACATCCAAAGAGACTTTAAAGGCAAAACATATTCTGAATTTAAAAAATCTCTGGCCAATACTGTTGTAAATTACTTAGAGCCATTTCGCAGAAAACAAAAAGAACTCCAAACCCGCGACGTCTACGTAAAAGAAATTTTAGCCCAAGGCGCCTCTCGAGCCAAAATCATCGCCGAAACCACCATGAAAGACGTCCGCGAAAAAATGGGCCTATCGTAAAAACATCAACTAAAAATCCCCCACTCGGGGGATTTTTTTATTTAATTATTTTTGTTAGTTCTTTTATTTTTTGGTCTAAAACTTCTTGGGTGTCAGCCTCGATAGTTAAACGTAGCAAGGGCTCGGTGTTTGAGCCTCGGACGTTGAACCACCAGTCTTTGTAGGTGACCGTTATGCCGTCTAGGAAATCTTGAGTTCCGTCTGTGTATTTTTCTTTTACTTTTTCTAAGATCTTTTCTTTATCGGCTACTTTAAAATTAAGTTCGGGAGATTTTTTGTAGGGCGATAATTCTTTGACTATTTCTGAAACTTTTCTTCCGTCTTTTGAAATTATTTGAAGCAAAACCAAAAGGCTGACCATGCCTGAATCCATATAAAAATTATCTTTAAAGCAGTAGTGGCCCGACAATTCTCCGCCCACTATGCCGTTATTTTTTAGCAAGCCGTCTCGCACGTTTACAAAACCAACTTGAGTTCTGACGGGCTTGCCTCCCCACTTTGTGATAAATTCTGGCACTGCTTTTGAACAGATTGCATTATATGCTACTGCCATGCCGGGATTTTTTTGCAAAAAGTATTTTGCCAAAAGCAAAAGTGTTGCATCGGCTCTTACTAATTCACCGACTTCATCAACCAAAAATATTCTGTCGGCATCACCATCAAACATCAAACCAAAATCTGCTTTTTCTTTTTTAATTGTTTCACTTATTTTGTCTGCAGAGCCTTCTTCTAACGGGTTTGGGCTGTGGTTTGGAAAATTCCCATTTGGCTCAAAGTTTAAGGCAATTATTTCTGCAGGAAGCTTGTCTTGCATCCGTGAAATTGCGTGACCCGCAACTCCATTTGAGGCATCAACAACAATTTTCATTGGCACAATATCGCTCAAATCAACAAAATTTAAAATATGATTTAAATAATCGTGCCAAATATCTTTCCTGTCAACTTCGGGAGATTCCTCACTTGCAGTGCCGTCTTCTTTTACTTCTGCCAACAAATCTTTTCCGCGTATTACTTCTATATCTTTGCCGGTTCTTGTAAGCATTTTAAAACCGTCGTATTCTTTTGGATTGTGGCTGGCAGTTATCATAATTCCGGCTGGAAAATCATACGAGCCTACTGCAAAATAAAGGCATTCTGTGGGCACTTGCCCAATATCGCATATTTGTCCGCCTTCTGCCAAAACTCCCCTTGCAAGGGCTTTAAATAACGCAGGCGAGGCCAAACGCGCATCTTGCCCCACAACCACCTTTTTTACGCCGGTTTTCCTTACAAAAGCTCGGCCTATTTCAAAGGCGGTTTGGTCGTTTAATTCTTTGGGGTAAATGCCCCTTATGTCGTATGATTTGAATATAGATTTGTCTATTGCCATATGCTGTTATTATATTATCTTAGGCTTGAACTTTCAAGCATTATATGATATAGTACCATATAATCAATTAAAAGAAATATGATTTTCCATACGCTTGCCCGCCCGCCGATGAGGCAGGTTTACAGGCGTCTTGGCCAGCTTAGGCGGGTCAGGATTTCATATTTTAAAAGTAAATGAAGACATACGAATTAACATACATCATTTCACCTGAAATGAGTTTGGAGGAAGCCGAAGCCAAGGCAAAAGAGATAGAAACAGCAGTTGCCAGCAGAGAGGGTATAATTTTAAAACAAACAAACCCTACAGCAGTAACACTTTCTTATCCTATCAAAAAGCGAGCTTCCGGTTTTTTTGCAGTAATTGAATTCCAAGCAGAGCCTGAAAAGCTGGTGGAAGTAAAAGAAATGGTTCAAAAAGATGGCAAAATTGTGCGCCATATGCTTATAATAAAAGAACCAGTCAGAATAAGAAGAGAAAGAAGAGGCAAAAGGGAAACAATTGTTCCTGAAATAAAAATTGAGCACAAAACAGAGACTGTAGAAAATAAAGCAGAAGAAACAGAAGCCCCTGCGCAGAAAACCGTTGAAAAGCCAAAAGTAGAACTAAAAGACATAGAACAAAAATTAGACGAGCTTTTAGGAGAATAAAATAAAAAAAATTATGAATCTAAATAAAGCTTTCGTTTTAGGAAATGTCACAAGAGACCCAGAGGTACGGTCCTTGCCTTCTGGCCAGCAAGTAACAAGCTTTAGCATTGCCACCAACAGGTTTTATACCTCGAGCGCAGGCGAGAAAAAGCAAGACACCGAGTTTCACAACATTGTCTGCTTTGGAAAATTGGCTGACATTTCTGCAAGATATTTAAACAAAGGTTCATTAATTTTGATTGAAGGAAGAATAAAAACAAGAAACTGGACAAACCAGCAAGGAGTAAAACAATACCGCACAGAAATAATTGCTGAAACAATGCAATTGGGCCCAAGAGGAGCAGGAGCAACTGGTGGTAGCGGAGAAGGAAATTCAAATTACAATAAATCATCTTATCAAAGGCCCGAACCAGAAACCCAAAGCCATTCGCCAGCTAGCGAAGAAATTCCGGTCATCCAGGAAGATTATACTCCCCCAGCAGATGACGGCTCTACAGATCCAAAAACAGTTTCTTTTGAAGACAACGCAGCCGACGAAATAGACGTAAAAGATATTCCATTTTAATAAAATAAATAAAAAAACAGAACGGAACAAGAAATTAGTTTTTTAAAATTAATTTTCGCCCTCCGCTCAAAACAAAATGTGTTATTTTTGCCAAAAAAACATTGAGGAAGTAGACTACAAAAATACAGAATTACTGTATCGTTTTGTGTCTGGTTTTTACAAAATAAAACCAAGAAAAAAAACAAACCTTTGCATGCATCACCAAAAAAAGATCGCCACCGCCATCAAGCGAGCAAGACAATTAGGTCTTCTCCCATTCACTCCAAAATAACTAAAAAAGCCCCATAGCGGGGCTTTTTTGTTTTTTTTATTCTTTTACGGTTTTCATGGCGTCGGTTTTGATTTTGGCCATTACGTCTTTGTGCTCTTTTAGGTAGGCTTTGGCGGCTTCGGTGCCTTGGCCGATTTTTTCACCTTCAAAGGTAAAGTAGCTTCCAGCTTGCTTGATTAAGCCTGTTGCTATGCCAGTTCTTAGGGCGTCACCCGATTTTGAAATACCCTCGTTATAATAAATATCAAACTCGGCGGTTTTAAAAGGAGCAGCCACTTTGTTTTTTACAATTTTGGCTTTTACGCGGTTGCCTATAATTTCATCTCCCGATTTTATTTGAGCTGTTCTGGCTAAATTAACTCTTACAGAAGCGTAAAATTTCAAGGCCAAACCGCCAGGAGTTGTTTCTGGGTTTCCAAAAACCATTCCTACTTTCATTCTGGTTTGGTTTAAAAATATCACCATTGTGTTTGACTTTGCCATTATACCCGAAAGCTTTCTGCAAGCCTGCGACATCAACCTTGCCTGCAAACCCATATGCTGGTCGCCAATATCTCCTTCAATTTCACGTTGAGGCGTCAAAGCAGCAACCGAGTCAACCACTATTACATCAACCGTCGCTGTTTTCACAAGCGTTTCCACAATCTGCAAAGCCTGCTCGCCAGAGTCTGGCTGTGAAATCAACAAGTCGTCCACGTTCACCCCAATTCTTTTTGCGTAATCTGGGTCCATTGCGTGCTCTGCGTCAACAAAAGCGCAAGTGCCTCCTTTTTTCTGCGCTTCAGCCAGCACATGCAAAGACAAGGTTGTTTTCCCCGATGATTCAGCTCCATATATTTCAATAATCCTGCCCCGTGGCATTCCACCCACTCCCAAAGCCATGTCCATGGCAATAGACCCTGTTGGAATCACATCCACATTCACAGCATGAATATCCTTCATTTTCATAATCGCCCCCTCCCCAAACCTCTCCTTAATCTCATCAATAGCAGTATTCAAAGCCTTATTCTCTTTGGGAGCTTCCTCTTTCTTAATTTTTTCTTTTTTCTCTTCTTTTGCCATATTTTTTATTTTATTACTTTGTAAATTTAAAAGTGGAAACAATTTGGCTTAAAACTTTATCCGAGCGGAAATCGACACCGTTAGATATGACGTAGAATGTATTGCTTCCATGCGCTAGAACAATTGTGCACATTCCTATTTTTTCTTTATCTTTCAAACATGAAAACTTGGCTTCTTTTGATGCAAAAACATAATTTTCCGCGTCTGTTGGTATATTTATATTTTTAAACTCTGTTTTCCGTATTCCTATCGTAAACAAAGGGAATCTTTTGCTGTAATCTATCTTTTCATCATCAAGGGAGACCTCGACCAATGGATCGGTGACATAGATACTGTGAGCCGGCTCATCTACATACCAATTACCAGGATATTCAAACTCAAATCCGTAATTAGCATTTGTGTATATTTTCCAACCGGCAGTTTGATTGCCTTGCTTTTCTTGTTTTTGCTCGGTTCTTTGGAAATGGAATACCCTATTCCAAACGCCCCAGGAAAACGGATTCCACCAGGCTGCCAAAGCAAAGCTTGGAGCAAAAACTAAAACTAACAGCGTGAGGACCAGCCAATTTCTTACTTTATCTTTTGCCATAAATTTATTTTTTACTTTAATTTTATAAAACGGCGTTTTTTAGATTTATCATAAATAACATGAAAGATAGACCGACATAAAAAATAGGAAAGAAAATTATAACAAGTGCTGTTACCGGATAAGTTTTATTTTCTTTTCTATAAACTGCAATTATTGCAAAAATTATAGAAAGTATGGCGATAATAAGATTTATAGGGCTATAAAAGGTTTTGATATCAAAACTATGGACTCCAAAAGACCAAAATCCTAAAATCGGGTATAAAATAGAAGTAATTAATGATAAAATTCCAAATTTATTTTTCATATTTTTTAAATTAGCTGTTATACAAAATTATATAGGCAAGAATAAAAAGTATCGGAAAAATAATTATTGCTAAAATAGGATAACCTCTAAATTCTTTATTTCTAAAGGCTAAAATAACAAAATATATACAAAGAATAAACAAAAGAAGTAATATTATCAGTGAAATAACTATAAATGGGATTCCTCCTCCTGCTATCAAGAAATACATTATCATTTTTTGAACCTTATAAAAAATGATAAAAATAATAGCGGGTATAAAGGAAATAATTAAAGCCGTAACACCAAATTTATTTTTCATATTTTATATTAAATTTCTTTTAATAATCTATTTCTTAATGCTGACAAACTCCATTAAGGCAGATGTTTGGGTTATCGCTCTGAATTAGCTGAGCACCAGAATCAGTACAATAATAACCGCCGTAATTTAATTTTGCACCGACACACCATTTAACTGTATTTATACAATCGGGAGTTCCGCAAGAACAATTTACCGAAATATTTTTATACGTATTTATTATGGCCTTTCTTAAATTCGAATATTTAGAACTATAACACCACCCGCTTTGATCGTCACCAATAAAATATTCCGACGTATAATTTGTAAGAAGTTTTAATTTTGTTTTTACGTCTGCGTCTTGTTTTATTAATACAGAATCCTTGATCTGAAATTTGACTTCGGCGTTAACTTGGTTTAAAGAATTATTTGTTTTTCCAGCATAAATTATCGGACAGCCATTATCATCTCCAAATTGCATATTTGCTTCTATTGTATTATTGTTTAACCATTTTATAGCTTTAATATCCTGCGTCGCAGTAAATTTTATAGCTTTATTTACGTCTAACCCCAATCCACTACTTATTTCCTTGTTTATATCCGAATCATCCAAAGGGACAAAAGAATAGTTGCTCAAATCAATAACCATCGGCGCAGCTTTATAAACACAAGTGCCTCCGTAAATAGCTGTTTTAAATGCAACATATTTTCGATCCGGCGACACAGAGAAAAGTGAAGGCTCGATATAAGTATTTGTAACGGCAACAGTTTTAACTAATGCATTATTTTTGTAAATTTCAACGGAGCAATCGGGATATTGCTTATTAGAATCTGTTTTTGCTATTGCTTTAAAAGTGTAAACAGATACTTCGCATTTTTCTTCCCAGCTTCGCAGACATTTTTGCTTTGCCTCGCACCAAGTATAACCGGCTGAACCAATGCATCCGTGAGCATCTTTATCCCCACCAACAACCGGCTGCGCATTTGTAAATTTAAAAGTGGAAAGCATCAAATTATAGATATCTTTGTATTTTGAAGCACCTTCAGACAAAATAAGCGACGAACTATTGATTGGTTTTATACTTGTATTTATAAAAATAGGAGCTGCGGGTGTATTCATCATGGGCTCAACAGTGCAACTTTTTTTGCTATATTCACCCATCATACAAAATGCTATGCCCTTCCCAAACGCTCCACTAAGTTTTGACCAACTGTATTCTTCGTAAAACCACGCTGACGGATATTTTACTTCAAAACCATACTCGCTATTTGTATATGTTTTCCAGCCGGCAGTTTGGTCTGCTTCTTTCTCCTTATTTTGCTGTTGTTCTTGTTTTTGCTCGGTTCCTTGGAAATGAAAAACCCTGTTCCAAACTCCCCAAGAGAATGGATTCCACCACGCTGCCAAAACCATTTGTGGCGCAACAATGGCTACTGCCAAAGCGATTATTAAAAACTTTGTATATTTATTCTGCATACTTTAAAAAATTACTTTGTAAATTTAAAAGAATCTAAAAATTTCTGTTGATCCGCAGTAAGTGTGCTGTTTTCTGATATTACATTAAAATAAAATTCGGCAACTAAATTTTTGTTTGCCAAATAAACTGTTTTTGTCGAGGCTTCCATATAGCTTGAATAAACTTCTATAGCATCATAGCCATTAATCTTTTTTTGTATTGGCTTTGTTAATATCTCCCCGGGTGATTTTGCTAAATTGCCATGATTATTATTGTACCAATCAATAAGAGACTGCTTTGGATCTTTTTCAGAAATAAAAACTAACTGGCGAAAACCATTTTTTACAAAAACGAAATAGGCATCAGTTGAAGTTTTAGTATAAGTTTGATCCTTAACCACCTGGGCGTCTGGTGGATACTCAAAGGTAAACCCATATTCACTATTTGTGTATGTTTTCCATCCAGTAACTTGCGTAGAAGCAACTCCTTGACTTTGCCCAGTTTGCCGAAAATTTAAAGAGCCGCTAAACCATAATCCGATAGCAACTAATATCATTGCCAATACTAAAAAGAAAAAACCTATGTATTTATTTAATTTTGCTCGGCCATACCTTGGAAAAATAAAAAAACTGCCAATCATCTGATATTTTATTGCGAAATAAGACTTATTCAGAAGCCAAAGAGATACAATGGATACCACTGCCACAAGGGCCCAATCAAATTTTTCAGCTTGTAAAAACAAAAAGGCACACAGACCCAACGAAATCGCGGCTATAATAAAAATTATACAGTTTATCTGATATTTCTTTTTAACTATAAGGGGGTCTGCATTTGAAAAATCTTGCATAGTAATTAAAAAATTATTACATTGCTTGAAACGAAATTTAAACTTTTTTCCAGTCGGCGTCTTCGGATTCGTCGGGGCCGCCGCCGGGGACTAGTTTGACGTTTGTGGCTTCACCTCGGTCGCCGTAGACTTCGCGGGGTTTGGCGCCGTCGGCTGGGCCGACTATGCCTTTGTCTTCAAGCATATCAATGAGCCTGGCTGCTCTTGAATAGCCAATTCTTAAGCGTCTCTGCAAAAATGACGCAGAGGCTTTTTTGGTTTCAAGAACTATGCTTTTTACTTCTTCAAATAATGGGTCGTCTCCCGCAAAAAAATCTTCTGACCCGCCAGACTCTTTGGCTTCTTTTGGATCGGGCGCTTCCAAAGCGTCATGCAAATTCTGTACCAAAACAGATTGAGGTTCTTGGAATTTTTCTTTTTGGTCGGCAATAAATGCCGAGACTTTGGCAACTTCTTTTTCAGAAATATATGGACCCTGTATTCTGCCAATTTTAGAAGATTTTGCAGACAAGAATAACATGTCTCCAGCTCCCAACAATTTTTCAGCGCCCGAAGTGTCAATGACAGTTCTTGAGTCAATTTGTGAAGAAACCTGGAAAGTAATTCTGGTTGGCACGTTGGCTTTGATTAAACCTGTGATAACTTCTACAGAAGGACGCTGTGTGGCAAGCACCAAGTGAATTCCCGTGGCCCTGGCCATTTGAGCAATTCTCACAATCCCCGCTTCCAGCTCTCTGCCCTTTGCAGCCATCAAGTCAGCCAACTCATCAACCACAAAAACAATATATGGCATTTGCAACCCATTTGCAATTACTGTTTTGTTTGCATTGTAAGTGCCAATGTTTCTTGCAGGAATTTCTGAAAAAGTTTCAAATCTTCTTTCCATTTCACGGGCCAGCCACTGCAAAGCGTTTATTGTTTTTACCGCGTCAAAAATTACAGGGCACAGCAAATGCGGAATGTCGTTGTAATTTTGAAACTCAACCCTTTTTGGGTCAACCATTATCATTCTCAACTGCTCGGGAGTATACTTGTAAAGCAAACTCAAAATCAAACTGTTTAAGAAAATTGTTTTTCCTGTACCTGTAGCTCCGGCCACCAAAACGTGCGGGCCTTCGGTGATATCTGCATAAACCGGCGCACCGGAAACGTTTCTGCCTAAAGCAATCATCAACGGGCTGGTAGAATTTTGGAAAGCTGTTTGCGCAATTAAGTTTCTCAAAGTCACAACAGACCGCACTTTATTTGGCACCTCAATGCCCACAAGAGATTTTCCTGGAATTGGAGCTTCTATTCTAATTGGGTGCGCAGCCAAGGCCAAGGCCAAGTTGTTTGACAGCGTTGTAATTTTTGAAAGTTTTACACCTTCAGCAGGCTTAAAAGCATATTGAGTAACAGTTGGCCCCACGTTTACTTCTGCCATTTCAACTGGAATACCAAAGTTCTCAAATGTGCTCTTAATTATCATTGAGTTTTCTTTGATATTTCCGGAAGTTGGCGCTGTTTCGTTTTTAGTAAGCAGGTCTAGCGGAGGCAAAATATAGTTGTTTTTGTTTGCCGCAGTAACCGGCTTTCTAATATCTCCTTTTTCGGGCCCGCCCTCGTCGCCTCCTTTTTTAAACAAAGAGATTCTTGAGGCCGCAGGCTTTGCCTTTTCTGCTGCTCTTTCCTGTTCTACGCCTTTAATTTTAAAATTATCGGGCTCGGGCCTGTTCACAGCAAACGTAGGCTTTTCTTCTTTCTCTTTTTTTGGCGCTTCCACCCAAATAAATTGCAAGAAAATAAACAATCCAACAAGCAAGATAGCTGCAAAAACAATGTTGGCTACAATAATTCCAAAAAATCCAACTAAAAATTGCGACAGTCGCAACCCTATATTATTTGTAGGGCAAAAAACCCACCCGCAAGTAATTGTATCCAAATCTCTTATAGCCAAAATCCCTGCTGTACCAACTAGCGAAATAGATAGCGCCAAAACCATTGCCAAGTCTTTGCCCTTTTTTCTGGTTCTCAAGAAAATCAACCCAGCCACAAAGAAGAAAAAAGGAATAGTATAATACGCCCTCCCAATCAAAAAGTCGCAAATTTTTATAAAAAGCTCGCCAGCGTACCCCGCCTTGTCAAAATACGGAAACGACAAAATAGAAATTATCACCACCAAAAACATCACAGTAGCCTTAATCCACCTCTTCACCCAATTACTCAAAATCGAGTCCTTCACCTTCTCTTTTCCACCCCCGCCCCTCCCCTCTTTTTTATTATTTTTCTCTTCTTTGTCTCTTTTCGCCATAAGTTTACGTAACGTAGTGATATAATTAAATAAAGTTTAGTTCCACTAAATTACTCTATTATAGCACTCCTGTTTTTTCCTTCAAGCCGGTTTTTTTGTTATTTTTTAATATGGCGTACGTTGGCTTCATGAAACCCGGCTGGCTCGCCTTCTTTTTGGATATATACGCCACTGCCTTCTGGCGCTGAATCCCACTTTTCCCAAGGAGGTCTCATTGTGCCTCCTTTTCCTATCGACTTTTGCCAGTCGGAAGGGTCTTTCAAAATTTTTTCTGTCACAGATTTTTCTACCAAAACTCTCATCAAGGCAGGATTTAAATCAAGAGCCTCCTGTAATTCTTTTGCCGTTGATTCTGGCAAGATAAAAGAAGCTTTTAATGCTTTCCCGTGCCTTCCATTTGCATCGCGATATCCCTCTCCGGCGGCTTCATACAAAAAGTTTATAGCTGGTTCCTCTTTTCCGTTTTTTGCAACGTCGCTATGCAATATTTTATTGTGCCGTCCGGTTAACCTGCGTTCTGTGCGGTCTGGTACTTTTCCTATTCCCAAAAATCCCTTTTTACCCTTTATTGTTACGGTTTCGTATTCATTAGTCGTCAAATAGCGGATATCAATAAGTTCATTAATTTTATGGCTTCTCATCCCGTTATCTAAATCTAAACTAGAAGCCAAACCAAATTGTTTTTTCGCCTCATTTTCTTCACTTCTCACGGGGTCTCCTCTATAAGAAATTATACCCGAAAGCAAACTGTCATACCCATCAATATGTTTTGGAGCAATTTCTCCAGGGAACCAGGCGTGCAACTTCATACCAGCTTGGTTTAAAATCTTGCTCACCAATTCTTTTTCTTTTAATTCTTGCCTAGCCTCCTGCATCGCCACCACGTTTTGCGCCTCTAGATTATTCACAACAGATTTTTTATTTCTAACTCTTGGCGGAGGAGCCGCCTCAATCACCCTCTTAAAAAGATCTGGCTCGCCCTCTGGTGTTTTGGACTCGCCCGAATCAATTTTTTTTTCCATAATTTTAATATCTAGCTTATATTATATTAACTTTTTTTTGCAAAAACCCCACTTTTAGTGGAGTTTTTAATTTATTATTATATCAATTTTTTAACTTTTAATTCCTCCAAAACTTTCGAAATTTTCTTTTTAAGTTCTGGCACATCTTCTTTTATTATTTTACGGGTAAGATTCTTATCAATACCAAAATACTCGTGTATTAGCACGTCTCTCGTGGCAGCTATTTCTTTCCATTCAATTTCTTTGTGCTTTTTTCTAAACTCCCCGGGCAAATTTTTAACAGCTTCACCAATAATCTCCAAAGCTCTAACAACGGCATACGTTGTTTTTTCGTCTTTCATAAAATCGTCAATTTCAAAGTCTTTCGTAAATCTTTCTATCGCTTCTATATTGTCAAAAATGTGAAGTATAAATATTTTAGGGTCTTTTTTCATAACTATAAAATATCTATTTTACTTCCTAAAATTTCCTTTTTGAGATAAGGATGAATTGAATTATAGGTCAACAGGTGGACCCTTTTTCCCAATCTTTCTTCCAATTCTATTTGCAATCCCGCTAGGTCAAAATAAGTTTTATTATCATATCTATATTTTATTAGAATATCAACATCGCTTCTTTTGCGGTAATCGCCCCTCGCATAAGAACCAAAAATAGCGGCCGTTTTAACGCCGTTCCGTCTCAAAATAGGAATAATTGTTCTTTTTATAATATAAAAATCAAGTTCCATGGCTTTTATGTTCTTTCCTTATTATATCACTCCCATTATTTCCTTCAAGTAACAAAAATACCCGCCTTTTAGGACGAGTATTTTTGCTGTTCTTTGCTATTATTCTTTTACTTTGGGGATGAAGCCGGTGCCTACGGGGATCAACTTACCAATAATGACGTTTTCTTTTAGGCCGCGGAGCTTGTCTTCTTTGCCTTCAAGGCAGGCTTTGATTAAGACTCTGGAGGTTTGCTGGAAGGAGGCGGCTGACAGGAATGATTCGGAGTTTAAGGCAACTTCGGAAATTCCTAGTAAAATCTGGACTCCAATTGGAGGGAGCTTCTTTTCTTTCTTTAGTTTTTCAACTTCTTCGTTGAAGACAACCCTTTCTACTACCTCTCCTCTTATCCAGTCAGAATCGCCCTCGTCTTTGACCCTTACTCTTGAAAACATTTTTTGGATAATTACTTCAATGTGTTTGTCATGGATATCAACACCCTGTGAAGCATAAATTCTTTGGACTTCCTGCAAAATATATCTTTGAGTGGCTTCAACTCCGGCTGACTTGTAAAGCTTTTTCAAGTCTAAGCTACCTTCGCACAATGGCTGGTTTTCTTTGACCTCTTGGCCTTTTTCAACCATAATTGCAATTCTGCCGGGAATTTTGTATTCCATGGTTTCTTTCTTCACGGCTTTCTTGCCTTCTTTGGCAGAAGATTCAACAGGCTTTATAGTAATGATTCTCTTTTCTTCGTCAATGCCAATAACTTTTCCTTCAGTTAACGACATTATGGCTTCTCCTTTTGGAGCTCGGCATTCAAAAATTTCTTCAATTCTTGGCAAACCTTGCGTAATGTCTCCAGCTCCCACAATACCTCCCAAGTGGTGAGTTCTCAAAGTAAGCTGTGTGCCTGGTTCTCCAATTGCTTGAGCTCCCACAATACCAACTGCTTCGCCCAATTTTACAACATCGTTTCTGCCCAAGTCCCAGCCATAACATTTTTGGCAGACCCCCTGCGCGCTTTTGCACGACAAAGGAGAAGCAACAGTAACTCTTTCAATTCCCTCTTCCTCTACAATTGCTTTGGCTATTTGCCAGTTGATTATTTCACCTTTCTTAACAAAAACTTTTTTCTGGTGTTCAACTGTTTCCAATGCTGTTCTGCCAACTAGTTTAAAAATAAAGTCTTGATCAAGAGCATCGGCGTCTTTTCTATACATCACCAAGCCTGTTTTGTCTCCGCAGTCATCTTCTGTAACAATTACGTCGTGAGCTACGTCAACCAATCTTCTGGTTAAGTATCCGGCTGAAGATGTTCTCAAAGCTGTGTCGGCTGTACCTTTTCTGGCTCCGTGAGTTGAAATAAAGTATTCCAGCACGTTGAAACCTTCTGTAAATGAAGACTTAACTGGTAATTCAATAATGTCTCCTGAAGGGTTGTTCACCAAGCCTTTCATACCTGCCATCTGCACTGGCTGAGCCCAAGTGGCTCTGGCTCCAGCTGAAATAATGTTCATAACCGGGCCGTCTGGTGGCAACTGCGCTTTTAGCAAAGCTTCCAATTTTGTTTTGACTGTTTGCCAAATCAAAATTTTCTGTGAAGTTTTTTCTTCAGGGCTTAACAAACCTTTTTCAAAGTGGCTGTCAATTTGCCTGATTTGCGCTTCGGCTTCTGCTATCAATGCTGGTTTTTCTTTTGGAACAATCAAGTCATCCATGCCCCAACTTACGCCAGACAGTGTGCAGTATTCAAAGCCAAGTGTTTTTACCTTGTCTATAATAACAACCGCGTCTTCGTTTGGATATTTTTCAATAACCTCTCTAACAATTCCTTTTAGTTGTTTGTTATCAATAAGTCTGTTGATGTATGGGTAATCAATTGGAAAACTTCTGTTGAAAATAATTCTTCCAACAGTTGTATCAATTATTTCCATTTTGTCTGGGAATTTAGGATTTGGAACTTTTATTTTCTCGTTCTGACCCAAAAATCCATACTCAAAAGCGTTTACTGCTTCAGAGTCAGAAGAATAATATTTTACATCCTTTGGATCTGCTGGCTCCTTTATTTTTGTTAAGTAATAAGAACCCAGGGCAATATCTCTAAATGGCCCCATAACCGGCATGCCGGTTGCAGGCCTCAAAAGGTTTAACGTAGAAAGCATAATCTCTCTGGCTTCTTTCTGGGCTTCGTCAGACAAAGGCAAGTAAACAGCCATTTGGTCGCCGTCAAAGTCAGCATTGAAAGATTCGCAAACCAGCGGGTGCAGCCTGATTGTTTCTCCTTCTGTCAAAATTGGCCTAAATGCCTAAATACCAAGCCTGTGCAAAGTTGGAGCTCTGTTTAATAAAACCAATTTGTCTTTAATGATTTCTTCCAAAATTGCCCAAACTTCAGGAGTTTTTTCTTCAATCAATCTCGTGGCGCCCCTTATGTTATAAGCCAATTCTTTGTCCAAAATTCTCTTGATAACAAATGGCTTGAAAATTTCCAAAGCCAATGTTTTTGGCAAACCGCATTGTGAAAAATGCAAATCCGGACCAACCGCAATAACCGACCTTCCAGAGTAGTCAACACGTTTTCCAAGCAAGTTTTGTCTAAATCTGCCTTGTTTTCCGGCAAGCATAGCAGCCAAAGATTTCAATAATCTCTTTCCGCCTGTTGTGGCAGTTGTTGTAACTCCTTTTCTCATTTCGTTATCAATCAAAGCATCAACAGCTTCCTGCAACATTCTCTTTTCATTGCGCACAATAACCGGCGGGGCTGAAATTTCCAGCAAATATTTCAATCTGTTGTTTCTGTTGATAACTCTTCTATACAAGTCATTTAAGTCAGACGAAGCATATCTGCCTCCGTCCAATTGCACCATTGGCCTTAGGTCTGGCGGTAAAACTGGCAAAACATCCATAAACATCCATTCTGGCCTTACGCCTGCTTTCAACATTCCCTGGAACAATTTCAATCTTCTCAAAACTTTTTTCCTCATTGCAGGTGGCGCATCTTTGGCTTCCACCGCAATTTGTTTTGTTTCTTTTTCCAAGTCAATTTGCGAGAATAAGTCTTTTACAACTTCAGCTCCTGTGCCTGCCTCAAAAACCTCTCCGTATTTCATAGAAAGAGTCAAATAAGCAACTTCAGACAAAATTTTGAGTTCTTTTATGTCCAAAACTTCTTCTTTGGCTTTTTCTCTTGCCTGCTTTAAATCATTTTTGGCGGCTTCTGTTTTTTCTTTTTTAACTTTTGATTTGTACTCTTGCTCAATTGCTTCCAAAATATTATTTCTTGCCTCTTCATTTACCTTGGTAATTATATATGAAGAGAAATAAATAACTTTTTCCAACTGTTGCGAGCTTTTATCCAAAACCAAACCCATTCTTGAAGGTACTCCCCTCAAAAACCAAATATGCGAAACCGGAGTGTGCAACTTGATGTGCCCCATTCTCTCTCTTCTCACAGAAGATTTTGTCACCTCAACTCCGCACCTGTCGCAAACAACTCCTTTGTATCTTATTCTTTTGTATTTTCCGCAGGCGCACTCGTAATCTTTTTCAGGCCCGAAAATCCTCTCATCAAAAAGTCCGTCCTTCTCAGGCTTCTGCGTCCTATAATTAATAGTTTCCGGCTTAATCACCTCGCCATGAGACCAGGACATAATATCCTCGGGCGAAGCAATCTTGATTCTTATTGACTCTAAATCTAATACTCGCATTGGTTTAGTTTTTTAATTAGTAATACTAATTTAAAATTATTTTGATTCGCGGTAGTCTCGGCGGTCTTCGCGTTCGTCTTCTCTCGCCATTCGCGGTTTTTCTTTTACTTCTACGGCCATGCCGAGGGACTTTAATTCAGCGACCAGCAAGTTGAATGAGGCTGGGATGTTGGGGTTGCGGATTGGCTCGCCTTTTAAGATTGACTCGTAGGCTGCGGCTCTTCCTTGGACATCGTCAGATTTGATTGTCAGCATTTCTTGCAAAGTGTGGGCGACACCATAACCTTCCAGCGCCCAAACTTCCATTTCTCCAAACCTCTGACCTCCAAACTGGGCTTTTCCGCCAAGTGGCTGTTGAGTGATAAGTGAGTAAGGACCAATGGACCTGGCATGAACTTTGTCGTCAACCATGTGGATAAGCTTCATCACATACATATATCCTACTGTAATTGGTTTTGGAAATGGCAAACCGGTTTTGCCGTCGTAAACTATAACTTGACCAGACTCCGGTAAACCAGCTTCTCTCAATTCTGCTTTTACATCTTCTTTATTTGCTCCAAGCAAAGCAGGAGAAATAGCAATGTAATTTAATTTGTGAGCTGCCCAACCCAAGTGTGTTTCCAAAATCTGCCCCAGGTTCATTCTAGAAGGTACTGACAAAGGCGAAATAACCAAGTCAACCGGAGTTCCGTCTGCCAAAAATGGCATTTCTGCTTCTGGCAAAATTCTTGAAACAACTCCCTTGTTTCCGTGGCGTCCTACCAATTTGTCTCCAACTTTGGCTTTTCTTGTTTCAGCAATTTCTACGCGAATTCTCTTTATAACTCCAGGCTCCAATTTGTGACCCAAGTCTCTTGAGAATATTTTTACATTTGTAACTTTTCCTTTCTTTCCGTGCTCCATTCTCAAAGAAGAGTCTTTGACATCTTTGGCTTTTTCTCCAAAAATTGCTCTCAACAATCTTTCTTCTGGAGTCAATTCTGCTTCTCCTTTTGGCGAAATTTTTCCAACCAAAATGTCATTTGGGCCAACTTCTGCTCCAACTCTTACAATTCCCTCTTCGTCCAAGTCTTTCAATTTTTCTTCTCCAACGTTTGGAATATCACTGGTTGTAACCTCAGGCCCAAGTTTTGTTTCTCTTACATCGCAAGTAAAGTCTTCAATGTGAATAGAAGTAAATTCGTCTTCTTTTGCCAATTTTTCTGAAATTGTCATTGAGTCCTCAAATCCTCCTCCTCTCAAAGGCAAGAAGCACACCAAAACGTTTCTGCCCAAAGCCAATCTGCCCTGCGAAATAGCAGCTCCGTCAGCCAGCACGTCTCCTTTTTTAACTTCTTCGCCCTTTCCAACAATTGGTTTTTGGTGAAAGCAAGAATATTGGTTTGTTCTTACAAATGTCTGCAACTCATAATCTTCTTCTGACTTCTTTCCTTTTTCTTCGTACTGAACTTTTATGTGTTGAGCATCAACTTCTTTTACAACTCCATTTGCTCTAGCCAAAATAACCTGCCCAGAATCGCGGGCAACATTTCTTTCTGTTCCTGTTCCTACTAATGGAGCTTCTGGCCTTATTAGTGGCACAGCTTGTCTTTGCATGTTTGAACCCATAAGTGCGCGGGAAGCATCATCGTTCTGCAAAAATGGGATAAGCGAAGTTGCAACAGAAATAAACTGTTTTGAAGAAACATCAACATAATCAATGTCAGCAATATTAACTTCTTCAGGCTCGCCCTTAACTCTGGCTTCTACTTTATTTGGTGGAATATCTGCCAAGATTTTTCCTTTTTCATCTAGTGGCACAGAAGCTGGCGCAATATTATGGCGCTCTTCTTCTTGGGCTGAAAGGTATTCTACCTCGTCGGTAACTTTTCCGTTTCTTACTTTAAAATATGGAGCTTCAATAAATCCATAAGGATTAATTTTGGCAAAAGATGCCAAATGTCCCACCAAACCTACGTTTGGACCTTCTGGTGTTTCAATAGGACAAATTCTTCCGTAGTGAGATGGCTGAACGTCTCTAACTTCAAAGCCAGCTCTTTCTCTTGTAAGTCCGCCCGGGCCAGTTGTTGTAAGCCTTCTCTTGTGTTCCAACTCTGCCAATGGATTTTCGTTATCCATAAACTGCGAAAACTGTGAAGAGGTATAAAACTCTTTTACAACTGCCATCAAAGGCCTTGGGTTTATCAACTGAATTGGAGTAATGGTATCGGTCTCCAAAGTAGACATTTTGTCTTTGATAATTCTCTCCATTCTCATCAAACCAACTCTCAAACGGTTTTGAATAAGTTCAGACAATGTCCTAACCCTTCTGTTTCCCAAGTGGTCAACTTGGTCGGCTTTTGCCATTGGGTCGTTGTTAAGCCTAATAACTTCTTTTACAGCTTCTACTATGTCATTAATAGACAAAACTCTTTCTTCTTTTGAAATTTCTTTATTTAAATCTTTAGGAGCCAACTTGGTAAGTCTCAACCAAGTTTTCCATCTTCCAACTTTTGACAAGTCGTATCTGTCAAAGTTGAAAAACATATTAAAAATCAAATCTTGGGCTGTGTCTGGAGTTACCAAATCACCCGGTCTTAGCCTTCTATATACTTCTACCAAGGCTTCTTTTTGATTTTTGCAGGTGTCTCTTTTTAGTGTTTCCTTTATATATCGTATTTCTCCTGTATCAACATCAGCAAATTCTTTTTCAACTTTTTCAACGTCGTCCAAACCCAAAGCCATAAGCAAAGTTGTTGCAGGCACTTTTCTCTTTCTGTTTATTTTTACTCCAACAAATCCTGATTCTTCTGTTTCAAATTCAAGCCAAGCTCCTCTGTTTGGAATAATTTTGGCTCCAAAAAAGTTTCTGCCTCGCTGGGTTCGCATTGTGAAAAATGCGCCAGGGCTTCTGATAAGTTGGGAAACAACAACTCTTTCAACTCCGTTTACAACAAAAGTCCCTCGTTCTGTCATAACAGGGAAATCAGCAAGATATACTTCTTGTTCTTTAACTTCTTTGGTCTTTAAATTGACCAGTTTTATTTTAACTCTTAACGAAGCCTCAAGAGAATCGTTATTTTTTTTGGCTTCCAGCCCGTTTTTATAGTTTGGGGCTGACAATTTATAGTCGCCAAACCACAACTCAAATTCTTTGCCGGTGTAGTCGCGAATCGGCGAAATTTCTTCGAAAAGCTCTTTTACCCTTACTTTCCAAAAGTCTTCCCAAGTTTCCATCTGCATTGTCAAAAGATGGGGTGTTGGGAAGGAGAGCAACTTAGATTTAGAAAAGTTCTTTACTTTTTGTACTTTTTCTGCCATTGAAAAATTTGTGCAAGGAGAGTTCGACCTTGCTATTTAAAAATATTAAAAATTTATATTAAATATTGAAATAACAACAAAAAATTCGGTTTCAAAAATAACCGAAAATTAGGTGTTTGATTTTCCTTAAAGTAAAATGGCCACTTCTTGTTACGGTTTATTGATCAGATAAACCTATGTAATTACATCTTATTCTATATTCTAAAAAGTGTCAAGTACTAACCACTATCTTCTGGTTTTTATTGACTGCAAAATGCCTAGAGAAATAAAATTTCCTATAAGGCCGGACCCGCCGTAACTGATAAATGGCAGGTAAATTCCTACTACCGGCAGTAAAGACAAATTCATTCCTATGTTTATGAAAAATTGGGCGGTTAGGATTACTGCAAAGCCCGAGGCAAAAAGGCGCGGGAAGTTTGATTGCGACTCAATGGCAATTTTTAAAACTCGCCAAACCAAAAATCCGTATGCGACAAACAACACTAAAACCCCGATAAATCCCCACTCTTGCGCTATTACCGAAAAAATAAAATCTGTATGGGGCTCTGGCAAAAATCCGTACTGCACCTGGCTTCCTTTGCCTATGCCCTGCCCCAATATTTGCCCCGAACCTATTGAAATCTTTGTTTGGTTTTGAGACCATGAAGCCCCCAAATAATCATATGGAAAGACAAAGGCGGTAATTCTTTGCTTTTGGTAATCTTCTAATAAGAAATTCCAAGCCAGCCCGGCTACCAGCGAAAAACATAAAGAAAGAATTATAAAATGATTTATCTTAATGCCGGAAACCATTAAAATCCCCAGCCACACAAACAGCAAAACAGTTGTTCCGCCAAGGTCCGGCTTTGTGAAAACAAGTAAGGCCGGAGGCAGAACATAAAGCCCGGAAAAAATAATATGCCTGAATTTATACATCTCAACGTGACGCATTGAAAAATATTTTGCCAGCAGTACTATTAAAACAATTTTTGTCGGCTCAATCGGGTCGAGCGACAAGAGTCCAACCTTGTACCATCCCCTTGTACCCCTTATGTTGGGCGCAAAAAAGTGAAGCCCAAGTAACAGAAGCAAGCATAGCCCGTATAGAACCAGAATTAAATAAGAGTTATTCCTCAAAATTCTGTAATCAAGAAAACTTATAGCCACCATCAAAATAAACCCAATTGCAAAAAAAATAACCTGCTTTTCAAAATTAGAAAAATTGTTCTTCGCTGCGCAAGCGCTCCAAATCCCCGCCAACCCAAAACAAACCAGCAAAACCGCCGGCACAACAATCCCCCAATCAAGTTTTTTTAACTGCGCTGTTATAAAATTCACTTTATCAAATCTAAAAATTGTTTTTCGGAGAGAATTTCTACGCCAAGTTTTTTGGCTTTTTCGGCTTTGCTTCCTGGGTCTAAGCCTACCACAACGTAACTGGTTTTTGAAGACACTGATTCAGAAACATCTCCGCCAAGTTCGCGGATTTTTGCGTGGGCTTCGTCACGACTCATGCTTTCCAAACTCCCCGTAAGAACGAATGTTTTATCTTTGAATTTTTGGGCCTTGGGCTGGGGGTTAGTAATTTTTACTTTCTTTTCCAGGCGTTCAACAAACTTTAAATTCTCTCTTTCTTTAAGCCATTCGTAGATAGATTTTGAGACAATGGGGCCAATGTCTGAAATTTGCTCAAAATCTTCTAGGCTTGCTTTCTTTATTTTGCTTATATTTCCAAAATGTTTTGCCAAGTCTATTGCTGTTTCCTCCCCCACATTTCTAATTCCCAAAGCGTAAATGAATTTTGCCAAAGTAATTTCTTTTTTGTCCTGAACCGATTTTATCAGGTTTTCTGCAGATTTTTCGGCAAAGCGTTCTAAATTTTTGACATCGCCCTCCTTTAAGTCAAACAAATCTGCCGGGTCTTGCACCAAGCCTTCGTCCATTAGCCTATCAATAATTTTGGGGCCAAGGCCGTCTATATTAAAGGCTGTACGCGAAACAAAATGATAAAAATTCCTTCTTCTTTGCGCAAAGCAATTTTTATTGGGACATCGCAAAAGTACTTCTGTATCAGATTTTTCCAGCTTGGTGCCACAGGCGGGGCAATGCGTTGGCATTTTAAAAGTTTTTTCTTTGCCGTTTCTCAATTCGGGCAAAACTTTTATAATATCCGGGATAACATCTCCTGCTCGGCCCACAATCACAGTGTCTCCAATTTTCAAACCCAGTCGTTTTATTTCGTCTTCGTTGTGTAAAGTGGCGCGCGTAATTGTAATACCTGTAACCTGCACGGGCTCTAAAATTGCAACCGGGGTCATGGCTCCGGTTCTGCCAACCTGCACCTGTATATCTACAACCTTTGTTGTGCTTTGCGCCTGCGGAAATTTGTAAGCAATGCCGGCTCGCGGAGCTTTGCCCACAATTCCCAGTTTTTCGAAAATTTCATTGTTATTTACCAAAACAACCACTCCGTCAATTTCATAATCCAATTTTTCTCTTTCTTTTATCCATTTCTCCCGAAACTCAAAAACTTCCTGCAAGTTTTTACAAAGTTTATTATGCTTATTGGTTTTAAACCCCAAATCTTTTAAAATTTTATGCTTGTCTTCATGAGTAACTTGCCCGAAATCTGTCAGTAATTCGTAAGCAAAAGAATCCAGTTTACGCGAAGCTGTAATCTTAGGGTCTAACTGCCTTATAGAACCTGCTGCAATATTTCTGGGGTTAGCATAAACCGCTAAGCCTTTTTGCTCTTGCTCTTTATTCATTCTCTCAAATTCTTTCTTGGAAATAAAAACCTCACCTCTAACAACCAAAGTTGTTGGAGGGTCGGACCCTCCAAAGCTTTGGAGGGTCCGACCCTCCAAAGCTAAAGGGATTGCTTCGACGGTTTTAAGATTTTTCGTTATGTCCTCGCCTGTTATGCCGTCGCCACGAGTAGAACCGGTTACCAGCAAACCATTTTCATAGATCAACTCAATCGCTAAGCCATCTATTTTTAGTTCGCAATAATAATTTATCATCCCCTTCTGGCTGTCGGGCAACAATTTTAAAAATCTTTTTTCCCAGTCTTGCATATCAGACTCTGAAAACGCGTCATTAAAAGAAGTCATCCTTTGAGGATGCTTGAATTTTTTGAATTCTTTCAGCGGTTCGCCCCCAATTCTCTGCGTGGGCGAGTCTTTGGTTATCAAATCGGGAAACTGTTGTTCTAAGTCAAAAAGCTCTTTTTTCAAAGAGTCAGAGGCCGAGTCAGAAATTTCTTGTTTGTCTAAAACGTGATAGAGGTATCTGTGGCGATTTATAACCTCTCTTAGCTTTTCGATTCTTTTTTTTGCTTCTTTTTTATCCATGTAATATTAGAAAGAAGAGGGGGTTGTAAACGGAAAGTAAAAATAGTCAGGGGTATTGTCTGCATCGCAAGCGCAAATACGATTAAGACCAGCAAGCGCAGAGCAATTGTTAGCCCAACCTGCAGTATCGGTGTAATAGCAGTTCCCTCTTGAGTCGAAATAATTATAGCTGTTGCTGGTAACTGGACTGCAGTTTGTGCAGGGAGAACCCTTCAAGCCCTCAATCAATGAACAATCGTCAAAATCATTGTTGTAGCAGGTGGTCGAAGAAGATGTTGGCGTTAGGCCGTATTTATTGCATGTTTCCGAACAGCTTTTGTCTGTAGACGAAACAACCCAGCAAGCCTTGTTTCCGGCAAAACTCGAATATATGCCAGGGCAATAAGTATTAGTGGTTAACTTTAAAACATATTTAGTTGAAGGAACAAGGTTTGACGGCGCAGACCATGCAGTTATTGGACTTCCCGGACAAAGAGGCGAAGAAGGGCCGATAGATGGAGGATTCGTAATCCCAGACTCATTTACGGTTGAAAGGGCCGTACATTTGCCATTATCACTGGCCCCGCCGGGAGTAATGTCACAGCCTTCTCCTCCCAAGATGGTTATTTGCGTACCGGGGTAAGATGTGCCCGTTCCGCCCGGCAAACACCAATTATTGAGCGCGGATGTTTTTGCCGTAGCGATCTTCAGCCCGGCAAAGACAAAATTATTATTGATTCTTATAGTTCTACTGCTCGTTTCTTCTTTATTACCTGATGAATCTATTGAGGAATATCTTACGTATGAGGTACCTGCTGCTGTAACATTAATCCCACCAGATACATAGACCTTATCCGGTGTACATGTATTGCTGGAATCTAAGCAGTAATATGTGCGGGCGCAACCGGCAGGACAAACAGCTGTCGGCGCATCACTGCAAGACGCAGATACTGTCACGCCCTTGGTTGCTATGTCCCCAAAATTGTAAACATTTCCATCGGAATCTCTAGCAGACACAGCTGTTACCGGCGTAGATGAATCCATAATCACGCTTAAACTTTTTGTCGCCTCATGATTGCTATTGTTGTCCACAGAATAATATCTCAAATTAAAAGCCCTTGGCAACGATAATGAAAAAACGGTTCCATAACCATCATTATTCGTTGCGTAAAGAGTTCTGTCTAAAATTAAAGGGGCATCACCAAAATGTACTGTGCTATCTACACCATTAAAACTACGCATGATGTTTATTGAGCCACCATATACCGAAAAGACACCCCCATAATTATAATCCCCGCCAGCAGAAGTTGCGCCGTAGTAACCGGAATTTTGTATTGCGATAGAACCATATGGAACAGTTGGCGTATTAAAATCATGCTTAACACTTGGAGTGCTATTTTCTCCTCCACTACTGCCGAAAATTATGCCATAGCCATACCGACCCCCGCCAGAAGTTACGCCATCGTAATAATTAGAGCCGGGTATTTTAAATAACCCCGTGGGATATTTTCCATCAGTACTTGTCGCGCCAAAATCATGCACAGTAACAATTCTTCGAGATCCATACGTTGAGCTAGGATTATAATAAAACATCTTCCCGGCGCCAAAGCTTCCACCATTTTTAATAACACCATAAATTGTTTCATTCCCGTCGCTATCAACAACGGAATCGGATGCTAGAACGGGATAATTACCGCTACCAAGTTCGCCGAATGCTTTCAAACCGGTGCCATCGCTATATATGTAAAAAGCTTTTCCTCCCGCAGTTGCACCATATATTCTGCCACTGATAGGGGAAAACATTAGACTAGCCGCGTTATAAACTCCCCAACTATTACGTCCATAAGTGAGAATCTTATAGTTATTCCCGTTATAGTCCATAGAAAAAATTGTTCCATATTCGTTATAACCACCAGTTGAAGTTGCGCCAATTATTTTTGAATTAGCAAAAATAAGGTTCGAAGAAGGAGTTTTCCCATCATAGTTTCCGTTAGGAAGCGTTGACCCAAAATCGTGCAATGTCGTAAAAGTACCATCAGAAATTTTTATTGAATAAATTGTTCCATAACCATATTCGCCGCCAACTAAAGTCGCCCCATACAAGTTTATTCCATCAGAAATAAGAGAACCAACCGGAGTTTGGCCGTCAGAACCATTAAAGCTGTGCAACGTATCGTAAGACTTACTAGTACCAGAAAATACAATGCCATCAGATGTATAAACAGTGCTTGGCGTGCAGGAGTTATCGGCATCTACACAATAATATGTGTTGGCGCACCCACTACTGCTTTCACATCTTAGATAAGCAGTCAGAGGGGGCGCGCACGAACCGTCAAACGTATAGTTGCTACCATCAGAAGTTTTTGCTGATAAGGTGGTCACCGTACCATATCTTATAGTTTTACTGCCCGTTGCTTCTCTTCTACCCTCATTGTCTATTGAGTAGTATCTTATATATGACGTCCCCCCAAGTGTAATTTCAACGCCACCAGAAGTATAAACAGTGCTTGGCGTGCAAGAGTTATCGGTACCTACGCAATAGTATGTGTTGGCGCAATTGGAAAGCGCGCTGTTACAAACCATAGTAACAGTAACTTTTTTTGCGGTTACATCTCCAAACGTATAGTTGCTACCATCAGAAGTTTTTGCTGATAAGGTGGTCACAGGTGGCGAGCCAGTCACTGGCATCACCTTTATAATTTTAAGAGGACCATACGGATATTCGACTTTCACGTGGGTTGTTGTATTTCCAGCATAATCGGAAACTGATAATTTATATTCATAACAAAATCCACCGAACACATGATCAATGTAGGGTGATTCATAAGTAAGAGTGCCATCGCTTACTTTTAAGACAGTAGGAACAACACCATCAAATGAACCGCACACGGCGTTAGTTACTGGAGGACCACCGGTCAAGGGGACGGCAAAACGCTGAAATTCAACCGATTCCGGATCCACGCCGAACCCTAGCGAGCTGGTGATAGAAATTGTCGCCGACGTAGAACTGCTAAGTTCATAGTCTAGAGATCCTCCTGTAGGAGGGTCTCTGTCCACTTTCATCACCTTTGGAACTGTTGTCAAATTTCCATTTGAATCTTTTCTATAGTCATAGTAATACATAGGCGTGGGTGAACTAGAAACAAAATATCGAAACTTGTAGCAATATCCAGATTCACCGCTAAAACCGTATGAACCGCTATACGCCGAAGTTAAATCTCCGCTTAAATCAGAAAAACTGCTAAATGCATTGCATGACCAATCAATGTTCGAAGAAGCACGAGCCTGTTCAATTCTATCAACCACTCCATCATTATAATAACCCCCCGAGCCCATAGAAAAATTGATCGTGGGATAGTCATTTACATAACCATCTTTATAGCTTATAGATCCAGAAGCCGGCGCGCTGATTTTTATTTCCGTTAAAGCCGAACCAATATATAATTCTGTTGTTCCGGGCGCTGATACAGTAAATGTGTAAGAATCTGACGTCACGCTATAATACACCCCGTTAAGACTAAAAGTGAAGCCGGCGCAGTCAGGACCCGCATCATAACAATATAACTCAACTGTTAGTGGCGTTTCTGAATAGTCGCCAGAAATGTATGGAATTCCATTGGCATCTTCAATATAAACGAAAATAACCGGATCAGTATAATCTATTTTGAATTCCTTAGTTTCTATATCGCTTCTATTGCCGACAGAATCTTCGGCATAATATCTTACATACGATACCCCTTCGGTATCAATAAAAAAATCTTCGCTGGCGCCAACACCGTCCGGCATCTTCATGAACGCCGTACATGGAGTATCGCCGCTATATGTGCAAAAATAGATAATGTCATCGCCCCGAGAAAGGATACGGATTGCAATTTTGCTATTAACCCAAGTTCCTTGAATGTATTTTTCCCAGGAATACCCGCTATTATTTGGGATTTGAGCCGAATAGGAAATATCTGATGTGGCGGCATCTATAAGGATGGATCCGCCCCTCATCTGTTCTTCGTTGCCTGTATTGTCCACCGAGTAGTATTTAAACGTATATACTTGATACGGATTGGCCTCATTTATTGGAATACTGCCGGTATAAAGAGTAGTTGGAGTACAGCTCCCCCCTGACCCGCCAAAAGGATCGTAACGCATCAGACAATAGTAAGTAATAGCGCAATTAGAACCTCCGATGTCAGTGCAATTCAAAGTCAAAGTAAGATTTTTTGCATCGGTCCATGTTCCAAGAATATATTCACTTCCATCGCTTTTTATTGCAGAAGCGGTTGTAACGGGAGCAATCAAGTCTGTTGAGCCGGGTGGCGGTGGACTTCTGAACACAAATGGAAAAAGAATACCATCGTCGCCAATACCAGTGCTTTTTAGAGTGGTCCCTCCCTTGGAAGTCATACCATAAAATACTCCTCCGCCTGCGGAGATAAGAGAGCCGTAAGGATTGCGTCCCCTATCAATGTTAGGAAAGCTGCGTAGTTTTTCGTAATTACCAGTGGTAGAAATAGAAAAAATTGTTCCACCACCCGACCCTCCGCCATTATAAGTCATTCCGTAAAGGCTGGAACCATAAACCGCAAGAGAACCGTAAGAAGGGTTTGCGCCGTCATCGGATCCTCTAAAATCATATAATTTTCCATAATTGCCAGAAGTGGTTATAGAAAAAATAGTACCTACACCGGCCGATCCTCCATTTCTGGTCGTGCCATAAAGTTTTCCGTCGGAAGCAACCGCAAGCGAGCCCCAAGGATTAGCGCCGTCAGCCGTGCCTCCCGCAAAACTGTATAATTTGTTATAAACACCAGCGGTGGTTATAGAAAAAATAGTGCCATAACCAGTGCCGGTGCTAGCACCCCCTGCTGATGTCATTCCGTAAAAAGTAGATCCTATGGCTGTGAGTGAGCCGTAGGGCGTAGCGCCGTCAGATGCACCTCCGGAGAAGCTGTGCAAAACCTTGTAATCACCGCCCGAAGCAGTCATGGAGAAAATGACGCCATAATTGCCAGTAGAATTTCCGCCCTCCTTAGTCATTCCATAAAGCCTTCCATCTGAACCAAAAGCAAGAGAACCGTATGGAAATTTTCCATCTCCTATTGATCCAGGACTTACAACCCCTCCAAAGTCGTGTAAAACCGTAAAATTACTGCCATCTACAGACATAGAAAAAATGATACCATACCCTTTGCGTACTCCACCGTCATCATATGTATAATCCCCTCCGCCAGAAGTCATTCCATAAAGCGTAGAATCTTTGATGATAAGAGAGCCGTAAGGAGTCGCTCCAGGATAATATACATCGTTATGAAAATAACGCAAAATTCTATAATTTTCAGCAGAAGTAGAAATAGAAAAAATGGATCCATAATGATGCACCCCTGGGCCATAATCTGACGAAGTCATTCCATAAAGCGTATTTCCAGAAAGAGCCAGGTCACCGTAAGGTTTTTTCCCATCTATCATGCCCCAATTATATGTTTCGTGCACTGATCCGAAATAGTGCATAGCCTCAATGGGCGGGTCCACAATATAATCAATCTCAATATCGCCCTCGACTTCAAGATCAAAAGTGTCAGTGGAATGGGAAAGATTGGATAGAAAAATCTTATAAGAGCTTGGATTTTTGATTTCGGGAAAGACAGTTAATGGTTTATCCGATGCTTTGCTGTCATAAACAGGATAAACTTCTACCTTGGCGCCTTTGTCGGATTTTGCAAAAAGAGTGATATCGTTGTTTGAGGCAAGCTCTCTTTCAAAAGTGACTCTAATATATTGCCCATCTTTTACTGTTTGAAAAATATCATCCTGCGACTGAACTTTTTTATAAATATCTTCGATTTTGTTTTTATTCCTGTCTAGCAAAAGAGCCTTTGAAATATAGATAATCTCAAATGTTTGGCTATTGGCGCCCTTTAAGTCAGCATGCCATTCAACGTAATCTATTTTTCCATTATTATTTAAATCGAATGCTTGAAAAGGAACACTGCCGGCGCCCTCTTCTGGCCTCACTTGTATTCTGTCTTGTTCGCCGGCTGGTATTTCGTCTGGTATGACCGCATAGGCAATGACTTCACCCAAGCCGGCTTCTTTAGCAGAAGACAATGTTATTGTTTTCCCTTTGGTTGTGTTTTTTTCTGTCAGGCTTGGGCCGGGGGTTTCATATTCGACGGTAATATATCTTTGAGAGTCGGATTCTACTTTTGAATTATCTGACGAATTTAAAATAGAGGCAACTTGGCTTTTTTCTTGCGACTTGACGGTAACATTAACAAATTTTGACTGGCTTGTCAGAATAACCTTGCTTGTTGCGCGCAAAAATGCGTCTGTAAAAAAGCTTGCGACTGTGAGGGCGGGTTTTGAGAATGTGGCAGAGGCAAGAAAAAAACCGCCATTGCTTGTTTTATTTTTTGATATTTGGGCAAGAGCCTTGCGGTCGCTATCACCCAATTCTTTTGTTTGCGGTTTCAAAAACTCGTCAGCTTTATCTTTCGAAACAACCGATATTTTGATATTTTCTGCTGTTTTTGGAAGCTGGGTCAAATACTGTTTTTGATTGGCAGACTTTGGGTCTATCAAAACCACCCACTTGACCGGCTTGTTCGCTACCACCAAAGAAACCTGGACGGCATTTTCTGTTTTTATCACAGAAGATTGTTTTACTTTTGACGGGCTAAAACCAAAAATCACGCAAAAAACCAGCGCCAAAATAATAAAAGATAATTTGCCAAAATTAGACATACAAAATTTAATGTTTTAAATTGGATTCATTTTAGACCACTCAAGATTTCCCTGTTTGGAGAATCTTCCCCAAACTTCGACCCTCTGCCCGTCCTTTGCTCCAAAGGATTCATAAATTATTTTAGGTTGGGGCGGGTACAATGTGTACACCTTGCCGTCATCAGTTTTCAAAGTAGATTTGTAGTCGCTTTTTGTATCAAGAAAATTAATTACCCCGATTATTGTTTTTGGATAATCTTTTCTCAACTGTTTTGTCTGCTGTTCTTGGGTTACTTGCGGAACTTCTTTTTCTTTTGACAAGCTATTTTTCCAAATGCTAAAATTGCCAGATGAAACAAACCAAAAAATCACCCCGCAAATAATGACTGCTAAAATTAAAATAGCTACCAGTATTATTTTAAATGATTTTAGCATATTGTATTTTTAATTATAGCACTTATTTTGTAACCGTGACTGTCGCCACCGATGGATTAAGCGTCTTCGCGTTACCCCCGTAAACTGCTATTATAACATGGGTGCCGGTCCATGTGGCGTCTGTATACGTAAAAGATACTCCAGCAGAAGAGCCCTTTTCGGCCTTTCCCAAAAATCCTACAGCCGGGTCAATAAAATAAACCGTCCCGCCGGAGGCGGTTGCGGGCAAAGTGGCCGTGAAGGTTATGGCGCTCCCGCTAATACTGGTTGTAAGTGAACGGATAGTCTGGCCGGCCGTGCTAGAACTGATGAGAGACGGAAACGAACTGTCAATGCACACCTCGGCGCCCCTGCTACTGGTGGCGCAATTAGACGCAGCAGAAATAATTTCAAATTTTGTTTTTTTAACGTAATCCGTCCCCCCCGACAAGGTCATACTGTTATTCGAAAAATTGTCTGTCGTAGAAATATCTACCCAATAAACGCCGGCTGGCCAACCAGAAATATCAACAGCCAGGCTATAAGCTCCGTCATCAAACGGTTGCATTGCCATATTATCTTGATTCATGTATCGCCCAGGATTTTTTGGATCTCTAATGCCGGCCGTTACAGACAAAACGCCGGACACATCCTTCACACCCCCGACAGTTATTATTTCCAGATTTGGGTCATAATAGGCTCTCATGGCGGAAGCCATGCCTGCAGATGGGTAGGCCTTGTCAGCAGTGCAAGAAGCACTGCCCTCTCTACAATATATTTCAAAACTAGGTAACGCAAACGCTGTATTTTTTGAAAGGAGGATAAGCGCCATCAAGAAAATAAGCGTTATTGGAATTGCTAAATATTTTTTCATAATTGTTGAAATTAGAATGAAATTAAAGCTACCAACTGCAAGACGGAATATTCTCTGCTGTTTTGGTGTTGCCCTTGTTATCTGTAGCTGTCAAATCAACATGGTAACTGCCAACTATCATAGTATTCCAGTCTTTAGACCACACTCCGCTTGCGAATCTAAGAGCCAAACCAGGATTGTCCACAACCACGCCCCCAAAATCAGGATCATAATGATATATTGTGGCAACAACGCTGTTTATAGAATATCCGTCAATAACCGTAGTGCTCGCTTCTGCTCTAATTGTGACATTTAGGCCTTGAGAGGTAGCTTCTGGCGTAGCGCAGGCATTCATTATTATAACATCTTCAACCGGCTTTGCGCCGTCGCCACCGGTATTAAATGTTTCAATCTGCCTTCCGGTATTTCCATAGGCGCCGTTGGATTTAATATTCAAATAATATGATGAATTAACTGTTGCCGTAACAGAATAAGTTATATCGTCAAAAGAATTTTCATCGGCAGAGCTATCGAGAATTGTGTCAAAAGAAATCGTGCAATCGTCGCAGATTTCAGGGTCGCAACCGTTCTCTTTGTTAATGAGTCCCGGCACATAACCAAGATTTTGCCTGCAAAAAATGCTAGGCTCGTCGACGGCCTCCAGGGTGTCAACACAACTGGCGAAAATTGAGCATAAACCCCTTGTCGCAATTTTTCCATCTTCAAGAACTGGAATAACCTGCTTATCGTAATAAAGAACCTTTTCGACTCCGCTGTCAGCCGCATAAAAACTCACCACAGAATTACCCATATTTTTTACAACTTTTATTTCGCTGTACAAAAGTATGCTTATAGCCAAAACTATGGACAAAATAATTATCATTATAAAGAAGGTAATAATTAATGATACTCCTTTTTCTGAATTTTTAAAAATCATTTAATGTTAAGGCTTCTTTGAGAAACCGTTGTTTGGATTGTTCTTGTGGCTACGCATTTATTAGTTGATAAATCGCATACCCCGTCCGCAGTACAGTCTGCTGCGCTGTTGCAAGCGTTGCCGGCTGATTGACTGTCGCCCGGAATTTTCACTTGCAAGAGTATTGTTACCCTTGGCTGGATATCTTGGTCCTCTTCACTGTTAGAAATTCCAATTCTAGAAGACGCAGAGCTTGAACCGCCAGATTCATCTAGGGCAAATCTCACAGAAACTATTTGCATTCTAGACGAAGTCAAGTCTACGGCATAGCCATCGCTGTTATTATCCCTTAACTCTTTTAAAACTCTGTTTTCGGCATCAAAGAAAAACTCTTGGCAAATAGGAGGACCGGAGGGCGTGTCAGTATATGACTGGTTTATAAATTTTATTCCCGTATAAAAACCTCCATCCGGCCTGGTAAGCAAATAGTTGTATCCGGCATAATCTTCGCCCAGACAACTACCCGACTTGTCAACTGTTGCCATTCTCAAAGCTTTTGACATATGCTCTTCTGCATAGCTAATCTGGCTCAAAATTTCTTGCTCGGCCAAAACTCTTCTTTGGTTTTTAATTACAAAAATAAAAATACTAATAGCCACTCCAATAATAAACAAAAACACAGCCATAACCACTATAAGCTCTATCAAAGTAAACCCTTTATTATTTTTAAAGCCTGTCTTCATTTTATTATTTATACCAGTTGTATAGCGTCTCTTCTACTTTTACGCAATTTGCCCCTGGACAGCTGCCGGCGCCGGCCGTTATAGCGGGCTCGATAAGCGTTGCTTTTTTATTCCAAGACACTTCTACAACAACCTTTATAATGTAGCTGGAAATATCATCTTTGTCTGGAACCGGCGCAATTTTGATCTTTCTTTGAAACTTTGTTTCCGAAGGATTGGTTGTTTCATAAACATAAAAACCGTCCATCAAATTTAAATAATTGCCTGTTGTGGGGTGCAAAGACACATCTGTATAATCTGCCTCGCACCCGCTTGCGCAAACATTGGCTCCGTTTACTCCAAGATTATCAATCCAAGAATGTCCGCCACCTGGCTCATTCTTAATTTTTAGCCAGTTTGTGTCTCTTATATTTCTGACTATCTCCATTCCCTCTTGCGCCAAATAAGTTGCTGTAAGCCTATCTACCGAGTCAGAAGTCGCAATGACGACAATCGAGAGGGCAGTAAAAATTCCAACAAGCGCAACAGTCAAAATAAAGATTGAAACAACTATTTCAATTATTGTAAATCCTTTTTCTTCGCTTTGTGTTTTTGAATCCATATTCTAAACTTATATTATTCAACGCTTATCAGCCCGGAAGTTTTTACCAAAACTGCCCTTGTTGTCGTTCCGTTTTTTAATCCCAAAACAATTCCAACGCCAGAGGAACAGATGCCTTTTCCGCCCGAAGCGCAAGAACTGCTTTTTATGTTTGTAGTCGGATTGGGCGGAATAAAACTAATATTTACGGAGCTGGCCATATCGCCCGCCCCCCCAGGCGCAAGATCCGTAATACTGCTTATAATCAAGTTTACATTCTGATTGCTGACATCAATCACCTCTATCACGCAATCTGAAGTCGGGCTGTCTTGTTCTTCACACAACGGAAAACTCTCTCCGCCATTATAATCTTGAGCATCAACGTAGGCATAAATTGCATATTTGGTTACAGAGGAGGTCAGGGTAGCGGCCGGAATATAAATTCCGTAGCCTTTCACGCTTATCAACTTTCCATTCATATCTTTTTGATTGATCCCAGACAGAGCCAAATCTTCTGTCCTCCTCAAATCTTGAGCCATTTTATAAGTAGCCCTGGAAAGCGCAAGCTGTCTCATTATTTCAGGAAAGTTAGAAACCAAAATCGTTACAAAAATAGCTATAATGCAAATCACAACCAAAAGCTCAACAAGAGTAGTGCCCCGCTGGGAATTTGAAATTTGAAATTTGAAATTTGAAATCAATGCCCTAATTTTTAAATTTTAAATTAGAAACAAACGCAGATACCAGCCAATTAGCTGTTCGCCCCACAACATTGCTATAAAAGTTCCTGCTATTAAAAAAGGGCCAAAGGGTATTTCGCTTTTCATCCGCCAGCCGGCGGACTTTTTCCCGAAAATCATCAATATTACTCCTATTATAGCACCAAAAAAGAAAGCTAAAAATAGAGCCGCCAAAACATTAGGAAGCCCAAGCAAAAGCCCCATTAAAACCGCCAATTTTACGTCTCCAAAACCCATCCCCCGCCCCCTCGTTACCAAAAATATCGCAAGGAAAAAGCCAGAAGCGATTACCGCGGCTAGCAAATAGCCAAAGAGCGAAGTAAAATTTGAAATTTGAAATTTGAAATTTGAATTCAATGCCCAATTTAAAATGACCAAATTTTCAAAAATACGATAAACCGCCACAATTCCTATGGCGGGGAACAAAACCTTGTCGGGAATTATATAATGTTTTAAATCGTAAATAAATACAATAATCAGCGCGCTAGTAACGTAGAATAAAAACGTCATTGCGAGAAGCGGAGCGACGAAGCAATCTAGGGGCTTTGCACACATACCCTGGATTGCCACGCTCGCCTGCGGACTCGTTCGCAATGACACTAAAAAAATTAGTAAAAATATAACTCCTGTCGCCAATTCCACCAACGGGTACTGCCAAGAAATTTTCTTTTTACAATATCGGCATTTCCCTCCCAAAAACAAAAAACTAAAAACAGGAAACAAATCCGTCCAAACCAATGTATGCTTGCAATGCGGACAAAAAGACCTCCCCTTCAAACTTTTCCCACTCTCCAACCTATAAACCACACAATTCAAAAAACTCCCAACACAAACCCCCACCAACCCCACAAAAATATAGAAAAAAATCACAATATTTATCATAACCCTTAAATTTTGGAGGGTCGGACCCTCCAACGCCTTATTTACTCCAAGAATATGCCACCAAAATCTTTAAAACTTTTGTACTCAATCCAATGCCTTACTGCTTGCCTGCATCCGTCTGGCCCGCCCATAAGTTCAAGCATAAAATCTCTTGCTGTCACGGAAGGAAAATTTTTCTTTCCCAGGAAGTCAAAAAAACTAGACCACCTATATTCTTCCTCTAAAAATTTAATCGCCATTCTACAATCTTTAATTCCTTTTTCTTTCCAGCCTGGCTCTATCAAAGAGAGCGGGTTGATGTGATCATATATAAACACGCTCCTTAATTGTTCATCGGTCGTTATGTGCACCGCATTAAACCGATTGAAAAGGTGTCCTTTACGGTCATATTTCTCGTTGAAATAAGTTGAATAGCCACCAATTTTTTGCATAAACTGGCTTATCCCCATGTCCTTCAATTGTCGCAATATCAAATGAATATGATTAGGCATAAAACAAAAGCCCAGCACCTCCACAAACATATCTCGTTCGGGCACAATCAAGTTTTGGAGGGTCTGACCCTCCAACGTCTGCGCTTTTTCTTTGAGTTTTTCTTCTTTTCTTTTTCGTCGCCTTAGCCATATATCAACCGGATTTGCGTTATTAAATTCATAGCAGGAAAAAATACCGCGATAATAATCGTTTTCATCTTTAAAAATTACACTATCGCCTACTGCCCGATCTGAAATATGGTAAATTTCGCCACTAACTAATTTGGTTCTTTGTGTCGGCATATTTATTTTAGCTTTGGAGGGTCCGACCCTCCAACATCTTAAAAATAGTTGCTGGGATATTAAGGTATTATAACAAAAAAACAGAGCCCCACAAAGAGCCCTGTTTCAATTTCAACTATGTGGGAACACTAAATGTAGATTAATTACAGGTCCCGGGGGGGAGTGTGGCTGTGCCTCCAAGAGCGATACAGGTTGAATTAGTTTTTTTCTCACCCGTAGAATCTACACAATAAGTTTTTCCATCCTTTAGGGTGATAGAAACGCACCAGTATTCTACCTTGGCTGCGCTGCATAAAATGGCACCCGCACTAGACGCGGCACCACATGTATAGTTAACTGCATATCCCGTACCAGCTGCTCCAGTGAGCGCCGAACAAGGAGCATTGAAACTAGGATCTCCTCCGCATGCAGTACCCGCAGCTATAGTTGTAATTGCGCCGGCTGCGCCTGCGGGTGGAAAGTTAGTAAATGTGGTCTTTTCATCGTAAAACATTGCTCCGTTGGTAAGCAGGGTTCCTAAGTTGCCCTTGGCAGCCGCGTCCCTCCCCTTAGCAATATAGCTTGTTACATTAGACAGCACGATAACTGCCAAGACTGCGATGATGGCGATAACGACGATTAACTCAATGATCGTAAAACCTTTTTGTTTGTTCATTTTGTTTGATTATACTTTTAATATAAATCTTTTTTTATTATATCACAAAATAAAAATGCAAGGTATATGTCAATAATAACAACCTGTGGATAACTCGCAACAAAAGAGCCCGGCTTAAGCGGGGCTCTTTTAAAATTACGAAAATGTTTTCCCTATATTTATGGTACCGGATCTGCAGCGCAATCGGCTGTAGCTGCATCGCAATCGGCTATATCCCCCTTGTAGCCAGTACTATCAACACACCAAGAGCCTGCACCGTTAAGTTTTGACGAAATACAGAAAGCGCTGCCTGCAATAACTTCAGGAGTAACTTGACCGGTGGCGACATAATGAGTTACATCATTATCAGTACCATTTGCATCTTCGATAGCTATTATGCCAGCACCGTATGCGGCGTCACCTTCTAGATCAGTATAGGAGCTAGTATGATTGTCAAAATATGCGGCTGCAATTGTAACCATGCTTGACATGTTTCCTTTAACTGAAGAATCTTTGCCTTTGGCAATGTATTGGGTGACGTTAACCAACACAATGGCTGCCAAAACTGCGATAATTGCGATAACTACGATTAACTCGATAATTGTAAAACCTTTTTGTTTGTTCATTTTTATTTTTTTAATTTTTAAGTTTTATTTTTTGATTTCAACTTCTAGGTCTCGACCTTTGTAAATAAATATAATTATTTTATTATAAACCTTTTTTGCAAATAGCAATAGTGGATATCTCAAGGGCACTTGCAGGTGCCTGCGTTACCACACCGGCCTGCGCCTGTAATAGTGTCGCAATCACCGCCGACTATTTCTTTCTCCATCCCTCTGCTGTCAACACACCAGACATTTGCGCTGTTTGCAAATTTTTTGGCGCAAGCAACCCACGATTGGTAGCTATCGGCCGTATTCTCTCCGCAGTCGGGGCTTGCGCCAGGAGGCATCTGTGGAAAAACATTATCGAAAGCGTACTGGCAAAAACCTTCATAACTGTTTCCTTTATTATAGTAAACTTCCCCGGAAGTAATCAATGTGGATAAATGGCCAATAACATTAGAGTCCTTGCCCCTGTTAATGTATTGGACAACGCTAAACAAAATAATCGCAGACAAAACTCCTATGATACAAATAACAACAATCAATTCTATAAGTGTAAATCCGTTTTTATATTTTATAGTTTGCATTTTCAAAATTTAGATAGTGCTTAGAGCTCCGTAGAGCGGTTGCAACACTGATATTGCGAGGAAAGCGACAAACACTCCCAAAAAAATTATTAATACCGGCTCCAAAAGAGCCGTAAATGTTTCTACTGCCCTTTTTACTTCTTTTTGATAAAAATTAACTATTTCCATCAAATTTTTATCCAGCTTTCCCGTATCCTCGCCAACCTGGATTATTTGCACCACAAAAGGAGGGATATTCTTCGGATGCCTGACCAAAACAGAGCTTATTTTTTCTCCTTCAGAAACCCTTTCTTCTGTTTCGGTTATAATCTTTTTATAAATAAAATTGCTTATGGTATCTTTGGTAATTCTTAGCGCGCTGTTTATTGAAAGACCGGCGGTGATTAGGGTTGAAACGCTTTCAGCAAACCTGATAAGGAATATTTTTGCAAGAAAATCTCCAAGGAAAGGTATTTTCAAAGACCACTCATCATATTTTTTTTTGCCTTCTTTGGTTGTGAGATAATAAATAATAAATAAAATTAAAAAGAAAAAACCAACAAACACAATCCAGCCATAACTGCCCAAAAATGCATAAAAGTCAATCATCAGCTTGGTAAAAAACGGCGGTTTTGCCGCGGTCTGTTTTAGCAGTTCAACAAGCTGGGGCATGACAAAAAACATTACCACAAACATCACCACTATCAAAACACAAATAACTATTATTGGATAAATCAGCGCTCCCTTTATTTGAGCAGCCATATCGTGTTCGCGCTCTAGGTGGTCAGATAAATAAAGAAGCGATTCGGAAATTCTTCCCGATGCTTCTCCTGTTTTCACCAGGCTCACATAAAAAATGTTAAAAATTTCTGGAAATGCGGCAAACGATTCCGACAGAGAATTTCCTTCTTCAACCATCTGGGAAATTTTCAAAATCTTTTCTTTAAAAGAAGGATTTTTTACCTGGATAGCCAAACTTTTTAAAGCCAGCGTAACGGAAATTTGAGACTGCAACATTATAGACAGCTGTCTGGAAAATATGGCTAAATCTTTTTTAGAGACCTTGTTTAAAAAACTGATATTCTCGGTGCGCAAAAACAAAGAAGTTTGCTCCTTTATAGAGGTGACGAAAATGCCGTATTTTTGCAAAAGAAGGGCAGCCGCCTCTTTTGACGACGCTTCAACCGTTCCTGTTTCCATTTTGCCCTCCCTGCTTCTTGCTTGATAAACGTATTTCATTATCTTAATAAACTTCTCACTTCTCCTGGATCTGTGGCGTAGTCTGTGGCGCTCTTCAAAGATATTTCTTTCTTCCTGACTAAGTCAACCATTGCTCTGCTGGAAGAAATCATCCCTTCCTTGGCCGAAGTTTCTATCACGGCCGGAATTTCGTGTATTTTATTTTCTCTTATCAAAGTAGAAACCGCATTATTGCATATCAACACTTCGCAAACAGGAATAAATCCTCCTTTTATTCTTGGAATCAACCTTTGAGAAATAACGGCTAAAAGAGAGCTTGCCAATTGAAATCTTATCTGGGCCTGCTGTTCTGATGGAAAAACGTCCACCACTCTATGAATTGTTTGAGATGCCGAATTAGTGTGCAAGGTAGCAAAAACCAATTGGCCGGTTTCGGCTGCGGTAATTGTCATTGAAATTGTTGCCAAATCTCTCATTTCTCCCACCATAATCACATCGGGGTTCTGCCTCAAAACAGCCCTTAGGGCATTGTTAAAACTCAAAGTATCTATATCAACTTCTCTTTGATCGACAATTGCGCGCGCCGGCGAATAAGTATATTCTATAGGATCTTCAATGGTAATTATGTGCACGGCTCTTGTGTGGTTTATTTCATCTAACAGCGCGGCCAGCGTTGTAGATTTTCCTTGGCTGGTTGCGCCAGTCACCAAAACAAGCCCCTGGGGGCGCCCCGTCAAGTCATGCATAACCGGAGGAAGGCAAAGCTCTTCTATTGTTCTTATTTTTGAAGGGATAAAACGCAACGCCAAACTTATGCTCCCCCTTTGGAAAAATATATTGACCCTAAATCTGCCCTTGTCTCCGTGCTGATAAGAAAAATCCATTTCCTTTTCTTCCAAAAACCTTTTGCGCTGTATGTCCGACAATATGGCAAACGCCAAGCCTTCAGAATCTTGGGGCGTAATTATTTTTTCCTGGCTCAAAGGAACCAGCTGGCCGGTAATACGTATATTTGGCGCATGCCCCACAGAGATATCCAAATCAGAGGCTTCGTGGTTAATAACCTCGTCTAAAAGTTTTTTTAAATAAGACAAATAATCCATAAATGAATTGTTTTTTAAATATTTATTTTCCCTCTTCTGCAACTCTGGCTATTTCTTCTATTGTTGTGTCTCCCCTCAAAACTTTTAATATTCCTTCTTGTTCCATAGTAAGCATGCCCTGTTTTTGCGCCACGTTGAAAATCAAATTTTCTAAAGGATTTTCCACAATCAGTTTGGCCAGCTCATTTGACATAGACAAAACTTCAAAAAGCCCCGCTCTGCCCGCATACCCGGTAAATCCGCACACCTCGCACCCTTTTGCCTGATATACAAAAAGAGGGTCTTCTTTTTTAATTTCGGCTTTTGCGTAAGCTGGCATGCTTTTTATTTTTTCTAAAAGATATTTCCTGGTTTTTTCCACCGGCCTTATCTTTATTTTGCATTTCGGGCACAAAATCCTAATCAACCTCTGTGAAATAACAACTCTCAAAGTAGATGGAATTAAAAACGGCCGGACTCCCATATCTATCAACCTTGGAATAACTCCCACAGAAGAATTTGTGTGCAAAGTAGACAGCACAACGTGCCCGGTCAAAGATGCGTTTATGGCCAAACTCGCCGTTTCTTCATCTCTAATTTCTCCAACCATTATAATATTCGGGTCTTGCCTCAAAATCTGTCTCAAACCGCTGGCAAAAGTGTATCCGATTTCTGGTTTTACTTGCGACTGGTTTATTCCAGAAATAGAATATTCTATTGGATCCTCAACGGTAACAATGTTAACCGAGTCTTTATTTAGAATATGCAACAATGCGTATTGGGTTGTTGTTTTTCCAGAACCGGTAGGGCCGGTAAACAAAATCATTCCGTGAGGCCTTTTTGTAGCTTCTTTTACAACTTCCAAGTTTCTCCCCTCCAAACCCAAATCCTCAAACGATCGCAACCCTGTAGACGGGTCCAAAACCCTCATTTCTACTTTCTCTCCATATAAAGTTGGAAAAGTTGCAACCCTGAAGTCTACATCTGCGTTATTTATTTTTATTGAAAATCTTCCGTCCTGGGGAATTCTATTTTCGTCTATTTTTAATCCGGCAATAATTTTAATTCTGGCAACAACGGCCGGGTGGACTTTTAAGGGCAAAAATAAACTTGGATATAAAATTCCATTCATACGAAAACGAACAGTCAGCTTATCCCTGCCCGGCTCTATGTGGATGTCAGACGCTCTTCCTTCAAGAGCGTGCCTCAACATAACTAAAACAATTTTTATAATGGGCGCCTCTTCCGCTATGATTGCCGTTGCTGATTTTTGCGAAAGCGCATCAAAAAGCTGGCCCTTCTCTTCGTTCAGCTCATCTAGCGCTTTTTTTGCTTCAGCCAGTATGTTTTTACGCTGTTTTAAAATATCCGCCAAATTGCTGGGCGCTATAAGATAAACCTGATAAGTAAAATTTTCTTGATTGGCTAAAAATCTTAAAGCGTTTTGAGCCGCAATATCTTCAGGATAAACCATCCCAATTTGTACAAAATTTTCTGATTTTGCAATGGCCGCCATTTTGTAATTAACAGACGCCTCTTCTGGAATCAATTCTAAAACCGCTGGAGGGATTTCCTCCTCTTTGACTTTTTTAAATGGAATGCCCGAAATTTTGCTCTTTAATTCAAAAAGAGAATCTTCCGAAACAATTTTTTTGTCCAAAATAATTTCCTCTTCTGTCCTGCCTGCTTTTTCTGCCTGCTTTTTAAAATCATCCAATTGCTGTTCGGACAAAATCCCTTGGGCAAATAATTCTTGCAATAACTTCATATTTTTGCTTGGTTTATTCTTCCGCTTCAGTTGTCGGAACGGCTTCCGACTGGTAATAAGGCGTGAAAGGATTGCTTCTGCCAGTTTGCACTTCTTTTATTTCCGCTATGGCTAACCCCATACTTGAAAGAGTTGCCTTGGCTTCTTCTTCTGACTCGGCAGATATAATACCAATTTTTACCTTATTATCTTCTGTGGTTGCCCTGTAAGTATATTGCGTTTGCATCTGGGCGTATGATTTAAGGCCCTTGAACTGGTCCGAATCAAAAATACCTATGTCAATACTGACTTTGGGCTTATTAAAAACCAGCGTTTGAGGAACTTCGGCCGGTTTTGCCAAAAAAACCGCAAAAGAAACAAAAATCAAAAACAGCATTAGCGTTATTGCTATTCCCAAGAAAAATACTTTTTGCCTCTTTTTTGGTGATATAAATACTACAGCCATTGAAATTTATTTTTAATATGAATGTGTTTCTATCTGCAGGCCGAAACTGCTTGTTGCTTGAGATTTGAGCTGGGTTTGCGCTGTTGATTTGGCCGATGAGGTCGAACCCTTTGACGCAGAACCAAAAGAAATGCTTGTAACTTCAAAGAGGCGCGTTGATCTTTCCAGAGCAACCAAGAATTTTCCCAGCGAAGAATAACTTCCCAGCAAATTCATTGAAAAACTTATGTCTTTTACATTGCTCTCGTTGCTTGCGGCCGCCTTAGACAAATACAAGTCTTTAATTATTATATTGTTTTCTGCCGCAATTTTTTGCAGCAAATAAACCATCTTGCCAAGTTCAGGATTCTTGGGAAGGGCATCGTCTATTTTTTTAAGGTCATCTTGCCGGCTTTGCAAAATTTCATAAACATTGTCTATTGCGGCGTAATATTCATATTTTGCGTTGTACTCTGCTGTTTTTTCTCCAAGCTCAACGCGCAGTATTTTAAACGTTTTGTACTCTGGCATCACCAAAAAGAATACCACCAACAAAACAATGAAGAGAATTACGGCAATAGCAATGGGGCGGTCAATTTGCATTTAAATAGATGGTTTGCTGTTATTAATATTAAGGCCCTTCTTTTTATTTTTCATTCTTCTCCAGGCAAAAAATACTGCTACGCCAACTGCGACCAGAACAACAATAGTTGATAAGATGCCAATCCAGACTGCCAATCCAGACTTTTTTGATCCCTCTCCGCCAGCCGTTTCCGACAAAATATTAACAACAACCCTGTAATCTTGAACCGTTCCGTCTTGAGCGGTTACTTTGTAAGTTACGGGGCTGGTAAAGTTCTGTGGCATGCCAGTTTCTGGCGAAACTGTAGCTCCCGTAGAAAGATCAATTGATGTATTCAAATTTTGGACATCCGTACCAAAAGGAACATCTGATGTAACAACATAATTAGTTTGATCAATAACACCAATAACCTCCGGGTCTAAAAGAATATGAAAAGCAGTTATCGACTTTTCGGTGTTTGGATTTTGCGAAGATTGCTGTTCGCCAGTAGCTGGTTCCTCAACCGCTGGCTCTTCTACCGGCGCAACAGGTTCCATAATCGGAGTCATATCGGAAACATAGCTGAATATGCTTTTATCCAACAAAAGGCTCGTACTGAATTGAACCCTTACCCCGCCCAGAGAAGAATTCAGGCTTCCCAAATTTTCAACATATTTATTGTTTTCAAAACTCGCAACCTGCCTGCCCAAAATATCTAAACTATCGGCCTCTCCGGTCAGTTGGATTCCGCCGGTTTTTTTGTCTAAACTAAATTGCCCAAACCAAATATTCGGCATTGTTTGCGTTTGCATAAAAGCAAACGCGTTTGAGGCAAAATCATGATTTTTAAAAAGCTCTGTAAAGTCATTAATCTTCTGCTGATAGCTGATAACTCCTTCCTCGTGTTCTTTTTGCCTGTCGGTTCCCACTGTCTGCAATGCCGTATTTTCTTCTTCAATAGCATTTCTTTGAAAAACATTTTTGGCTAGAAAAATAAGATAGCAAGAAACAGCGGCTATCAAAAAAGAGACCGCAAAATAGAAGATGACATCCACCCACCATAATTTCTTAGTTCTTAGTCTAAAAATTACACCAAAATCTATCATACTTTACGTCTTGGATTTATTAACTTATTATACAACAAATTGTTTTATCCCGCACATTCTTTTTTGCACAATTATGTTTCCAGCCCTCCCAGCGCCACTCCTGTTGCCGCCGAAAAGCTCGGGGCTAATTTTTCAAGAGTTTTGCCCAAAATCGGCGGGTATAAAAATTCGGAGAAACAATTGGGAATTTCGACTTTCTTTTTCAAAACTTCGGCAAAATATTCCTTGAGGCCGGGCAGTCCGGCGGTACCGCCGGTCAAATAAATTACTTCTACTTCTTTGCCCTCTTGCTGGTAAAAATCAGACAGCATTTTTCTTACTTCCATTATAAGGGGATCAACCAACAAATATAATGTTTTTGAAATCTCCTTTCTTGAAGAAGTCAAACCTTCTTGCTTTATCAACTCGTCTGCTTCCGCGCGAGCCAGGCCCAAAACGGTAGATATGCTGTAAGTAAGCTGACTGCCGGCAAAATCAATGCTGTAACTTTTTTTCAAGTTTTGTCTTTCAACAATGTTGACGGTTGTGCTTTGGACTCCTATATCCACCAAACATACGCACCCCTTATTTTCTCTAACCAAAGCTCTGGCAAGCCCTATGGCTTCTGCCTCCACCGCATAAAGGTCAAGCCCAGCCTGCAGTGCCACGCTTTGGTAATCATGGACAGTTTGGTTTGGAATTGTGACTAAGAATATTTTAAGAGCCGATTTTTTATCGCCCGGGGTTCCTTCTATTAACTTCCAATCCAAAGTTGTCTCTGTTATCGGTAAAGGAACATATTGCTGGGCGTTGTAATAAACCGCTTCTGGCAATTCTGCGGCGGTCATCGGGGGCAATTCAAACGTAGAACAAAAGGTTGAAAAATCCGGAATTGAAAATATAACCGCCTTGGTTTTTATTTTTGCTTCTTCTAAAACAGCCTTTATCGCCCTTGAAACAAAATAATTCGACAGCAAATAGCTTCCCTTTTCAACATTTCTGAATGGTTCTTTGTATAAAGAGGACGACCTAATCTGTCCATAATTTTCTAATGTCTTTCCCTGCCCCCATCTTGACACTTCAACAACCTTAATTGCAGAGGTGCCGATGTCAATTCCCACCATTTTCTCAGGAAAAAACATCTTCATCGGATTAGAAAAAATGTTCAATTTATCTATCGCAACCGCGCCTATATTAAAATTGGTCAGTGGATTTGTAGCCATAATCAAATTTATTATATAATTAAATCAAGATTAAAACACTGTGGATAACTATTTCATTTTAGACACTCTTTTTCCGAAATTTTGTTTGGGGTGCCAAAAAGAAGGCTCATATTTATGTGAAGACTGCCGAGCGCTTTTGGATATTGCCGAATATAATTATTGCCTTTGTGAAAAAAGCCCGGTCCGCCTTCTCCCAGAACAAAAAACGGGAAAGTGCAATAGATGTTCTGACAAAAAACTTTCCGGTCTTTATTTCGCCCTCCCCTACAAAGAAAGGCTTTTGACTAAAAAATTAATTTATCAATTTAAGTACAAGCCATATTTAAAAGACTTAGCAAAAACTTTGGCAAGCATTTTAGTTGAGCATTTTATAAAAACAGAAAAAAATACCAATGAAATCTGGAACAATGGAGTTTTGATTCCGGTTCCCATTTATAAAGATAAATTAAAAATTCGCGGATACAACCAGTCAGAAGAGCTGGCTAAAGAATTATCAAAAGTTTTACAAATTCCCGTGATTTCAGATGCTTTAGTGAAAATAAAGCACACAGAATCACAAATGGAGCTAAACAAAGAAGAAAGAGAAAAAAATCTCCTCGCCGCCTTCACCATAAATAAAAACCGTGCGACTTCCGATGTCGCACAGTTTTCCAGGATATTTTTAGTTGATGATGTTTATACCACGGGCTCTACAATGGCAGAATGCGCCAAAACTTTAAAATCAGCCGGAGCAAAAACCGTCTGGGGAATTTGTATTGCCAGAGAAGAATAAAAAAAAGACCATCTTATCGATGGTCCTCGTCTTCAATTTTTGATTTGGATAGCCTATCCATTCTATCCCCTAGAATCTCTAGGTCATTGTCCTCGTCGTACGCCCTTATGCCTCTTGCAAGCCTTTCGTTCCTTACCGAAGCAACGCCCACTCCCAACGTTTCAGCAAGTTCGGCGTCTCCCAATTCTCCAAAGGGCGCTTTTTGCTTCCAATCCGGGTCGCCAACTAAAGTTTTTGCCCTTTCCCTAAGCAAAACTAATTTTTTATTGACGATTTTTTTCGCCACCCTAACTATGCGAATCATTTTCGCAATGCTTCTAGCCTTGCCGGCTTCGATCTCTCCATTTATGTTGTGCTCCGTACTGGTGATTTTTCTGGTGTGCAACCTTGGTCTTATATACTTCTTGCGTTCCATTTCTGTTCCTCCCATTTTGCTAAGTCAAAGAGCCACCATCAATATTGTACCAGACAACAAAAATCTTAGCAACACTATATTTTTTCCACTGTGGTCCAATCGCCGTCTACCCACAACAAAATAGTCTCAACAGGGAAACCGAAAGATTTCACAGTTTCTTCGGCCTTTTTGAGATGGCCAATTTGAATTTCTTTTTCTGTAGGATTTCCCGCGCAACCAAAATGCCCCACAATTGCCACAACTTTTGACCCATGATGTTCTACCGAAACCTCAACTCTCTTTTTGATATTTTCAATTACTGCTAAATCTGAATTATCTGCCAGAATTTTATTCGGGCCGGGCTCTGTTACCTGGTCAACATAATCAACACCGTAAATTTTTTTTATATAATCTTTCACAGCATCTTGCACCCTCCCGTCCATACAATTTATTGCGCATGCAAATGTCTTATCTGATGTCATAATACAATGATTTTAATATTTTACTCTTATATACTACCAAAAATTTAATTTTTATCAACCCCAAGTTTACAGAAGACATTCTTCTGTAAGTTGTTTTTAATAGCTTCCTTGCAACCATCCACTTCGCCCATTTGCTTTAAAAGGAATTGCCTCTGAGTAACCGATGGGAAATTTTGTTTACCTAAATAATCTGGAAAACTGTGCCATTTAAAGTTTTCCAAAAATTCATACGCTTTTGAAACGTCTTTAATCCCATTTTCTTTCCACTTAGGTTCAATTAGAGACACAGGATTTGTATGAATGTAAGCAAAAACAACCTCTAATTGCCTGTCATCTTCTATAATAACCGGTTTAAATCTGCCCTGAAAAAGATGACCCATTTTATTATGTTTTTTATTGAAGTAATGGGAATATCCAGTGCCAAATTTTCTCATAAATCGAGTAATACCTTCGTCGCTTATTTGTCGTAACAACAAATGAATATGATTTGGCATAAAACAAAAAGCCATGATTTCCACCAACATATTTCGATCTCCAGAAGACATTCTTCTGTCAATTTTTTTGTTTTTAAGACGAGTAGCTCTTCTCTCTCTAATTGTTACACCTAATGAATTGTTAAATTCATAAAGAGAAAAAATCCCACGATAATAATCGTGTTCATCTTTAAAAATTTCCATCTCTCCAGCCCCTCTCACGATGACGTGATATATTTCATCGTTTACTAATTGTACTTTTCGATAAGCCATTTTGAAACTTACAGAAGACATTCTTCTGTTTTTTTCTGTAGGCTACTTCACCTTCAAGCCTCCTTTGATTTTCAAGCCTCCTTTAATTTTGAGTATCGCATTACCCGTGCCACTAGTACATCCAGTGCATTCCTCTGCGCCAAAAGTGAGTTCGTAGGTTCCGGTGCAGGGGCTTGTGGCATCTGACATCATATTGCAGTACTCAAACTTAACCCAGTTGGCATCGCGGGCAGTGGAAGAAATTCTAATTTCGTCTAGCTTGCCGTCAAACCATTCAGAATATGGCGGGCCTCCAATATTTAATGCTTCATTGGATATTGCTCCGCTGGTGCTAGCTATTTCTACAGATCCGTTAACATAATCACCTGTTCCTTCAACAATTCCAACATAATACCAATTTGATATTGAAATAGCATGAGAACCTGACGCTCCGCATCTTTCCCAATATCCGTTGTAAGTTCCAAAACAGCCGTTGCCTGCAGCTCCTCTAAATATTTTAGCTGTTGCCGAACTATTATCAATATATGCCCAGGCTGAAATGGTTGAGGCTGAGGTCAAAGTAGGAGTAGTCATATACTGTGAACTTCCGCTTAGATTGGCAGCTCCATCAACTGTTCCTGAAGTAGCAGTGGTGTTGGTGTTTGTGAGGTCGTTGTTGTTTGTGGTTGAATCTTCTAACGACAATGTTGTGCCGTTTGCTAAATGATAAACTCCTTTGAAGTTTGCGTCCCAGACATTAATAATATCTTGGCCGTCGGCTGCGTCGGCTTTGCCCCAGTAGACGTAGATATCTGTGTCGGCTGCTGTGGCCACTGTTGGGACTTTGACCCAAAACTCGGCTGTGACTGCACTGCCTCCTCCGCCAGACCAGGTTTCCTTTTCATACTTAAGAAGGGTTGTTTTGTCAGAGCTGGTGAAACGTATATCATTGCCAGTGGCTAGAGCAGTAGACATATTACTGTCTGCCGTAATTTTTACATGCACGGGGAAGTCTGTAAGGTCTGCTCCCACGTTGGCGTTGTTGATTGTAATCTTTTTTCTGTAGCTCCAGCCGGTGAGCCAAGGCTCGTCGCTGGCTCTGGTGACAACCAATGTATATGTTTTTAATGTTGTTCCATCTTGGGCAGTGACAACGGTTGTGATTGTATTACTACCAACACTTAGCGAGATTGAACCCGATGGCGAGCCACTGGTTACAGTAGTGCCGTTGACTTTCACGGTTGCGTGAGATTCATTGACCGTTGGCGTGACGGTCATACTAGTCACAGCATTTGCCACACTTGCTGTGTACGAAGTTGTTGCAGACGCAAATGTTGGAGTTAATGTGCCCTGACTAATGGTAAAATTGCTCAACGTGGCATCAGTTGATGACGCTCCCCCACACGTTCCGATGCTTAGCGTACCGGCTATAGCGGTGCCATAATTAGAATTGCCAGCATCTTGATACCCAGCCACAAAATGAGTAGAATCCATGGCAGAAACAGAAATATAGTTGGTATTGGCTGAATTAAAAGTGCTCGCAGAACCGTATGATATAACATTGCCAGACGAAACTTTGCCGACTATGGCTTTACCGCTGTTATTACTGGTCTCGTAACCGATCGCAAAATGAACAGAATCAAGCATAGCAGCTGACATATTACTGGGAGATCCACTATCAGAAAAAGCATACGCAGAACCATAAGAAACAACAGAGCCGGAAACCGTGCCTATTATAGCGTTGCCATCATTATCAACTCTATGGACAATCGCAAAATGCGTTGAATCAAGCGCGGCAACAGAAATAGTGCCATATTGGCTAAGAGTAAGCGATTCAAAATCATATTCAGAACCATAGGAGATGGTTGTGTCGGAAACCGTGCCTATAACAGTTACACCTGTCCAACCGCTAGGACTATTTTCGGCATATCCCAGAACAAAATGTGTTGAATCCAAAGTGGCAACAGAGATACGATTCAAATAATCATATAAGTTTTCGTAAAATATATTGCTGCTGCCATAGGAGATGGTTGTGTCAGAAACCGTGCCTATAACGGCTTTACCGCATATATCGCTTAGATATTGGCAATCATTTGTTTCGTAAGCTACAACAAAATGAGTAGAGTCAAGCGCAGCAATAGAAGTTAAAAATACATGCCCGTCGGTCTGCACATCGAGGGTATATTTTGACCCAAAGCTAATATCTGTGCCAGAAACCGTGCCTATAATAGCCGTGCCAACACCGTAATCAGCAGTGGAATACATAATAACAAAATGCGTTGAATCAAGAGTAGCAACAGAAATATTGGTTGTTTCGTCGTAACTAGAATTGAACGTGTACTCCGTACCATAAGAAACAACAGAGCCGGAAACCGTCCCTATAATAGCTTTTCCATACGCATCAGCATCGTGGTACACAGATATAAAGTGCGTGGAGTCAAGCTTGGCAGTAACGCCGTAAGTTGTTATGGCGGAGTTATAAACATATTCAGACCCGCAAGAACTGTTGTAACAAGCGCCAGATGAACTGGTAACTGAAATTGATGGCGTTTGCGAATAGATATCATAGGCTGTGCCAGCGTTGGTAAGGCGAAATTGATAAGTCTTGCCAACAGCTCCAGTTTCAAATTTCAACGCATACTCGTCTTCGGTATAGTAATCATTTGTAAGCGAAATTTGCGAAGTATCAGAGGCTGTATCTTTTCCCTGGCCAGCTGAAAAAGTTCCTGCGGCTGTAAGACGAGAAGTGGTAGCTGCCGCGTCGGAAAAATTGCCAGAGTCAACAAGCCTCACATTATTTGAGTTTGTTGTAATCTGCGTCCAAGAACCAGAATCTTCTTTAAACTCCAGCCTGCGCGTAATATTTTCTGCCGCAAAACCAGTGTTTGCTGTTTCAAATCTTATCCTGAAATTTATGCCATCTACCATATTATAATTTGCATCTTCTCCGGCGTACTGCGCCGCAGAATTTAACCCGGCGTTATCCTGATAAATTTTAAAATGTTTTTGGTCAAAATCTTTTAAAATATTTGCATAAATAACATACCCGCTATCCGTACCAGCAACAAATTCATTGCTACCATAAGCAATATTATTTATATTTCCTCCGTAATTTGTAGTAGCCCTTGTCCAATTTACACCGTCAGAAGAATAAGAAGAAACTCCACCGCTCGCAACTGCAACATATTGCCCAGCCCCATAGGCAATGTCATTAAAATATTTATTAGATCCTATATTCATGGACAATCCTGTCCAACTAGTTCCATTGGCAGAATAATATCCTGCATAATATTGTGTCCCATTATTATATTCGTAGCCGCTTGCAATAAATTTACCGCCACCGTAAATAATTCTCTCAAAGCCACCGCCTCCACTTAATGATGTATCGTATGTCCAGTCATATTGAAGGGAGCTATTATGAGAAATACTACCTGCGCCATATGCAACATAATTATTACCGTCATAAGCTACCATTGCGCTGCTCGAAGCTCCTAACCCCATATTACCGCCACTTACCCAACTAGAACCATTTGTTGAGTATGCCGAAATACTAATACCATCAGCAGCATATCCAAGTACAAAATAACCATTTACAAAACTAATTTCGCAACCCCCATAGGAAAGCTGGTTGGCATATGTCCAATTAGTAAAGTTACTCGAGTAATATAGTTTACAATCCCCATCTATTGCAACATATTTGTTGTTCCCGTAAACAGCACGATATACAGTGTAATTTTCGGGAAGATTGGTGTTAAATGTTGTCCAACTTGTAGCATCTGTAGAATAGGCGCCACCATAGCTGCCACCGATTAATACAAATTGACTTCCGTTATAAACTACAACTCCTCCGCCACCGGTTAAGCCAGTGTCTATCGCCGTCCACCTTAATGTTGGATCCACCACGTAGTCAAAATCAACGCTGTTGCCTACAACTTTCAAGTCAAACACATCTGTGTCTGCTTTGAGGTTGGTCAGCAAAACTTTGTAGGTGTTTTCTTTGTCTATGTCGGTAAACGTGGTAACGAGCTGATTGGTGTCGGCCGTATACACCTCGATAGATAGCGGAGACCCGTTCTCCGCTGGTTTTGCATAGATGGTAATGTCGTTTTTGTTGGTGAGGGGTTTTTCAAAGGTGACACGAATGTATTCGTTTTGGTTGACTGTGGTCCAGATGTTGTCTTGTTTGTAGACTTTGTCATACACATCTTCTGTCGGGTTTTTGTTTGTGTCCAGTTTTACTGCTTTGGTGATGTAGATGATTTCATAGGTTTGTGTTGATAGGTGCGGGACAGTCCACTCTACATAATCCAACTTGCCATTGTTGTTGAGGTCGTAGGCCTTAAAGTTTACTTCTTCGGTCGCCTGCCCTGAGCTTGTCGAAGGGTTATTCTGCCATTTGATTTTAATTTTGCCCTCTTCGGTAATGCCGTAAATTTCTGGAATATTGGTGTAAGCTATCACATTGGTGTAGCCTAACTCTGCACCGGTTTTAATGGTGACATCTTTTTTGTTTGGTAATATTTTTTCTGTGATTGTTGGAGCTTCGGTTTGGTATGTGACTTCTATATAATCAGCGTTCTTTGTTTTGCTTTCTATGTTGTAGAATTTGTTGTCTTTAGTTGCGGCTATGTTGGGGTTTAAAAAATCTGTTACTGAATTAATTACTGAACTCAATATGTCTTCAAGCATTGGCAACAAGGCTGCCGTATAAGAATTTGCTCCAAGCGGTTTTGCTTTGGCTAATTGTTTTCTTGCGTTTTCTGTTACTCTTGAATATGAAGAATCTGCTGTTTCTGCCAATGCTAAAACTTGTTTGGCTTGCTGCTCTGTTGCTCCAGACACCTTGATATTTGTTGCCTCTTTGGGCAACTTAACCAAATTCTGATTGCTTACTATATCGCTTCTTTTTACCAGCGCAACCCATTGCGCTGGCTTGCCTGCAATAATTTGCGAGGTTTTTGTTGTTTGTACTGCGCTAACAACAGCACTTTGCTCAACTTTTGGCTTTGCCATATACAAACCAACAGCAAAAAATAGCGCCAAAAGCGCCAAAATAACCAAGCCTGTAATAATTTTTGTGCGTTGAGAAAAAATCATTCCATTGCTATTTTACAAAATGGCTCCAAAGATTTTTAATTGGCTCAAGCATTCCGGCCGTTGATTTTTCCATTATTTCTGGGGTTCTAACTTCTAAACCAATTTTTACGGCTTCAAACAATCCTGCGGGAGCTCGCTTTACTGAATCTGGTATAATTTTTGTGGCTTCTTTCGACGAAAATTTAAATATCCAAGAAAAAAATTCCCACATTTGTTGGAACAATCCCGATGTCGCTTCTTGTATCAAATCTCCCATAGACGGCACTTCCTCTACGGCTGGAGCTGGAACAGACTCTTGTGCTGGTTCTACAATTGGCTCTGGAGCAGGAGTTGGTTCTGGCTGAACTTCAACATCTTCTGGCACTGGCTCTAAATCTTTTTCCTCCAATTGTTTTTCTACTTGTTTTTCAACTTCTTTTTCAATTTTATCTTGAACTTTCTCTGTCACTTCGTCGCTAATTCTGCTGGCTGTTTGCTGGCTGGCTTCTCTGGCTGCCTGGTCAGCAGCTTGTTCAATGGCGTGCTGTTGCTGTTGAGTTATTTCTGTTGTTTCTGGCAAAGTTGTTGATGGCTGAACCTCTGGCGTTTCCACTGGCGTCACAATTGGAGTCGCAACTGGTGCAATGCTTGCCGGTTCTTTATTAAGATTCATTGCACTGCACTCTCCCTTTTCTTTTACCCATTCGCCGTCTACAATCCACGTGCAATATGTCTCGCCGGTTTTCTGGTCAATCATCTGCATTGTTTGAATGCTAACCTGTTTGATATCAGCAGTATCGGCACTAAATTTTTGCGTGGCCAGAGAAGCAATGTTTGTAACTCCATCTTTAATTTCAATCCCCAGCGAGAAGAAAATATTTTTAACTTTCTCAAGAAAAGTTGTTCCTTCTACTTCCACCCCGCTGATCTCGCCTGTACCAATCGTCCCGCTGTCTTGCAGTTCACCCCTTGCTTCAGCCAACAAACGGTCTTTTACCGTACTCCACTTTACCCATACTGCGTGCAAATTGTCATTTGGCAGTCTGCCGTCGATTACGCCCATGACCAAATCTCCTTCTTGCATTTGCACTCCAGAAACTGGATCTACTGTTTCATAATCAGGAATTTGGAAACCTCCTGTTTCCGCAATTGTGCGCCATGCTCCGCCCCTGTAAGCCATTAAGGCATTATTTGTTGTATCATATTGAATTGGCACTGTCCCTGTTTCTGTTGTTGGGACCCCTGTTGGCGTGCCAGCGGAACTCGGAAGATATAAGAAACCGCTTGTTGCGTCAGTGGTTAAAGCTGCAGTGCCCACAACAACGTTTCCGTTGCCTCTTACAGTAAGCTTGGTTGTTGGGGTATTATCAGATGTTCCCGAAGAACCAGATGTTGCTGTTTGAAAAAATATGTCAGAAGAACCGCCAGAGCCAGTAGAAATACCCGCCTTTAAATAAAGCATACCTGCGTTTAAATTTGTGCCTCCGGACAATGCTCCGCCAGCTGATAAAGTTAGATTAGAGCCATTTGTTGTTGTGTTTCTTTCAAGAGAGATTGTTCTTGTTGCATCTCCGCCAAAAGAAAGGTCGTATGTGGGCGAAGTTGCATTAATTCCAACTTTACCCGTGTCCAAAACCGTAAACACTTCTGTGGAGCTTCCAACCGTCAGTGTTGTTCCATCAAAAGTCAATCCAGAATCTCCGCCAACTGTATTCGTAGCCGTTGAATATAATATTTGGTTTGCTGTTGTTGTGTTTGGATAAGTTGCTGTACTGGCTACCCAGTTTGTTCCATCAGCTCGCAAAATTGTGCCCGTGCTTGTAGCCGTGCTTGGAAAAGTGGCAGTTGACCAACTTGGAATGGCTCCCGTGTTGCCTTGCAAAATCTGTCCCGTTGCTCCTACTGCTGCAAGCTCGGTTAGTGTGTTGGTTGCAGTGTAGGCAGCTAGTTTGTAGGCAGTGCCTGAGTTGGGAAGAACTAGTGTTGAGCTGATCCAGTTGGTTCCATCGGCTCTCATGTATGCTCCGGTGGTGGTGGCTGTGCCTGGATATGTGGCAGTGGTGTAAACAACATCGTCGGCGTCAAAGGTGATAAGCTGGCCAGCTGAACCTTTGGCTTTCCTTGTCCAAGTTGGTGAAGCTCCTTGCGCTGTTATGATGTCACCTCTTACTGCTGAACCTGTTGTGGTGTCTCCGTGAGTTGCAGATAGAAGATTGTGAGCTGTGACAGAGGTGAGAGCCGTTGCCCACGTTGCAACGCCAGATCCATTGGTTTGTAAAAACTGTCCGCTATCCCCATCGTTGCCGGGTAAAGTAAGCGTCCAGCTCCCCGCTGCCACCGCCGGCTGGATTTGCACATAGCCCGAAGTACTACCCTCAAGCCTCATTGTTCCGAGAGTACTTGTAGCCGTACCAATGTCGAGCATCGCTCCAGGAGCGGTGTTCCCAATACCAACTTTGCCGTCACTTTCTATCCTCATCCTTTCAACAGCGGTTACGCTCCCAGACGGAGTAGTGGTAAAAGTAATCGTAGTTGGATTGCTTATAGTGCTCCAATTTTCAGAAGCCCATATAGTCATCTCTCCTTTTTGGTTTACCCAATTTGAACCATCATAACCTCCGCCAGATATATTTATTAGACTATGAGCAGACGTTACGGCAGATGGTGAAGCCAGAGTTCCTTCGCTCCTTTGCCCCATCAAAAATGCTCCGAGTGTATCTGACCTCATAACAAGCCATAATGAATCGCCACTCTTCCGAACATCTAAACTTCCTGTTGGCGTCGTCGTCCCGATGCCGACGTTGCCGCCGTTGGGTTGGAGGTTGACGTAGCTAGTGGTGCGGGTGCTGTCTGTGGTGCCTTGGATGGTGATGTCATCGTTAGCGGCGGATCCGCCGTTGATGACGGAGGTTTGGACTCCGTTGGTGAAGATTTGGATTTGGCTGGTGGCTCCGGTGGTGGCTCCGGTGGCGAGAAGGGCTCCGCTTAGCGAAGTGAGATATGTACTTGTGTCGGTGGAGATGGCTCCGTCTGTGCCCATTTTCAAGAATGCTGCTGAGGCTGGGTTGGCTACTCCTGCCAAGCTTGCCAAAGCTGCGTCGTAGGCTTGAACGTCTGTGCCGATTGACTTGGCGGAGTAGGTGCCTGCTCCGTTGACGAATACTAAACCGTTGATTGCGTCTTCGGTTGTTTTGTGGCTGTAGCCTGCGTCCCAATTTGAGTGGTTATCAGTGAGTGAGCTTCCCCAGGCCGAGCCGGTGGAGACCGCGATGCCGGCTCCGGGGTAAACCATTGACCCTGCGCCATTTGCTACCCAAGATAAAGTTCCAGAGCCATCGCTTGAAAGCACCTGCCCCGAGTCGCCATCGTTGGCCGGCCAAGAATAAGTAACATTATTAATTTTTGTAATGTTTCCGTTTGCATCTACTGCAAATTTTGTGCCAACCAAAAATCCGTTGGCTGTTACTGTGCCACTTCCTGAAAAATTGTTTGCGCCAAAAGAATAAGCCGCGGGAGCTACAACAGAACAATTCGAAGCGCCAGGCGCGCATTCGGGGCTTAACGTATCTCCTGGGCTGTATGGTGTTGTTGGATAAGTAGCAAAAGTGTACAGAGCAAAACAAAAGAGGCCAGAAAAAACTAGCCCAGTTGTTATTGAAGCGCCAAGGTTTTTAAAAAAGAAAGAATTGAAAATATTTTTACTTGGAGCAAAGACAGCTTGCGGAACCGGCTTTACGGGAACATCTAAAACATTTTTTACTGGAATTTTCAAAGGCGCCGGTAGTAAACTCAAAGACGCAAAATCAGCAACGGAATTATCGTTTTGTATCTCAAAAGTTTCTACCCTTTTTTTCTTGCAATTTTCTGTATTTTTTATTACAGACATTTAAAGGATTTTATACACAAAACAAATAGGCAAAATTTTATTCGCTTACATAATAATTATTCTTTTATTTTATCATAAAAAAACCAAGTCAACACCTGTGAATAACTCCTCACAAAATCCAATCAAAAAACCAACAAAAAAACGCAAATAATTTGCGTCTTTTTTTATTGGCGGAGGAGGTGGGACTCGAACCCACGAACCCCGTGAGGGGTTACAGTTTTCAAGACTGTTGTAATAGCCACTATACGACTCCTCCAATCAATATATTATAACAAATTTTATCAATTATGACAACCCTATACTTTTCAGAAAATCTGCCAGCTCTTTTCCTTTTATTTCCCTATAGTCTCCCGACTGCAAAGTCCCCAGTTTTATATTCATCACTCTTCTTCTCTCCAAATGCACAACTCCATACCCTAGCGCATCGCACATTCTTCTTATTTGATGCTTTTTACCTTCGGTCAAAACTATTGAAAATCTTTCCTCCCCAACTTTTCTCACACTGCATTTTTTTGTCACATATCCATCGTCCAACTTTATCCCAGAAGACATTCTTCTGAGAAAAGATTCGTTAATGGACTTCGTAACCTTAACAATATATTCTTTTTCGTGGTCGTATTTTGGGTTTAGCAATCTGTCGGTTACTCGCCCATCGTTTGTCAAAAGAATCAGCCCCGAAGAATCTTTGTCTAGTCTGCCCAGCGGAAAAATGTTTTCTCCAAAATTCATCACATCCTTAATCGCCGGCTCGCCTTCCTGCGGACTATGAGTAATTACTCCCTTTGGCTTGTTAAAAGCCAAATAAACTAATTTTTTATTTATTTTCTCAACCGTCACTTTGTCGTTTTCCAAAACCTTATCTCCCAAAACAGCCACCCTGCCATTTATTCTCACTTTCTTTTGCTCAATCAAAACATCCGCCTCGCGCCTAGCGCAAATCTTTTTGTACGCCAAATACTTATTAATTCTAATAGGATATTTTATTTCTTCCATGCGGAGAGGGTGGGATTTGAACCCACGAGCCCCCGAAGGAGCACAGGTTAGCAACCTGTTCTTTTAAACCACTCAAGCACCTCTCCAATTATTCTTTACTTTATAATAAAAATGCCATAAAGTAAAGTTGGAACGCGCCCATAGTTCAATGGATAGACCGTGGCCCTGCGAAGGCTAAAATGCAGGTTCAACTCCTGCTGGGCGCACAGTAGAGAATGCGGAGTTCTTTCAAAAATTGAACTGCCAGAACCTCTTTTAAGAAAGGAGAAAATCATGAAAGAGGTGCAAAAGAATCTGGTCAATCGGTGCTTCGGTGACAACTGCCCCAAAAATCCCTCCCAGGAAGAAGAGGCAGTAAAAGCAGTTTTGCAAAAAGCTGCTGAAAAAACGGCAAGGAAGAAGGCAGAGGCAGTTATCAAGGACCTTCTGAAACTCTCTAAGGGGTCTCTGATAAAAATCTTGCCGGTGGTGATGAGACGAGTGGCATTCAAAGAGTATCCTCGGCTCATCTTGGAAGTCTTACTAGAACGGATTAGGAGAAACCAATGGGACAGGCTCTCCCACGAAGACCAGATTCTGGTTGTTCAAACAGAGGCTTCTCTAAAAGAGAAGCAGATCAAGTAACCGGCCTTCCGGTTAAATAAAGGCGTCCCGACCCCGCTCGAGACGCCTGCTTAATTTTTTATGATAAATTTATCAACAAACGTTGAAGAAGTTCCCAAAATCGGGGTGGCTTACGCAAAGAAATTGAAGAAGTTCGGCATTAAGACTGTCCAGGATTTGCTTTTTTATTTTCCGGCGCGATACGATGATTTTTCTGAAATAATTTCTGTTAAAGAAGCCCGCCAAAGGTTGGGAGAGACTGTTTGTATACAAGGGCAAATTACAGAAATTGAAAACACCAATACTTTCAAGAAATTTATGACAATGACCGAGGCCGTAATTCAAGATGATGGGGCTGAAATAAAAGTAATTTGGTTTAACCAGCCGTATTTGGCAAAAAGTTTGCACGAAGACGACTTTGTTTGTTTGGCAGGAAAAGTTTCGCTGTACAAAGAAGGCATTTATTTAAACAATCCAACCTACGAAAGAATAAACGAGATTGGCGAAAATGAAGAGTTAACTCACACAGGTCGTATTGTGCCGGTTTATTCCGAAACGCGTGGCATAACTTCACGCTGGCTAAGATATGTTATCAAACCTTTGCTTTACAGATTTTGCGAACAAATTCCAGAATCTTTGCCAGAAGAAATAATAAAGAAAAATAAATTTTTGCCAATTCAAGAAGCTGTTTGGCAATTGCATTTTCCAGATTCTTTTGAGCACGCCGATGCGTCAAAAGCGCGCTTTTCTTTTGAAGAACTTTTTTTGATTCAGTTAAATGTTTTGAAAGAAAAAATAAAGTTGATGGTAAAAAAAGCGCACGCCTGCCCAATGGACGCAGACTTAATGAAAAGTTTTACCGATTCCCTGCCATTTCAACTTACAGATTCACAAAAAAAATTCGCTTTCGCAATTTTAAAAGATTTAGAAAAAACAGTCCCAATGTCGCGCTTGCTAGAAGGCGACGTTGGTTCCGGTAAAACAGTAGTTGGAGCAATGGCAGCCTTGAACGTTGTAAAACACGGGCATCAGGTTGCCTTTATGGCGCCAACAGAAATTTTGGCGAAACAGCACCTTAAATCGCTTTCAGAATCACTTAAAAATTTTGATGTTAGAATAGGCATGCTAACCGGCAAAGACGCCAGAATCACGGATGTCCGACATCACACCAACGGTGTGATGTCGGACATCCCACCAACTTTTGAGGTTTCTAAAAAAAGTTTGCTGGGCGATTTGGAAAACGGACAAATTGATATACTAATTGGAACTCACGCCCTAATTCAAAAAGGCGTAGAATTTAAAGATTTGGCCTTGGTAATTTTAGATGAACAGCACCGTTTTGGCGTAGAGCAAAGAGATCATTTGATAAAAAATAAAAAGCTTGTCCCACACTTGCTTAGCATGACAGCTACTCCGATTCCGCGCACCTTGGCGCTTACTATTTACGGTGATTTAGATTTGTCTTTAATAGACGAAATGCCAAAAAACAGAAAAAAAGTAAAAACAATTATTGTTGAGCCGTCTCAAAGAAAAGAAGCCTACGAATTTATAAAAAAAGAAGTCGCCGACGGCAAAGGAGTATTTGTTATTTTCCCAAAAATTGATTCCACCGCCAGCAAATTAAAAGAAGCCTTAGAAAAACACGGACCAATGACCGGGTCCGCGTCAGACTCTTTTATCCCGCAAAATTATGGCCCAATATCTTTGTCGTCTCTTGCAGTTAACGAAGTCAAAGCTTTGAAAGAAGAATATGAAAAATTATCAAAAGAAGTTTTCCCTGATTTGCGTATTACAATGCTGCACGGCAAAATGAAAGCTCCGGAAAAAGAAAGAATAATGCTGGACTTTAAAAAAGGTGAAATAGATATTTTGCTTTCAACTTCTGTTGTAGAAGTAGGCGTTGATGTGCCCCGCGCAACCATAATGATGATTGAGGGCGCAGAACGCTTTGGATTATCACAACTTCATCAATTTCGTGGAAGAGTTGGCCGAAGCGATATGCAAAGTTATTGTTTTTTATTTACCACTTCACCAGACCAACTAAACAGAAAAAGATTAAAAGCCTTAGTTGAGTCAAACAACGGCTTTGAACTAGCAGAAAAAGATTTGGAAATAAGAGGCCCCGGCAGTTTGTACGGCACCCAGCAATGGGGTGTCCCCGACATGGCCATGCAAGGCCTAAGCAACATATTTTTAGTAGAAAAAACCCGAGCAGCCGCCAAAGAGTTATTAGAAAAAGACCCAACCCTCAAAGACTATCCCGCGCTTAAGGAGCGCCTCAAAGAATTCGAAAAACGCATCCACTTTGAATAAAAAAAGCCCAGCACGTTTCTTCCGTGCCGGGCAAAAGCCTACCGCGTAGGAATTGCATCCGACACAAATCCATTTGACATCTTGTATCGGAACTGTACTGCCCGCCAATTCCTGCGTGTATGGCCGGTTGCGACAACGAGCACTGCTACCACCAAAACACCGTCGCAAAAAAAGCTCACAGTTCGGCTCGCTGACCTTCTATAGCGACTCTCCCAGGCCGTCTTCAAATCGTCGGACTGGATGTGGCTAAAGAAATTAAAACCGGGGATTTTGGCTCCCGACGCGCCATCTATCTGTCCACCGACCACTTTCAAGGCGAAGGCAGTAGCCACCCTGATGCTCGACGTAAATTCCATCTCCATGATAGTCTCCTTTCTACTCGTAAGAGAAGAGCTGAGCCTTAATGAGCCATGGAAACCCATCAAGACCTAAAAAAACAACTGGCTTTAAGATACCAGTTGTTTTTGTTTTAGTCAAATTTTAATTATTTTTTAGAATACTCCTGACTGCGCAATTTTTACTGACTCTTCGTCTGTCAAAATTTTGCCTTTTTTCAGTGCCTCATTATGTATTTTCAAAACTTCTTTTTGCCTGCTGTCTTGGGCGTCTTTTATTGTTTTCTCTTGCTTCAATGAGTTTACACCATCTAATATTTCATCTAGTTTTGACAACGAAGTATTTTTAAAATCATCAAAATCAACCTTCGTCACAAATTTTTCTTCCAATTCTTTCAATTCTTCTTTTGTAGCGAAAACTTCACTTAATTTTACAATATCATTATTATCTAACATAATTTACAATTTATATTTCTATTATACGCTGACGAAAATCTGTGTCAAACTCTTTTACCTTCTGATTTTTTCGGTGACCCAGAAGCCCATGTAGCGGCCGAGCATTAGGCGGATTTGGGCGTCTAGGGCGGGCAGAGAGCCGAATAAGACTAAGGTTACTGGCAGGAATATCCATTGTAAGAATACTGTGGATTTTTTGAAATATCGAACGTACCATTTGTATTCTTTTGGAACGGGAGGCAAAAGCATTGTGCTTAGAATTGCCGAGATAAACATGCCCACCATGGAAACTGTCATAATTTGGCTGGTTAAAATTGGCAAGTTGAAAGACAAAACCGTAAAGTTAAATTTTTGTCCGCCCAAAAGAATTGGCAACCAGCCCAACAAAAATAGCAAAAGCGCCGAAGTTGCCCATGACCAAAATCCGTCTAAAATTGTGTAGAGATGCCCAATTTTTGCGCCCAAAGGTACTTTTTTATTATTTAAAAACCCAAACATTATATAAGGAATTTCAGCACAGCCCCAGGCCCAGCGTTTTTGCTGTTTGTATTGGTTTATTGCTGTGCGCCATAAATTTTTGGCCATCACAGCGTCCATTGAAGCCATATAATACATTGGCACAACTCTGTAGTTTCCATCATATTGCAAATAGGCGCGCCAAAAAATGCGTGAGTCATCTGAAACCACATTTGAAGGATATCCCACTTCAAAGAAAGTTTGTGCTGGTGTTGAGTGCGAAGAATACGTTGTCAGTTTTTCTGATCTTTCTTGCATAATCATTTGCCAAAAAGTGTTTGAAGTGGAAACAATTCTGGCAAAAGCCGAGGCCGACCAAATGTTGTTATTATAAACAGGAATTGGTTGATAACTTGCTCTTTCGGGGTTTTTTTCTGTTAAATAATACCAAGTCAAACAGGCAAAATATTGCGCGAAAACTTTTGTATCAATATCAAAAGTTGAAACCAAAATATCTTTGTAAGGTATTTGCAGTTTATCAATAATTTTTTCTTTTACTTCCCTGCCCGCACACGCGCTATTTGATCCCTTGCCCGCAATTTCTCCCGCTATTCCATCCGGATGCACTGTAACCAAAAATTTAAAAAACTTTCCTGCATACTTTCTAGCAAGAGCTTTCGCCTGGTCTTCAAAAATTTTGCCGGCTCTTTGTTCTACTGCCAGCACCAAAATCATCTTTTCTTTAGGATAATCTGCCTTTAAAATTGAGCCAATTGTTTCTTCAATAATTTCTTTTGGTTCTTTGTATGTAGGCAAAATAACTATTTGATAAATATCTTTCCAGTTTTTGCCTTTTATTTTTTTTAGTTCCTTCAGCCAGTTTCTTTTCATATTACTTTTCACTCTGAAATATCCCACAACCTGATGCAAAGAGTAATAAAGTATTCTGAAAAGATAATAAAAACAAAAACAAATAATAAATATGGCCACCCAGCTTGGCAAAAGCCACGAAAAAACAAGCACACCAAAAAGTGTGCCCAAGCTCAATGCTCCCGGAATTATTTCAAAAAAT
>Ga0172381_10000257_pt1 | contig 65035 bp, 51 predicted proteins | sample Leawel6488metaG_FD_119754 | JGI IMG/M metagenome (GOLD analysis project Ga0172381, IMG submission 119754) | Leachate microbial communities from a municipal landfill in Southern Ontario, Canada - Leachate well 64-88 metaG | ecosystem: Engineered > Solid waste > Landfill > Unclassified | place... | reverse complement strand
TGTATTTCTGTTGAATGGTTTTATCCTACATATGATCGGAATCTGGCCTTACTGGAAAGTTTTCGGCGTAAAAATTCGAATAAGATAACAACTTATGCTAACAAAAAATCCCAGTTTTAGCTGAGATTTTTTGTATTTTGACTGATTTTAAAACCTGAGTCGGTCTTAAACACCAAAATCGTATTGGCTCGGGGATAGGGATTCGAACCCCAATAAACAGGACCAGAACCTGTTGTCCTACCGTTAGACGATCCCCGAATACTATCGGTATCTACCTTAATATTTTTTCTATTTTTTTTCAAGAGTAAACTAGTTTAGTTATCCTTCCTCGGCCGCATCAAGGGAAAAATCTGGCATTCGCGCGCGGATTTATTCATCAAGAAACTAAATAACCGTTCGCTAAACCCGAAACCGCAAGTCGGGGGCATGCCATATTCTAAGGCTTCAACAAAATCATGATCATGCTCCTGGGCTTCCTCATCGCCCGCTTCTTTTAATTTTTGCTGTTCCTTAAATCTTTCTTCCTGGTCAAGCGGATCGTTTAATTCGCTATAGCCGTTCCCCATTTCCGAACCGGCAATAATAATCTGAAAGCGCTGGGCCGTTTCCGGATTTTTTTCATCTCGTTTGGCTAAAGGTGAAACACTGATTGGCGTCCCGACTAAAAACCCCGGACCGGCAATTTGTTTCCGGCAATATTTCCACAAATTATCAATCGCTCGAGTGATATTAAAACCCTTCTTATCATAATCGACTTTCAATTCTTTTAATTTAGCGATAATTTCTTTTTCGTTCGCTTTTAAAACATCAATGCCAGTCATTTTTTCAACCGTTTCCCGGTAGTCATAGATTTCCCATTTCTGGCCTAAATCAATCGCGAAATCTTTAATGGTAAATTTAAGCGTGCCAAAAGCTTCCTGAGCAATATATTTATACATTTCTTCGGTTAACTTCATTCCCATTTCATAGTTAGCGTAAGCCCAATAGAATTCCATTTGGGTATAGTCCTGAAGATGCTCGGCGTCCATGCCTTCGTTTCTAAATTGGCGGCCGATTTCAAAGGTCTTATCAAAACCCGCGACCATTAATTTCTTCTGCCATAATTCGCCGGTGGAAATTCTTAAGTAAACATCAATATCTAAGGCGTTATGGTGTGTCTGAAAGGGTTTAGCGTCGGCGCCGCCCGCCATTGTTTCTAAAACTGGCGTTTCGACTTCGATAAAGCCTTTATTCATTAAGAACTCTCGCGTCGCCTGCCAGAATTTCGCCCGCTTTAAAATCATCGCGCGCGTTTCCGGATTTAATAAAATATCCAGATAACGGCGGCGATATCTCTCTTCTTCATCTTTTAGACCGAACCAAGCGTCCGGAATCGGCCGGAGGGCTTTAGTTAATAAGCGCCAAGTTTTTACCATGACGCTATTTTCGCCGCTATGAGTTTTAAAACAAAGGCCGCTTATTTCGACAAAATCGCCACCATCTATCAGTTTTACGAATTTTTTATATTCTTCATCGCCTAATTCTTTTTTAGATAAAGCCAACTGGATAAGCCCAGAAGCGTCTTCTAAATTAGCAAAAGTTAGATTGCCGTGGCCGCGGATACTACGCAAACGGCCGACAATTTTAAATTCTTTATCGGCGACTTCTAATTTTGCAAAATCAGTTATAATTTCGCCAATCGTATATTCCCTATTCGCTTTCGCCGGATAAGGATTTACGCCGTTTTTAATAAGTTCGTCTAATTTTTTTAAACGATCGCCACGTTCGCTAATCGGCTCTTTAATTTTTTGCTCGATAGGCATACAAACAGATGCTATTAATTAATCGATTTTGATTATTCTGTATTTAACAATTCCCTTCGGCGTTTCAACTTCCACTTCCTCGTTTTTATGCTTATTCAAGAAAGCGACGCCCAAAGGCGATTCATTAGAAATTTTTCCATTTAACGGATCGGCTTCATTAAAACTAACGATGGTATATTGTTTTTCCTGCCCGCTTGATTTAACGGTTACTTTTGAACCCATATTCACTTCTCCGTGGGAATTATCATTTTGAACAATTGTCACATTTTTTAAAACGTTGGTTAATTCTAAGACGCGACCTTCATTTAATCCCTGGGCATCTTTTGCTTCGCCATACTCAGCATTTTCGCTCAAATCACCTAATTCTTTCGCGCGCTCTATTCTCTCAGCGATTTCTTTACGTCGGACCGTGGAAAGAAAAGTCAGTTCGTCTCTTAATTTGTTATATCCCTCCTGAGAAATAATTTGGTCGTTCATAATTTTTGTATTTTTATATTTAATTATCAAAGTTTAATATACTCTATTTGGCCAAATTAGACAAGAGCTGACGAGTAAAAAGCCGATACCTAAGGGATGGTTAAGATAAGGGGTAAAAATATTAGTGACGGCTAAAAATAGAATACCGGCGCTTAGCCCAAAGAATAGAAAATTATTAGTTTTTAAGCCGGTTTGCAAACCGCCCTTAATTAAACGGAAAATTAAGAATAAATAAGCGATTAGACCCAATATCCCTAATTTTAACCAAATATCTAAATAACCCCATTCAAAAGCAGAAGTCGTATATTCACCGCTGGGATTATTTTGTAAAATCCGCGGGTCGCGGGAGAAATAAGTTACGGTCGCGCCAAATCCTTGGCCTAAGAAAGGTTCTTTTTTAATTTCTGCACCGAGAACCGGTAGTAGCGACCAGCGCGAGGCAACGGCCGCGCCCTGATTATCAGATATTCTGGCCATTAAATTTTCACTGAAATTATTAGTTGAAACGTGCCAATATGGCCAAGCGACAACTAAATAAATTATTAAAAAACTTAAAGTGCCGACAGTCGCTAGCCAAATAATAGCCGATAAAGTTTTTTTAAATGAAACATAGCGCCAAACCAATAATAAGCTAAAACCGATCGCCGCCATCGCTCCGACCCAGAAACTGCGCGAGAAGCTTATAAGAATAGAAGTGGAGAATAAAGCTGCGCTTAAAATAATAAAAATATTTTTTCTCTGAAAAATTTCTTTAATTCTAAAAGTCGCTTGATTGATCCAGAAGAGTAAAAATAACCCAATGGTCGGAAAAATTTGGCCTTGAATAAAAACTCGTGGCCAGCCGCTTAAGGTTGGCGTCATTTCTCCGACTAAACTTTTTCTTAACCAAGAATAAATATCCGGCGCAATATCTAAATTATGCGTAAAAACGAAGAGTAAGAATAAAGTTTTAAGGCTCAGCCATAGAGCACCGGCAAAAAAAGTCTTTTTTAGCCTGGCGATTGGCGCATCTGTCGACGAACCATAAGTAATGATTAATGGTAATAGTAACAAGAAATAAAGCCAAGCGTTAAAGTCGGAAAAAATTGTAGTTATCGAGTGGCCGCGCGATAAACCATTAATTAGGCCGATAATAATAAAAATAAATAAAATACCAAAAGTTTTCCGTTCAGAGAAGTTTTTTAAACATTGGTAATAAGGTGCTTGTTTTTTCTGTTTGGCTAGTTGCCATAGAAATTTCACGGCAAAAATTAGCATTACGGCCGCCCAGAGCACGGTTCTGACTGTTAATTGCCGACCGCCTAAATCGCCGTAAAATAAATGCCCCATGGAGCCGATAAAAAGTTCGCCCAAGATAATTAGTAGGCCGTATTCTAAGCGATAAGCTGTTAATATTAAAGTCGCCAGAGTTAAAATAATTAAGGTAATTTGATTAATTGACGGGAAAAGATAGCCGGTAAAAGATAGGATTTCCAGCGCTAAAAATATTCCAAGAATAATTAATAGTTTTTTATCGTTGATTTTTAACATAGATTATTTACTCAATAAAATTTGATCGCCGACATTTATCCCTTTTTCTCGGCAATAGCCGCCGTTAACTTCTAAGACTTGATTAACCGGTCCGCCGCTTGAATAAATATTAACGACATCATTCCCTTCCGGCGGCAGATTGGCGGCAATTTTAATTATTCTGTCGTCGGCGATGAAAATTATATCTAAAGGAAAGTTCATTTCGCGCATTACAAATTCTCGCTCTTGCTTATCGATAAAATTAAACAACATTCCCTCGTCAGCTCCTAAAGTTGGGCGATTGCTCAGACCGCGATAAGCCGCTAAGGGCGTAGTGACTATCTCCGCTTTTATTTTCTGAGAGCCGATTTTAATAGTTGTTGTCCTCGGTATTTCTAAAGTTTCTAATTGTCGAGTAATCAAGACAGTCGCCAGTAGGACTATCAGTCCGGCAATGGTTATTACGCCGATAATTATTTTTGGCGTTTTGTTTTTTTTCTTAATTAAGCCCATGCTTATTTTTAATAATTTTTACCGCGGTATTATATTTTTTTACGTCTTTTAAAAATGGTAAATATTTATAAGCGAATGACGGTAGCCAAGAGCTAATAATGCCGCCCGGGCTGACGGTAAACAATATTTGCGGTATCCATAGCCCGACGCCGCCTTTTTCTAAAATAGTGAGCCAGAGGTCCCAGTCCTGTAATTTTTTAATACTTTCATCCCAGCCGCCAGCTGGATAGGCTGAGCGACGCAATAACGACATAGTGTGTATATAAGGCATCCTTTTTAATTTATCAGGATCAAAATCGCCAGTTTTAAATAGTTTCTTCCCCCATAAAAAAGAAGAATAGACGTAAGCGATTGACGGATTATCATTAAGGGTTTTTAGCATCATTTCCAAGGCCTCGGGCTTTAAGGTCGCATCAGCATCACAAAAGAACAGATATTCTCCTTTTGCTTCCTGATAGCCGCGATTCCTGGCGGCTGGCGCACCGCCGTTAATTTGGTTAATGAATAGGTAGTGGTTATTATTAGATAAATTTTTGTAATAATCAGCGAATAAAGTTTCTACGCCATCTGCGGAACCATCATTAACAATAATTACCTCATATTCAGTATAAGTTTGTTTATTAATACTATGCAAAGTTTTGAGAAGTTTTTTTCCTTGGTTATAAACCGGAATGATAATGGAAATCATAATTTTTGTTATTTTTCATTTTTGATTATTTTAACTAATTTCGCGACTTGTTTTTCCCAGTTAAATTCTTTCTCGGCTCGTTCCTGACCTTGTCGGCCTAATTTTTGTCTTAATTCGCCATCGGTCATCAGTCTGATTATCGCCTCTTTAATACTTATTTCATTTTCTGGGTTAACTAGAATACCACTAAAACCGTCAACTACTGCGTCGCGCACGCCACCAGAATCACCAGCGATTACCGGTTTACCGCATAAATTAGCTTCTAGATAAACAATGCCGAAACCTTCGAAATCGCCAGCGATATCGCGCGCCGGCATAATAAAAATATCGCTGGCCGTTAGCCAGAGCCATTTTGTATCATCCGTTAATTCATCTAAAAAAATAATTTTTTCTTTCCAATCATTCGGGACAAGCGCGCGTAAATGTTTCTCCGCCTGACCGCGGCCGGCAACGAAATAAACGATTTGATCGTTAAGAGATTGGGGAATCTGTGTTAGAGCCTTAATTGTTTGATCGACTCCCTTGCGTAGCGTTAAGCGGCCAAGGCTAAAAAGGATAGTTTTTCCAATTAAATTATATTTTGTTTTTAATTCAATTACTTCTAGTGGATTAATTTTTGGCGGGTTAGTGATTATCCCCGGGTTAACCACGGCAATCTTCTCTTCTCCGTTAGGATAAAATTCCTTAACCTGGTTAGCCACGTGGCTATTGGCACAAATTATTTTTGCGGCTCGCTTTAAAATCTGTCGAGCCAGCCATTTTTTACGCGGGACTTTTAAGGCGTAAGTAAAATCCATACCATGCAGAAAAACCCCGTATTTTAGCGGTTTAAATAAAGATAATAACCAGACGACTGTGCCTAAAGGTAGAATTTGCCCGATTAAAATATAATCAAATTTTCCAGTTTTTATTTTACGCTTAATCATCCCTAACGCCGGCCACCAAGCCAAAAGACCGGTTCCCTGTTGTAATTCCCCTTGGTTATTGTTTATTACCGACAAATTTTCCCCTATCGGCCAGTAGTTAGCTAAGTTGCCATAATAATTAGCTACCCCGCCTTTAAACGGTGGAAATTCTAAAGTTATAAGTAAAGTTTTCATAGTATTCACAAAGTAATTTCAGATTTATCGTCGCTAGTCTTATCAGGTTTTCTAAATGAAGCGTAAACGCTAAGAATATCGGCGCGCTTAAACCCCCCCAAAATAAATAAAAAGACAAAATAAGTTATTCCGCCGATGATTGTTACGATAAAAATATTTAAATAGTCGCGACCGAAAAAAATTATTGCCCCCATTATCAATGATGCTAACAGAGCCTTGAAAAATGCTAGTAGATTTTTTTTCGCCTGGTAAGCAATGATTTTTTTAACTTCGCGCATTCCCAAAATAAACATTAAGAAGCTCGTGGTGAGAACTGTCACACTAGCACCGAGCGCTTGCCAGCGTGGAATTAATAATAGATTTATTAAAATACTCACCACAACTATTATCGCCATGTTTCGTGTATTTTTTTTCTGAGCGTCACAAGCGTTTAATAGGGAGCCGATTGGGAAATTAACAAAAATAAAAAATAAAGAAATAATAGAAATTCTTAGCGGTAGCGCGGCGTCGCCATAGCCAGTTTTAAATAGCAGCACAACTTTATCAGCCAGAACAACAGTTCCGACGATAATCGGTAAGGAAATAATTATTAGATAATTTATCGCCCGTTCAAAAGAGACTACCAGTTGAGCGCGATTATTATGCCAATAGGCGCTCATCGCCGGATAAAGCGAGGCGGTAAAAGCCATGGGTAAAAATTGTAAGGCAAAAACTACTTTAAAAGCTATTTGGTATAGGCCGACCTGCAGGTCGCCGCTGAAGACTGACAAAAAGACAGAATCTAAATAAGCATAAAGACGCTGAAAAATAGCGTAAGCGGCAAATGGCCAAGAGATAATTAATATTTCTTTTATCAGTAATTGATCGTAAAGGAGACGCACGGCGATTTTTAAACGTCGTCTAATTACTAGCCAAGCATAACTAAAATTATAGATACTGGCTAAAGCTAAGGCGGCCATCGCCGGAATTAATCCGCCGCCCAACAATAAGGCGCCATAACCGATAATTAAGACGATTACCTGGAAGACGATTGAAGAAACACTTTCATATTTTAAATTATGGAAACCGCGTGCCACGGCGAAAAAGGTAGAAGTAAAAGAATCTAAAATCATGGAAAGAGCGGAAATGTAAACTAACTGTTTAGTTAGTTGATCATAATCTAAAGCATTAACCAAAATACAGACGCCGATGACAGCTAGAATAGCTAAGGGTATCTTTAGAGTTAAAACATTCCCTAACCAGCGCGACGCCCGATTTTGATCTTTAGCCACCTCTCGCGTTAGCATGTTAGAAAAACCAAGATCGATAAAGATGGCAAAAATCGTTGTTAAAGAGATAGCTAGATAATATTTACCAAGCATTGCCGGGCCGACATAACGCGCTAAAAGGGTAAAATAAGTAAAGGAGATGATTTTTTGCAAAATCATGGCTAAGGTTAAATAAGAAGTATTTTTGGCAATATTGTGTACTTTATTCATAAATCCAGAAGTAGACAGTTGATTTTAAGCTGCCCGGTGGGGGTTACCCTTGATTAAATTTAAAAGTTATGATAACATAATATTACCATAAAATAAACATAAACAATAGTAAAATTTTATTAAGAATTGATAAGATTTTTTTTATTTGTCATTGAATTGCTATGAAAAACGACATTCATCCTAAATATTACCCTGACTGCAAAGTTACTTGCGTTTGCGGGAATACTTTTTTAACCGGCTCTACTGAACCGGAACTTAAAGTTGAACTTTGTTCCGCTTGTCATCCGTTTTATACCGGTAAGCAAAAATTGGTGGACACTGCTCGCCGAGTAGAAAAATTCGCCGCTAAAGTTAGCGCTAAGGAAGGCGTAGCCAAGGATAAAAAAGGTAAAAAAGTTAAACGCGCGGCGCGTGCCGAAGTGCGAGCGAAGAAAGAAGTAGTTGTTAAGACTAAGGATTTAAAGAGAATCGCTCAGGTAAAATTAAATAAAAAATAGCTTCCTAGAAAAACCAGCTCGTCTTAATTATTAGATATATTTTCTTAATAATTAAAAAAAAGCTGGTTTTTTGTTATACTAATAGTGTTATTAACTAATAGTTCTATTATAAAATAGATATAAATTATGCATGAAGACATAAAGTCTCGTTTTGCCGAATTAGAAAATAAACTAATTAATTCGGCTGGCGGCGACCAAAAAGAGATGATTAAAATTTCCCAAGAACACGCCGCTTTAAAAAAAGCGCTGGCGCTGATTTTAGAATTGGAAAAAGTAAATTCTCTAATTGAGCAAAACGGCTCTTTAGTGGCGACGGAAAAGGATAATGAATTAAAGGCCATGGCACAGGAAGAACTGGCTGAATTAGAAATCCGGCAAGCGAAATTAGCCGAAGAATTAGAAGAAGAAATCCATCCGGCTGATCCCCATGATAAAAGAAATACTATTTTAGAAATTCGAGCCGGCGCCGGCGGCGACGAAGCGGCGATTTTTGCCGGCGATCTTTTCCGAATGTATGCCCGTTATTGCGAGCGGCGCGGTTTAAAATTAAGCTTAATCGATTCCAGCGTTATCGGGATTGGTGGTTACAAAGAAGTAATTTTTGAAGTTAAGGGTGAAGGCGCTTATGGTTTATTGAAGTTTGAAGCCGGCACACACCGCGTCCAGCGGGTCCCAGAAACGGAAAAGCAGGGTCGCGTTCATACTTCAACGGCCACAGTTGTCGTTCTGCCGGAAGCGGAAGAGGTTGATATTGAAGTAAAACTGGCCGATGTCCGTATCGACACCTTTTGTTCTAGCGGCCCGGGCGGCCAGAGCGTTAATACAACTTATTCGGCTGTCCGTCTTGTTCATCTTCCGACCGGCATTACAGTCAGTTCTCAGACTGAACGTTCTCAACATCAGAATAAAGAACGCGCTTTCCAAGTTTTGCGTTCTCGGCTTTTAGCGAAACAAGAAGAAGATCGGCGTGCCGCTTCTTCGGCCGCGCATCAAACGCAAGTCGGCGGCGGTGATCGTTCAGATAAGATTCGTACCTATAATTTTCCGCAAGACCGCGTTACCGACCATCGCATTAATATCTCTTGGCATAGTATTGATCGGATTATGGATGGTGAAATTGAAGAAATCGTCCGCGAATTAAAAAAGGCGGCGAAAGCTCAGGAGAAATAAAAAAAGGCTATATTAAAATATTAAGATATCTAAAAATATAAAAGATTTAAATTTAAGCCAAATTATTAGCATTTCTTCCCTGCCGCGTCCGGAAGTTGAATTACTCCTCGCTTTTTTATTAAATAAAAGCCGGGAGTTTTTATTAGCTCACCCGGAAACGCCGATTAAGCCGAAGTTATATAAAAAATTCCTAAGTCTAGAAGCGAAGCGCCTAAAAAATTGGCCGCTGGCTTACCTTGTCGGTCATAAAGAATTTTATGGTCTGGATTTTAAGGTCAGTTCGGCGACTCTCGTGCCGCGTCCGGAAACAGAGTTGATAGTGGAGAAAATTATTGATTTAGTTAAGCAAAGCACGAACCTAGTGTTGTTAAAAAATAGTCGCCGTAAGCTGTATAAACCGCTAATTATTGATGTGGGAACTGGGACTGGGGCTATCGTCATCGCTCTGGCTAAAGAATTAAAGTGTCTAACGCCGTTAACTTATCGTCGGACGGAATTTTTAGCCGTTGATATTTCCCAGAGTGCCTTAAAAATTGCCGCCCAAAACGCTAAAATTCATAAATTAAATAATAAAATAAAGTTTTATCATAGTAATCTGCTAGCATCGTTAAAATTAACCAAGAAAACCTCGTCACCAAGTATCAGCCGCGATCTAATAATTACCGCTAACCTACCATATCTGACTCCGAAACAGGTTAAGGAATCGCCGAGTATCAGCCGCGAGCCAAGATTGGCTCTGGACGGCGGTCTAGATGGGCTAAAATACTATAAAACACTCTTCAAACAACTGGGAAATACTATCTATCGTTCCATAACTATTTTCTGTGAAATCGATCCGGGGCAAGCTAAAAAAATAACCGCTCTCGCTGGTAGGTATCTTCCTAATGTTAAAAGCCGATTTTACAAAGATTATTCTGGGCAAAATAGATTATTCGTGGTAAGCTTAGGTGAATAGATTTGTACTTTGCTTGAATAAATAGGAAGGTAGAAGAAATGAAATACAGGGATTTATCAGTCGGAGATTTTTTTATTTTAAAAGCTGAAGCTGAACAAGGTACAGCATTTTTAATAAAAAAGACCAGAATCGGGTCGCTCATTCTTATTGAGCAGTTGGATTCTAATGGCGGTGGCATGTCAACGAATGTTGAAGAAAATACCGAGGTGGTGAAAATTAAAAAAATAAACAAATAAAAACCTCGTGAAGCTGAAATAACAAAAAATCCGACTCTAAAGGCCGGATTTTTTATATAACTATGTTTTTACCGTTAAATCAAAATATTATTTCTTCCCTTCTTCCTTTTTATCTTCTTTTTTATCTTCACTGACCGATGTAGCGCCGACAACCGGAGCAGCTTCAATTACCGGTTCTTTCTCGGCTTTTGGTTCCATAACAGCCGCAACAACTTCATTAGTATGCAAAACTGGGGATAATCCTTGGGGTAATTTTAGATCATTAACTCTAATAGCATCATCAAAAGTTTGTAAAACAGAAATATCAACATCAATATGATCGACTAAATCTCCCGGCAAGCATTCTACTTCTAAATGATCCATATCTTTAATCAGCGCGCCGCCCAGTTCTTTTATCGCTTTCGCTTCGCCGACAAAATGCAAAGGAATTTCGGTAATGATCTTTTCTTTCATGTTAACTTGATAGAAATCAACGTGAGTGAAAGAATGTTTTAAAATATGGCGCTGGGTGTCTTTAACTAGGACTTTAGTTATTTGTCCGTCCAAATCAAGACTAATTAAGTTCGATTCGCCCGCTTCGCGCCAAGCTTTTTCGAACTCATTGGCTTTAACTTTTAAATTCTTATTCTCTACATTTTTTCCGTAAAGAACAGCCGGAATGAATTCCGCGTTTAATTTTTCTTTTTCAGTTCGCAATTGAACGGTTAGTTTGAATTCCATAGGTTTAATAGATGTTTCGCTGAATTTTTATAATTAAATGTTAAATTCTGGCGATAGACCTTAATAGCTAATTTTTGACTTGATAATAATGTTTTCTACCATCCCGACTAAAATTAATAGGGATAATAAGGAGCTGCCGCCATAACTGACAAAAGGTAGTGATAAACCGACAATCGGCACAATCCCCAGGTTCATACCAATATTAATAAACATTTGGATAAAAATCAAGCCGGTCGCGCCGATTAAAAAATAAATTCCGAAATCATTGTTTATTTTGCTTAAAATATGAAAACAGCGGAAGAAGAAGATAAAATAGAAACCAATAACTAGAATAACTCCTAAGAACCCTAATTCTTCGGCAATAACCGCTAAAATAAAGTCATTTTGTGCTTCAGGAAGGAATTTTAACTGCGATTGTGAGCCGAATCCGACGCCTTTGCCGGTTAAACCGCCGGAACCGACGGCAATCATTGCCTGAGAGATGTTATAACCTGATTCTAATGATTGGGTACCGGGATTTACAAAGTTTAGAATTCTCTCTTTTTGATAGTCTTTAAAGAAAAAGAACCATGAAGCGGTAAAAACTATGACTAGCGATACGCCAATAATAATAAAGTATTTTTTAGGAAAACCGGCGGCGAGAATCATTACGAACCAAATAAAGCATAAAATTAGAACGGAACCAAAATCCGGCTGCATCAAAACTAAGGCCACAAGCACTAAAGTGCTTAAACCGGAGAAGATAAAATGTCGCGTTGTTTTTACTTTAGTCGCCAAGTTGGAAAAAAAGTTGGCTAGGAAAAGAATCAAAATTATTTTAACAAATTCTACCGGCTGCAAACTAAAGCCGAAGACGGAAAACCAGCCTTTGGTGCCGCGAATGGTTTGACCAAAGACCATTACCGCGATTAAAACAATAACTGCTAAAAAATACCAATAACGGCTCAAACTCTTTAAAAAATAAGAGTCGATGAACGTAAAAAAGAACAATAAAAAAAAGCCGAAGCCGGCGAAAAAAACCTGTTTTTTAAAATTAAGAAGATTTAAACTTCCCCGTCCTAAAGCGACGCTATAAATTTCTAATAAGCCAAAAGCGACTAAGAGAAGAACGGCGGCAAAGATAATCCAATCAAAATTTTTAAGGTATATCTTGAAACGGCTGAACATAGGATTTTGATTATTTAATTTTACTACCGCGATCCTTCCCCCTGATATTTTAAATATACTCCCTCATCGATAATATTGATATCCGGTACGACCTCTGTTCGATTAACGGCGTTTAGATCTCCGGGCCAGCTAATCTTTATTGGCCGTTCTTCTCCTGATAAAAAATCATACAAGAAATAACGGTTAACGCCAACTAATTCCGAACCGCTATAAAACAAAATATTTAGCGGCGCTTTATAATAACCGTAAGAAGTTTCGTTTTTAATGGTAAATTCCAAAGTATTAAGATTAACCTTTTTTGATAGGCCACTGTTCGTCGCCGATAAGAAGTTTAAATCGGCGATAGAAAAATTCAAACGGCTAAGGAAGAAATCGCCCCAATTAGGTATTTGATGAGCATCAATGCGCTGCCAAGCGATATCTGTAATTTTAAAAGCTACGCCAGTTTGTTCGTCGCTTAAAGTTTGGCCTAAGGCTAAAACATATTTAGACTCTTTCGGCAATATGAAATCATCTCCGCAAGCCAGACCCTTATCGGCAACGCTAAAACAGTATTTAAAAGTAACTAAGAATTTCTCGTTTGGATTATTAATCTTAACGGCTAAATCATAATTTCCGTTACTTCTGAATATTTGTAATTGCTCCGCCTCCGGGTTAGAGGCGACATTTCGAGGCGAGAGCAGGTTATTTTCGTTTGCTAGTTGCTTGTTAGGATCGTCAGATAAAAAATAAATAATGTAGTTATAAGAAGAGAAAATAAAAAAGAAAGCAGAGAGCGCTAAGAGGAAGGCGATAATTATCTTTGTTATTCGGCGGCGATGTTCGGCCAGCCATAGGCCGAAATTCATTTCCCGCAGGCTAACACCGCTAGGATCACGGTAATCTTTTAAATCTTGGTCCGGATCGAGATTGGCATTTTTTGACATATTTGTGATATAATATCTTTAAGTTATCAGCAGAATTATTATATCACATTATTATAAATTCATAAATATTTTTTTATCTATGACAACCCTAAAAATACCCTTAAGCGTTCCCGGTAGCCAGGTTAATGAATATAAAAAAAATTATCGTCTTTTAACTCATAATCACGGTCGTTTGCTATTATTGGCCGATGATCAAAAAGTAGAACATTTGAATGATGATTTTTTTGGAAAAAATATTTCCCCTGAAGACAATAACCCGGAACATCTATTTAAGATTGCCGCTGCGTCCGGCGGCGGAGTTTTAGCCGCTCATTTAGGGTTAATTGCTCGTTATGGCCGTAATTATCGGCAGGTTCCTTATCTTATTAAGCTTAATGGCCGAACTAATCTCGGCGATAACGAAACTAAAGATTCTAGTGAACTCTGGTGGTCGATATCCGATATTATTAAATTTAAAAAACAGACTGGCTTAAAAATTGTCGGTATTGGTTATACTGTCTATTTAGGCGGCCGCTATGAAGCGAGAATGTTAGCGGCCGTAGCCAAAGCGATTTATGAAGCGCATCAGGCCGGTTTGACGGCTGTTATCTGGATGTATCCGCGCGGTAAGAATGTTAAAGAAGAAGATATCCATACCATTGCCGGCGGGAGCGGTGTCGCGGCGACCTTAGACGCTGATTTCGTCAAAGTGAAATATCCTTATGGATTAAAAGACAAAAACGCAACGGCTAAAAAATTTAGTGAAGTGACGATGGCTGCCGGGCAAACAAAGGTTATCTGCGTTGGTGGCGAGAAACGCAGTATTCCGGAATTATTAGAATATTTAGAAAAACAAATTAAAATTGCCGGTACCAGCGGATTAGCTATGGGACGTAACCTGCACCAGCGACCACTAAAAGAAGCGGTCCGTTTGGCGGCTGCTTTGGGCGCTATAATTTTTTCAGACACTGACGCTAAAAAGGCTCTAGCGATTTATAATCAAGAAACGAAATTAAAAAAGACCAGTCGTTTTTTAGGAATATTTTGATTTAAGGTCTTAGGATAAAACAAAAAACCCTTGGATATTAATCTAAAGGGTTTTTTGTTTTGGGTTTAATTACTAATTTTGATATTAATTCGATCTACTAAGCCGGGAGCTTTTTTAATAAATCCCGGTGAAAACCTTAATTCGTAACTTTTAATTTCCGGTTTGCTTCTTAAATAGACGTCAATCTGCTGAGCGTTTAAATTAACCAGTTGCTGACGATCAATAATTTCGGAATCATTTTTTAAAATCATCGTGCCGCTAAAAGAAGCTTTAATCGTCGCTGATCCGCTCGCGGCGTCATAGTTTTCTAAGCTATAAACAATACTTTCCGGTTTAAATTCAATTAATTCTTTATCATCGGGAATCAACAAATTAAGTTTCGTCGCCGCTAATTTAGCCGCCTGGGCTTTAGAGAAAGAAACGGCAATAACTTTTTCCGTGGCGCTAGCATTAAAGTCTTCCTTTTCATCGCCGGCTTGCGCGTCAATTGTGACGGTCGCCGAGCCCTCGGTGCTATAAAGCCAGTCAGTGTCGGTAGCGTCTGCTTCCGCCTGGGTCTTAGCGGTTTTTGTTAATAACTCATTAATATCTTTAGTGGCCCGTTCCAGATCGCTCGGTTTTACATACTTTTTTACTTTTTGTTGGAAAGTAAAGGCGGTATCGCTCCGAGCGTAAATCTTATCTTGCAAGCCAAGCCAAAGTCCGGGAATAACGAAGGTTGTCGGGGCAATCGCTAAATCGCTAGTTGGCTTTTCGACGTAAATATCCACTAATTCTTCCCCGCCCGCCGGCACATTCACGGCCGTTTTTATTCTAAATAATTTATTGTCCGGGCTTAAAAGCCGAGTTGTCGCCACTAAAGCTTGGCTTTTGTCATAATTATTTATAATTCTAACTTTCCCGGAAATTTCCTCACCAATAAATTCCTCTCCTGTCGCCGGGAAAGTTTGAGTGACATTAGCCGCAATCTCTTTAATCGTCCCGCTAACGGTTTCGCGCGGATCAATTTGGTCGGAATTAGCAACTACGCCGTCTTTAGTAACTTTTAACAATAAGCTGTCAGTAATCGCTTCGCCCTTAGGGCTAATAGTAATCGTTAATTTGGAAAAAGAAAAATAAGCAACCGCGGCGGATAACAGGGCGACTAAAATAATAAATTTAATGACAAAATGACGGTAGATACCGACACTTCTTCTAGCGGTTTCCGGTATGGTTGTTTTTACCGGGGTGACGCCGGTTGATAAATTTTTTGACGAATATATAGGTAAGCTACCGCTGTTTTCTTTTTTTCCTGAGGCTAAATCGTTAAAAAATTTTTTCTGATTATCAAGTTCTATCGGGGTATCATGCGGCGCGAGGTCTTTATTCGTAAGCGGCGCTTCTTTTATTTCAGATGATGTTTCTTTAATTTCCGATTTTTCCTCAAATGGCGGCCAAGCCGGCGCCGGAGAAATTGGTTCGTCTTCAATAACGTCAACCAAAATTGCTTTTGTTCTTTTTTTAGGCGCGATAGTTTTAGTAATCGCCTTTTTTTTAATTGCCGGACGTTTAGAGGCGGCTTTGGAAGCGACCGAAGAAGTAGAAGATTTAACTTTGGGCATAAATAAAAATTATCTTTGTTCTATTATAACAGATTATAACAGAATTCGTCATGAAGGGAAAGTCAGACGGCGATTTTTATTGTGGCCGGAAATTTTTCTTGCAATTTAATTCGCAGCTCTTCATTATTAGCGACGCGAAAAGCAGTTTTTATTATTTTAGCTTTGTCGCCGGCGGTAATTTTAAAATAGACATTATCCTCGCCGGGATAGAGAGAAAATATTTTTCTTAAATCTTCCGTATCAAAGGGAGATAAATTTTTTAAGAAGATAATCCGCAGCGGATTAGCGACAACCGGCGCCGGAGTTTTAGGCGCAACCGGTTTTTTATTATAGGCGCCACTATTATTATAACCGTTTCCATTGCCATAACCATTGTTATATCCGTTTCCCTGTCCGTTTCGATAGCCAGTTTTAATCGGTCCGCCTTCTAAAACAATTTTTTTAAAATCATTGATTGATTTCTGCGGCTCCGCCGAGCTTAAAGCGGCGGCGCGGTTAACCAGCACTTTCATTTCTTTATCTTTTTCGGAAACTTTTCCGTCAATAATAACCGCTTGCCCGCCTTGCCATAAAGCCGCAGTCTCTTTTAGTAAACGCGGAAAAATTAAAAGCTCCGCCGTGTTAGTGGCATCCTCAATTTTAACGAATAACATCGATTCATTATTCCGAGTAATAATTTTTTTAATCGTAGAAATTATGCCGGCGACGACGAGACGGTTGTCACTCTGATGGCTCTTTAACTCTGCTAAAGGAACAGCGTAATTTACTAAATGAGGCCTAAAAACATTATAAGGATGCTCGCTAACATAGAGTCCTAAGAGTTCCTTTTCCCAAATTAATTTTTCATCTGCGGCTGCCGGAGGCGCCGAGTTCAAGGTGAGATGATTAAGTCCGGCCGACGGTAAATCGGCGAATAAACTATTCTGACCATTATTTTTAGATTTTACGGATTCTTTATTAAAGCTTAAGAGCCGTTCCATATTCGAGAGCAGCTGGCCGCGCTCGCCCTGGCTGTCAAAAGAGCCGCTTTTAATAAGACTTTCTAGTGATTTTTTATTTAGATCTTTGTCAGTGATTCTTTCTAATAAATCAAAAATATCATTATAAGGGCCGTTAGCTTTACGTTCTTTAATAAGTTCTTCGACAATATGCTCGCCAACGTTTTTAATCGCTTTCAATCCGAAGCGGATTGTATCGATTTTTTCATGTGAATCAACGGCGCGATTTTCTTTAGTGCCGGCGGTCACGACTGTAAAAGTCGCGAAAGACTCGTTAATGTCTGGTGCCATGATTTTTATGCCCATATTGCGGCATTCTTCAATTTCAATCGCCGCCCGGTCAGTATCGCCTTGGTCGGAAGTTAGAAGCGCCGCCATAAATTCTACCGGCCAATGAGCTTTTAAATAGGCGGTCTGATAGCCAATGAGCGCGTAACAGGCGGCATGGCTGCGATTAAAACCGTAACCGGCGAACGGTTCAATGAAAGAGAAAACTTTTTCGCCCAGTTCTTTATAAACGCCGTTCTTAACACAGCCTTCAATAAATTTTTCTTTTTGTTCGGCGAGTAAAGAAGCAATCTTCTTACCCATGGCTTTGCGCAGCACATCAGCTTGGCCCATAGTGAAGCCGGCTAAATCTCGAGCAATCTGCATTACTTGTTCCTGATAAATAGCCACGCCGTAAGTTTTTTCTAAAATTGGCGCCAGCTTCGGATGAAGATAACTAACTTTTTTAATTTGATGTTTGCCAGCAATATAATCAGGAATCCATTCCATCGGCCCCGGACGGTATAAAGCGACCATGGCGATAATATCTTCAAAGATGGTTGGTTTCAGTTCACGCAGATAGCGTTTCATGCCTGAAGATTCAAACTGAAAGACACCGGTCGTTTCTCCTTGTTGGAATAATTTATAAGTTTTTTCGTCGTTTAACGGAATTTCGTCGATGTCTATTTCTAGACCGCGAGTGTTTTTGATAATTTTTAAAGCAGATTCAATAATCGTTAAATTTTTTAGACCCAGGAAGTCCATTTTTAAAAGGCCGAGATCTTCTACCGGATGGAGTGAATACTGCGAAATAACCGTTTTGTCGGCCGAAGAAGCGTATTGAATCGGCACATTATCCGTTAACGGATCTTTAGTGATCAAAACACCGCAAGCGTGCGTCGAGGCATGACGCGCTACGCCCTCTAAGCGCCGCGCATAGTCTAAAATGCGTTTAGCCGCCGGTTCATTTTGGTACATTTCCCGCAATTCCGGAACGATTTTAAGCGCTTCATCCAATTTAGTAAACATCGGAATGCTTTTCGAAATCTTATCACAATAATCGTAGGGCTCATCTAAAACACGGCCAACATCGCGCACCGCGGCGCGAGCCGCCATCGTTCCGAAAGTAATAATCTGCGCGACATGATCCTGGCCGTATTTTTCTTCCACATAGCGGATTACTTCATCACGGCGAATATCGGCGAAATCCATATCGATATCCGGCATGGAAATACGTTCGGGATTTAAGAAACGTTCAAAAAGTAAATCATATTTTAAAGGATCCAAGTTCGTAATCCCAGTTAAATAACAGACTAAGGAACCGGCGGCCGAACCGCGACCCGGACCGACCACAATTTTATTGTCTTTGGCCCAATTTATAAAATCGGCGACAATTAAAAAATAAGACGGCCAGCCCATTTTAGTAATAACGGATAATTCATAATCTAGGCGTTCTCGGATTTTTTTAAGTTCTTCCGGCGTAGTGGTCGGAAAGCGTTTAACGATTCCCTTTTCGCACCACTCGCGCAAATAGGAATTACCGTCGTAACCGACTGGCACTTCAAAATGAGGCAGCTGGATATTACCTAAAGGAATCTCTAAATTACAGCTGGCGGCAATTTTTAAAGTGTTGGCAATCGCGTCCGGCGTGTCGCTAAAAGCGGCAATCATTTCGGCGTTTGGCCGTAAAGAATAATCGCCTGAACCAAGCATTTTCATTCGATCAGTATCGGCCATTTTCTTTTTATTCTGTAAGCACAATAAAATATCCTGCGCTTCGGCGTCTTCCTTCTTTAAATAATGACTGTCGTTAGTCGCTACCAGCGGGATATTCATTTCGCGGGAAAACTTAATTAGTTGCCGATTAACCTTGGCTAAGTCTTCGCCTAGCTCCGGATGATCCATTATTTCCAAATAAAAATTATCCGGCCCGAACAGATCGCTATATTCCTGGATTCTTTTTTTTGCTTCCGTTAATTTATCGGCGGCAATCAGCCGTGGAATTTCACCGGCCAAACAAGCCGTCGAAGCAATCAGCCCCTCATGATGGTCTTTTAATATTTCCCAATCGATACGCGGCTTATAGTAAAAACCCTCCAGATGAGCATGAGACACTAATTTAATGAGATTTTTATAACCGGTATAATTTTTGGCCAAAAGCAGAAGATGATAGCCGCGGCCGTCTTCCCGTAATTCTTTATCAAAGCGGGAACGCTGGGCTAAATAAGTTTCGACGCCGATAATCGGTTTAATGCCGGCTTTCTTGGCTTTCTGATAAAATTCAATCGCGCCATACATCGTGCCGTGGTCGGTAATAGCAATTGCCGGCGAACCCTGGTCTTTAGCAAAATTAACCATCTCATCCAACTTAGTGAGGCCGTCTAATAAAGAATAATGGCTATGATTGTGGAGATGGACAAAAGACATGAGAAATATTATAAAAAATTAATTCGAAACTTATTAAAGGTTATGATATTCTTTATAATTTTAATACAAGAAAGTCAGCTTGGCAACTTGACTTTTTTTGGGATTATAGACTATTATGTTCTTACACAATTATTATTAACTTTATTTCGCACATTCAAAAAAATGTAAAAAGGTCCTCTTAAAATCTGGCGGTTTAATAAGAGGGTTTGCCTTATATGGGGATAGCTCAACATCGTGGTTTAGATGTCGCCCTGAGCTATTATTTCGGGTGAAAATCTCGATTTCATCTCGATCCCAAAGGTGTTACATTTTTAGCTGATGATTTCTATCCAGAAACATCAGCTTTTTTATTTTATAAAACAAAATAGCCCCCCCCGGGGGTGGGCTATTTAATGATCAATTATTCAGTAAAATAGCTATTTAATGTTTAATGCATATTTTATTAATTCTTTCTTTATTTTCTTTTCATTAACCGCAAATCCAGGGAGAAAGATAACTTCTTCTTCATAATTTATATCCTTAAAATAAGACAGGGCTTCGCGAAAAATTTTTTCATTAAATTCTTGGCCGAATATCTTTTTAGCCCGATCGGAAATTTTTTCAAGGGAATGATATTTACTGATAATAAAATAAAGATCTACGTAATCTTTCCATTTATTTCGCCGACCTAAGGCATAGGCTTTCATGGCGGCTAAGGTTAAAAGATCAGGCATCTTTAGAAATTTTTCAAATTGCTCGGTAAATTTAATCGGAAAGGGGTATTCTAAGAAAGTAAATTGTACGCCATCGACATAAAAAGTAAATTGGCCGGCTTCGTCGGCTGACACTTTCATTATTTTATAACCGTTCCCAGTGACAATTTTCCTGATTTTAGCGTTACGAAATTCTTTGAAACAAAATAAATCAAAATCAATAGACTGCCGGTGTCCAATCTGCAAAGCAATCGCCGTTCCGCCCACCAAGCCGAATTCCTTGGAAAATTTTTGAACTAATGGCAATAATTTTATTTGTTTCGCAGTTAAAATTTCTTTAGGCATGCTGTTTAAAATATAAGCTAAAATAATTTTTTGATTTTGGACGGTAATTTATTCTTTTTTGTTTAATCTGTTTTTGAAAAATTTTAGCCACGGTTTTTATGCCTAAAATTTTAAACAGTAGTTGCACGTCTTCCCAATCGCCGTAATTCAAGGTCGCTTCTACGACAGCTTCATTATTTAATCGCTCGTAATTTTTCACCCACCAGATTAAATAAGGTCGTTTTTCAATAAAATTAATTATCTTATTGTTAGTTTTTGAGCTTTTCATACTTTAATTTTAGCATAAAAAACGATAAATTTCAAGAGGAATAACTTAAAATGAATCATCGATTCCCTCCGGTTCAATTTTATCAAGTCGGTAAACGTCCCGATCTTTATCCCAAAGAAAAGTTTTTTCCAATTTATATTCCGTCATTTGCGTCTCTGGCCAGATAACTTCGCCTTTATTATCAGTATCGCAAACGATTTCTTCCCGGCCGCTCAATTTAACATCACTTATTCCATCGTGATTAATATCTTCATAAATACTGTTCAACCGCCCACCAATAAATCGGGCATCACACTGCCAATGTCCATATTTTTCAAAATTCTTAAGATAAGCGTGACTTTCGTTTTTATAATCAACCGCCCTCGTCGTTAAAACTAATCTCAATCTTTCATCCTTAATTTGATATAGATAAAAAGATCCGGTACTTTTATGGCTGTAGCCATAGACTTCTAAGAACGGTTCATTAAATCCGGTTAAATTTATGAATTTAGCGGAAAAAATTGCTTGTTCGCCCGGCGGATTATCTATTACTAGCCATTTAATCTCTTTTCCAGTTTGCCGACCAACAAGTAATTCTTCCCACCAATCCTTAGAAGTAGTAATAACGGTAAAGAATAAAGAATGATCTTTCACATATTTTTGAATTTCTATATTCTTTACTTGATCTTGATATTCGGGTTCAATAGAATTAAAAGTAGCGGCTTGAAGAAAATCGTTATCGCCTAAAAAATAGGAAAAAAACACTAGACCGATAGTTAACAAAATAAGCGTCCATAGTTTAATGGCCGGTTTTTCTCGATTACTTAGGCCATTGGTATAGATACTCCAAACGTTATTAATATAGAGTCCGTTTGGTGGGCCGTATTTTTCAACGGCCGCTTGCCACGATAACCACGTTCTCTTATCTAATGTTTTATTAACTTCTTGCGCTTTATGATAAAGCCATCTCACACCCCAATAAATACTATCGTAAACCGAATTAACTTTCGCTTGCCCCTCATAATTTAAATTCCATATCTTACCGTTTTTAACCTCATGTTCCGGGGATTCTGTTTTATGATTTAGAATATTTAAAGAATTATCTCTGGGGTTGCCCATCGACATAACGTCAATTGGTACATTTTTGCCATAACCCATATTACTTTCTTGAAAAATCATTGCTTTAACCAAATTTGGGTCCAATGGTTCGTCGGGCGGGTAAACATCATTAAAAAATTCTTTATTCCAATAGGCGACCGTTTTAATAATTAAGTCATCATAACGATTATAATCTCGATTATTGGCGGGGCCGCGATAAGTATATTTTTTAATTTTTATTACTTCTTCCCACCATTTTAAATCTTTGTTCTGATATTGGCCGATATTATGATCGGTAATTTTTAAAGATAACTTTATAAAATTTAAATTTGGTTGTTTGTCCGTCCAAAATTCAATATAATGCCGTCCAGCATTTAAACCAAAATTATGGTTGAGTTCTTTTTTTTGTCCGGATAAAATTTTTCCGCACCAAAACCAGTCTTGATGAGAATTTTTATTTTCATTCAATTGCGTCACACCATCAACAATAATTTTTAAATCGTCGTCATCGCGACTTTTAGGATACTTGGCGGCCGAGGCGGAAATATTTAGATTACCGAGAGTTTGTTCAATTAGTGCTAATGATAGCCATGGCCGCCGGTCGCCATTTTGAGGACGTTCGCCGCTTGATGGTCGATAATCAATTATTAAGTTTAAATCAGAAGAATCTATCTTAAATATACTAATATTCAACAAACGAGGCGACTGGTTAGCGGTAAATTTAAAATTGCTAGTTCCTTTTTTAAGATTAATAATAAAAACATTAGTTTTTATAAGACCTTTTAATTCATTACCATTCCAGGCTAAGGGACTTAAAAATAAATTTTTTTTAGTTTTAGAATCGTTTAATCGAGGAAAATTTAGTCCGTTAATACCTAGTGATAAGTAATCGGCCTTTAAAAATGATCGGCGACCGGAAAAATTCTGCCACCAACTTTTCGCTTCGGCGGAAATTTCAATTAAATATAACCCAGAATCAGGCGCGTCAAAAGAATAAGAAAAGCCTTTCTTTATAATTGAATTTAAATTATCTTTTTTAATTAATTTCATAAAAACTCCCCCCTTCTTTTGTAAAAATAAAAACACAAATCATGTTTTTACAAAATCTATTTAATCTTCTTTAATATCTCATTCAGTTCTTCCTCGCTATAAAAATCAATGACAATCTTACCGCTCTTCCCTTGCCGCTTGATTTCCACTTTGGTACTTAAGAATTCACCGAGTTCTTCTTCTTTAGCACGGTCAAAATAATCTTTCTGTTTGGCCGCTTTTGTGCCGCCGATTTTTTTAATCTCTTTATCGGTTTCAGCGACAGTTAGATTCTGGCGCATAATCTTCTTGAGCATGTTCAGCTGCTTCGCTTCACCCTCTAAACTTAAAAGGTATTTAGCATGGGCTTCACTGATTTTACCGCCCGCCAGAGCCTCTTGGACAGCATTAGGCAGAGTTAGGAGCCGTAAAGCATTAGCCACGCTAGAACGGGCCTTGCCGAGCTTGTGAGCGGCTTCTTCTTGGGTGATATTGAATTCATCGATTAAACGACGGTAAGCGCGGGCCGCTTCTAAGGGGTTTAGGTCTTCACGTTGTAAATTTTCAATTAAAGCTAATTCTAATTTCTTTTGTTCCTTTTCTTCGCGGACAATGACCGGTACTTCTTTTAAGCCGACCATCTTCGCGGCGCGCAAACGGCGTTCGCCGGCGATAAGTTCAAAACCGCCATCTTTTTTAGTCACGGTTAAAGGCTGGAGAATGCCATGCTGTTTAATTGAGTCGGCCAGATCTTTTAAGGCGGCTTCAGCAAAATGCGTTCGGGGTTGCTGCGGATTAATAACTATTCTTTCCGGATTTATTTTTAAAACCCGATCATTATCGCTAATAACCGTTATTTCCTTTTCTTCTATCGGAGAATCGGCGCTAAAGGGATTCTGACCATAAGTCATGGTCTTTTTAGGGATTAAGGAGCCGAGTCCTCGGCCTAAACCGCTGGGCATATGATTAATTATTTAAGATTTTTACAAATAGTTATAATTTCTTTTAGTGGTTTTCTGGAACTTGGTTTGGGTTTTTCATCAGGATAGCCGACAGTAATTACAAATGGAAGGACATAGTTCTTAGGAATATTTAAAATTTCTTTAATTTTATTCCGGTTAACTATGCCAATATAGCAGGTGCCTAAGCCTAATTCAGTAGCCATTAAAACTAAATTCTGAGTACTAATGGAAAGATCTCTTACGGCACCAACATCGCCGCCGATTTCCGCAGAGTTACTATACACCGGTTCAAATTTTTCTTTAGGATATACCTCTGGATTTGCACAGCAGATTATCAGTAAAGGCGCGCTATATACAAAACTATGTTTAAAAATATTATTGTCTTGCAGTTTTTGTCGTATTTTTTTATCAGTTATTACTATGAATTTTGACGGTTGAGCATTATAAGCCGAGGGAGCTAATTGTGCAGCCGTTAAAAGTTTCTTAATTAAAGAGCTCGGTACTTTTATGCCCTGATATTTTCTAATACTTCTCCTATTTTTAATTGCCTGTTCAACAGTCATATTAAATATTTTACCAAAAATTTATCTTTTATTTTTCTAAACTTAAAATCTCTCGCGCTAAACCTTCATAGGCTTTGCCACCTTTGGATTTCGGATCGTAATGAAGAATCGAACGGCCATAGCTCGGCGCTTCGGCTAAGCGCACGCTGCGCGGAATAACGGAACGGAAAATCCGGTTCGGGAAATATTTATACAACTCTTCCATAACTGATTCGGATAGTTTATTGCGGCGATCAAACATCGTAATCACCGCGCCCATGATGCCTAAATCAGGTTTTAAATTATTTTGTACTAAACCGATAGTTTCTAAGAGTTGGCTTAAGCCTTCTAAAGCAAAATATTCGCTTTGAATCGGAATTAAAACTTCGTCAGCCGCCACTAAACTATTAACCGCTAAGAGTCCGAGCGACGGCGGGCCGTCAATAATTATATAATCAAAATCTTTTTTTACTTCTGCTAAGACATTGGCTAACCGGAATTCACGATTATCCATATTAACCAAATCGACACCGGCGCCCGCGAGCGCTAAAGTTGCCGGCGCAATTTTTAATCCAGATTGCTTCGTTCTCTTTATAATTTGAAAAAAGGGCGTATCGCCAATCAGCGCTTCATAAACGCCGGCTTCCAGTTTACGGTGATCAAAGCCCAGGCCGGAAGTAGCGTTCGCCTGCGGGTCAATATCAATTAAAAGAATCTGCTTGCCGAGATGAGCTAGATAAGCGCTTAAATTAACGGCCGTGGTAGTTTTTCCGACGCCGCCTTTTTGGTTAACGATAGCAATAATTTTGCCCATAGATAATTAGCTAAAACGCCAAAATGGGAAGGTGATATGATTCATTATATCTTAAAGAAAAAGCTTTGACAATCAAAAATTTATTGATTATACTAATTTCGTAAACGAAATAAGCCCGAGTGTCGGAACTGGTAGACGATCACGACTCAAAATCGTGCGACCGTAAGGTCATGAGGGTTCGACTCCCTCCTCGGGCACAAAAAAACAGGCTGAATTAGGTCTGTTTTTTTAATGTTCAATAGTTAGTTTGAGCGCTTTAATTTATTTTATCACCCCGCCCCCCAATACCCGTTCTTTATCATAAAACACAATACTCTGCCCCGGAGTTATAGCGCGCTGAGGTTTAGTAAATTTAACGAGATAATTGCCGTTAGTTTTCGACGTGACGACGCAGGGCACAGCCGGATGGCCATAGCGGATTACCGCACTGCTTTTAAAAGCGCGGTGCGGCTCTTGGCCGCTTAACCAGCTTACTTTTTTAGCGGTTAACTGCGAACCGTATAAAATATTTTCATTCCAATTCTTTACGACATATAAAATATTATGGCGCCAATCAAATTTAGCGACATAATATGGCCCGGTACCGCCGACTAAGCCGCGGCGCTGGCCGATAGTATAAAGCGGCAGACCGGCATGTTCACCGATCTTTTCGCCGGTTTCTAAAACTCTAATTTCACCTGGTTTCAACGCTAAATACTTTTTTAAAAAATTATTATGGTCGCCGGATAAGAAACAAATATCCTGGCTTTCCGGCTTAGCGGCAACTTTTAAATCAAATTTAGCGGCTAATTTCCGCACCTGAGGTTTAGTGTAATTTCCTAAAGGAAACATTAAATGCTTTAGTTCCTCCGGCGTAAAAGTATATAAAAAATACGATTGATCTTTATTTTTGTCTTTAGCTTTAAATAGGCGCACTTCCCGTCCGACTTTCTTTAAGCGCAAATAATGACCAGTAGCAACATAGTCAAAACCTAAACCGCGGGCATATTTTAATAGCCGACCAATTTTTATCTTTTTATTGCAAATTACGCAGGGATTGGGTGTCCGGCCGGCGGCGTATTCGTTTAAAAAATTATCAACTACCGCTTTCTTAAAAGGCGCGGAAAAATCAAAAGTATAGAGCGGAATGCCAACTTTTGCGGCCACGGCGCGCGCGTCTAAAAGCGACTGCAAGGAGCAGCAGCGATTTTCTACCGGCGCGTCACTATTTATTACTGATTCATCTTTCCAGAAATTTAAAAAAACACCAGCTACTTCATAACCTTGATTCTTTAGAAGTTGAGCGGCCACGCTAGAATCAACGCCGCCAGACATCGCCACTAAGACTTTTATTTTTTTATTTTTACTGGTTTTGTTGTTCATAACATTATTACTTTCATTCTGAACTCGTCAAAATATATATTTTTTAAAATCACAGACTTTAAAAAATATATATTTCTGACTCGTAGCCTATGTTTTAGTGTTAGTTCGCCGCAGGCGAACCTGGCGCTCGATAAGCCTTTAATTCTTGAATAATTTTAAATACTCAACTGCCGTCTTATCCCAAGAGAATAATTTTATCCGTTCATAGCCGCGAGCGATAAAATCAGCGCGCAAATTATCATCGGTTAGCATCTTTTCTAAAGCGTCGGCAATTTCCTCGGACTTAAAAGGATTAATCGTTAAAGCGGCGTTGCCCACAACTTCCGGCAAGCTGGAAACATTAGAACAAACCACCGGTAAGCCATAAGTCATCGCTTCCAGCGGCGGAAAACCGAAACCTTCATAGAAAGAGGGGTAAGCAAACACCGTGGCCTGACTATATAAAACTGCTTTCTCATTTTCATTAATATAGCCCAAGAACTTGATGTCATTTTTATAAAGCGACTTCTGCCATGCGTGATAGATTTTTTTATTTTTCCAACCAGTACCGCCAGCCAAAACTAATTGTAAATTTTTAAAGCGGTCCTCGGGTTTGGATGCGCTAGTAGTTCGTAAAGCATTGAAAGCCTCTATCAAGCCGAGAATATTCTTTCGCGGCTCAATATTACCGACGTAGAGAATAAAATTATCTGATAGACGGTATTTCTCTTTTAATTTTTCATCCGCAACGGCGGAAATTTCTTCTTTCTTAATATTATTGCCGGGATAAATCACCTGAATTTTTTCCGCGGCGATGCCGACAAGCTCTATAACATCGTTTTTAGTATTTTCGGAAACGGCGACGATCTTATCGGCTGCTCGCAAAATCTTCTTAACGTCTAAAGCGCGATGCCAGAAATTTTTTCGCGCGCTAAAGAATTCCGGATAACGTAAAAAGGACAAATCATGAACCGTACTTATTTTTAATGGCGCCTTAGAACCAGATGATAGGCTGGTGAAGTTAAAATGGGGCGACCAGAAAATATCTACGCCGCCCAAGACCTGATCAAGCTTCGGCCAAGAACAAAATTTTTGTAAAAAGTAATTAAAAAGCTTGTTCGGCCAGCGCGTTCCGATTAGTTGTGATTTATTATTACCAGCCCACGGCGCTAATCGTGCCCGTAAATCATGAAAAGAATTATAAAATAAGCGGTAATCGTCTGGTTTATCAGCCGCTGAACCGCTTAAAACGCCATTTTGACGTAAAATAGCGGTTAATAAATTAGCGGTATACTCCGATATGCCGCTATAATGCTCATCCATTAAAACTCTGATGTCCACGCCGATTTTCATAGGTATTTAGGGTCTTTTCTACTCACTATTGACAAATATATATAAATATTGTATAATATAGGGTTAAATTAATTGTTCTTTAGCTAATAAAAAACAGTATATACACCGGAAAGAAGGTTCTAATAATAATATTAGACGACGCAACTATATCACCAGGCTCTGTATATCGGTTGAGTCACTTTCCAGGAATATATTGCTCAAGCAATAAGATATAATAGGGGAGCTGTAACGCGTTTACTGTCTCCCTTTTTATTTTTTTTTAAACAGATTATTATTCTGTAATATTTACTAATATTTTAGATTCTTGACAAAAATTATTAGGAGTATAAAATTAAGAGTTAAATGAGATAGTCCAGCTTGGCGAAAGCACATCATTTTCCGTCGTTGTCGGGAAATTCAGAAGTCAGGGGAATACCTCGGGCACAAGGATTAATCCGCACTTCAAATCTTGGATTTTACACCAAGACTGGAAGTCTCATTTACATATAGGGGTTGTTTGCAAGTTAAAAACTTGCCACTTCCCTTATTTTTTTATCTAAACTATTATTTCCGGTAATGCTCTCCGATAAATTCCATCATTCTCTTTTTAAAATTTTCAACGGAAAATTGCTCAGCATGTTGACGGATATCCGCCGGTATAAAATCAGTCGTATGGAAATTTTTAATAGCCATGGCGAGAGCCGCCGATGTCTGTTCATTAAAGAATATTCCGGTCTTCCCTTCCACAACCGTTTCTAAAGCGCCGCCCTGGCGATAAGCGATTACCGGTCGGCCACTAGCCATTGATTCCACGACGGTGATGCCGAAATCTTCTTCCTGAGGATTTATAAAAGCTAAAGCATACTGATATAGATTCGCTTTTTCCTCATCAGTCACTCGCCCCAAAAATTCAATATTAACTGCTTCGCCAGCTAGTTTTTTTAATCTGGCTAAGTCCACGCCGTCGCCAAAAATCTTTAGGCGATAATCTGAGCCTAATTCTTTAAACGCGGCTACAATAATATCAATTCGTTTATAGGGTGCTAAGCGGCAACCGGCTAAAAAGTATGGTTTCTCATTAGCGCTTCCTGTTTCAACGGCCGGAGCGATAGAAAATTTATTAAACTCCACCGGCGGATAAATCACGGTGGATTCGCGGCGATAATATTTAGCGATGCGCTGGCGGACGGTCTGAGAATTCGCGATAAAAACATCTACCCGGTCCGCGGCCAGTCGGTCCCAAAGGCGAATTTTATTTAAAACTAAAGAGATGATTTTTTTGAACCACTTATTATATTTTAATTCGTTAATATATTGATGCGTATCGCTCCAGAGATAACGCGTCGGCGTATGGCAATAATCAATATGCAGGCAATCGGGTTTCGTAATCACGCCCTTAGCGAATGAACTGGAATCGGAAATAACTAAATCAAAACCGCGCAAATCAAAAAACTCTACCGCTAGCGGCATAAAAGGCAGATACCATTGATAATGCTTGACGCCGCCGGGAAGTTTTTGAATAATTGACGTCTCTATATCATGGCCGGAAAAATTATTAATCACATTTTGCTTTTCGTAAAGAAGTGTATAAATTGGCGCTTCGGGAAACATTTCGGCTAAAATCTTCAACACTTTTTCCGCGCCGCCGTCTTGAGCTAAATGATCGTGGATTAAAGCGACTTTCATAAATTAAAATTATTCGGTTTCACGATGTCTTAGAACGGCCATCGGGGTACGCAATAAAATAGAAATATCCAATAACAACGACCAATTTTCGATATAATAGATATCTAGTTTTGCTTCTTCTTCAAATAATAAATCACTGCGGCCGGAGATCTGGGCCAGACCGGTGATACCCGGTTTAATAGTTAAGGTTTTCTTATGATAATTTTCATATTTAGCCACTTCTTCCGGCAGATGCGGTCGCGGTCCGACTAAACTCATCCGGCCGATAAAGACTAAAAATAGTTCCGGCAATTCATCAATCGACCACCGGCGGATTACTTTACCGACGCGCGTCACCCGCGGATCATCCTTAATTTTTACCATTGGGCCGTCAGTACGTATATTTCTATCAGCTAATTCGTTATAGCGCATGCTATCGGAATTAGGAATCATGGAACGGAATTTAAAATATTTAAACGGCACGCCACCTTCTCCAACCCGGGTTAAATAAGAGCCGTCGTCGCGGCGGGAAAAGAAAATCGGTCCGCGAGAGTCAGCCGCTACCGCTAAAATAGTAATTAAAATTATCGGCGAGAAAATAAGAATTAATATTCCGGAAACGCTAATATCGAAAATTCTTTTAAAAATTCGTCCCCAACCTTCTAAAGTTGTCTGTTTTACTTCCACAATCGGAATGCCGATAATTTCACTGACTTCCGTGCGCAAGACTTTTACTTCTAATAAATCGGCGACGTATTTATAGGTTAGATGATTTTCGGTCGCGAAATCATATAAGCGTAAAGTCTCCGCCTTAGTTAGGTTCTGATCACTTTGGATAATTTCATCAACAGGCCGTTCTTTAATAAAATCGGCTAATTCCTGAGCGGTTTCTAAAGAAAAATCGCGAATACGTTTTACGACTTCGAAGCCCGCTTTTTTATTACTAGAAAATTCCGCGATTAAATTATCGGTGGTTTTAGAATTACCAACCATAATGACTTTATGGATTCCAATGCCGAAAGAATATAAGCGGCGTTCTAGCCAGCGGATTAAAATATGGGTAATGCTTAAATAGATAACCGCTAGGAACCAGCCGACTAAAACAATAAAACGCGAATCAAATAATTCGCGCTGAAAGAAAATCACAATCGCCACTAACGCTAACCCGGTCGAGCAAGCGAGAAATATTTTCTGCAATTCCTGAGCTAATTGGCGCGTATTGCGGATTTGGTAAATGCCGGCGATAATAAAAATTAAAATCCATAGAACGGCGACGACGAGCACTGAGCGAAGATAATTAGGAAACGGTAAATTAAAAATCACCGGACGGACATCGGCGAAAAAAGAAGAAAATCTTAAATAATAAGCGGAGATGCCGGCCAAAACGATAACAATAAAATCCACCGGAATAAATAAAACCGAAAAAAAAGAAGCAACTTTTTTCATATGTAAATTAAATATAAACTTTTGTTATTAGAGTAGCCGTAAGCCGGATTCTGTTCTAGCGATCATTTATCTAGGCCCGTTATTGCTAACGGGCTCGAGCGAGCTACTTGTCATTTTAGTTATAAATAACTAAAAGTTTGCTCTTGCTTCTGATAGGGTTTACCACGGCATCTCCGTCACCGGAGGCCGAAGCCGGTAGCCGTCGCTTATCTTGGCTTGCGCTTTAATAAGCTATTTCATCCCGCTTCTTTTCACCTTTGATCCCGATAAAATGTTTCGGAATTAGTATTGTCTCTGTGGCACTGTCCCTAATCCGCCAAAGCGGACCGGTAGGCGTTACCTACTATCATTTCGCGAAGTCCGGACTTTCCTCCCCGCCCGTCAAATAATGGCGATAATAGCCAAAATTTTCCAAACAGAGCGATCGCCCACTTGCCCTAATAACGTTCTTATGGTATCAAAGGAGACAAAAAAAAGCAAGAAAAAAGCCACCCGCAGGTGGCCTTTTTTATTTAGTATTAGCGTAAATAGATTTAATTTGACTAGCACTTAAAGCCCCTTCCCAAACCTCTAGGTCGTCGATCTCTGAGGAATAGGAGTCGGAAGTGATTTTTAAGTGCGTAATTTCTTCACCATCCTCAATCCAAATAACCGGTTGGTTAGCTTTAAATTCCCCGTCAACAAAAAAGTTTAATTTATAACGATAGGAGTCATACACCAGAGCTAATTGATGCCAAGCATCATCATATGGGATTGCTTTATTTATTCCTTCAATCATAGTCCCATAAGCGCCGTTATACCAAAATCCAACGCGATAATAGTCAGTTAATAAAGAAAAAAGATTAGTTTCGCCACTCTGCCCGCCGAGTAAATAGATATTAGCTCGACCAGGATTAGGATAAGAACTATTGCGCCACCAGAGTGTTAAAGATAAATCTTTAGAAGTAAGCGGCTCAGAAAAATCAGCCGTTAAATCTTGGCCGTAAGATGTCGTTAGAGCATAATTATTATGGCTTCGTCCCGCCCATGATTCAGAGAGAACATTAATGGTAGAATTTCCGATACTATCAGCCGCCAACACGCCGGTATCTTCTTCAAATTTCCAAAGATGAAGCGCTTTCGCTGCTTTTTGCGGTTCTCTGCCCGGCCAAGGAGCAAATGGCGCCGCATTAGAATAATTGGTTAAAATTTCTTCCGGCGTTAAAGCACGTTTCCAAATAGCTAGTTCATCAATTAAAGCTGGCCCGGAATTACCACTGATTTCCATATCCGTCATAATTGGTAAACGAGCAAAGAAGGATTCTTTAGTTACTTCTTGACCATCAATATATAACGCCCAATAATCTTCCGCCTGGTTAACGACTAAAGTAGCTTGATGCCATAAATCATCAAAAGGTATATTCGGATAATAGCGCCACTGAGAATTTGGCAATCCTTCAATCGTCGCCATATTCGGTTCCAGAATTAAACGAATTCCCTCATTATCAGTATTAAATAGATATAAATTTAAGCGTGAATAATCAGCGGCCTTATGATAGTAAAAACTAACGGAAAAAGTATTGATGTCTGCCGCCGGCTCTACGGCGACGCTTATTTTATCTGAATAGAAACCAACTCTACGAGCGCAATCCCATTTACCAATATCCCATTCTCCTTCTCCATGGCATTCGTCAAAATGCCATAAATTAGTTAAGCTCTCGGATTGAATCGGCGTCGGCGAAATAAATAAATCCGGCTGGCCGATTTCGGAATTAATGGAAACAATATTAGGATCGGCAGATAAAAGCAAATTAAAATCAGTATTGTTGTTTTCATTATTTGCTATTCGATTTAAGATATAATTATCCGTAATTTCTAGAGCCGGGGCGCTACCCTGAAAATAGGTCGCGTCCGGACCGAAGCCGACAGCGTTAACAATATCTTCGTCGGTGCTAGAGCTAATAGCATCAGTTCCTAGGTATAAAGTATAACCAGAACCGGTCCAGCTAAAGTCATCGCGGATAGCAATCGCATCGGCCTGATTTTTATGATAATCATTAGCGTCATCGCGAGCAATCAGATAGGAACTATGAGCTTTAATAATTGTTCCGCCCGGGTAGCTTCCATCCTCTGTATCGCCAATTCGCATAATTAAACTTGGATCTTCCGCGGTTTTAGTTTTTTCTAAACGATAACCAGCACCGGCTAGATCAAAATCATAATCAGCGGGATTAAATAGCTCCACCCAATCATTATCACCAGTGCTGTAAATTTTATTAATTAAAGCCAATTTAGGGGTATTAATTGGATCTTCGGAAATAACCGTTTCATCCGTTGAAGTTGCATTATCAATAATATTGTCTTCTGTCGAGGTGGCCGTGTCATTACTGATAGTATCATCAGTCGTCGTGGCAGTCTCATCTATTATTTCTGCCGATAAAATTATCGAGGGATCGTCAGAAAAGAGCAAATTAAAATCGGTATTATTATTTCCGGTATTATTTAAACGATTTAAGATATAATTATCCGTAATTTCTAGTGCCGGCGCATTGCCTTGAAAATAGGTCGCGTCCGGACCGAAGCCGACAGCGTCAATAATATCTTCATCTTCAAAAGAATTAATAGCATCAGTTCCTAAATATAAAGTGTAGCCGGAACCAGACCAATTAAAATCGTCGCGGATAGCAATCGCATCGGCCTGAGCCCGATAAAAATCATTAGCGTCATCGCGTACAATCAGATAAGAACCATGGGCTTTAATAGTCGTTCCGCCGGGGTAACTTCCGTCTTCGGCACTACCGATTCTCATAACTAAGCTGGGGTCTTGCGCTGTTTTTGCTCTTTCTAGACGATAGCCGACTTCGGCTAAATCAAAATCATGATTAGTGGGATTATAAAGTCTCACCCAATCATTATTGCCGGTGCTGTAAATTTGATTAATTATCGCTAATTTCGGAAAATTATCGGCGGTAGTACCTGACCATGATCCAGAAACACCGGAACTACCAGTAGAAACGGAAACTGAAGGAGTTGTTTGCTGGCTAAGAAGCGCCTCGGCCACCGATGACGGAAGAACTGATTCTAAAATAGCTGATTTAGCAACAGTCTTAGCTTTAGAAACAACAGCGGAAACGGCCGCCTTTTTTACCGCGGCGATTTTAGAAGTAGTAGCTGCCGAACCTTCGGCTGATGTTTTAGACGTCGAAGATTTAGAGTTTCCACCGGTTAAAAGAGCGGCGGCTTTATTAACGGTAATTTTTGGCGCAGTGGTTTTTTTAGTAGCCGATGTTTTAGCGGCGGTACTCTTAGAAGTAGCAGCTTTAGACGCAGTTTTCTTTAAACTACTATTATCTAAAACAATTTCTGTATCTTTTTTTGAACCAAAAAGTTTCTGGTTTAAATTTTTAGCTAATTTTTTAACTCCCCCCGTGGCTTTAACGGCTAAATTTTTAACTTCGCTGGCAACTTTCTTTAATGATGAAATAGGATTATTAATTAAGCTCCAACGCAAAACTAAAGCGGTCGTATTAAGTGGCGCGCGCACTTCATTACTAGAAAAAGAAGAAGCGATAGTTACGTCAGCCGCGACCGCTTTTAAACTTGACTGGAGAAATTGAGTATAAGGTAAAAATATATAACGTCCGCCCTCATATTCTAAACCAAGATCAAAACCAACTAATTCCGGCGCCGGAATAAGCAACTTTGTTCGCCGCGCAATAAAAGAAAATTCTCGTTCGCGAGAAAAACAATCACCCTCTTTATTCGTTAGGCTATAGTTATCAAAGCCATCCGGTGTAATATTAACCGCGTAGTATTTAGGATCATACTCAAGGGCTGATAAATTATTAGGATTAGAAATATTAGCGCTTTCATATAACTTTTCTGTTAACCCGACACAGGTCCATTCGCCGCTATCCGGTCCTTTCTGTTTTTTAAAATCAAAGTCATAATCGAGTTTTTTACCGACTAAACTTTTAGCGATAGCGACAATCTTCGCTCTTTGTAAATCCGTAACATTATCGGGAAGACGGGCCCCTAAAAAAGTTTCATTCTCGGCTCGGTTCACAAAATATTTTGCTGGCGTTTTCACGATACCGTCAGGCATAGCTTCAACGATATAATCTTCGCCGTTTTCTTTGCCGATATAAATAGCAACGTGTCCGGAATAAACATTTTTTATAATCCCCTTCTCCGAGTGCATTAAAGGATCGCCACTATAACCATACATTTTTCCATTACCCGAGGTTCGATATAATAAAGTCCCCGGCGGCATCGCGCGACAAAAGATTGGCGCTAATAGTAATAATACAAAAACAGAAATTTTAGTTAATAATTTTATAGTTTTCATAAATTTATTTTAAAAAGATAATAAATTAGCCGGTCTCCAGTATTTTTAACTTTTTAATTATTATAATATTCGTCCCAGGTCGCCTCACTAATATCCGGGAGAGGCCATTTGTTTCTTTGATCATTTTTATTTAGAATATCAGCGGCGAAAGCACGGCTGATTTCATCACTAAACGTTTTTATTGTATAAACTTCTATTAAAATCTCGGCGGTAGCTGTTGGGAATAAAGGATAATAATCACCCAAAAGCATTATCAAAGATTGACGCAAACGTTTATCAGTCGATGGATCAAGCGTTAGATTTCTAATGATTGCAAGTTGATCGTCAGAAAAATAACGAGTTTTGTCGGGATAATTGCTTAAAGCATGGATAGCGGCTTTTTTTATATAAAACTCGCGATCTCCTGTTAAAATTGTAAAATAATAATTCAGGGGCGATTGTTCAACAGATTCGGGCCTAAGAGAAGTTGCCGGAAAAGAATTAAGAATTTCTCCTTGAACCACGACATCACCATCAACCGAAGATAAGTAATTTTTTAAATAATCCGGCGGGTTATCCGGCCCATCAGCTTGTCTTATAATTCTAATTAACTCCGATTTAAATTCCGCACTAAGTTTTTTATCTAAAAAATAAAGTTTTAGACGCCGCCGTAGGCGTGATTCCGTTCCGCCCGCTTCTTTTTCTAAAGCCCTAACTATCGCTTCGGATGCCAATCGTCGTTTTAAAGAACAGGCTTCGTGGCAGATTTTTTCTTTTTCCCAAGAGCTTTTTAATCTGGCTAATTGAATTTCCGCCGGTTGAACGATTAAGAAAGAGACTAGCAGATAAATTAAAACCAAAGTAATAAAAACACCGCCGCTTATTAATAATTTCTTTTTTAGATGCCAAATTTTTATTTGTTTGTTTAATTTGCTTAAGCTTGCTTTTAGCTGGCGCATAAAGTTATAAATTAATAATTTATTATCTTAACTACTATAGCAAAACGGCCGTGATGGAATTTTAAACTTTTTTTAAAACCTTTTTAATTTTAGAAAGCAGAAAAATCAACTATTTTTAGCCCTTTTAATTAACAAAAAAAAATCAGACTATTAAGCCTGATTTTTTAAAAAATTATTTTAAAACTTTTTTTTCAATTCACAACCATTTTTACCAAACGTTGAAAATGGTAATACTGCTATCCTACTCCTTAACCTTCAAAAATTCCGCCCATTTATCTTTTAATTCCGGATCTAGATTTAAAGCCTGATTAATCGCCGACTGCGATCGAATCTTATCGCCGGTTAGCAAATATAATTTTGCCAAACCAAACCAGACTTCCGGCTGGTTGCTATAATAGCTAGCCATTCGTTCAGTTAGAATTAAAGCGTGTTGATAATCTTTTTGATCAGAATAATAAGCGATTGCTTTCATAAGCAGAGCGCTGGAATCAATACTATTCTCTCCGCCAAGTTTTAAGCAACTGGCTAGCGGTGCCTTAACCTTTTCCTCGTCTTTCATTAATACATAAAATTGTGCCAAACGGCAATAGCCCTCGTAATACTGCTGATTTAAATTAATCGCGTATTCTACCGTTTCAATCGCTTCTTCTTCCCTGCCGCTAATTAGAAGCATTTGCGCTTTAACGAGATAGACCGGCACGCGTCCCGGACTGGCATCGATAGACTTATCTATCGCCTCTAGCGCCAAGTTAGAATAAATCTCGAATTTTATGGGATCCTGATAAGCCTGATAGCTAAATCTTGCCGCGGTATCTAAAATTTGCGCTAACTGCATTTGTCTTAAGCTATCTTGCGGGTTACTGGCGACATTTTTTTCAGCCAAAAAAATAGCATAGTCTAAAACGTTTTTTGCCTGGATGGCACTAAGCGAACTTAATAAATTAGGATTAGCGGAAATCAGGTTAACTAGAGTTGTCCGGCCGTCATGATCTAGCGGCGTTCCGGACAAAGCACTCTGATAGGTCGTAATTCCAGAAATTATTTCTCCACTATATACTTCTCGATAACCGCTAATTACCCCCTGAAACATCTGCCATGGTTTAATATTGCTCTGATAAATTAAAATAGTCGCACCGAGCGCCAAAATAACTAGAATAGTCGGTTCCCAGCGGTGCTTTTCATCCGTCGCTTTTTCCGTTTCGGATTCGGTAAAATTATCGGTCAGACAGTAAATAAAGCCCAAAATAATCATTAAGCCGATATAAGTCACCAGAGAGTCGAAAACTGCCAAATTTTGGACAAAATAGGCCGCTAGAAGAGCGATAATAATGATAATCTCTAGATTTCGCTGCGCTCCCGGATCATTAACACCCGCTCGACCGCCATTAGCTTTAAACTTCTTGATTAAATAATATAAAACCGCCGCGAAGATGCTTAAATAAGCCAGTAAACCCAATAAGCCGGTCGTAGAAATGATATCAATCAAATTATTGTGTGCTCGATCAAAATATGTTTCCGTCGTCGCGTAATTAAAAAATTTCGGATCAAAATGCTTATCAAAAATAATCGCGTAATTCCCGAAACCGGTTCCTAGAATAGGATGATTTTTAAAATCCGCTGCCGCTCCCTTCCAGGAAATTAGCCGCGTTTGGAAAGTCGCCTTTTGGAAAGTCAGGTTTCTTAGGAAGCTGTCCTGAAACCATGGCGCGCGATATTGGGAAAAAAGAATGACGACGCCAAGGATGGCGATTAAAAAAATAATTAAAGCGGTTCGGCGCCAGCGGCGATGAGTATGGGAAATACCGAGAAGAAAAAACAATAATAAAACGCTTAAGAATAGGCCGATAATCGCGCCAGAAGTATGACAAGTCCAGAATTCAATCAGCATGATAACTACAGGCAGGAAATAAAGCCAGCGCCAGACCTGATACCGGCTGCGACCGAAAAGAATCAAACAGAAATAAATATTAAAAATCAAATAGCCGCTCACGTAAGCGGTATTGCCGATAGTACTATAAACATCTTTTCCGATCAAACCGATAATACTCACTGCCGTAGCGATTATAACCGAAGATATCAACAATGCCCGCCATTCGCGCCAAGTACGAAAAACCGTTATTAAAATTAGATAAAAGATAAGGAAATGAAAAAGATGAAAGAATCCGAGCATACGTTCAGCATTCCCCCAGAAGCTAAGACCGAAATTAACACTAACGATACAGGAAATCAAAATAGCGGTAAAATAAGCGAGCAAACCGAAAGTAATAAAGTTCTTTTTTGGCCGATAAGCGGGAAAGCGCCAGATAAAGACTAACCAAAAAACCAAAAGAATTTCCATTAAAATATTAAAAACTAATTGCTTAGAAGTAATGAATGGAAAGAGCAAGTCTTTAAAAACCAAAAAAACGATCAGTAGCGACGCTATCAGACCGCCCTGAAGAAGGTATAAATAAGTTTTTTTATTCATAGGGTTCTATTTTTTTCTTATTATATCATATTTTAGCGAAATAAAAAAGAGTCGACGATTACTAAAAAAGAGCGACTGACGCGGCTCTTTTTCTTTGATGATTATGAAGGTTTAAAAAGTTCGGAACTCCAGTTTTTTAATCCGCATGGCGTGGTCAACCGTAAATAGATTTAATTCATTAATATCACGTTCGTGCTTATTTAAGTTTTTGCTCAACCCTTCCAGACGAACGTTGAGATCGTCGAAAGAAGTTTCTAATTTATAGTCAAGCTGATTGAAGCGTAGATCTAACTTGTCGTCGAGATCTTTAAATTTTTTATCAATCCCATCAAATCTTTGATTGATGACTTTTAAATCATCTTTCGTAAGAAAGGATTTTAAATCATCCTTTTTAGCGAAGCTTTTCAAGTCTTCCTTGGTCGCGAAAGACTTTAGGTCTTCCTTGGTCGCTAATTTCCCGAACTGTTCGCTTGTCAACATAACATGAGTCGCACTCATAGTTTTTTGGCCCGTTTCTAAGATTATCAGCATCTATAATCCCAGAAACTCTGGCAATTAAATTAATAATTGCCTCCGATTAAATTTCTTGTTTTTGAGCTATGTTAAAGGTAAAAAAAATGGAGGTGAAAAATATTATAGCAATAAATCAAAACCACTTCAACCCTTATTTTCAGGCCACTTTAGGGCATATTCAGAAAAAATAATATAAAGAAAAAATAAAGTCGTAATTAAATTATCCGGCCGCCTTAGGTACGACTGGCACCACTGGCACCGACGCCGTTACCTCATTTTTTAAGGGTATTTCAAACCAGAACATACTTCCCTTGCCTTCCTGACTCGTAAAACCAATTTGACCATGATGTTTCTCGACAAAATTTTTGGCAATAAATAATTCCAGACCGAAAGCGTCGGGCTGCATCGTGACGGCATTTGAGGCGCGAAAAAATCGCGAAAAAATAAGATGCTGCTCCGCTTGCGGAATACCCACGCCGGTATCAGTCACTTCGCAGCGGATAAGATTATCTTTCAATTGGAGGCTCACTGTTACTTTTCCTTTTTCCTTAGTATAAGCGATAGCATTTTCTACTAAGGAGGTGATAACCATCCTAATTTTTTGACCATCGCCGGAGATTGAAGGAAAATTGCCGACCGCGGGAGCATAGACGCAAGAGATATCTTTAGCGGTGCATTTTTTTTGGGCTTCATCAATAATTCCGGTGCACAGACTATTTAAAACAACTTCGCCTTTCTCATAAGCTATCCGTTCCTCCTCGATATCGATTGCTGTCAACAAGACGCCGATTCGCCGCGTGGTTTCTAAACTCGCTAAATAAGTGGCCTGTAAGAACTGGCGCTGAGTTTCTTCTAATTTTCCAAAATCACCGTTTAAAATCGCTTCTAAATTCCAATTCACGGCAGTAATTGGGGTTCGCAATTGATGAGAAATAATTTCAATAAATTTATTGCGTACTTGATTTAATTCTTTAATATGCCGTTCCGCCACTCGCGGCGAGCGCTAACGGATTAGGGACTTTCGTGATATGAATAAGCGGCGGGACGATTGGCTCGCCAACAATCACGGTCGCACTAGCAATATCAACGGCACTGAGGCCATTTGCCCAGCCGGTTGCCACCACGGTATTCGTATGAGTCTCCGTAAGTGTCGTGGCGCATTTATAAACCCAAGTTTCATTTAAATCTAATTTAGCGTCATTATCCGTATCACCAGTTGTAAGTGTAATCGGGCTGCAAGTATCGCCGACCATGGTAATATCAGTCGCCGGTACCGTGCCGATGTTGCGTAAAGTATAAGTATAATTTACTAAACCCGGACCGGACGGTAAGGCCAAAGGACTCGGAACTTTAACAACATCAATCAACGGCGGAACTGGGGCAATTGCGGCCGGCGCACCGATGTCATTGTTGGTGAGGATGCAAAATTTATTATTACCGGGAACGTAATTTACATAGCCATTAGCATCACAATCGCCGGAGAATGTTCCGATATAATGAGAGTCAGGAGTCTCGGTTACTTTATATACACCAGCATTTTCTGAAAAAACATTATTTTCGGCAGAGACAACTCGCACCCCGTTAATAAATAAAGGGAAATCAGCGACCGTTTTTGTCCCACCATTATCATTAATAATTAACTTTATAACGTTAATTGTTCCTTCATTTGAACTACTTGATGGAGCTGTACAAGTCGGCTCAGTAATTTGATTGAGAAGCATAGTTACCTGCTTAGTGCTCGATAGAGCTCTTCCCTTTAAAGTTGCACCGCTGCCGAGTGAAATTAAACCAGTATCGGCAATAATCGTTCCGACCATTTCCGCCCCGGCGCCGATAGTCATTGAAGACGGAATTTGCCAGAAAACATTACAGGCCGTCGCACCATGGGTTAAAAGCATGCGAGCGTTACTTCCAACCGTAAAAGCCGAATCACTGCGAAAAATATAAACACCCGGTCCGTTAAGAGTTACTGTCCCGTCTAAAGTTTCGGCGGCGGAGACTGAATAAACGCCCGGGGTAACTGTTACCGTACCTGATAAACTGATAGCGGTCGGTGCTCCCTGAACACCGGCGTTATCTAAATAACCGTACGCGGCGGTAATCGCCGTTTGTACGCCCGCCGCTGGTGCAATTATCGTCCCGCCAACTTGGCTAGCGATAAGATTAGTAATAGTCCCGAGTCCGTCAGCACCAATATTTCCCCAAACATGCGTCGTTCCACCCGCATCGTTCGTCACTCCCGTTTTACCAAAAGCGGCATAAGTCGCCGCTAAACCAAGATTCGGAGCCACGCCCGCGGCTGATGCTGACATCGGTCCGACTATAGTTATTAAAAATGATATGGCCAATACCATTAAGATTGAGCTTTTATTAAAAATTTTCATAGGTTTTTTATTAAGTTTTTAAATATGCTGAGTCTATTATTATTGGCTGGTCGTTAGAGTACCGTAGCACGTACCGGTTTATTAAGATATAGACGAAATAGCTTTCTATCTATTATTAGCTAGATAAAAAAAGAGCAACCACTAAAGATTGCTCTTTTTCTATTAAAAAAGGGCGACTTGTGTCGCCCTTTTTATTACCGAACCAATATTTTATATAATTTTCTTATTTTATTATCGCGCCACTATAAGCTATCGCCCGAACAATATTCCAGGCCAAAGCGCTTATCGGTGCGTGATCATAAGTAGATTTAAATAAACTTATCGCCCGCTGTTCAGCGCTTAAATCACGATTAGTAAAACGCAGGCCATAAGCAATAACCATAATTGCATTTTGTTCAGTGCGGACGTTATCAAAATCGGCGGCCCGATTATAAACTTTTTTAAATTCACTTTTGGCTTGATTTTCTGCTGTTGCCGTTCGCGTAATAGGCCAACGACCATTAGCAATATTTAAGACATCAACCCATTGCGCGAGAGTGATTGGTAATTTACCATATGTTTTAAGATAAGAGCTTAATACCCCAGCTCGCTCCCCTGCCCCTAATTTTAAGGTGCTAGGCGTACCATAAACAACGAAATAATTCAAAATATTAGTCTGAATATCGGTTAGCTTCAAACCATTAGTTAAAGGTGTTAAATATTTAGTTTTACCGGAACTTTCCAGAGTAGTATCTCTTATTATTCCTAAATACCTTAAAATAACGCTTAAATCGCCGGTAATTAAGGATTCAGATTCTTCATTTATCTTTTGCACAATATCAGTAGATGAGTTAGTAGGGGTGCTAGAAGTGGATGTGTTGGAACTATTAGAAGTATTTGAAGGCTGAGCAGGGCTAATGGTTACCGCCAGAGAACTACAATTATTAGTGGCAGTGCAAATAGCTAGAACTGCCGAACCATTATTTTTTCCCGAGAGCACTAAAGTATTACCGCTTAAAGTAGCCGACACAACTGTAGAATTAGAATTAGAAGATATGTAATAACTACTGCTTGAGCCGCCAGAAACCGCAATAGTTAAACTCTGGCCAGAAGAAATCATCGGATTATTCTGACTAAAAGCTGGCGGCGTGCTAGTTGAGGCATCAGATTTAACGACAATATAAAGTATGCCACACTGACCGCCGGTTTGACAGATAGTGGCGCTGGCATTACCGGGACTTAGAGCGGAAACTGTCGCTTTAGATCCTGTTACGACAACTGAAGCGACATTTTGATTAGTCGTAGCGGAAAGATAATAACCGCCGGCACCTAATAACGAAACTTCCGTACTGCCGCCAATATTTAAAGATAAATTATTATTACTGAAAGTTAATTGCGTGCTAGAGCTAACACCGTTAACTAAAACTGATAATGGTTGGCAAGCACCGCCGGCCGAGCAAACGCTAACCGTCGCCGAGCCGGCACTAACGCCTGTTAATGTTAAAATATTACCATTTAAACTTATCTGAAAATAACTTTCAAAGCCGGAACTGCCTAAAAAACTATAAGGAGATGTTCCGCCGGAAATAGTAACACTAACCGCTTGACCGACCTGCAACCATAAACTGCTCTGGCTTAAGGCAAGAGCTTGACCGCTAGAAGCGTAGCTAACTGCAACGGATAAAGAATTACAATTCCCCGCGGAAGAACAAACTGTAATTAGAGACGACCCAGAGCTATTACCGATTAAAACTAAATTACTACTGCTAATACTAGCGGCTACCACAGTCGAATTAGAATTAGAGGAAATATTATAACTACTTCCCCCGGATATTGCAACATTAAGCGTTTGGCCAACTACCAAAGTCGGCGCTGTCTGGTTAAAAACTAAAGTAGAGGAGCTAGTACTACCCGCCGTAGCATTAATTATCCCGCAAGAACTCATATCAGCCGTGCAAACCGTAATGGCAGCCGCCCCGCTATTATTATTGGCGGTTAAATTTATATTCGAGCTAATAATACTAGCTGATATAACGCTCGGATTAGAATTATTTAAAATTATATAAGCATTGTTGCCATTAGTAGTAATACCGTTAAGAACTGTAACCTGAGAACTCTGACCATAAGCGATAGTTAAATTTGTCTGGCTGAATAACAATGCCTGCGCGCCAGAATTTTGCACAGTAATATAAACACTGGCGCAATTAGACGTTGTCCCCAGAACACAGACCGTCGCCACTGTTTGCCCGTAGGTATTGGCAATAATCGTAACCTGGCTGCCACTTAAATTAATATTCGCAATCTGCGGATTAGAATTGCTTAATAAATAAAGCGATTGGCTGCCGAGATTATTAACCGTTAAATTATTCGTCTGCCCAACTGTCAAAACTAAACCAGTCTGATTTAAAGTGATCGCTCCACCGCTAGCCGCCAAGTACGGCCAAGTGGCAGTCGCCGAGAGCTGATTATTAACTTTTACATAAACTGGACTGCTCGGCATGATATTATAAGTGGCAGTACTGATAATTGTAGAATAATAACCATTTGCGCTTGTACTACCTAAAGCTTCTATATAAGATCCGCCGCTGGCTTTCTGATAAAAAAATAAAACACCCGAATTAGCATCGCCATTAACTTTTATCTCTACAGAATCACCACTATTCACTCCGGATAAAGACAAGGTCGGCGTAGCCGCATTGGCCGTTGCAGTAAAAAGAATGCCGCTAACAAGAAAACTTATTAAAAAAAATAGTTTTTTCATATTGCTTAAAAATTAATTGATGTCTTGATATTAAAATTATAACATAAAACAACAAACAAGACTACAATTTATCATTTTAGAATATAAACCTTCCCTGCCGAAAATATCGTGTCAATTTACTATAAAAAAGAGCCCTAAAAAGGACTCTTTTTTATTGCTCGGTTTATTCAACCGGCCGATTATAGAAAATCGGAAAAACCTATCCTAAATCCGAACTAACAAAACTAGTTAGCGGTTAAGGTCTGAGAATCTGTTGAAAGACTCTTAACTAAATAACCACCTGTCCAATCAGTAGTAGTCACAGAGTGACTAGCTGCACTTTGGTCAGACCAGATGAAGTTGTTAGTGTCAGCGTTCGCTAAAGCATAAGTAGTATTTGCAAGGAATCCATCGGTTAAGATGTTTGTGCTTACAAAATTATTAGAGGCAATAGTTCCACCAACAGTAGCCTTTAAGGTGTAAACCTTAGTACCACTAACACTTTGTTCAGCGGTCGGAATAAAGATCGCTGATCCAGTTGTGCCAGCACCAATATCAGCAATCGCCGCTCCAGGAATAGCAATTCCATTTTCGTCATAGACGGCAATAGAAGCTAATTCAACTAGATTAGATTTACTGATAGAGAACTTCATTTCCTTCCAACCAATTGTACCAGTTACCGAAACCTTAGCTAAGGTTTGTGTACCAGCAGTAAGAACTGTGGTTGGTAAAGTCTGGTTAGCAATAGTAGGAATAGACTTATAGGCATAGATAACATTTCCAGTTCGATCAGTGCCATCAGAAGTTTCTGCGCCCTGAGAGTTGTTGGCTTTGAAAGATGTAAGAGTTGCGGTCATCGCAGCGCCAGAACTTCCATTGCTGGAATTAATAGCTCCAAGAGTAGCGGCAACAGTTAACACCTTATCAGTGTTAGCCGGAATAGCTAAAGTTAAACCAGAGAAAGAAGCCTGGTAAACTCCGCCGGAAAGAACTATAGGAGCGGTAGTTACTACAGTTGAACCGTCTTTCAATGTCAAAGTTGTGACATTAGAAGCAGCAGCGGCGCTACCAAGGGTTACAACAGCTTCTGTTAATGTGTAATTATCATTAGTGGTTGTAAATTTGTAAGCTGCTAAATCAGCGGTAGTGTTAGCAACAATTAAGGTGCTAGCCGGCGTAGCTGCGTCCACAGCGGAAGCAATTGCACCAGCTTCAGCGGTCATAGTTTGACCAGCTAAAACTGAACCGGAATTAGTAGTTACAGATTGAGATGAACCAACAGTGGTTCCACTAACTAACAATGAAGAAATCATTGAATCATTAGAACCAGCAACGGTAAAGGTCGAAACATTACCATAAATTTCTACAGTCATGTTGTCGCTCTTTCCTAAAACTTCGGAGACTGACCAGGTATTACCGGAAGCGGAAACGGTTGATTTAACTGAAGTGGTCTTTGAACCATACTTCAAATAAACATCGTTTAACGCGGTAACGGCAAACTGATCACCAGCCGTAAAGGCTACTTCGAAAGAATTGATATTAACATCTTCGATGTTATTACCAGATAATACGAATGAACCTAATTTATAGTTATTTGTTGGAACAACCATGTTCTGGCTGCTATAATTCAATGTTTTAGACAAGGAAACAGTGCCAGTCTTAACAGTTACAACATTGCCATCTACATTAGCAGTCGGAACGTTAATGTAACCCAAAGAAGTTAATCTTTGTGCGCCGCTAGTATAAGTTACTAAACGAGCAGTTAAAGTATCATCAGCAGCAACGTCGTTAGTGCCGTCGCTATCGTAAAGATCAGCTTTAATTTCGACAATCACCGGAGTTCCAGGATTAACGATTAAAGCAGAACCTAAACTAAAGTCAACATAACCTTGAGTTGCGTCAGTAGTTGCAGGAATAGCGGCAGTGCTGCCGATCTGTGAACCGTTAGCATAAACAGCGCCATTACGTAAAGTAAAAGCGGTATCGCCATCACTTTCTACAACCGCTACTCTTAAATACTCAACTTTAACACTTTCTCCGTAGGCCTTAAACTCATACTTCGCTAAGCTAACGCCTGAACCGTCCTTAGTAACGTTACCAGTGGCGGAATCAGATGTTTTATTAACGGTCAAAGAACCGGAGTTAATTGACATAGTACCAGTTGTTGCCGGAAGAGCTGTTGCCGTTACATAAGCGCCATATTGGTCGTCCTGTATAGCAAGATCTGTCGCTCTCTGTAGAGAGAAGGAATAATTCTTAGAAGAACCATTAACAATATCCCCTCGAACTTCTAAAGTTCTGCTGCCAGTATTTAACATAACTGGAGCGCTAGAGAAGTCGAAAGTAATATAATTATCACTACCTAATTGCAATGTGCTTCCTTTTTGTACTCCGTCAACAAAGAATTTTAAATTAGTTATATCATTGTAGTTAATAGAACCAATTTGACGTAAAGTAATTCTTTCTAAATTAACTTCACGAGTGCCAACAGAAACAATATTTTTCCAAACAGCAATCTCTGATTGACCAGCGTCAATCGTGGAAGTTGTTGGATAGGTAGTAGCGTTCATCGCAACAGTAGCTAAAGTAGCAGAAGAAACGCTCATTAAGTTTCCACTAACTGGAAAAGAACCAGAAACGACTGCACCAGTAGAAGAAATATGAGAAGCGTTTTCGATCATCACACCAACCTGAGAACCCTCAGTACTAGCGCCAATATTAGATTTTACTGTGATCTGCTTGGTCATACCAGCAGCTACGGTAAATAATCCACTCGGGCTATTGAAGGTAATATAGTTAGAGCTAACAGTAGCATTATCAGTCAAACGATTAGTGCCGTCATATAAATATACAGCGGACAATAAAGCGTCGGCGGAAACACCATTTCTCTTTAATTTCACGCTAGTAACCTTAACTTCACCATCGTTAGCCGCGGTAAAATTAAAAGTAGCTAAATTAGCTAAAGCTTGACCGTAAATTAAAGTAGTAGCTGGTGCAGTATTTGCACTCAAACTAACCATTAAACCGGAACCGGTAATAACGGTAGTAGCAGCTGAGCTGCCCTGTGAGGTCTTCACTAAAGCAGTTTCCGCGCCGGTAATAGAAGTACCGCCAGCAGTCACAGTGGAAGCGGCAGTAATAATATTAGCAGTCTGGAAGCCGTTAGCAGCTAAAGCCGCTTCGCTAGCAATCATTCTGTAATTAGTTCCATCATAGTAATAAACGTCAGCACCGCTGGCATTCTTTACTAAAGAACCGATCGGAGTAGAACCGTTCGGTAAAACAGAACCGATAGTGTAATTCGTGAAGAAAGCATCCGGTACGTCAACAACTCTCTTGCTCCAGTTGGTGCCGTATAAAGCAGCTGCTTGCGCTTCGCTTTGGATCTTTCTTAAGGTGCCGTTAGGTTCAACGGCGTAAACCGACGGATCGGTTGTGATTTTCACTAACTTTGTACCAGGTCTCATGGTAACGTTACCACCCAACGGGTAGCTCTGTAATTCAGAGGACGGGATAGTGATCACGCCGCTGAAATCAGTGTACCAAGAAAAATAAGTAGTAGAATTAGGGAAAACATATCTTTTGCCGTCAGCACCAAGGTAATAAACAGAAGCATTGCCGGCCATCTTGATCAAATCACCAGATGAAGCCGCAGCTTTAGCAGTTGTAGGAACTACTAAGCCACTCATAGCAATGATGGATAATACCATTACGCTGACAGTAAAGAATTTGCGTAATTTTTTCATAAGTAATAGTTAAATTATTTTCCAAGGTCTAAACAATAGTAGTTTAAACACTTTAAAAATAATATGTTTTTCTAGTTATTGGCGTTAAATGATTTATTGGAGCTTAAAAGTCGCTCATAAATCAGTCGGAATCCCGCTTCACCAGCCCATTAAGCTTAAGGCGAAGACTGACTGATCTTAAATCGTAAAACGTAAGTTCTGCCAGCCAAGCGCGTGTTGCTCGCCAGCTGGAGAAAAGCTTAACTGATTTACTCGCTCGTTCCCGGCTCGTAAAATCATCACGCTTTAAACTAAAAAATAATTTATAAGGGACAAACCACCTTTTTTTAAAGGCTCGGCCTTGAATAGGTTCGCCAATCCACCTAAGAGCTTAACGCTCTAAACGTGAATTTGTTAATTTATCTCGCCCGGCTCTTCCGCAAACGGAGGAATGCTCTTCCGGAAAGGAATACCCAACTGGAGATAAACTAACAAACGCACGTTTTTAAATTTACTTACTGTAAAAATGACTAAATAATTCCGTTTCCGATATGTATCTTAAAATCTGATTATAAATAGCTTTAGTTGTTCCTTTATCTAATTCAATATGATTAGGAATTGTTAACTCTTGTTCGCCGCTATCAACGTCTCGGCTTAATTTTACATGGCTACCTTTCTGACTCGCCACAACGAATCCAAAAGACATTAAAATCTTTATTATTTTTTTACCGGAAAGAACTTTTAGCTTAGGCATAGTTTCATCGGTAATTCAAAATTAATCAAGACGGAAGGTTTCTTCGTCAATCCCATGCTAACTGATTTCTTTCCCTCTAAATGCAGTTCTACGGCTTCTTGGATATTCTTAGAAAGAGCATCTAAAGTTTTAGCCTGAGTGACAATAGGCAAATCTACACCGGAGGCGATATAATATTTTTCTCCTTTATAGATTGAAAATTGGATAATGCTTTTCATAAGTTTTAATTTTATCTTCTTAACTTCTGATAATTTTTTATTTCTCTAGCTCGCTAACCGCTTCTTTTAATTTATCCGCGGCCTGACTATAGTCGGCCGAATCAAATAATTTTTGCGCTTCGTCTAAAATTTTATCGGCATTAGAAACATTAGCCTCATCTGGAGCAGGAACGGTAACCGTCGAACTCGCAGAGGTAGCGATCAAAGAATTTAAAGCCGCGACCTTCTCTGGAGTAATAATATCATTTACCGCTGTGTCCGGAGCGCTTAACTGAATTCCCTGCGCGTCCTTAGAGCTATCAGCGATTACGACATCCAAGTTTTTAATTTCCGGTTGGACGCTAGCCGTTTGGCTCTTAGCCGTCGCCGCTAAACGATTCATCCCCTCTTTAACCGTCACGACTTCTTTTTTAAAACTATCGTTTAATTTCGCGACCTGATCTTGATTCGCTTCGGTATTAAATTCCGGATCGGCTAAAACCGCGCTAATATCTTGCGCGTGTTCGGAAGCAAACTGAACCGCTAACTTATTTCTCGCCTGAGAATCAAAGACCGTATTTAATTTTACTTTTTCGGAAATTATGCGCGCGATATATAAAGAGTCGTTAGGTTTAGTTTTAGAAAAGGCGCTCTGACTGAACAAACCGGCGGAAATCATGATTAAAACAAAAGCACCCAAAGCAAAAGCCGGACGAGAGGCCGCTTTCGCAACGCTCTGAAAATTAATTACGAAAACCTTCCAGATAGACAAATCAGTCGCGCCGGAGTTAGAAATCTGGGATAACAAAAGCTCCCGATTGCTTTTCAGCCAATTATTGTCGGGGCTAATGTTTTTCAAACTATTCAGTTTAGTGATTAAGTCGCGGTTGGTCATAACGGTCAGTTATTGAGGTTACGCTTAAAATATTCACGCTATAGTATACGGAAAACTAGGAGAAACGTTACAGTTGCTAAAAAGAGGCCCAGCCTCTTTTTTTAAATATACGTAAAATTAGGTAAAACGTTACAGTCTAGTATCAGTATTAGATTCTTTTTTCTGTTCCTTTTCCACTAATTCCCGTAGGGCATTTAAAGCCCGATGAAGCAAAACCCGGACATTACCGAGCTTTTTACCGCTGACTTCAGCGATTTCCGGCAAAGATAAGTCATTAATAAAGCGCATAATTATTACCTCTCGGTACTCTTCTTTAAGCAGCGGTAATTGGCGCTTAATTAACTCTAAATTCCCTTCCTGATCGAGTCGTTCCTGGGGGTTCTGGGTTTCATCAATTACTTCAATCCGATGCTCCTCATCATCAAGCGAAGCGGTTACTTTATTCCCGTTTTCCCGGTAATAATCAATAATCGTATTACGGGCAATTTTATAGAGCAAAGCCCGTAAAGTGCTCGCGTCTTCCATAGTCTTATTCTGAATATGATTCCAGGCCTTTAAGAAAATCATGGAAGTTAAATCATTAGCCTCTTCTTCATTGCCGATTTTAAAATAAACGAAACGATGAATCTCTTTAACGTTATCGTCGTAAACTTTAATAAAGGCGTCTTTGTCCCGGCTTTTAAGCCGGCTCAGCGCCTGTTTATCTTTAAATTTTTGGATTAAATTATCTGACATTAAAATATTTTTTAAACGCCAAAAAAGCTTAAATGCTTTTAACAAAAAATAACGGGAAATAACTAGACCCGTCGAATTTTATTTATCCTCTTAATCTACCCTCTAATCTATCATAAAAAAAGCGAAAAAGCAAACCCGAAAAGTCGATTTTTATCCCTTTAAAAACATCTGATTCCTTTAGCCGATAATGGCTAAAAATAGCTTCCTAGTTACTATCTATATTATACGCACCATTGACTTTTTATCATCAAAGGATTTACAATACTATGACTTAAGTCTAAAGTAGCTTAGACTTAAATAGCTAAGTCTAATTTATTCTCAATCGCTCTATGGTCCATAAAATAAGCCTGCCAGCTAAAGAGGTTAAATATCCCATCTGGATTTCGGTTTCCGAAGCCGCCGGGCTAGGCGGGGTTGGGGATAAAACCATCCGTCGGGCGATTAAAACCGATCCTAATTTACGCTACAAAATTGTTAAGGATCGCTATCAGATTGAGTTCGGTTCCCTGCTTAATTTTCTTGATAAAAATACCAAGCTTCGTAATAAACTAAAAGACTTCGGTTTAGGGCAATACCTTATCGACGAGGATGATGATAAAGAATAAAGTTATTATTTAAAGACCTTATAAAAATCGGTTCATGCTAACTTTATAAAGTTTGTCAAAAATAGGAAAACTTTATAAAGTTTGATTAACTAAAACTGGAACAAAAAAACCACCCCGGATTCCGACGGGATGGTTCTTTTTATGTGCGAAAAATTTTTTACTTCTTTAGCGTACTGCTAAAGCGTAATATCTGAATTACAGTACAGTGTCCTTAACCGCTTTGGCTAAGCGGAATTTAACGACAGTCTTAGCTGGGATATGAATAGTTGCGCCAGTAGCCGGATTGCGACCTTCGCGCGCCGCTCTCTTAACTTTAACTAATTTTCCGAAACCAGGAACAATGCATTCGCCGCCGCTCTTTACCTCCTTGTAAACAACGCCCGCTAACTTGTCCATGAAATCAGAAGTTTCCTTCTTGCTCAAGCCGGTTGCCTCCGCTAAGGTGGCAATCATCTGAGATTTTGTCATTTTTGACATAATCTTTGTGGGATCTTAATTAATAAATCATTATTAATGTTTTAATAACCAAGATCTTTAAAATAATTATTTTTAAATTTAAATAATTTATAAACCTCAATGTTTATAGGTACATTATAGCATACCCCATAAAAAGATGCCAATATATAAGGGTTTTCTTATAGTAACCTCTAAAAAAGCTTGATTTTATTGGTTATTTACGAGTTTATTCCGAAATTATTTATCTGGCCGCAACTACCTTCCCCTCTATAATGGCCGAGACTTTTAAATTAAGATTTTTAAAATTTAATATCCGTCCGGTAGTGCGCAAACGTTTGCGAAGTTCGGAAATGGTTGGTAATTTTCGATCATGATAAACTAGCGGCACCGTTTCTAAACTAGCAAACAAATTAAAAATATTATTATCTTTAATCGTCGCGGGGTATTTTTCTAAAGGCGGCAAAATTGTACCGACAGGAAATTCTTTAAATTTTTGTCCTTTAGTTTCGGCGCGGTAATAGGCGCCGTAACTTCTTAAGCGGACAGAATTAGCGTACATTGTTCCGCGACAGAAAGGGCTACCACAAAAACAAGGATGCAGAAAATCTTTCTCATTTTCATTCTCCGTATCAAAACCGTAATCAATCGTTAATTCTTCACCAGGTAAAATTCGGCGTAAAGCGAAATATAAAGTATGACCATAATAGAAATAAGCGTCGCAATTCGGCGCGCAAGAATGATTAATCAAATGGATGCCGGCCGCTTTAATGTCTGCCGGAAAAATAGATAAGCCGTTATCGTTATAATCCATGGAGTAACAGGCATTATGATATTTCTTTTCTAATATCGCCGCTTTTTTGTCTTCAATTAAAACACCAAGATAATCACCAATAATCGTCCCGGCCAGGATCTCTTTAACAGCAAAAACGCCGCGGCCCTTAACTTTAGTTTTCTTAATTTTATAATCACTAGGGGGTAATAAAAACATAAACGAGTTTATAATTATTGTTAAGCTTTTTTAAGATTAATTAGCTTTTCTTCGTCGGTAATTTTCGCATGTCCGGCCACATTTTAGTTATATTTTTTTTCCGGAATTCGGGGTTAAGCCAGTCATTACCGGTAATAATTTTCCGACAATTAGGCGCGCCGCAAGCGCACTTCATCTTTAGTTTCGGATCCGTGTACATGCGCCCATAATCAACGAAGAGTTCTTCGTCGGCCTTAATATCGCGTTCGGCGATAAAATTTCCCTTCTGATCATAAGAAACGTTAGAAGCGCAACTATGATTAAAATACCAAGAAGAACCCATATTATTAATATCGGCCGGCACGCAATATTCGTCGTCTTCATCAAGAACACAAAATCTCTCGATGCGCCGACGCGTCAGCGGATCAAGTTTCTTAAAATCAACTTTTTTCAAAAAAACAACTTCTTCCGGCGAATCAACATCGTCAATAATAGCTCCCTTCTTAATATTCCGAACGGCAAAAGTTCCGACTTCGCCGCGAAAAGCGCGAGAAGGGCGAATTTCATACCTGAGTTTGGGGACAGTTCTTACTCGCTTAATCATATTATTCGCTTAACTTAATAAATTTATACTGCGGATATTTATCCATATGCCAGTGATTTTTCCAATTGCAATCCCCTAAAGAAGAATTAAAAATATTCGCGCCGGCCTTTAGCGCTAATTCTAAATTTACTCTGGTCAAATATTTAAAAATATCCGAAACCGCTTCCCGGTCGGCGCCGGCAATCAAATAATAATAAATTCCTTTATAAAGAACACTTAAGGAACCGGCAACCTTAACGCCGTCGGCCGTAATCGTTACTACCTGCCAAGCAAAAGGCAGTTTAAGCAAATCATAAAAAGGTTGATATTCTTTGGCGCTTTTTAAATAGGATTCGTCACCAAAATTTTTTACATTCAATTCAATAATGAGCGCTAAATCGTTAAAGTCATTGTAGTTTACTTTAATGGTATGGGCTTCTTCTAACAACGATGAAACTCGCCTAAATTTAGCTCTTTTCCTTCGATCACTAAAATATTTTTGCAGATACTCGTCAAAACTGTTTAAGCCGTCTAAATTAAGATAATAAACATAATCTTCAACCGGCAAAGCGCTCAGATAATCATCATCACCGTCAAGATCATAAATCTTCACGGGATATTCAAAATTATAATTTAATAATTCTTCCGATAAATATTCATAACCAGGTTTAAAGAAAGGATGGTTATTCTCAATAAAATTTTCGGCAAAAAATTCCAAGCATTTAAACTGCTGGCTATACTGCAACGGCAAAAGACCGACTAATTCTGTTTCATCATAAGCCGCTAAAAAATGCAGCGGCAAAGGATCATGTTTATAAAAACAATACCGAAAATCCCATTCGTCAAAAATAATTTTATTCGGCGATAAGGCGCGCCAAAGTGCTTCCGCCTCTGGTAAATCATTAATCTCTTTGATGCTTATCATAATTTACATGATATTCGGCTGGAGATGATAATAAGGCGGATTATCTTTATAGCGCTTAATGGCTAAGCGGATTATTTCTTCTAAGAAATCGCCATAATCAAGCCCAATAACTTCGGCCGAAGCCGAAAAGGTCCCGTCCCGATCCAAAGACGGATTAGGGTTAAGCTCTAAAACGTAAGGATTATTATTCTTATCGACGCGAATTTCTATCCGGCCATAATCATGGCAATCTAAAATATTATAAGTATCGAGCGCGATTTCGCCCAAGAGCGCTTCTAGCTTCTTATTAATATTCTTCGGCGGGCGCTGAACGACAATCTTATTATATTCACCGCCGTCAGTATACTTCGCTTCAAACGGATAAATATGCCATAAATCCGCCGGTAAATTATCAAAAATCGAACGGGCGAGCGGCAGAACCCGTAAATCGTCTTCTTCACTGCCGATAATCGGCACGTCGTATTCGTCGCCGTCAATATATTCCTCAATCAGCGCCGGTCGGCCGATTTCTTTCAAAACTTTTTCTAATTGACGATTTAGTTCTTCTTTATTGCGGACAACCGAATCGTTAGTAATGCCGATAGAATTATCCGTGTTAGCCGGCTTAACAATTAATGGGTATTTTAAGTCGTCGCGAATATCGTCTTCGAGTGAATAAACATAATCCCATTCCGGCGTCGGAATTTTATGATAAGTTAAAAGCTTTTTAACGCGAATCTTATCAATACATAAACCTAGGGTAAACGGATTAGAACCGGTATACGGGATTTGCAGCGTGTCTAGAATAGAAGCCACATGAGGCTCTAAAAGACTAGAGTTATTAATGCGTTCGCAAACATTAAAGACTAGGTCCACATCGCTGTTCTTAAGGTCATTAAAGGCCTTAGCCACGTCGTTAAAGTCAAAAAAGCTAATCTTATAGCCTCTCTCTTTGAGAATTTTTTCAATATCCGTACCGATGACCGTTAAATCCTTTTCCACTACCGTTTCCTGATCTTCACCGTTTTCCTCATACATATTGCAGGCGATACCAATATGAAGATTACGCTGGCTCGTAATTGCCATCCGCCGGATTTTTTCGATTTTCGAGCGACGTTTTAAAATATCGACATTAATCGCCGAAACCGAAAACGGCGAACGGCGGGTCGTCTTGCCGATTGAAGAAGCTGGATGAAATTTTGCCACTTCATAATAAATCGCTTTTTCCACTTCCCGTAAATTATCTTGGACATCGAGCGGATTATCACCGGAAACTAAAACCCAGCCCAAATATTCATAGCCGTCGGGTGGCGATAAAACAGAATCGCCGATTTTCTTTTCAAACTGGAATTCTTTCACGAAGGGCCGGCGCTTTAAGTTTTCATCAATATCCAAATTAACAAGAATACCGGAATAATCTGACGAAAAAGTTTCCGCCACTAAATATTCATAAGGTCCGGTCGGAAATTCAAATTTCGGGATATAAACGCCGCAAGCGATTTTTAAAGCATTCTCAATTAAATCAATATGCCAAGCGGCTTTAATGCTTGGGTAAACTTCATCGCCGCCGAGACGGAGATTAATTTCTAAAGGAATCGGGCCGCGGGTCGTCGATTTAGCTTCAAAATGAATACAACCGTTTAAGATGCCGAGTTTTTCCAAAGTTTCATCAGCTAAAGCCAAAAGCTCCGCCTGATTTTTCGGCGGCAACCCGGACGGCGTCGTCCGGGTTGTTTCAATAAAAAAAGGCTCTTTAGTTTTACCGTTATCACTAATGGCGCAAAATTTTATCTTGCCGTTTTGAATCAGAATATCTAAATCAACTTCATCGCCGTCGATATATTCTTCCAAAAAAACTTCTAAACCGTCATTTAAGGCTGATTCTATTTTCGGTGAGATTTCTTTTTTGATGTAATTATAGCTTTCTCGTAACTCCTCCTCATTATTAACTTTCATCACAAAGGCGCTACCCGCGCCATAAGCCGGCTTAACGACCAGGGGAAAATTTAATTGTTTAGTCGCTTCTTCCAAATCGCGGTTATTGCGCAATTCTTGAAATTTAACTGTGGGCAAACCGCTCGCGGCGCAAAATTCCCGCAAAGAATGCTTATTTCTCACGCGATTAGCGACTTTATAGGAAGTACCGATTAATTTATATTTATCGACTATTTTTGCGGTTAATAGGACGTCGTCTTCTAAAAAAGTAAAAGCGCCGTCTAATCTAATCTCGGGATTATCTTTTAAGAAATTATCGATAACCACTAGAGTCTCCAAATAATTATTCGTATCGGCACTTAAGCAATAATCGGCATAGGGCTGGAAGGTATTAGCTTCCCGGCTCAAAATAATAATTTTTATTCCCAAGCTTTTTACTTTTCTGATAAAAAGCTTCTTGGAGTGGAGCGGATCGTTAGCGCTGGCGGAATTAACAATTAGAACCGTTTTGCCTACTAGCGAACTACGGCTAGAGTCCGAATTACCGTTACCATTCATAATTGGTTTAAATTATAGTTAAAAGATTAAATATTTAAGATAATAAAATTTAAAATAATCGCTATTTAATATTATAGGTTACGCCAACTTCGACGATTACTTCCCGATCGCCGGCTGGCGTTTGCGGCGTGCTAACCGCTCCGCCGCCCATCCCGCCTTTAGCATACTCTGTCGAATACATTGGCGTCGGATTAACCATATTTTCATACCAACCGGTAATTTCCTCTAATTTAACGCCAGCCACGGTCGCTAGCGCCGTGCTTTTATCTTTCGCGTCGCTAATGGCTTTAACCCGCGCTTCCTGTTTCAAATCACTTAAATTAGAAGCATCAAAGGTTAAATTATTAACCTGATTAGCGCCCGCTTTGGAAGCGGCGGCGATTACCTGACTCAGTCTATTTTTATCCTGGTCATAACCGGTTACTCTAATAACTAATTGCTCATTGGCGTTATAACCGGAAACCGTGGAAACATTATCTTTATAGTCATACTGCGGATATAAAGAATAATTTTGCGTCTGAATATCAGCATCACCAATACCGAGCGCTTTAACCGCCTTAATAATTCCTTCAACCTTAGAATTTAATTGATTTAAAGCATCTTCCGGCTTCGCGACTTTATCAATCTGCACGCCTAAATTAACAATCGCCAGATCAGGCGTATAGGTTACTTTTCCTTGTCCGGTGACAGTCACTGATTTAAATTGCTGATTAACTATCCGATCACGTAAAATCGCGACGGTAATAATACCCGCTAACAGAAGTAAACCAATAAGAGCAATAACCGCTTTGGGCGACTTCCATGAATGATGATGACCGCAGCCGCAATTTCCGCCGCAGGAACATTTTTTATCAATTATTTTTTCTGGCATACGATTTAGATTAAAAATTAAATTAATTTATTATTTTATTATAACACTTCTTTTAAAAAGCACAATAAAAATCGCCCTCTTTTAGGGCGATTTTAACTTTTTACTAATTTGCCAAATAGTGTTCCCTATCACGAGGTGAAAATTTTTCCAGGGCATAACGCAAAGCGGTCCGCGGCATCTTTTTATGATAACTATCTAAAAATTTTCTTAATTCTTTTTCGCCGCCGCGCTTCCCCGCCTCTCTTAACATCCAGCCGACGGCTTTATGAATTAAATCATGAGTATCATTTAATAGCCGTTTAGCATTTTTAAAAGTATATTCCCTATCGCCCTGTTTTAAGAAGGCAAAGGTCGCGACCATTGCCATGCGTCTTTCCCAAATATTAGAGGAGGAAATCAGTTTATTAAATATTTTATCGACTAAATCGGTTTTTCCGTCGGCCATCTCTTTAACCAAAAAATCTCCTAAAATTTTATAGACCGAGAGGTCAACTAAATCCCAATTATTAACCCGACGGGAATTCTGTAAATAAAATTTAACAATTCTAGTGCGGGTAGTCTGGTTTTCGGCTGACTGATATTGAGCGACTAAAATAAAGAGTCCCACCATGCGAAATTCATGGATTTTATCGTCTAGAAGCTTTTTTATATCAGTTAGCCCTAAATCTGTATATTCCCCGGCGATTCGCCTCTGGAGAGGCACTTTCAGACCCAGAAACACATCTCCGGCGCCATATTCGCCTGGCCCGGTCTTAAAAAACCGCTGTAAAATAGCGGCCTGCGGTTTATTAATATGACTTTTTAATTCTTTAGTTAATTTAGCAAGTTGGCCCATAATATTTGGTTCATAAGATAATGTCTAAATATAGCGCCTGACGCGCATTAAAACCGCCGCTGGTTAGAGATGTCTACTACCACGAACCGCTACTGCCGCCGCCACCGGACATACCGCCGCCAAAACCACCAAACCCGCCGCCTCCTCCCGAGCCGCCGAAACCTCCCGGGCCGCCGCCGAAGAACCAGAAATTATTCCGGCCGCCTTTTGATTTAACCGGCTGAGGCAAGATACGAGAAACCAGAAAATCAAATAATAAACCGAAAAAGCCGACAGCTAACGGCAAAATTATAAAAAGTAGCAAAGTCCGGAAAAAAATTAAAACAATAATTAAGCCGATGGCTGCGCCCAAAGCTCCCCCTTGCCACCAGCTCTTGCTTTTCGCCAACCAGCGCCAAAGTCCGGCCAGCAGTTGGAACAGCATGATAATTAGAAAGATTACCAATTCAAAATCTAGTTTCTTAAGCGTTTCAAAACTCGTTTTAGTTGTCGCCGTATTTTCCGCTTGATATTCCCCTTTAGTCGCGGCAATAATATTATCTGCGGCTCGATCTATCCCGCCGTAATAATCGCCGCCCTTGAAAGCCGGAGTTAAGGTCTTGGTAATAATTTGATAAGTAGTCGCGTCCGGCAAAGCGCCTTCTAAGCCGTAACCGGTTTCAATGCGCATTTTTCGATCTTCCAGCGCGACTAATAATAAAACGCCATTATCTTGTTTGGCTTTCCCTATTCCCCAGTCAGCGAACAATTTAACCGCAAAATTTTCAATCGTATCACCTTTTAAGCTATTAATAATAACAACCGAGATTTCATTGGTAGTCGTGGCATTAAACTGACTGAGTTTATTTTCCAGCGTACTAACCTGTTCCGAACTTAGAGTGCCGGTATAATCATTAACAAAACCGGCCGGTTTCCCCGGGTTATAATAAGCCCGAGCCGAAAAACCGGCCGCTAAAAATAAAACTAAACTAAAGATTATAAGCAAGCGACGAGACATGAAAAAGAGTTTAAGGAATAAACTATTATAGTGAAGTCTTACTGATTAATCTGCAAATCAACCACCGGAGCAATCGCGGCCGCTTCCGCCACTTCAAAATAAGTCTTAACCGAGAAACCATACATGCCGGCAATCATATTTGTCGGAAAGCGCTTAATCATCACGTTAAAGCTTTTAACCGAATCATTAAAGCGGCTACGTTCGACACTGATACGATTTTCCGTACCTTCTAGTTGCGCCATCAAAGTCTGGACAGTTTCCATTGATTTCAAATCCGGATAATTTTCCATAATTACCAGCAAGCGGCTTAAAGCGCCCTCAACTTGCGTCGCGGCGGCGGCTTTATCATTAACGCTCTGCGCTCCACTATAATTCGTCCGGGCCGTAGCTAAATCGCCGAAAACTTTCTGTTCCTGAGCCATGGCGCCTTGAACGGTATTAACAAGATTAGGAATCAAATCAAAACGTCTTTGATACTGCGTTTCGACTTGCGCCCATTGATTATCGACGCCTTCGTTCGCCGTCACGAGACGGTTATAAGAAGACCAGAACCAGCCGGCGATTATCACGACAATCGCAATAACGGCAATCCAAATTGTTTTTTTCATAAATTTATGATTAATTATTTTTATAAAAAGCGTTAAATAACGCCTTGAAAGCTAAAAATATTATAGCATAAAAAATGGAAATTTACAATGATAAAAAAGAAAATAAAGAGGAACGAAAAATTAATTAAAATAAAAAGAGGCGCTTTTTTTAGCCCCTCTTTTCTAACGTTTCTTCAAATTTTAATTATCTTTGCAATAATACCCCTGGACTCATTAAAAACTTGGAATCAATTTTTAACTTTCCGGAAGTATCAGTATACCCAACTACTTGGGCTTCAATATCATCTTCTGATGCTTGTAAAATAACAGATTCAGCGTCATATTCATTATCAACCACCAACAGCATACCACAACCACCATGAAAAGTGCTGTAAGCAGCTTCATCGGTAAGGGCTAAATCAGAAAATTCCTGAGACATCTGTTGAGCCTTTAAGAGCACTTCTGGCGGATCGGGCATATTAGTCAAGGACGCACCAACGCCGGGAGGTAGTATTTCTCCAAATTTTGCCCAAAGTCCACCTCCGGTAATATGAGCAATCCCCAATACTCTTGTGAGCGCTTTTTTAACTTCACCATTCTCTTGCCAACCGAGGATGCGGCAAATAGTTTTTGCATAGCTGATTGATGGTACAGCTAATTGCCTAGCAAATTTTATTGCTTCCGGATTATTAATAATTTTATCAATTTCTGGACCATATTTTCTGATTATTAAGTTAGAAAAAAATGTTCCGCCATTACAGCGATAACCATTTTCTTTAAAACCAACAATCGGCATATATGGCCTGATTTTTTTCGGATCCAGTAATAATTTGCTGGAGGAAAGTCCGATGCAAGAAGCGCCCCAAGTCAAAACTAATTGACTATCAGAATTTGCATCACAGAAAGCGGTAATACTGTGTTTCATAATAGCCGTCTCACCGGTAATATTTATCAAATTAGCTTTTTTCAAAGCTTCGCCATATCCGGTCATAGCGGCCTCAAACAAAGGATAATTTTCTTTAGTAATCCTTTTTACCTGCATCTCATTATCAATAATACAAGGAAAGCGCCCCGACCGCGCAAAATCATCAGCAGTCATCGCAATAAGTTCCTCTCCTAGATTACGGAAAATTTCCGGGTCGTTAGCGAGAGTAAAGAATTGTGGTTTCCCTCCGGCGCCATCGTTCTCAACCTCTTCCATTATGGACCAACTAGCGCCCTTTTGGCCGATTTTAAATTTCATCATTTCCTGAAGAATTTTTTTGTTCCAAACAAACCCTACCGGCCCACGAAAGTTTCCTGAATCGTGAGGAACCACAGTAACAGCTGGGCAGTTCTGATGGCTGTTAAAACATATTTCCCTGCCAAGTTTTGAAGCTTGATCACCTGGATCAATGACTTCATTTTTGTACGAATCTTTTACTACATCCGTCATGGTTAAATCTCCTTTTTACTTTAATTAGTATTTATTATTTACATGTGTATTCAATTGTTAAAGAATGTTTTATTGTAATATTTATTCTTGTTTATGTCAATAAAAATAAAATTAACTGAAATAAAAAAGAAACGCCATTTAGCGTCTCTTAATTTTTACTCAATATTTTAATAAATATATTTTTATCTCTTCGCTTTCGCCCGTTCGTTTTCCGTTAAATACTGTTTGCGCAAACGGATATTCTTCGGCGTAATTTCCAAATACTCATCCTCATTCATAACGCTTAAAGCGCGCTCTAAGGTTAATTCTAAAGGCGGCGTCAATAAAATCGCTTCATCCGAACCGGAAGCACGAACATTAGTTAACTGTTTACCCTTAATCGGGTTAACATTCATATCATTACCTTTAGCCACATTACCAATAACCATTCCCTCGTAAACTTCCACGTTCGGAGCGATATATAGCGAACCTCGATCCTGTAAATTCCATAAAGAAAAAGCCAGCGCTTTACCGGTCGCCATAGAAACCATGGAACCTAAACGGCTCTTCTCAATCTCGCCAGCGTAAGGCTTAAAACCGGCAAAATGCGTGCATAAAATTCCTTCGCCACGGGTATCAACCACGAATTCATTACGATAGCCGAGCAAGCCGCGCGTCGGGATTTCAAAAATTAACCGCGACTGGCCGTTATGCGCTTTCAAATCTTTTAATTGTCCTTTGCGCTTCGAAATTTTTTCCATAATCACGCCGGTTTGCGCTTCGGGAATATCAATCGTTATTTCTTCAAACGGTTCCATCTTCACGCCATTTTCTTCCCGGATAATAACTTGTGGCTGAGAAACCTGAAGTTCATAATTTTCCCGACGAAGATTTTCTAATAAAATCGCGATATGTAATTCACCGCGGCCGAAAACTTTATAAAAATTAGCGTCGGAAAAATCAATTTTCAAACCGACGTTAACTTCTAATTCTTTTTCTAAACGTTCTCTAATCTGGCGGTTAGTGACATACTTACCTTCCTTGCCGGCAAAAGGTGAATTATTAATTAAAAAATTTAAAGAGATGGTCGGTTCGTCAATTTTAATCGCCGGTAAAGGCGACTGTTCGGCTGATTCGGCAATAGTTTCGCCGATATAGATATCGGGTAAACCCGCCACCATCACGATATCGCCGGCCACCGCTTCCGTCACTTCCTGGCGGCTAATACCCTTAAAGGTAAATAATTTTGAAGTTTTTCCCTGACGCGTCTCGCCGTTAAGGTTTTCAATATAAACAGTCTGCGCCGCTTTTATCTTTCCTTCGTAAACACGGCAAATCGCCAAACGTCCCAGGAAATTATCATAAGCGAGATTAAAGGGCTGAGCTAATAATTTTTTAGTTTCTGATTCCGGATTAGAAGCCGGTTTAACATGTTCTAAAACTAAATCTAATAGTGGATTAAGATTATCCGATTCATCGGTTAATTTATGCTTAGCGATACCTTGTTTAGAAGCAGCATAAATAACCGGAAAATTTAATTGCTCATCAGTCGCTCCTAAATCTAAGAATAATTCATAAACCATTTCGGAAACTACTTCCGGCCGCGCCGCCGGCTTATCAATTTTATTAATAACGACAATCGGTTTCAAACCAAGTTCTAAAGATTTTTTCAAAACAAATTTCGTCTGCGGCATTGGACCTTCCTGCGCGTCAACGAGTAATAAAACGCAATCAATAGAACGTAAAATCCGTTCTACTTCGGAACTGAAATCGGCGTGGCCAGGAGTATCAACGATATTAATTTTCGTTTCATGATAAAAGACCGAGGTATTTTTAGAATAAATCGTAATTCCCCGTTCTTTCTCTAAATCATTAGAGTCCATACTGACGTTGCCGTCAGTCATGCCGGTCTGGCGCATTAAAGCGTCGGTTAAAGTTGTCTTGCCATGATCAACGTGAGCAATAATGGCGATATTTCTGATTTCCATAGTTTAATAATATAAATTCGTGACGGATAAGCCCGTCAAATAAAAAAATTACGCGCCTAACGTAATTTCTAATTAAGTCTTTTATTAGATTAACTTATTTTTCAATTAAAGTCAAGGACTGATTTAGATAATAAAAAGCTAATAAAAAAGGCTTTTTTTTAAAAAAACCGCCGAACCAAAAGGATCCGGCGGCACCCCCCTCTGCGATACACCGCTTCATTAGAAATGGCACACAAGTCCACTAATATGAAACGAATATTTTGAAATTACCTTTTCTAACTTTTAACTATAGCACTTTCATTAATTAATGTCAAGGGCTAATAATATACGACTAATTATGGACAAAAAATATTTTTCTAACTAATTTAACAATTTCTAAAATAAATGCTGGTAAAAACGCGATGCCAAAAACCGTGCCTAATTCCCAACCGCTTAAGGCTGAGAATTGAAAGATATTACGTAGCGCCGGGATATAAAGCGCGGCACCGAGAAATAATAAAGAAAATAGCATCACCGGCCAGAGGACGTGATTTTTTTTCACAATTGCTTGAAAAAAATTCATTAACCAAGAGCGATTAACTATCACTAAGAAAAGGTTGGAAAAAATCAGGGTCGCAAAAGTCAAAGCACGCACTGTTATTTGTTCCCAGCCGGAAATAAAGCCATAAACATAAACGGCAGTGCAAACCGCCAAGATAGTTAGTCCTTGGCCGAGGGCGAGTAAAAATGACCGGCGATTAAGGATTGTTTCCTTGGCGGCGCGCGGTGGCCGTTTCATAATGTCCCGGTCAGCCGGCTCAGCTTCAAAAACTACGGAACAAATCGGATCAACCACTAATTCTAAAAACATGATATGGACCGGAAAAAATAGGGGCGGCCAGCCGAATAAGAGTGGCAAGAACGATAGGCCGGCAATCGGGATATGAACCGCGACGAGATAAGTTGTCGTCTTTTTTAAATTAGCAAAAATTCTTCTTCCCTCCTTAACGCCTTTCACTAAAGAAGAGAAATCGTCATCGAGCAAAATAATACCCGCCGCCTCTCGCGCGACATCGGTACCGCGGCTACCCATCGCGACGCCGATATCGGCCGCTTTCAAAGCCGGACCGTCATTAACGCCATCGCCGGTCATAACCACGATATGTCCTTTATCTTTTAGCGCCCTAATAATTCGTAACTTATCTTCGGGAACCATGCGCGCAAAAACATCTGTCCGATCTACTTCTTGCGCTAATATCGCCGGAGAAAAATCGGCCAACTGAATACCCATCAGCGCTTGTCGGTTATTACGTAGACTAATCTGTCGCGCAATATTCAAACCAGTTTCCGAATAATCGCCGGTAATCATTTTAATATCTATCCCCGCTTCATAACATTCTTTAACCGCCTGTGCCGCACCGGGACGAACCGGATCCATAAATCCTAAAAGACCTAAAAATCGCCAGTTGAACCCTTGAATATTGTCGGGCAAAAAATCGCCGGAAAAATCTGCTCTAGCGACGCCAAGGACGCGCAGACCGGAACCGGCCAACTCTTTCACTTGCGCCTCTAAAGATTCTTTTTCGGCGGCGGACAAACCGCAGAGAACCATTACGGCTTCCGGCGCCCCT